>Ga0209253_10000366_pt1 | contig 37929 bp, 25 predicted proteins | sample FrelakmetBRP12BR_FD_187145 | JGI IMG/M metagenome (GOLD analysis project Ga0209253, IMG submission 187145) | Freshwater lake sediment microbial communities from the University of Notre Dame, USA, for methane emissions studies - BRP12 BR (SPAdes)... | ecosystem: Environmental > Aquatic >... | reverse complement strand
ATACTCCAGGATGGAATTCGAAATCCCCTCGGAAAACGTAGCCAGAACACCGACATCCAGGGCGGAAACGATCGACTCCACGTCCGACCGCAAACCGAGGAACAGGATTCTGTCCCGAAAACGTTCCTTCACAAGCGCTTTGCTCTTGTCAAGATTCGGGCCTCCACCCACGGAGATGAACGTAACGTCATTTCGTGCCTCCAGGACCTTCTGGGCGGCAAGAAGGTACGTATCGTAGTCTTTGTAGTGGCTGAAATTCGCCACCATGCCGACCAGCTTGGGAGTCGCGATCCCAAACTCACGGCGCACCGATGCGCTGTCCAGCACTCTTGTGACCCGTGACTCGTTGAAGCCGTTGTAGATACAGGCACTCCGCCCTGCCGGCGCCCGATAGACGGCCAGCCCTGCCAGTGAGTTCCCCACGACGAAATCGGAGAGCGGAAAGGTGAGACGTGCACGCATCCACGAGTTGCGCAGGGCATCCGCAATCATATTGTTGATGAACTTCAACCCGAGGAGCCTGGCAACAGGGGCGGCATACGTGGCAGTCATCGAATCCCACGCGTGCAGGATGTCCGGCCTGGCCGATTGACAAAGCCTGTACAGGCGAAAGAAGATCCTCGGATCCTTCTTCCCGCTGCGGATCAGGAAGTGCGTCTTCACCCCCAGGTCGAGGTAGTCCTGGTAGCCGATATTCGCCGACATCACGGCAACCTCGATCTCTATGTCCGTGTTGGCGCGGAGATATTTCACCAGCTCTACAAATCGGCGTTCTCTTCCGCCAACCATAAGGCTGTCAATGAAATAGAGGACTTTCACGAGAACACCCGCCTTCCCCCGACGGCGAAAAGAACTGTGCGCTCCCCCTGTGCGAACATCTCAAGCATGCGGACGGTACCGATCATACAAGCCACTTGCCGTCACGCTTTCAAAGCCCTCCGATCGGCAGTGTGAGAACACCGATTCGAGATAGCCAAGATACTCCTTGCAGTCATCCGGGCTGCTTGTGTAGGGACTCTTGCCGGGCAGGACCTCCACATTATGGAACATCATATTGAGAACCACGTGATCGTTCTGTTCGTACCGGCGAAGATACTCCCGGACCAGGTGTTTCGACTGCTCCCGGGTGGAGAAACTCGGGCGGAGCCAAACGGCACGGCGGCGGAGCCGGATCCATCTCTTCGTGATCGAGACCGGGATCTCGAGAATCGGGCCCGCGGGATTCTCCTGCAGGAAGGAGCCGTCGGCGACAAAATACGGCTGCTCCCGCGCTCCGCGGTAGTCGACGGGATCCTCCCGGGACGAATCTTTCCAATGGACATGGGGCGTGACACTCGTGTCGACCTTGTACCCGAGTTTTGTGAGACACCGGATTGTATTCGGGCCGGCGCTGAATCTTCCGGCTCGAAAGGCCGTAGGCGAATAGCCGAACTGGTTCCGGAAAATGCTGGTAATATTCTCCATCTTGGCCAGCTCGACTTCAGGGCGCAGGGAACATTGGTTAGCCTCTCCCTTCATCCCGGCGTAAACAGCGAATTTCCTTTCCGGCTCAATGAATTCGGAATGAAGATGCGTCGCGAGTTCGTACTCACCCTCAAGGCGCCGGAAAGTTTCAACACTCTCCAGATCCTCAAGCACCACATTGTTGATCAGGTATGTAGGACGCACCTTGTGCTTGTTGAACAATGGCTGGAGGATCTCCCGGATCCCTCTCTGCACCCCCTCAAACGTTAACGGGTCGGAGTAGCGCCACGTCGGCGTGCAGTCCGGCTCGACATCGATGGTCACCGTGAAGTATCTCATTGCTCCGCCGGGAGTTCGATGTGCCCCCGCCAGCCATGCGAGGGGACAAATGCAAACTTCAGGATCCTGCGAATCGTGGAGAGCGAATGCACGCCCGCATCAAGATTGGTGCGTATCCGGATCTCCTCCGGCGTACCACCGAAGATTTTGTACTTCAGGATTTTCTGGCACACTCTCAGCGTATCGATCAGCCTGTGATCGAAACCCATGAGCGTCACAACAAGCATGTCGGCGGCGAACGCGTTGCAGCCCCAGACCAGCATGTTGCAGCGCTTGGCCGTCGCCCCCATCGGTCCTTCCCCTTCACCGCAGATGATCCCATCCACAAGGTACAGGATCTTCCTCTGCGGCGTGTCACGCAACGTCCCCTGCTTGTCCCCGTAGATCACCGCCCGGTTGAGGTCGTTTACTGTCCTCGAAATCGTCTGGTTCCCCCACCAGGAACCTTCGAAGAAAGGGTCTTTAAAGGGAACGATCCGCCGGCTCGCATCCAGAGCACGCTCAAATGTTTTCAACACTGTCTGGAGCGGCACACTGTCCAGTTTCCATCGGATATCCCTCGTCCAACTCTTTAAGCGCTTCCGTAGACTTTTGTGAAGATATTCGTCGCCGCCCTCAGCAGCGCTGTGTTTTTGGTGATGCGGCAACCAGTCTTTGGAACCATTGATCCCGACAAGGTTCTTCATGGCGCAGGTGTAGCCCGCCTTATGGTGCGTTTTGATCTTCGGAAGGCTGATCAGGACATCGGATTCGAACACCGATCGGTGGACACAGTAGGCGTGCGACTCGGCATTGTGCCTGAGGGGCATCTCGTCGCCGTCGTATTCCGTGACCCGGAAATTCTTGTAGTTGTCGCTGAATTCCGCCAGCATGCTATCCCCGTCGAACCGGACCACCATGTGCTGGTCCTTGCTGTCGACGGTCTTTTTGTTGCGGATGACACCGTGTTCGTCTTTCTCCATCGTATACAGGCGGAAGTCAGCCACTTCAACAGGGAACCCCTTTTCCCGATAGATCTCCTGGATGCTTGCCAGTCCCATGTTCTGGCATATGGCTTTGAAGTCCGCACTGTTGATCGGCGCGTCGCCGATCACAATGCGCCCCCTGCCGCCGAGCGCAAGATGGACGTAGTCCACCACGCAGCGGACCAGCGCCGGATGGGTGACGACGGACGTGTAGTCTTCCCCTTTCTTGTAGTTCCGGTGGAGGACCATGTTGGGCTTGATCAGGACCGTCTGTCCCGGCTGTATGAACTCCCGGAGCGGGTTCCAGCGTACTGTTCCGAAATTCTCCCGGTCGTAGTCCAACTGGCGGAAGATCTCCCGCACCGCCTCATAGATGTAGTTCCGGGACGGGGATGTATGAGCAGAACCGTATTCCGGATATCTCGTATCCGGGTGATACGGCGCAGGTATCTCCTCAACCGCAGTGTCTGCGATCTTCTGAAGGAAAACGTCTGAATCGAGCCTGAACTCCATGCGCGCCGCCTACCGTTTTATTTCACAAACCGTGAACTTCCGCTTGCCCGTCCGCGTCTTGGCAATCTCTGGAACGATATTCACCGCAATATCCAGGGGCGACTTGAAATGCTCTGCGAGCCGTGAAGAGATCACCTTGATCTCGTTCCGGGCCGTTTCAGCGTCTCTCACCACAACGTTCAGGGTGAATGTTGTCACTCCGTGCTGGATCATCTGGAACTGCTCAATCGCCTTCGAGCTGTAGAACAGGTGCGTGACGTACTCGCCATGGACAACAGTGCCATCTGGAGTGATGAAGTTATCGCTCTGCCGTCCGAGAATTCTCTGCAGCCGGAGGCTCTGCCTCCCGCACCGGCACGGTTCTGAAAGAGCGCCTTCCGCATTGTCGCCAATTTCATAGCGAAGGAACACCGTTCCCAGATTCAGGAAGGAGGTGACCAGAACCTTCCCATCTTCCGCGATCTCCGCATAGAGCTGTTCCACATTCACGTGGAGACCGTTGTGCTCCTGGCACTCGACCGCAATCGTCCCGAATTCCCTCGATCCGTAATAGTTGAAGACTTTCGTCCGGAACGCCCGCTCGATCGCTTCACGCCGGAATTCATCCAGTCGCTCCGCTTCCGAGAAGACGGCCCTCACGGAATATCCCAGGTCGACGTTATTGTTCGTCATGAAGCGAGCAACTTCCGCCAGGGATGTCGCATAGCCTTTGAAGAACAGTGGTCTCTTTTGCCGCACCCGTTCAAGGAACGCTCCGATTGTCGCGTCGGTAAGCGTGAAGCTGTTGAGAAGGCAGTTGTGCTTGTACACATGATCCCGCAAAAAGGACTTCACCGGACCATGCTTGGGGATGTCTTTATCGTACCCCCAGACTACGCCGAAGGGATCTCCGATTCTGTATCCGGCGTGCGTGTACGCCCGGAAGTTCGCCGCCGGCTTGTCCCCGTAAAGGAATTTCCTATTGCAGAAGAACTTCAAAGGAATGCCGGTGCTTCCTCCGGTCTGGTACTCGAACAGGTCGTCTCTCTTCGCCGTGAGGCGGTCCACGTTCTCACGGATCATCGCCTTTGTCAGAACCGGTATCTTTGTGATATCGTCAAGGGTCCGGATGTCTTCCGGATTCGAGAGACCGATTTGCCTGAAGAGGTCCGCATAGTACGGGACGTTCTTCCCTGCATACCCGACAATGCGTCTGAGTTGACTGAGCTGCAATTCGCGGATCTTCTCGGCCGCAAGCCACTGCGAGCCGACGAGGGCATCCAACGAATTGAGGATGCCGGTCTGCCTGATGGCTATGTGATGTAACCAGACCGGAAGTGAATAGTTTTTCATTCGCCCCTTTCGGAATAACCTCCCCTTTCCGGACGGAGCCTGACACACCTACCCGGCATCAGGCTCCAGACCGGATTTTCGTCGACATTCCTTGCTTACGTTGTCCTGAAGAGCTTACGGGAAACCGCTCAGGCGTAATGGACCTTCGGACCCCTGGCCTTCACGACATTGCGTGTGTCAACCACGGGAATTCCGAACGCATTGAAGTCAACGGACTTATACGCATCATGCCCCGTAGAAATCAGTATGAGATCGTAATCCCCGCTGACATCGACGGATTTTCGGCCGGCGAACTTCGAGAACTCCCTCGATGGACGGATGACCGGAATGTACGGGTCGTTGTAGCTGACGATAGCTCCCCGGTGCTCGAGTTTCTCCAGCAGGTGATACGACGGTGATTCACGGTCATCATCCACGTTCGGCTTGTAGGCAAGTCCGAGAAGCAACACACGGGCGCCTTTCAGCGACCGGCCGTATTCGTTCAGAACCTCCATGACCCTTTGTACCACGAAGTCCGGCATCGCCGTATTGATCTCACCCGCAAGCTCGATGAACTTTGTGGTGACGCCGTATTCGCGTGCCTTCCAGGTCAGGTAGAACGGATCGATCGGAATACAGTGACCGCCGAGGCCCGGACCCGGATAGAAGGGCATGAAGCCGAACGGCTTGGTTTTCGCCGCCTCGATAACCTCCCAGATGTCGATCCCCATCCGCATGAACGTGACTTTCAGCTCGTTCATCAACGCGATGTTCACCGCACGGAACGTGTTCTCGACAAGCTTTGTCGCTTCCGCGGCAGCCGCGGAGGAGACCGGGACGGTGCGGACGACGATTTGCTGGTACAGCTTTTCGGTCACTGCCAGGCCCTCCCGTGTGGTCGACCCGACGACCTTTGGTATCGTCTCCGTCGTGAAATCCGTTCTGCTTGGATCCTCGCGCTCCGGCGAAAAGGCGACATAGAAATCCTTGTCGGCCTTCAGCCCGCCTTTTTCCAGAATCGGTATCATGACTTCTTCGGTCGTGCCGGGATAGGTCGTGGACTCCAGCACGATAAGCTGTCCGCGGTGCACATACGGCGCGATCGCTTCACAGGTTGACACGATGTACGACATATCGGGTTCGCGATTCTTGTTCAGCGGAGTTGGGACCGCGATAAGCACGGCATCGCATTCCCTCGCCCTGGAGAAATCAGACGTCGCATGCATCAGGCCCGATGCCGCCGCTTTCTGGATTCTGGACGTAGGGATGTGTTTGATGTACGACTGTCCCCTCATGAGGGATTCGTTTTTCTTCTCATCGATGTCCAGTCCGATAACCCGGAATCCCTTTTCCACAAAACAGAGCAGGAGAGGCAGACCGACATACCCCAGGCCGACGACGCCGATGACAGCCTCTTTCTTTTCGATCTTGGCAATGAGTGGTGAATCCATGAATGCTTCCTTTCGCATTGATGTCACAAGTGACATAATCTGCAATTGTCGTTTTTACGGCTGCGGTGCATCATCAATAATGTTCCGAAAAGCACGGACTGCCTGTTCTGCCGAGTGCTCGCGCAAAACATACTGCTGAATATAGTCGGTATCCAGATCATAGCTCGTGCGTTGGATCAATTCCTCAAGAACGCTGGTATTCCCCTCACAGAAGTACCCCAGCCGATTTCGCCGCAAAACGCCGTCAGGATCGACAAAAAGCGAAATCACAGGCGTCCGGAGGGCCCAGGCTTCCACGAACGTATTGGGGAAACCCTCCCTCGGAGACGTGTTGACAAGCGCCTTCGCTGTGGCAATCCGACCGAGCGTTTGTCGGCGATCGAGCGGACCGTGCAGGATGACGTTTGGACACTCCAGGAGGCTCGTCCGCACGGTTCGTCCTTCATTGTCGACCGCGTCACCGATAAACTCAAACGTGACGGAACGGAGCTTCCGCACGATCGGCACCAGGACGCGCAGGCCCTTCGCCACCGAAAGGGTCCCCACAATCAGGATGTTCTCCCTCGCGCCGTTGTTCCGGATCGTAGAGATCTCCGGATCCAGAACATTGTTGAGCTGCACAACGTGCTTCGTCCTCGGCCTGGCCAGCGCCGCTTGCTCGCTGTGTTGAACGAACACCGCATCGGCGGACCGAAGAAGAAGACGGTAAGCCCCCTCGTCCGGGATGATCGCCGACACCCAGTCCCACAGCGACGCTTTTCCCTTGTAGCCCTTCCGGTACCTGGCGCCAAAGCCCAGGAGATCGGTGTCTGAGGCCGTGGCAAGCACGAACTTTGCGCCCATCCTTTTCGCCGCAATCAGAGGGATCAGATGGCGAACCGAAAAACCCCTGACATAGCAGACCGCGGCCCCCGTCTCGCGAAACGTGCGGACAAGATGAGGCAGACGGTGCGTGAAAAACCGGATCCCCCGGATCCCCTTCTCCCAATCCTTCACCGGGACTACCGTCAGGTTCTCCGAGACGTATTCGGCAGCGGAGGCTTCTGGATCAACAACGGTGACCGGCACACCATGCCCTGCCAGCGTCCTTGCCAGGAGGCCAATCTGCAGCTCTGCGCCCCCCTTCAGTTTCTTGCCGCGGAGCGCTTCGGCCACGCTTTCGCCGTAGAAGCAGACACCTTTCATGAGCGCTCGACAAGTTGCTCGATGAATGCCCTGACCTTCCGGCCGTACGCCTGGTAATGAAACGTCCGCTCGGCAAGTTTCATTGCCTCCCTTCCCACACGGTCCGCAAGCGCCGGGTCCTCCAGGACTTCTTCAAGAGCATGGGCATACTCCCGTTCCTCATAGTTCTGCACGAGAAACGCGGTCTCGCGGTTCGTGAAGTAGTCTCTCACCTCGCCGATGTTTGTCGTCACCATGGGCCGGCCGGACGCACAGTACTCCCCGATCTTGTGCGGGAAGCGGGCTATGTCCTGGACAGTGGGCCTGAGTGGGATCAAGAGCGCGTACGCATTGATGTAGAGTTTCGACAGCTCTCTGTCCGTCAGTTTCGAATAGACCCGGACGAACTCCCTCTTGCGGCAGGACGCAACCTCCGCCTGCAACTGCGCCATCTCAACGGCCGAGCCGTTCACCACGAGATAGAGGTACACGTCCTTTTCTGTCCGGCAGGAATCGAACGCCCGCAGGATGAACTTGACGACCCCCAGGTAGGCCAGATAGCCCGCGAAGAGGAGATACGTGCATTCCGCCGAACGCGCAATTCCGTCGAACCTTGACCGGTCGACCAGGATCGGGACCTTGAGCCATGGCTTGCCTGGCGCGATCTGCTTCGTCTGATCGACCAGGAAGCTGCTGATCGGGATGACTCCATCAGCAAGCCTTGGCGCATAGTGGTCAAGGAGGAAAGCGTTCGCGCGCTTGAACACGTTCGGATTCCGGATCGTCGATGTGTACTGTTCGACTCTGTTCAGGACGATGGCAAAGCCGGCGAGCCTCGAAAGAATCCAGAAGTAGAGAATCCTCGGGGAACTCCCCGTCGACAGGATCGCAACATCAAGGCGCCCCGTCAACCCCCGGCGAATCACGAGCCCGGTTTCGCGCACGACCCCCTGGAGGCGCCGGACCTTCCGCTCCACCGAGGAGACCGGCCGTGTCAACGTCCCGGACGTATTGACATACTTGATCCCCTGCGAGACCCCTTCCGCGGGCAGCCCGGAGGCCGCATCCCACTGTTCAGCACTCCAGCACCGGCTAACGACCGTGACTTCGCAACCGCTCTCGACCAGTCCCAGCGCAATTAACGTGGCCCTCTGCGTTTCGGCAAGACCGAACGGAAACTCGTTCAGACCGAGATAGATGACATGCAACTTCTTTTCGGTAACGGGTGACGACACCACCATCGTGATAGAATCCCTTCCAAGAAGCCTTCTAGTGTTTCCTGATCACCGCTCTCACCGACCGCAGCGCGGAGGCAGCGGCAATGGTCCCCTTCGCAGCAACACGTCCTCCGAGCCAGGTCCCCTTCGCCAGAGCAACAAGCGATCGGGTGTTCTCCGCTCGCCCGAACATAGCGCGGTAGGCCTGTGCACTCTTCCTGTCCCCTGCCGCCAGCGTATAGACCATGCCCCAGAAAGAAAACCTCGAAAACTCGCCCGCTCGATATCGCTCGTGGTTTTCGAGCCACGCTTTTTCGTCAAGGAGATGGCGGTAGATGTGGGCCGATTCTTCCGGATCCCACTGCCTGACTGACTCCCGGTCCCCGCCGCCGCGATGGACAATCTTCAGCGCTTTGTGAATGTAGTAGCTCCTTGCTCGCCTGCGAATTTTTGTCCAGAGAACATCCTCGAAGCCCGGAAGAAGCTCGTTGAACCGGTCACCCTGCAGGAGCGACGTTTTGATGATCCCCCAGTGATCGTGTTTCATTTTCCCGACGATCGTTGCCTCGTCGAGGACCTGGTCACGGTCAAGGCCTTCTCCCGTGAACTTCCCGGTCGCAGCATCAACTCCATTACATTCGATTTCCGTCAGTCCGGCATCCACCGCTCCCGGAACGCCCATCAGGGTTTCAATTGCCTCTGGAACAATCTCGTCATCGCTATCGACGAAGGTGAACCATTCGCCCTTGATCGCATCGAGCCCGGTATTGCGTGCCGCAGCAATACCCCGGTTTCGCTCATGACAACAGATCCGGACACGATTGTCAGTGATCCCCTTCAGCACAGCCTGCGTCGTGTCTGTTGACCCATCATCGACAACGATCAGGTCAATCGCGCGGTATGTTTGCTGAAGGATACTGCTCATTGCGCGCCCGAGTGTTCCCGCCCTGTTGTAGGTGATAACGATGACGCTGACAAGGGGCGATGCAGGAGCGAAATCCTTCGGGCCGCTCACATCGTCACCCATCGATGGTGATCGTAATCGTAGACGATACGCGGGTTTCGGTACCATTGCATAGCGCCGAGCCGGCGGAGCGTACTCCGGAGGACCCTCCCCACCGGGTTGTTCGTTTTTCCGACCAACTGCCCGCGCAGGTGGTCACGCAGACCGAACGACTCATAGAACTTGCTGAAATGTTCGGCTGCCTCGGCCCGGTACTGTGCCCTGTGAGTGGTCGCGCGTCCGTCCTCGTGGTAGCGGAACCCCCCCAGGATCGTGTCAACCCCGTAGATCGGGGCTTTCTGGAAGAAGCGGAGCCAGAGCTCAAAATCGCAGGCAAGCTTGATGTTCGTGTTGAGATGACCTCCCGCGTCATCCCAGAGGCTGCGCTTCCAGAAGATGGACTCCTGCTGCAACCACCCATATTTGCCCGAGAGGAGATCATACACATTGGCATGTTCGTGCGCCACGCTTACCGGGCTGACCCCTTCACTCAGGTAGCTCGCCACACCGGTGATCCACCGGGCCTCGGGAACGTCCATAAACACTTTCGCCACGGTCGCCAGCGTCCATGGATAGTATGCGTCGGAACTGTTGATCCACGCCATGATCTCGCCCGTGGTGTGGGCAAAACCTTTGTTGATGCCGTCCGCATGCCCACGGTCCGGCTCGCTGACCCAGTACGCAAGGCGGTCCTGATACTTCCTGATGATATCAACACTGCCATCGGTTGAACCGGCGTCAATGACCACATATTCCAGGTTGGGATAGCCCTGGTCGAGCACAGACCGGAGTGTCTGTTCGAGCATTCCGGACTGGTTGAATGACGGTGTCACAATGCTGATTTTCGGCAGATTCATCAACTGTTCGTGTCCATGTGAATGTGTGAAAGTGCTCTCCGTCTCCACGAAGTCACTGTCTGTCGCTCCGGCTTCCTTCTCCCCGACCGCGGGCGCGACCCCTCGCCCGGCGAAAGCCGGATGCGGTATGCGGGTCCACGAGTCCGACGCGGAGCATGTCAGGTCTCCGTCTCCCCCGGTGCTTCTGCTATCCCTGCGGTTTCACTCTCCTTCTCGCCCAGGAGCCTCGGAACATGTTCGGGTTTGAAGCGGATCAGAAAGACAAAGATCGGAACCACAAGGAAATTGAATTTTGAATAGTCGAACTTGAACCAGGTCGCATTATAGAACAACACAAGGTAAAAGAGAAGCAGGTAGACCAGCACTGACAACTTCAAAACAAAATACGATTCGGGTACAGATTGCTTTCGGCCCAGCAGCTGGAAGAAGGATCCGATCGTGTACACAATCATCGAAATGAAGAAAAGAAAGAACATGATTCCATGGCGAATCAACATGTCGGCATAGACATTATGGACTCCCTGCGCTGACCAAGCCTCCAGCACGATCATCGTTGGGAAACGTCCCTCGATGCCCACGCCAAAGAATCGCAGATGCGAAAGGGCATACGCCATCGAGTAGGTCGCTTCGAACTGATGGCCCGAATCTCCAGCCCTGCCCGTGTTAGGATTCTCACGGAACGCATACAGAATCGCGCTGTACCGTTCCCCGTATGCTCCGAACAACGAGATGATCGCCGGTGCCTGAAAGATCAGGAGATAGAAGAGCACCAACACCGATCCGGCGATCACCAATCGCTTCATGAAGGAAGCGTTCATGAAGCTGTTCACCATGACGATACCAATGCTCCCAAAGAGGGAAAGCGCAACCCAGGTACGGCGGAAAGAAAAGATGATAAGGAGAAAGAGGAGGGCGGTCCCCAGGAGATACTTCTTGTCTTTCGTGGCAATCCACAAGCCGAGCATCATCAGCTGAAGAAAAGACATGAAATAGAGGACATCACCTTCGGACATCGTCGCATTGAAATTATGGAAGGCATAGGTCCCCTTGCCAATGGCAAACCTCCCGAGGGCCCATGCGGCCCTGAGCACAGCCAGGACCGCCATGGAAGCAAAGACATTTCGGGTGAGCGTCACCCAATACTCTTCGTCCACTCTGAGATAGATCCAGAGCAACAGTGTAAGAGTGAAAATCGCCAGGGACTCGGAGAGAAGATTCAGCATTCCAAGAGGACTATTCGGGTTCAGGACCACAAAGCCGAAATTCAGGAGAGAAAACCCGACAAAGAAGGCGCCCGCCTGTGACATTGGGGCTCTTTCCTTCACGCCCTTGGAGTACAGAAGGAATGTCAACAAGACTATCAGAAGCTCAATGATCGGGGGCAACTTGACATGAATCTTGCGAAGATAGAAATACTCGTGGAACGTTGTATCGAGCTTTCCCAGCGTCCCTAAGGAATAGAAATCCATCGAGGTCCAGATGCAGATGTATGCAAACAGGGCAAGAAGAAGAAAAACCGGTGTCGAGAGCTCCTTACGCATGCCTGTTCACTTCCCACCCGAAATCGAAATCGATGAGACCGGTAGGATACTCATGAAACACAACATCGCTGCCGTCGAACTGCTGGAATTCGAAGGCGAGCACGTTCTCCTCATAGAAAAGCCATTCTCTCATGGGGATATCGGAGAAGACCGTGATGAAGTAGTCGCCATTCTTCAGGATCGAGGTCGGAATCGCGCACCTGTTGACATAGACGCCGGGAGAACGTTTGCCATAGTGACTCTTGTCGACATCAGCGTCGCCGTTCCGGACAAGGATGATGCCCTGGTGGTTTTTCAGCATGAGACCGACGCGCACGTCTTCGAGTTCAGACATCAGGGCATATTCAATTTCCACGAAGATATGATCGCCTGAGCCAATTTTCGGTGTCACGGTTCCCGCAGCATCGAGCACCCGCACCGAGCGGAGATGGCACTTCGCGTTGTCGGGCACCGGGCTCTGATTCGTGAACGTTCCGGTTTGAGCGGCCTCGGGTTTGAGGTACGCGTTAATGACCTCTTGCGTATCCCCGAACATCTTTAGCGCGCCCTTTTCAAGAAGGGCGCAACGGTTGCACAGCTGCGCGATGGCGTCCATATTGTGGCTCACGAAGAGCACCGTTCGACCCTGATTCTTCGAGACGTCCTGCATTTTGCCCATGCATTTCTTCTGGAATTGCACATCCCCCACGGCGAGCACTTCGTCGACGATCAGGATCTCCGGCTCCAGATGAGCGGCAACGGAAAATGCGAGGCGGAGAAACATCCCGCTCGAGTATCGCTTGACGGGAGTGTCAATGAATTGCTCCACCTCGGCGAAATCGACGATTTCGTCGAATTTGCGATCGATCTCAGCTTTGCGCATCCCGAGGATGGCCCCGTTGAGATAAATGTTCTCGCGGCCGGTCAATTCGTAGTTGAAGCCCGTCCCCACCTCGAGGAGCGACGCGACTCTCCCGCGCAATGTCACCTTGCCCTCGGTCGGTTCGGTAATACGGGAGAGGACCTTGAGCAGAGTGCTCTTTCCCGCCCCGTTGCGTCCAATCACGCCGATGACTTCAGCTTCCTGGATATCGAAGGAGACATCCCGCAATGCCCAGATTGAGCTGCGAGACGACGCTCCCTTTTTGCCAGGGTGCAGGAGTTGCTGCATTTTGTGGTCGAAGATATCGCGGAACGTCCGTGCGCCGGACCCGTGAATGTTCTCCCCAATGACAAAACGCTTGCTTAGATGTTCTATGCTAATGACCGGTGTGCTCATATCACGTCCGCAAATTCTTTTTCCATTCGTCGAAAGTTATAGACCCCCGTGATGAAGACGATGACGCTAATCGCACCCGATAGTATCATCAGGGACGGTGGAGTATTTGCCACGCCAAGCAACGTGTACCTGAACGACTCGATGACACCTGTCATGGGGTTCAACCAGTAGAAGATCTGCAGATGCTGGGGGACCTTTTCGCTCGAATAGCCAACAGGCGTAACCCAGAACAGCAGCTGGACAACAAACGGCAGCGCCTGTGCAATATCCCTGTATTTCACAGCGATGGCTGAGAACCAGAGCCCCACACCAAGGGCTGCAACGACACCCCAGATCACGGCCAGAGGAAAGAGGAGAATCGGCCAGCCTGGATTGAAACGGTAGTAGAGCATGAACACGAGATAGACGCCGAACGCGATGGCAAAGTCCACAAGGCCACGCAACACGGCGGCAGAAGGCACGATGAGCCTGGGGAAATAGACCTTGGAGATCAAGTTCGTGTTCAAGATAAGGCTCTGACTTGACCCTGTGAGTCCCTCGGAAAAGAAATTCCACGCCAATACTCCGCAGAGCGTGAAAAGAGGGTATGGTGGGCCATCCACCGTGAATCCTGCAAGGCGGTTGAAAATGAAGGTAAAGACCACCATCGAGGCGATCGGCCGGACAATCGCCCAGCCGGCCCCGAGAACCGTCTGCTTGTACCGCACTTTGATGTCACGCCAAATCAGGAAATAGAAGAGCTCCCTGTACTCCCAGATCTCCTTGAAATCGACAGCGACAAATCTGTGTGACCGTTGAATGACGAGTTGTCTTTCCATGTCTGCGCGCTATTCTGGAAATCTTGTAGTGATAAACATCACACCCAGGCCGCTACGAGGAATGCGGTTCCCTCACGAGATTGCAGGATCCGGCCCCCATGGTGTTCGAACATCAAGTAATGTAAGAACAAAGACCCTCCCCTCTCGTGACTATCGTCACGCCGCCCTCTCCCGAATTATCTTTAAAACTAGCGAAATTTGGGGAGAATAACAATGAAAAGGGGGTGGCGTCGGTTTCCGTAGAACGCCCCATGGAAACCAACGGCACCCCCAATTTTAAGAGAGATAATAGGTTAATTGCTACGATAGGCCGAGGCGATGTAGATCTGGGAAACAGCGGTGGCCACGATTGCCAGCGTAGTAATGACCGTGAAAACATCGCGCAGGTTCACCCAGGCAGAGTGGGACATATAGATCGTATCGCCGGGGTAAAGAACCAGCTTCGCCTGGTCCACCTTCGAAAGCTCCTCCAGGTTGACGAAGAACTCCCCCCGGGATATCCCCGTGTCCCTTTTGAGGAAGCGGGTGACCTTCACTTCATCAAGCTTTGCATCTTGAATTGGACCACCGGCGAACGACAGGAGCTGGATGAGATCAGTGGATGTCGGCACTTCATAACGGCCGGGATTGTGGACATATCCCCAGACGTTGACCTGCATGGTGAGTTCACCGGGCTTTGAAACGTAGTAGTAGGAAGCCGCGGAAGCACTGGGCAGCGTCGGAGCCAGACCCGAACCCGTCATCTGCGCCATTCCCGGAACCACGAACACCGCAATGAGACATGCCAGAACGCAGGCATGAGAGAAGATTCTGTGGAACGTCATTCTCGGACCTCCAAACATGGTTGAAATACTGGACTAAGCCCGGGCCTTGTTTCTTCGCGGCACCTGGGCATTCGTCTGCGGACCACTCTGCGATGCATAGCCATAGTTGCCGTAACTTGCCCTGTTATGCGGAAAACCGTAGGCCTTGATCAAGTTGAAGTTGTTCAACACGACCCCCGCTACTTTTGCTCCCACTGTCTCGAGAACCTCCGCGGTCCGTTCGAGCGCACCGATGCTGGTGGTTCCCGCAGAGACCACAACGATGACCACCTCGGCATACGAAGACAAGACAGAAGCATCCGTAACGGCAAGTGCGGGCGGACTGTCCATAAAAATCACGTCATAGTCTTTCCGCATGTCCTCCAGAAATTTCCCCATTGTCGCAGAGCCAAGATGCTCGGCAGGATTTTTCGGGATTCGCCCGCTGGTGACCACATGCAAATTGGCAACGACAGTCTCCTGGATTGCACGCTCATACATGACCGATCGATCCAGAATCTCCGACAGCCCGGGGTTCAACGCAAGATCAAAGACCCTGTTGATGGTCGGTCTGCGCAGGTCGCCGTCCACCAGGAGGACTTTCCTGCCGGATTGCGCAAAAGCAATCGCAAGATTGCAGAGAGTTGTCGTTTTTCCCTCGCCCGGCTCCGGACTGGTAACAAGGACCGTCTTGGGAGCTGAACTACCGGCCAGATGAATCAGACCCGTCCGCAGTTGCCGATACGATTCTGCCGTTGGTGCCATCGGATTACTGGCCATGATGAGATGAGAATCGATGGACTTCCCGTCCGAGGCAAATCGACCGTTTTTGCCAAGGATCCGCAGATCCTCCTTCATGTCCTTCACCCAGGTCAGGACATGAAAGCCGTGCTTCTTCAGATCTTCCGGGGTCCGGACACGCATGTTGAGGCGGTCACGAACAAACGCGAGGACAACACCCAACCCGAATCCCCCGACAATCCCCAGAAGCAGCATTTGGGGAACCTTCGGACTCGAAGGCTTGCTCGGCGGAACCGCCCGATCAAAGATCTCAACGTATCCAAGCTGTGACTGCTCAGCGATATTCGCTTCATTGTACTTTTCATCAATGAGCAAATAGAGTTTTTCCGTGCTCATTTTCTCGCGCTGTAACCGCGCAAAATCCATATTCTTTCGGGGGAGATGCTCGAACTGCCGGTTGTAATCCTGGATCGCCTGCACGAGGGCCTGTTTTCTCGCCTTAAGAGACTGAAGTTCGATCTGGGATTGCAGCATCTTCTGTTTGATCGACCTCAGGTAACTCGCGGGGTCGTTCTGGCCCGAACCCGATTCCGCGCCCGGTAACAGGTTGGCGAGAAAGTCATCAGTTCGCTTTTTCAGTTTGGCTTTGAGAGCCTGAATCTGAACTTCTATTTCATTCAGGCGGGCATTAAAAACCTCTCTCCCTACGAAATCCGGGTTCTGCGACACCGTGATGTCGCGCTGAACTTCCAGCTGCGCAACCTGATCCTGAAGTTGACGAATGTATGGGTCGTTGGCCTCGCCCATCACTTTGGCGACGTTCTGTTCCTGTTGCGACACCTGCTCGCTGTAGGACGTTAGAGTCCTCTCCAGAGCCTGGATGCTGATCTCGACCGCATCCCGCTGTGCTTCAAGCTGTGAGAGTTGCTCGACGATCTTCCGCGACTCGTCGTCAAGGGACACCACTCCCTTCTGCTCCATATACGTCCGCAGGTCATCCTCAGTTTTTCTGAGTGATTGCTGTTTGCCTTTCACCTGAGATTCAAGGAACTCACGGAAGGACTTCGTCTTGCTGCGACTGGCAATGACATTCCGTTCTGCATAGGCTTCAGAATACAGGTTGGCAAGGATCGCAGCTTCCTTGGGATTCTTACTTGTGGCAGTAATCTTAATGACGTCCGACTCGCGAACCGGCTCAAACTCGACAGCCCCCCTGAGACGCGTGACCACGTCCTCTTGTCGTCCCATCGTGCCCTGACCCGAAGCCGGGTCGATAAATCGTACGATATCGAGGAGTGTTTTCTTGTCTTCATCAAAGAACTTCCGTTCAATCAATCGCTTCGCAACATCGTCCACGACGGCATTGGACTTCAGCACCTCAAGCTCGTTCTGTGTCACGTTGAGCATCGGCGCGTAGCTCGCCGACTCTCCACCCAGCACCGTGGAACGCATCAACTTGGTATCGATCTTCACGGAGGCAGTCGCCTGGTAAGTCCGATCTGCCAATTGGGTGTACGCAAATACCGCCCCAAAAACGGCCGCAAATACACCAAGAATAATCCAGCGACCTCGATACAAAACACCGAGATACTCCTGAAGATTAATCTCAGGTCTCACCTGATTTCGTGCGCTTTTGCTCTGCAAAGCCATCGCCAAGTACCCCCTACATTTCGATGGAGAATTCCACCATGTTCACTACAATGAGAACGCAGAACGACGTCACCACACTTCACTTTTGTGCCCCCCCCTCCCCGGCCGAGAGATTCCCTCGAGCGTGGATAGTACCCCTGGGCGCCCATTTTACCGACAATCAGACCCATGACCCGTGTGACAGGAGTCACGGGCTATTGACCTCTATGGTATGAAAATGCCCGGTAGTAATCAAGACAACCACACAGGGCCGAACTCCACCAGAATCTGAAGCTCCATAAGGTAACTTCATACGCCCATGAATGACCGTGACTGCTGTCACGTTGGCAGCCAAAGGAGAGCCTCCCTGGCTTACCTGATTCTTTTCACTCTGTCACGCCAAACGTCCATGCGCACCTCGTAGGATCACGTTACGGGCTTCACATCGTGACCACCCGGCCTGAAACGATACAGATGAGCGCCGCTGGCGACAACCGCGTTCTGAATACGGCTCTGGCAGCATCGGGGAACAGCGTTTCGCGCGGTTTTCCCCTTCCGGCCGGCAGTCAACAGCCAGCCGCAGAGCACACGTTGAAAATAACACTGGAGGAGGGATGAGGCGGAAGAGCGAAGGAGATCGGAACTCGCCGAGAGAGGGTCAAACCGTGAACCACGCCGCAACGAAGAGAGTACAATTAGTGACAAACTCACACAACGAACATCAACCTGGAACAGCCACTAACGTTCTCTGCCCTTTGGGTGCACACCGTCCCACATGGTCTCAGGGCACACCGTTCGCGCCTGAAGCCGTCGTTACTTTGTATAGAGCATTTTCCGAATCTCGACGTAGTCATCAACGTTCAACCGGTACAGATACACTCCGGTTGCCAGTCCGCCTGACCCTGACTTTGCCGCGTCGAAGATCACCTCGTGCGTCCCCTTGCTCCGCATTCCGGCAACAAGTGTCGCGACTTCCTGCCCCAGGACTGAATAGACCTTGAGTTCAACGAATCTGTCTCGGTCGAGATGGAACCTGATCGCGGTTGCAGGATTGAAGGGATTGGGGTAGTTCTGGGTCAGTTCCACCGATCTTGGTTCGTCTACGGTGAAACTCCAAGGTTGGGAATATGTATAGAACCCGGTCTGGTCACGAGCCTGGACGCGCCAGAAATATGTCACCTCAGTTTTCGGAGAATTGAACATAAGCGAACCAGGAGCAACGATCGTATCTGCGGAGATTTTTGTGAAGCTCACATCAGAGGCAATCTGGACATGGTAGCCTGTAGCTCCCGAGACCGTTTTCCAGGTAAGTGTTACCTTCGGAACCTGAACGACAGATTTGTCTTGAGGTGTGGCAAGGGCAGGTGCCTGGAGGGACGGCTTCGAGTCCTCTACAGTGACAAAAAACGCGCTCGAGGAGAAAGCGCTCCACAGGGAACCATTACGCACACGCACCCGCGCAAAATACCCGGTTCCCGCAGAAAGAGGCCCTACCGTGAGCAGAGTATCTGTCAGCAGAGAGTCGTTGCGCACGAACGAGGAGAACTGAGGATCCGATGACAGCTGGAGGTGGTACGAAATCGCACCCCCCGATGCTGACCAGCGGATCGTCGTTGTCAACGGGATGTTTCTCGCATCGGCCAGAGGCGCCAAGATCCGGGGCACTCCGGGGGAGGATGTGGTTCCTTCACCGAGAACGCGCAGCTCTCCCACGGAGATGTATGTCTTTGTTCCGCCGGGGACACCTGCAATACGAATGCCTTCCCCACTCACACGGGCAAAGGAGAGATCATAAACTCCAAAACTTGCCCCGGATGACGCTCCGTACTGAGGATCGCTTTTGAGACTCTGAACATCCGACCACACGCCGCCGCTCAACACCTGCACCCGCAATTCCGCGAACCATCCCCCTACAGGTTGGTAGCGAATTCCCTCTTGAAACCGTAGACCTGTGAACGTCCGTCGCGAGGCAAACGTGTAGCCTACCCATTCAAACGTCCGTAGCTCGCCAGTCCATGTATCATATTGCTGCAGAGGATTGTTGCTCCCGGCCGGCGGAATGACTCCATCACGAATGACTTCGAGGCTTTTGCTGCCGGACCCTAGCGGGGCTGTCACCAATGCTGCGGGGGTACCTTCAGCCGAAATGTCCGTGCCAGTGAGATTGGAGGAAGCGTTGGCCGACGTGAAACTCCAGCTCGAGGAGAAGGCCCCTGATCCCGCAGGACCGGAGGCCCGGACGTGCCAGTAATATGTCGAAGACGGGGTCGGCGCAGACAGCGTGACACTGGTCCCGTTGACAAGCGAATCAAGCAATGCGGTATCAAACACCCGACTGGAGGAGACCTGCAGTCGGTATCCCGAGGCACCATTCACAGAATTCCAGCGCAGCTCGACCGGCCCTGAAAGACTGAGTGAACCGTCTGAGGGGGAAACGAGCGCTGGAGCAGGGATCGGTTGCGTTGTCCCCCCCCCTCCGGATACCCATTCGTACGCTCCGATGTCCACGCCCCCGCCCGTCGGAACTGCAGTTCCCCAGAAGTCTCTGGAGATACTGTGTGACACTCCCGCATCAACTGCAGGACTGCCCGCGCCGACCTTCATGTCCGCCTGGAGAAGTGGATCGATAAAGCGGTTGCCGGAGGCAACCAGGCCGTTCGTCCCACTCTTCCTGTTCAACTCCTCCGGAGAAATCTTGTTTGAGATCGGCGCACCCTGATTCGATGCGCCTTCCCAGATAATCGCCCTGTTACCGTCCGCCGTTCCGTATATAATGTTGTTTCTGATTGTGCCGCCCGTCCGTATAGTCCAAGGCGAAGTAAGAGTGGGAGAGTTTGCCTCAACTTCTATCCCAACCTGATAGAAGTTGTAATCTGTCGTCGATCCTCGCCACTCTCTTCCGGTGTTGTAGATAATGTTGTTCTCGACATACGGGTCCTGCCAGGGATACTGAAGCCGAATGCCCGCGCCATCGACATTGCGAAGGGTGTTATTGAAAATCCGAAGTCCACGACAGGTGCCGTCCGAACCGGCCAATCCCGCCGATTGATACCAGTGCTGTGGTCCATACCAGGTGCAGACACGAACGGTGTCAATCAGATTATAGTACACCCAATTGTCGATGCCCGACAGCTGCCACTGCTCTGTGCAATCATGCGCGTAGTTGCTATAGATCCGGCAGTCCCTCCCCGGGTACGTCCCATGAATATTGATCGCCCGACAATAATCATTCCCGCCCCGGAACTCGTTCTTATGCACCTGTATCCCTATGCAGTCTGCACCAGCGGTGTATTGCGTCCCAATCGCCACGCCGTCATGTCCGAACCCGGCTATGTAATTGTCGTGAATGTCCCAGTAGCTCGACCCGTCGCGCAGCGCAATACAGTCATGTCCTCCGAAAGTATAGCCTCCGTAGTCAGGATTGAACGTATACATGATGAAGTCTCTCCGATCCACATTGCAGTTCGAGACGACACCAAAACTCGAGTTCACCGACCATAGCCCGTACGATCCAACAAAGTCTCCAATGTTGCAGGAAGTGAATGTCACATAGTCGGACCCGTTGATGTTCACACAGGTACTCCCGCCTCTGAAGTCGAGATCCGTGAAGGTAACATGATCCACATCCGAAATCCTGAGGGCGTTCCCTCCTCCCGAAATCTCCACCTCCGGAGCTCCAGACGACCTGACATAGAGAGTGCCGGATTCCCAGTACCACCTCCACGTATCATCAATATTGCTGCGACTTGTGCGCGTCGTCCCGTATTCTACGCCGTTGATCTTCACCCGGTTGGGATGCCCGGATTGGGAATGGGCCCAGATGTTATTCCCCTGATCGCTCCATTCACCGGCAGGGTACGTTACCACGACGGTAAGAATCGGACGTCCGCCCGTTCCGTACGCGCCAAATTCAATGGGCGAGCCAGCGCTCCCCGAAGAGCGTGGAATCAACGTCTCTCTCCACGTCCCCCCTCTCTCAAAGAGGATCCGGTCACCCGGATTGAATGACGAAGCATTCACCTTTGCCACCGTCCGCCATGCGCTCGATGACGATGTCCCGCTGCTGCCGTCCGACCCCGATGGACTGACATAGTACGTCGTCTGTCCGGCGGCCACTCCAGCCCAAACCAGGAAAAGCAACACTGTCCGTTGTGCAATACCCTTCAAATCACCCTCCGCTTCTCCAATGTTGGCATTAACGCCCACTCCATTCATGCGCTCCGATGTCCACACCCCTGCCCGTCGGAACTGCAGTTCCCCAGAAGTCCTTAGCGATACTGTGTGGCACTCCCGCATCAACTGCAGGACTGCCCGCACCGATCTTCATGTCCGCCCGGAGAAGTGGATCGACAAAGCGGTTGCCGGAGGCAACCAGGCCGTTCGTCCCACTTCTCTTGTTTAACTCCGCCGGAGGGATCTTGCCTGATACCGGCGCACCCTGATTTGACGCACCTCCCCAGATAATCGCCCTGCTACTGTCGGCTGTCCCGTACACAATGTTGTTTCTGATTGTCCCGCCCGTGCGTACGACCCAGCCGCCGCCATAACTTGCCTCAACCTCTATCCCAACGTGATAGAAATTGTAATCCGTGGTCGATCCTCGCCACTCTCTTCCGGTGTTGTAGAGAATGTTGTTCTCGACATACGGGTCTTTCCAAACAAACTTGACCCGAATGCCCGGGCCATCGACATTGCGAATGGTATTATTGAAAATCCGGAGCCCACTGCAGGTGCCATCGCTCCCAGCCATTCCACCTGATTGATACCAGTGGTCTGAGCCGTAATCTAACGTGACACGAACAGTATCAATGAGGTTGTAATACACCCAGTTGTCAATGCCCGACAGCTGCCACTGCTCCGTGCAATCATGCGCGTAGTTGTTGTAAATCCGGCAGTCCCTCCCCGGGTACGTCCCATGAATGTTGATCGCCCGACCATAATCATTCCCGCACCGGAACTCGTTTTTGTACACCTGTATCCCTATGCAATCTGCACCGGAAGTGTACTCCGTGCCAATCGCCACGCCGTCATGTCCGAACCCGGCTATGTAATTGCCGCGGATGTCCCAGTAGCTCGACCCGTCGCGCAGCGAGATACAGTCCTGCCCTCCCGAAGTATAACCACCATAATCAGGCTGCCACGTGTACATGATGAAGTCTTGCCGATCCACGTTGCAGTTCGAGACAACACCATTGCCGGAGTTCACCGACCAGATCCCATATGATCCAACAAAGTCTCCAATGGTGCAGGAACGGAATGTCAGATAGTCGGACCCGCTCACGTTCACACATGTGCTCCCGCCTCTGAAGTCGAGATCCGTGAAGGTAACATGATCCACATCCGAAATCCTGAGGGCGTTCCCTCCTCCCGAAATCTCCACCTCCGGAGCTCCCGACGATCTGACATAGAGAGTGCCGGATTCCCAGTACCACCTCCACGTATCGTCAATATTGCTTCGACTTGTGTGCGTTGTCCCGTATTCTACGCCGCCAATTTTCACCCGGCTGGGATGGCCGGATTGGGAATGGGCCCAGAGGCTATTCCCCTGATCGCTCCATTCACCGGCAGGGTACGTCACTACGGCAGTAACAATCGGACGTCCGCCCGTCCCGTACGCACCAAATTCAATAGGCGAGCCAGCGCTCCCCGAAGATCGTGGATTCAACGTCTCTCTCCACGTCCCCCCTCTCTCAAAAAGGATCCGGTCACCAGGATTGAATGACGAAGCATTCACCTTTGCCACCGTACGCCAAGCGTTCGATGACGATGTCCCGTTGTTGCTGTCCGATCCCGACGGACTCACGTAGTATTCGATTCGAGCGGACGGCCTGAGAAACAAGAAGGCAGCAAGCCCAAGGATCACGATGAGAGCGATGAGAAGAACTGAGAAGGTAACAGGCCTAAAAAGACACAATCGCGGGGTTCTGTTGTGATTGCAATATGCGCTGAATTTCACGAAATCTGAACACCAATTTAGCAATATTTGCACACACTGTCAATATTATTAAGGAGAATTCATCTAATGGCAACCCGATGACGCAGCAGGCCTACGCTGCTGCATCGGCCCGTTCCGATTTCGGCGGCCCTTCATCACGTTCGGAAATGGGTTCCGCCCTCAGGTGCGCGAACAGCCAGGCCATTCGGCTGACAATGCGTGGATCGGGCAGAAGTTGAGGAAATCCAAGAAGGAAGGTCACTCACCGACAGCTGTCTTTCTTCCCTTTCGTGCTGGTCACAGGATTTGAACGTTCATTTTGAATAGACCATCTTTCGAACCTCGACATAATCGTCAGCCTTAAGCCGGTAGAGATAAACCCCGCTGGCCAGCGATAGCCCCGATCCAGCCGGGTCGAACCTCACCTGATGCATTCCCTTCGTTTCTACATTGTTGACCAGCGTGGCCACCTCTTGACCAAGGATGCTGAACACTTTGAGCTCAACATGCCCCTCCCGCTCCAGGTTGTACATGATCGACGTTGCGGGATTGAAGGGGTTCGGGTAGTTCTGGACAAGAATAGCTGATACCGGGCCAACCACTGCAAACCGCCAGACCGTCGATACTCTTTCTGCGCCATCTACCGCGTGCGCCGCCACACGCCAGAAATACTGCATCCCCGGTAAGAGGGGAGACAGCTCAACCGAGGTCGTCGTCACTGTCGTGTCTCTGACCAGCCCTGCAAAGGTAGAGTCGAACGAGACCTGAACGCGGTACATCGATGCCGCCGGCACTGCCGCCCATACAAGCTGCACTGGCGATGCGGGCGAGACGCCTGCGTTATCTGGCGGGGCCGCCAGGGCAGGAATTCCAGAGACCTTCCCTGAAGTTGTATCCACCGTGACGAACGAAAAGGTTGACGAGTACGGGCTTGCCAGCTCCTTCCCAAGCGCGCGCACGCGCCAGTAGAATATCTTCGCGTACGCCAGCGGACCCACCGCCCGAAGAGTATCAGTCAGAGTCGAATCGTTGACCACATATGTCCTGAACCCGGCATCGGTTGAGAGCTGGATGTGGTATTTTGCGGCACCGGCGGATGCACTCCAGCGGACGTTGATGGACACCGGCACCTCCACCGCATTGGCGACCGGGAAGATGTGGCGAGGCGCCAAAGGCGCGTCGGTCGTCTTCCCCACCGTTGTATCAGCCGTAACGAAGAAGGTGGCTGACGAGAACACACTTGCCTGTGCTCCTCCTCCGAGTGAACGTACACGCCAGTAGAAACCCTTCGCATACCCGAGAGGACCCACCGCCCGAACAGTGTCGGAGAGAGTCGAGTCGTTGACCACGTATGTCCTGAACCCGGCATCGGTTGAGAGCTGAAGGTGGTATTTTGCAGCACCGGCGGATGCACCCCAGCGCATGGTGATCGAGACCGGAACATCCGCCGCATTTGCGGACGGGAAAATGTGGCGGGGCGCCGAAAGTGTCACAGACGTTGAGGTGTCGTACACCCGGAGTTCTGCCACCGAAATGTATGTCGCTGTCCCTCCCGGGACTCCGGCAACCCGTATACCGTCGCCGCTTACGATCGGAAACGTGAACTCATAGATCGCATAGCTCGCGCCACTGTTTGGCGAATAGGTTAAGTTGCCTGCCACACCTCCTACGTCCGCCCATTGCCCTCCCGTGCGAACCTGGACGGTCAGCTGGGAAAACCAACCTCCAGCCGGGAGGGACCGAATTCCTTCCTGAAATACAACTCGGGAGAACGACCGGGTGTTCGCGTAGGTGTACCCAACCCAGTCGAGCGTCCGGGCCTGGCCGTTCCATGTGTCGTACTGCAACGACGGATCCGTTGTGCCCGCAGCGGGATACACACCGTCCCGCATCACCTCCAGTGATCTGCTGCCGCTCCCCAGCGGGGCAGTGACCAGCGCCACAGGCGTTCCTTCACCCGTGATATCCCTCCCGACAGCACTCACCGACAGGTTTGCGGTCGTGAAGATCCACGTCGGCGAGAAGCTCCCCGGCCCGGCCGCATTGGACGCGCGGACACGCCAGAAATACGTCATCGATGGAGAGAACCGGGCAACCTGGATCGTGGTGGTCCCAAGCGATGTGTCCAGCGCAAGAAGCGTAAACTGCGGATCGGCGGAAACCTGCACCCGATATGACAATCCACCACTGACAGAACTCCAGCTCAACGTGGTGCCGGCGGAAAGACCGGTCGAACCGTTGGGAGGTGCGGACAGCGCAGGCGCCGGGAGAGTCACCGTGCCATCCGACGGAGTCCACTCGTGCGCCCCGATGTCCGGAGCCCCGTTGTAAGGAACCGTCGTTCCCCAGAAGTCCTTGGTGACACTGTTCGGTACCCCCGCATCGGCTGCGGGACTCCCCGCACCGATCTTCATGTCTGACTGCAGGCGTGGATCGACAAATCGGTTCCCGGAGATAACCATGCCGTTGGTGCCATTTTTCTCATTGAGCTCGTGCGGAGGGATCTTGTTTGATACTGGCGCACCCTGCTGTGCGCTCCCCGCCCAGATCACCGCCCTATTGCTGTCGAGGTCTGTTCCGTACATGATGTTGTTTCTGATTGTCCCGCCCGATCTGATTTGCCAGCCACCACTATTCCGAGCCTCTACTTCTATCCCGACATGGTAGAAGTTGTAATCTGTAACAGAACCATGCCACTCTCTCCCGGTGTTATAGATAAGGTTGTTCTCGATGGTTGGGTTGATCCAACTATACATGACTCGTATACCAGCTGCATCCACGTTGCGAATCGTATTGTTGAAAATCCGTATGTCGGCACAAACGCCATCTGAACCACCTATCCCGGCGCTCTGATACCAATGGTCTGGTCCTCCGTAGGCAAGCGATACCCGTACGGTGTCGATAAGATTATAGTATACCCAGTTTCTGGATCCAGAGATCTGGGAATGTTCTGTAAAATCATGCACGTAGTTGTTATAGATCCGGTTGTCCGTCCCTGGGTACCCACCATGGATATTGAACGCCCTTGAATAGCCGTTACCTCCCCGAAGTTCGTTGTCTCGTATCTGGTTGCCCACGCACGGACCGGGGGTCGGGGTTTCAGGACTATATCCTTGATCTGCCCCGATTCCCACCGCGTCATGACTTGGCCCGGCAATGAAGTTGTGGTGAATATCCCAATAGCTCGACCCGCTGCGGAGTGAGATACAATCCCCTCCACCCGCGTTGAAGCCGCCCCAAATGGGATACCACGTATTCTTGACGTAGTCTTTGCGGTCGATGTTGCAGTTCTTAACCTCACCGTTGGTCGAGTACTTGATCCACATCCCATAGTTGCCCACCATGTCGCCAATATCGCAACTGTCAAAGGTGATAGTATGTGACGATTGAACATCGACGCACGTAGATCCTCCGCGAAAAGTCAGCTCCCTGAAGGTGATGAAGCTGGCACCATAGACAACCAGCGCCTTCGTGTTTCCCTGACAGGAAACTTCCACATCGGGGGTGGAGGGAGAATAGACGCGCAGAATGCCATCACTCCAGTACCATCTCTGGATCGACCCAATATTCCCCATGCTTGTCGCGGGTCCATATTCTCTCTCACCGATCTTTACTCGGTTGGGATGAGAACCTACGGATCTTGACCAGATGTTGCCACCTTCATTGGACCATCCGGAGCTGTACACTACGGTCTGACTGATCACCGGACGCGCACCCGTGCCGTAGGCACTGAATTCAATGGGTGAACCAGCACTGCCCGAGGATGGCGGATACAACGTCTCTCGCCACGTCGCCCCTCTCTGAAGAAGAATCCGGTCACCCGGACGGAATGACGAAGCATTGACTTTCGCCAACGTCCGCCACGCGCTTGATGACGATGTCCCGCTGTTGGCGTCCGATCCTGATGGACTCACATAATATGTCGTCTGCGCAGATACGCCAGAGAAGGCGAGAAATGCGGAAAGCACACAGAAGAGTATCCTGAATGGCATGGTGGTACGGCGCGATCCTGTTCAAGGTTGGCAAGCGAGAACGCAGGTCCAACTGCTGCAACGGCCATGCCACGCCCGGATGCATCCGCAGATTGAATTTCGTCGACGAATTCACAACTTCGGATGGGAGGGAATCGAGGTATTGCGAACACACATGGGTAGGTTGGTGCAAATTCTCCAGCGAATTCCCCTAATGGCGCGGGAGTGGCGGTTATGACGGATCATAGTTCACACGGCTCGAGTGGGAGCCTGTTGCTCCAGCAAACGGGATGGAAGAGCTGAACTCCGTGTCGACCACTTCCCGTCCTGTCGCAATGGACGGGACTCCGGAGGTTCGTATGGCAGTCTTCTACCGGTGGCGGCTCTTGCTCGGGGACAAGATTTCCGAAACGGCGGCGCTGATCAACCTGCCGTTCTTTTCTGGAACTCAGACAAAGGTCAGAGGTGGGGAACGAGATTCACGGCGGGCGTGGCCCGGGAGAAATTGTTGGGATTAGGGGAGAGAATTCCGGCGATGCGGGAATTTCGGGAGTTGTGAAGGCAATAAGCAAGGTGGGCTAACGCCCCCCCTAGACCTCCCCACGCAACTTCTCACTTCATCATTTCTTGATCGATGTTGGGCGTTCGCCGCGTCACTACTTATCCGGGCTGTCACGGTCCCCGCCCGCCAACACCGCCGATGAAGGCGGGCATACCGTGACAGCTCCTAAACGCTAGTTGACTTTTCAAGGCGAATTCGTGAATTTCTCGTTGGTAGGATTGCGGAAAGGCGGAGGGAACATCAGTCATTCGCCGAAGACTATTCCGCCCATCTGCACTTCAGCTGGAGACTCAAGCCTATGACGGATTCCGACGCACTCCCGACAACGCGTTCTTTGCTGAAGTCGGACCTTGACCGGATGTATCAGACGACGACGGGTTCGACATTCTCTCGCTTCATCGAGATGTACCGTACGCCCGGGGTGCACGCGATCATCATCTACAGGGTCAGACGCTGGCTCAAGGGGAAGAATATCCTTCTGCGCGCGATTCTCACTCCCCCCTTCCTGTACCTGGAGCACCGCATGAGGTCAAAGTGGGGAATTGAGATTCACAGCGGGGCAACCATCGGGGGCGGGTTTGTCATACTCCACCATGGCGGGATTTTCATCTCCTCGCGCAGCACGATCGGAAGGAACTTCAGTATTGCTCATGACGTTACGATCGGGACCGACGGCCGGGGCGACAAGCTTGGCGCTCCCACCATCGGAGACAATGTCGCGATCAACCCCGGAGCCAAAGTCCACGGGAAAATCAGGATAGGAGACAACGTGCGCATCGGTCCGAACGCCGTGGTCAATCGAAATGTCCCGGACAACGCCTTGGTGCACGTGCGGTCGATGCAGGTAGCGGTATTCCCGTCGCTGTATGGGACGGGTGAGGGTGCGACAAAGAAGCCGGATTGAAAGTACCAGTGCAGTGTTTCAGAAATTCCTTGACTCATTGAAGCGCCTGTGTGGGCTCGCATGACCCCCCGCCCGACAAAAAGAATTCGGGCCGGGGGTCACGTCTTGCAGATAGAGGCCGCTTGACAAGTCGACAATAGCGGCTTAATCGTCGTCAACGACCCTACGGGTCGATTGACGCGTAGGTCTGCAACTCTATGAGTTGGTAAACTCGTAGAGGAGTCGTCCACTCGACCTCTACTACCCGATCGGGTCGTAGAGGAGAATCGTGCATCGACCAAGGCCGGCTGCTGGTCCGCCGCGCCGCTCAGAACACTTCGCAGGTGATTCATCGTAATACTGTCCAACGTTTCGTCCCGGACCCTCCTTTGTGTTTTTCGAAATCGCCCGACTCCCTCTAGGCGTCGTGGCCTCGTCATCTCGACCAGTCGGGATGACGGGCAATATCGTTGCCTAGTCGCGGGGCAACCGGTGGTACGGTCGATTCCGCTCGCACCATGAGCGGCGCCGGAGGAAGCGCGGAATCGCCCGACCCCCTTCAGGGGTCGAGGTCTCGTCCCGCTCAATCGGGACGGAAAAAGCGGAGATTGACTATCATAACGTACCTCCGGATGCGATTTCGAAATAGCAGGCGATAAATAGGCTTCGCATGGTGTTCTTCCGGAGCGATGCCAATGCCACCTGCCGATCCTTGTCACCTAGAGCCTCCGAAATCGCGAGATGGATCATCGCTCGCGCGTACAACACATCGCTTTGCGATTTCGCGGGCCGAACAGAACTCTGGTCTTCCACTGCCTCGAAGCACAATCGGGGGACCTTCCCAGGCCGTTACAACCGGCGAAAGCGAAATCGCACGTCACAACGCCAGACCCAACGCGCAGCGCGCGTGGTTGCCCCGATCCGCAAAGGCGGATCGGGGGAAGTTCTCTTTCCTCCCGCTTTCTCTTCAAAGAGAAAGCGGGCACGGGTTCGACCCATTCGATCCCGCTCGACGTCGTCGACCCTCTGGGCGGGCCTCAGGGTCGAACCCTGGGGTGCGTCGAAGAGGTTCGATTCACAATATTGAATGTGTCGTCACTTTCTCCGTAACCAGAGTCCCGCTCTTTGGATCCCGCCCATTAAGCGGGATCCCAGAGGGCGGGAAAAGTAACCAACGAGAGCCTGCCTGCCTCGAGAGGCTCAAAGAGTAGGCTCTTGGAGTAGAAACGTAGATCGACTGGATAGGCTGCTCTTCGTTGACAGAAGTTTTGCAGAGAGCCTCACACTTGTTCAACGAATCACTGGAACACAACTATTTCCGTCTGGCCAGATCTGCAAGCATGCGGATCAATGCCCGGGCAGCGAGCTCCTGGCCCTTTTCGTTCAAGTGGTCGCCGTCCGCCGCCGCATAGTCCGCGATCATTGAGTAGTAGGTCTTCCCTTCGTACGTGTAGCTCTCCCTGGTCCCATCGGGATAGGTCGATTCGATCGATGCCAGGTCAAAAACCGGCTCACCGCTGTAGCGCTCCTTCAACTTCTCGCTGAACCTGTGTCGATTCACGTTCGCCATGTCATTGTTTCCCATGCGGCCCAGCACAGTGTTGACCAAACGCTTCAATCCGCTCGTCCCGGCACTCAGGGGGACCGTCATATGAACAAAAGTCACTGCGGGGTGTCGTTTCCTCAGTGAATCAATGGTTCCCGTGTACCGCTCAAAGATCTCCTGAATATTCGTTTCGCGCTGGATATCGGCAAAACAGAACTTCAGCATTGCGATATCCAGCCTCCCTCCTGCCACAGAATCAATGCATCTGATGAAATCAGCGCACTTGAGGTCTGTGCGCCGGTTTTCCCCGACAAACGAATCCAGGAAAAAGCTCTCCGGAAGTTCAACCTGCCCCTTTGCCGTCACCAGATTGAGCCTGACATCAGGATGCTGCCGAAGAATGCTCCGGAGACCGTTCATGATGTCTTCTCCGACCGACTGATGACCGAAGTAGATCCTCTTTGTCTGCAGAAGGAGGAGATCCTCCTTCAGGTTGCTATTGTTCATGGCACCATCCCCGTCATCGTCATGATGCTTTGCACAGGAGACCAAGATCAGAAGAACGAGTATTACTCCGCAGGCCCTCGTCATCGCACGAATCCCTCATGAAAATTCGATTCGCTCTCATAATACAAAATCCGCTGAAGACCCTCAAGAGGCGGCAGTGTCGCAAACAACGGGAGTGTATTCGCACAAGGGGGGGAGTCTACTCATGAACGCACGGTCACCGGAGAGCCCCATAGGGCCGAATGACCGGGAAAAGAAGCGAGACGAGCGGCGAAGCAGAAGCCCTGGCGTGCCCGGGAGCCGGGCACGACGGTCTTTCGCCTCAGGAACCGGTTCTGTTATAGGGGATCTGCGCCGTGAGCAGCATGTCCTCATTCATCATCTGGAGGATCTCCTCATCCCTTTCGTGGAGACGTTTGAAGACCCGTGCGTTTGCGACGACCACAAGAAGATTCAGAGCAACAATGCTGACGACTGCTGTGACCATGGGAGCTCCGTGGATGAGTTTTCCTTTGTCTCACGATTTCTCTACCACGGAATGACGGTCAAATTTGGTGCCACGTCGCGGCACCCTCAAAAGACTCCATTTCACAAGGGGTTGGAACGGCAGGAGGAAAAACCACACCTTGGCGGGTACAGCAGGTCGGGAGGCTTCTACAAGCAACACTGAATGCGATAACCGCGCAGACTATCTGATTTCGCCAACTTCTCCCTCAACGGGAGAAACATGAGCCAACATCGTTCAGTTTTGTCCTTGAGAGACCTTCCCGGCCACAAACGCGCTGATCTTGGCGAGGGAATCAAAGTTGTCGGCAACCAACTCATCATCTCTCAATTTCAATCCGAAAGTTTCCTCAAGGAATGCGATAAGCTCGAGGATACCTGTTGAATCCACAACCCCCGAACCCATCAGCGACTCTTCTTCCCCCAGAGATTTCTTGTCATCATAAATGAAATTACGTTTGATAAAGTCTCGAGTGGTGGTACTGATTTCCTCTCGTGTCATTGCACTCCTTTACCGTAAATGATTTGATGAGACTGCATCCGCAACCTTGTCGACTTCCGTCTTGAAGAGAATGTCCCCCTCCCCGGAATTCCCGTTCCCCTGAATGAACATCCGGTGCATGAGCTGGGAGGAGAGAATGCCCACGAACGCCATGTTATCGGTATTGCTGAAAAGGGCTTCGCCGCTGCTGTCCCGGGCGCGCGTCGCGCATTTCGTGTACAACTTCCGCGCAGCATGGACATCGAAGAGCCCGGCACTTGAAAGCGCTTCCGGTGAAAACGCATCAGCGACGTAGTCCGGTGCATCAGGTCCAACAAAGCTGATGGCATCGGGGGCACGGTACGCCTGCTTCTTTCGCTGCACAATGGGATCCGGGATAAATCCCTTCGCCACGCACTTCAGGATATGCTTCTCATCCAGGATGGCCAGCTTGTAATCCGACGGAAGATTGTTCGCAAACTCCATGACGTCCGCATCCAGGAACGGGAACCTCCCTTCGACGGAATTCGCCATGAGCATCCTGTCACCCTGCGAGGAGATCAGGTAGCTGGAAAGGAGTGTTGCCACCTCAAGATACTGCGACTGGCCGAGGAGGTCCCAGGATGCGAACTCCTGCGGGAGGCTGGCAAGCACATCAGGTGCCGGATTCCCGGCGATCGCCTCTTTCAGTTGTTCAGAAAACAATCGTTTGGTGCTCGCCGTGCTCGACCATCGCGGCTCGTGGGAGAAGCCGGGAAGCCCTGCACGATCAAGCCCCCGCTTCCAGAATTCCAGGGCCATGCCTTTCGCCTGCTGGGGCGAGCGGGCCAGATACGGGTAGATACGGTCAAACAGGAGCGGCCGGACCTTCGAATCCGGCTGACGCGACCAGAACTGCCGGATCTTTGCTTCGCGGAAGATGTCGTAGCCCGCAAGCATTTCGTCGGCCCCCTCCCCCGTCAGGACGGCTTTGATACCCGCCTCCCGGACCGCCTTTGAAAGAATGTACATGGGCGCCGGTGCCGTCCGGAGGATGGGACGCTCGGTGTGACGGATCACTTCAGGAAAAACGCGCGCTATGTCGCTTCGTGTGACTTCCACCTCGACGTGAGCGCTGTCGAGTGTCGCGACCAACATCCTCTGGTACACTGTTTCGTCGAACTCGGCGTCCGCAAAGCGGAGCGAGAAGGTCCGGAAATCACCCTGCTTCGCCTTCCGCCCCATGAGAGCGGTGAGTGAACTGTCCAGTCCGCCCGAAAGATAACTTCCTACAGGAACGTCAGCCCGAAGCATGCGCAATTCCGTAGCTCGCCGGAGCTTCTCGCGGAGCTCTTCCGTTGCATCCCGGAGGGAAAGACGGACATCGCCGCGACCGCCATCAGCGGGATACGACGGTCGCCAGAACAGATGCTCCGTCTTCTTGCCATGCACATCATAGACCCGCACGGACCCGGGGGGAACTTCCTCTATCCCTCGGTAGAGCGAGACCGGAGCCACCGAGGCCCAGTAGCTGAACGTCTGTTCCATCCCGCGAGGATCGATTTCCCGGGGCACCCGCGGATCGGCAAAGATGGCTTTGACCTCGCTGGCGAACCGTAGAACGCCCTGATCCTCGTGGACGAAAAGCGGTCGCACACCGATCCGGTCGCGCGACAGAACCAGCCTCCGTCTGACGTTGTCCCAGAGTGCGAGGGCCCATTGGCCGTTGAACCGCCCGAAACAGCGGTCCCCCCACTCCTCAAACGCATGGACGACGACTTCGGTGTCCGAGTGTGTGCGGAAGCGGTGCCCAAGCGGTTCGAGTTCACGGCGAAGCTCGATGTAGTTGAAAATCTCTCCGTTGAAGATGATCCAGAGCGTTTCATCCTCATTGGCCAGCGGCTGCTGACCGGACGTGAGGTCGATCAGAGAGAGCCGCGCATGGACAAGCCCAGCGTGGGCATCCCTGTACACCCCGTACTCATCCGGCCCGCGGTACCTGACCGCATTGACCATCGATCGGAGCAATTCCACCCGTGGGGGATCGTGCCGGTCGGACGTATGAATGATACCCGCAATCCCGCACATGGGGTTAGACCGGCTTCTTGCTCTGGAGGGCGTCGCTCTTGGGTCCCTGGACCTCCGGGACGGGTTGCATCAGCACCGCCGGCAGATGGAGCGGGAGTGTCGTCCGCCGTTTCGTTTCGATGTCTTTATAAACCCGCTCGACCTGTGCGGTGGTCAGCCCGACGACCGGTGCAACATCGGCAGCTGGAACCCCGGCATTATGCGCATACAGACAGAGATCCATCTTGTCATACGGCAGGGCGAAGTAAAACTCCTCCTGGGTCTGGGGAAGAGAGAATGTGTCCGTCGTCGGCGTCCGACTGCAGATCTCATCCGGAACACCCAGGGCACGCGCGATGGCGTATACCTGCGTCTTGTAGAGGTGAGCGATGGGCTTGAAATCGGCCAGGCCGTCACCTCCTTTGACGAAGAACCCCTGGTCGTACTCCAGGCGGTTTGGGGTTCCACAGACGGCATAGTTCAGCCTATCGGCGTGGTAGTATTCCATCATCTTGCGAGTCCGCTGCTTGAAATTCGTGGCGGCTACGAGCTGCAGGTACGACGCCGGAGACATCCTCTCATTCAGGGTTTCACCGGCATTCGTCATAATCGTCAGGCGCGAAACGTTCAACCGGTCGGAGGTCAGAATCGAGGGGATGCTGATTTTGAACTTCCATCCACCCACGTACTGTGGGAAAACCATCCGGATGGCTTCATCCTGACGCCGGTAGCATCCCGCACCTGCAAGAACCGGTGCGATGTCCTCGGTGATGGACCGGATCCCGAGCCGCTCGGCGAGCAACTTGCCAAAGCGGAGCGAATCGTCGGACGAATCCCGTTCCGGAAGGAACAGCGCTTGCACGTTCTCCTTCCCGAGTGCGTGCGTGCAGAGCGCCGCACAGGCTGCGCTATCGATGCCGCCGGAGACCGCCACAACGGCCCCCTTTCTATGGAGGGTGTGGTGGACTGCTTCGCGAATGGAGACGCTGATGGATTCTATCTCACGCTCGATATCGAATGCGAGTGCCGCCTCGGAGAATTTCATGGTATGGACCGTTGAGATTTCGAAACAGGGGTTCGTTCACAAATATAACAAAAACCCGTCATATAACCCGTGACGGGCGTCAAACCCGATAGTGCCCACACAGTGCAAAAAGGAGAAACCTCCCTTGCCCCCGGGAAGGACCGGCATGGACAAAAGAGGTTTCCCTGTCAACAGTGGAACAGCCTTTCAGCTGATGTCACTTCAAAAGCATCATCTTCTTGAGGAACGAAACCTCGTTCGTCGAGAGCTTGTAGAAGTACAATCCGCTGGCAAGGCCCGTGGCATCGAACCGGACAGCATGATAACCGGCCGTCTTTACCTCGTCCACAAGCGTGGCGATCTTCTGGCCGAGCATATTGTACACTTCAAGCCGGACCCGGCTCTCCTTCGGCATGGCAAATTCGATCTGCGTCGACGGGTTGAACGGGTTCGGGTAGTTCTGATCCAGCGAAAATACCGTCGGGAGCTGCTTGCCGTTGACACTGTTGACGCCGGATGGTTTGATGGCGTCGCTGAAGTGCAGTGTTCCGTCCAGGTCGGATTGCTTCAAGCGGTAGTACCAGTCACCGGCCGTCGCGTTGGCATCCGTATAGGAATAGTTGTGCGGCTGGGTAGTCGTTCCCTGCCCCGCCTGGAAGCTGCCGGGAATCGTCGAGTACGGCCCGCCGGCACCGAGGGACTTCTGGACTTCGAAACCGTAACTGTTGGTTTCGGAGACCGTAGTCCAGCGGAGAGTAACCTGGTTGCCGGTGATGTACGTGGCCGTGAAGCTTGAAAGCTGGATCGGCAATGACCCGACGGCCAGGTTATTGAATGTTCCCCCCGAAACCTCGTTGGTCTGGTCGTCCTTATACACCACCACACGGCTCGGCGCTGTCAATCGCCAGGTCAAGCCTGCACTCCCCGTCGGATTGGTCGTGTTAAACCGGATCGTCGCCACGTCCGCGTACGACGTCGGGACTGCCGTTCCCAGGTTGGCCGGACCGAGATAGTTAATATTGACGGACACTCTTCCAGCAGCCGGAGTAGTCACAGTGATGGTATCATAGAATCCGCCACCACTGAAATTTGTGAAAGAGAGAAGCGTCGGTGTGCTGATGCCGCCAGTGTAATCAAAGACCAGGTTCGAGCTCCCCATGTTAAAGGCGGAGCCGTTGGCCTTGATGCGGACCGCGACATCGAAATTCACTCCGTTGTTCAGAACCTGCGCAAGCTGCAGGTCGAACGTCTGACCCGACGACTGACCCGAAATCGCGAACAGGGCGGCCAGCGTCAGCGCACATATCTTCAGGATTTTCATCATCATCATCTCCTTTGAGTTTACAGTTAAGGTACCTGAGATCCGCTGCCGTTGTTGGGTCTCCAGACGTTGTTCCGATCGAGCGCATCGACCGAGCTATCCATATTGAAATCGGCACCAAGAAAACCGGCCGTTCCGTTGGCGGGTCTCCAGACGTTGTTCCGATCGAGCGCGTCAACGGACCCGTCAGCATTGCCGTCGCCCCCGATCATGGCAAACTTCGCGCCCGCCGCCTTCATGGCGTTGACACCGTAGGCCTTGTTCAGTGCGGTCGAGAAATCATAGGCGATCGGGGTGATCTTGAAATCGACCGTATCCGCCGCGGCACTCATGATCGCGAGATGGTTCCTGTGCCGGACGACGATATAGTACAATCCCGCTGCCGCGGAATCATACTCCACGTACTTCTTGGTGGAATCGGAGAAGCTGCAGATCGTTCCGTCAGTCAGCAGCCACGCGGGGGCGAACCGGCGCACTTTGGCTTTTGACGCCTGCGCAGAATCGCGGATTTCGACATAGACGCTGTCCACCGCGCGAGAAGGAATCGTCTTCCCGACGTATCGTGCAGCAAGCTGCCCGCCGATCTTCAGCTGATTCTTCATGGAGTCACCCGGAGTCACATAGGGTCCCTGAAGATAGAACACGACGGACTTCCGGATCCCACCCTGGGCGAAGGCCGCGCGGATGGCGTGGTTTGCATTGACTGCGCTGAAGGTATACGTTGTATCCCTTCCGACGTAGACCCCGTCCACGACGACGCTGTCGACCCGGTAGCCTGCATTCGGCCGGAAGGAGTACCTCTGAGACGAGTCGGGAAGAACCAAGACCGCTCCGCTCGGTGTGATCGTGCCATTCGGTCCTGCGCTGGCCGTAATGGTGTACGGGAGGGCAAAATACCCCTGGCTGGAAAATACCGAGCCGGCATATGCGTTATCAATCGCCTGGACAGACCAATAGTACTTGCCCGACGTGAAGTTCTTGATCGACCACGTTGTATCATGACCGAAATTCCCGAAAGCGGCGACTCGCCTGAATCCATTGGAGGCTCCACTGGCGGTATCAGCAAGAGGAGAGACGCGTTGGATGCCACCAGGCGTCGTGCCAACCCGCAGACCATAGGTCAGACCGGCCTTTGGGGTCTGGCCATCTGTCGCCCCGTTCCACACGAAGTTTGCTGTTGAACCATTCAGCGTTGCCCCAACAATAGTCGGACTTGAAGGCTTCGTGTTTGCAACAAATGAGGCGCTGCTTCCCGAGCCGCTGTAGCGGTAGAGCAGCGCCTGGAACGCTGCGGCCAGCGTCATATACAAGGTGACGTTTTCCCGGAGACTCAAGGCTTTTAGCGCCGCCGTTAGCGCAGGAGACAACAATAGACTATGCTCTGCGCCGCGATACGTTTGCATTTTCGGCCGCGGACGGTCGGTCGGCAGCTCCAGGACACTGAGATCGGCCAACTGTTGTTTCCAATAGCCCAACTGCCGGTCCAGTTCCTCGCCGCTTAGCCATTCGCGTTGCCATACGGCATAGTCGGCATACTGAATCGGTAGTTCCGGCAAAGGCGAAGACTGGCCTTGGCTGAAAGCCTCGTAGAGCATGTTCAATTCTTTGAATAACGCACCCATAGACCAGCCGTCGGAAACAATGTGGTGCATGGTTAGCACCAGCATATATTCCTTTTCCCCCAGATGGAACAGCTTGACGCGCAGCAAAGGGCCTTTTTCCAGGTTAAACGGCTTTTGCGCCTCTTTGTTGACTAGTCGCTGCAGCTTCGCTTCTCGGTTCACCTGGTTTTCCAGATCGACTATCGGAAAGTCCAGTTTCAACGCCGGCGCGATGAGCTGCACCGTCTGCCCGTCCCGGCTCGCAAAGGTGGTGCGCAAAACCTCATGGCGGCGCACGATTTCGTTCAGGCTGTTCTCCAGTGCAGCCAGATCGAGCGCCCCTTCGAGGCGATAGGCGACCGGTATGTTATAGAGCGCAGTACCAGCTTCCCATTGATCGAGAAACCAGAGGCGTTGCTGACTAAAGGACAGCGGCAGAGCGCCAGTGCGTGAAACCGGTAGTAAGGCTGGAAG
>Ga0209253_10000365_pt1 | contig 37960 bp, 33 predicted proteins | sample FrelakmetBRP12BR_FD_187145 | JGI IMG/M metagenome (GOLD analysis project Ga0209253, IMG submission 187145) | Freshwater lake sediment microbial communities from the University of Notre Dame, USA, for methane emissions studies - BRP12 BR (SPAdes)... | ecosystem: Environmental > Aquatic >... | reverse complement strand
AGCAAGATTCGAACCTGAAGTTTTTTCACTTACGAATCAGTCTCCTAGTTGTCCACTTCAGGTAAGTTGTAAAGATTGCCGACATCCTTTCCCTGGGCCAGGCGGGGGCGATTCTTATGCGATTTGCATCCGCACTCGACCGTGGCCAACGGGAACCCGGACGCGGATTCGTACCCGCCCGCGTTTCGGCACCGGGCCTTCTTCCACCTGGTATTGATCTGCATCCAAGACGCGCGGTCGGGGAACTGCTCCAATGCACTTGGTGCCTGGGACGCGGACTGTGTCAGGGGCATCCGCTCTTGGCCCCTTCGCGCCGCCCGGGTCGACCAACGATCTACGGAGCCGGCCATGGACAAGATCTGGTTGAAGAGTTACCCGCAGGGCGTTCCCCACGAAATCAACCCGCGGGCGTATTCCTCGCTCGCCGAAGTGTTCGCGGAAGCCGTCAGCCGGTTTCGCGACCTTCCCGCATTCACCAGCATGGGTGCATCGCTGACCTATGCCGACGTCGACCGCAAGTCGCACGATCTGGCCGCGTACCTGCAGCAGCACTGCGGTCTCCTGAAGGGCGACCGCGTGGCCATCATGATGCCCAACGTGCTGCAGTATCCGGTCGCGCTGTTCGGCGCCTTCCGCGCGGGCCTCGTGGTCGTCAACTGCAACCCGCTCTACACCGGGCGCGAGCTCGAGCGCCAGCTCAACGACTCCGGCGCGAAAGCGATCATCGTCCTCGAGAACTTCGCGCACACCGTCGAGGAAGTTGTGGAGCGCACGCCGGTCAAGACGGTCATCACGACCGAGCTCGGCGACTTCTTCCCGACGATCAAGGGGCTCTTGACCAACCTCGTGATCAAGTACGGCAAGAAGATGGTCCCGCCGTGGCGTATCGATGGTGCGGTGCCGTTCAACGCGGCGCTGGCGGTCGGGCGCAAGCTGCCGTTCGAGTCCGTGCCGCTGACGCCGGACGACATCGCGTTCCTGCAGTACACGGGCGGCACCACCGGCGTTCCGAAGGGAACGATGCTGACGCACGGCAACATGGTCGCCAACCTCGAGCAGGCGTCGGCCTGGATGCAGTCCAGGTTCGAGGCAGGTCGCGACGTCGTCGTGATGCCGCTGCCGCTCTACCACGTGTTCGCGCTGACGACGACGCTCGTGACCGCGCTCAAATGGGGCGCGAACCACGTGCTGATCGCCAATCCGCGCGACCTTCCGGCTTTCATCCACGAGTTGAAGAAAACGCCGTTCACGGTCATCGTCGGTGTCAACACGCTGTATCGCGCGCTGGTCGACGCGCCGGGATTCCGTGAAATCAAGCCCGGGACGCTGAAGCTTGCGGTGGCCGGCGGCATGGCCGTGCAGCGCGCGGTCTCCGACCGGTGGAAGGAGGTCACCGGGCAGCCGATCGTCGAGGGTTACGGGCTATCCGAGACCTCGCCGTTCGTGAGCGCCAATCCTCTGAACACCGACGTGTACAGCGGCACCATCGGGCTGCCGTTCCCGTCGACCGACATCAGCATCCGCGACGACGTCGGCGTCGAGCTTCCGTTGGGCGAGACCGGCGAGCTGTGCGTGCGCGGGCCGCAGGTGATGAAGGGCTACTGGAACCGCCCCGAAGAGACGGCGAACGTGCTGTCCGGGGACGGGTGGCTGCGCACCGGCGACATGGGCTTCGTCGACGAGCGAGGCTACGTCAAGCTCACCGACCGCAAGAAGGACATGATCATCGTGTCGGGCTTCAAGGTGTATCCGAACGAGGTCGAGGAAGTCGTGATGATGCATCCGGGCGTGCTCGAGGCGGCGGTCATCGGCGCCGCCGACGAGCGCTCCGGCCACGTCGTGAAGGCCGTCGTGGTCCGGAAGGACCCTGCCCTGACCGAAGAGCAGCTCATCGCCCACTGCAAGAAGCACCTCACGGGTTACAAGGTGCCGAAGTACGTGGTGTTCCGCGCGGAGCCGCTGCCGAAGAGCGCGGTCGGCAAGATTCTGCGGCGCGTCGTGCGCGACGAGGTGGAAAAGGCCGAGACGGAAGCCGTGGCCGTCGCGGCCACGTGACCGTGGTTGGTTGAACGGGGTCGGCAACGGCCGGCGACGAAAGCGCCGGCCGTTGCGCATCCGGCTAGCCGCCCTGCCACCGCTCGATGAACGCCACCTGCCCCCGTGTCTCCGGGGAGCTCGGGTGGCGCGAGCGCTTCTCCACCGTCTGCCACTTGCGCTCGAGGAGCGCCAGCGCCTCGGGCGCCGTGTAGCCCTGCTCGCGCAGCAGGCAGCCGACCACGGTCCCGGTCCGGCCCACCCCGCCCCAGCAGTGCAGGTAGGTCGGCTCGCTCGCCGCGAGCGCCGTGTAGATCGCGTCCAGCGCAGCGCGCATCAGCGAGGCCGGCGGGATGCCGAAATCGGGAATCGTGAAACGGCGATGGCCCACCGCCAGGTCGCGTCTCGCGGCCCGCGCGAGCAGGAGCGGGACGTAGGGCCCCGGCCCCTCCTCTTCGCCGGTCAGGTCGACGAACTGCCGCACGCCGGCGTCGAGCAGCGCGTCGATCCGCGCGGCGGCCGCGGCGCTGGCCGCGGAGCCGGGGTGCTCGCCGGCCAGGAGCTGCCCCGGAACGAGCCAGTAGCAATTGGCGTGCGGCCGGGGCGGGACATCGCCCGGCGCGTCGAGGAGGCGCCGCTCCAGCTTGAGACGAGTCATCGGCGCGTCAGTGTTCGGCTCAGTGCGCGAGGATCTTCGACAGGAAGTCCTTCGTCCGGTCGCTCTTCGGATGGCTGAAGAATTCCGCCGGGGTGTTCTGCTCGACGATCTGCCCCTGGTCCATGAAGATCACGCGGTCGGCGACCGAGCGCGCGAAGCCCATCTCGTGCGTCACGCAGAGCATCGTGATGCCCTGGCCCGCGAGCTCGATCATCACGTCCAGGACTTCCTTGATCATCTCCGGGTCGAGCGCCGAGGTCGGCTCGTCGAACAGCATGATCTTCGGCGTGAGGCACAGCGCGCGGGCGATCGCCACGCGCTGCTGCTGCCCGCCCGACAGCTGCAGCGGATACTTCGCGGCCTGCTCGGCGATCTTCACGCGGACGAGCTGCTGCATTGCGCGTTCGTCCGCCTCGCGTTTCGGAATCCTGCCGACCCACATCGGCGCGAGCGTCAGGTTCTCGAGGACGGTGAGATGCGGGAACAGGTTGAACTGCTGGAAGACCATGCCGACCTGCCGGCGAATCGCCTCGATCGCCTTCAGATCGTCGGTAACCTCGACACCGTCGACCTTGAGCACGCCGTCCTGGTACTCCTCGAGCCCGTTGATGCAGCGGATGAGCGTCGACTTGCCGGAGCCGGACGGGCCGCAGATCACGATCCGCTCGCCGCGGGCGACGTCGAGGTCGATGTCGCGCAGCACGTGGAACTGGCCGTACCACTTGCTGACGCGCGAGAACTCGATGATGGGGGCGCTTGCCTGCATGGGTTCCCTGCGATGGTTGCTTGCGGCCGCTAATCGCGGCGGGTGCCGGTGTTCAGGTGCTGCTCGATCCACCGGCTGTAGCGCGACATCGCGAAGCAGCACACGAAATAGATCGCGGCGACGAACAGCTGGCCTTCGAGGAAGAACTTGCGCCAGTCGGAGTCGCCCAGCGCGAGCTGCAGCGCGCCGGTGAGGTCGTAGAGGCTCACGATGGTGACGAGCGAGGTGTCCTTGAAGGTCCCGATGAAGGTGTTCATGATCGCTGGCACGACGATCCGCAGCGACTGCGGCAGCACGATCTTGCGCGTGGTCTGCCAGTACGTCAGGCCGAGCGACTGCGCGGCCTCGACCTGCCCGCGCGGCAGCGCCTGCAGGCCGCCGCGCACGACCTCGGCCAGATAGGCGGCGGAGAACAGCGTGATCCCCACCTGCACGCGCAGCAGCACGTCGATCGTCATCCCTGCCGGCATGAACAGCGGGAACATGAACGACGCCATGAACAGCACCGAGATCAGCGGCACGCCGCGGATCAGCTCGACGTAGAGCACGCACAGGGTCCGGATGCCGGGCATCCGCGAGCGCCGCCCGAGCGCGACGGCGATCGACAGCGGAAACGCCGTCACCAGCCCGATCGTCGACAGCATGATCGTGAGCGGAAACCCGCCCCAGCGCGCCGTTTCGACGAAGGTCAGCCCGAAGACGCCGCCGAACATCAGCGTGAAGAACACAACGAGCACCACGAGCCAGAGCGCGATCAGCCACCGCTTCCAGAACGGCCGGTAGCAGCTCGCCGCCAGCAGCGAGATCATCAAGGCCGTGGCGACCAGCGGCCGCCACTGTTCCTCGTACGGATAGCGCCCGAACAGGATCAGCCGGTACTTCTCGGCCACGACTCCCCAGCACGCACCGGCGTGCCCGAGCGCGCGGCAGGCCGCGTTGTCGGCCCGCGCCACCGCATTCAGCACCGCCCATTCGACGAGCGGCGGCACGCAGGTCACGAGCAGTCCGAGGATGACGAGCGTGCCCAGCGTGTTCCACAGGTCGCTGAAGAGGTTGCGCCGGAGCCAAGGCAGCACGCCCTCGGTCGCCACGGGCGGCACGCGCGGCGGGACGAACTGGAAGACTTCGCCGGTGACGCTCATCGTTCGCGGATCGCCGAGCGGCGGTTGTACCAGTTCATGATGGCCGCCGTCAGCAGCGACAGCGTCAGGTAGCAGAGCATCACGAGCGCGATCGCCTCGATCGCACGGCCCGTCTGGTTGAGCGAGGTCGTCGAAATGGAGACGAGCTCCGGATAGCCGACCGCGACGGCGAGCGAGGAATTCTTGGTGAGGTTCAAGTACTGGCTCGTGATCGGCGGAATGATCACCCGCAGCGCCTGTGGCAGCAGGACCAGCCGCACTTCCTGCGCCCGCGTGAGGCCCAGCGCGGCCGCCGCCTCGTGCTGCCCGAAGGCCACCGCCTGGATGCCGCCGCGGACGATCTCGGCGATGTAGCTCGCCGTGTACAGCGTCAGGCCGATCAGGACGGTGAGGAACTCCGGCGTCACGGCGCCGCCGCCGACGACCGTGATCTCCGTCTTCTCGGGGAGGTCGAGCGCCGACGGCGCTCCGCCGGCGAGCCAGCCGATGAACCCGCCGACCACCAGGAGCGCGAGCCCGGGCAGGACCACCGGCAGAGCTTGCCCGGTCGCTTCGAAGCGGCGCCACGCGAGCCTCGCCCATCCCCACGCGCCGATGCATCCGACCAGTGCGCCGAGCGCGAGCCAGACGTGGCCCATCGCCCAGAACGGAATCGGGAACTGCAGGCCGTTCTTGCTGAAGAAGACGTGCGGCAGCGGCTGCAGCGCCTCGTCGATCGGCGGCAGGAACTCCGTCAGCACGAAGTACCAGATGAAGAGCTGCAGCAGCAGCGGCACGTTGCGGAACGTCTCGACATAGACGCCGCAGAGCGTGCGCACGAGGAAGTTCTTCGACAGCCGCCCGATTCCCACCAGCGTCCCGAGGATCGTCGCCAGCACGATGCCGACGATCGCGACGCGCAGCGTGTTGGACAGGCCGACGACGTAGGCCCACAGGTACGTGTGCGCCGAGTCGAAATCGAGCAGGCTCTCGCTGATCGCGAAGCCCGCCGGCTGCAGCAGGAAATCGAAGCCGCTCTGGATGCCGCGCACCCGCATGTTCTGCAGGGTGTTGTGGACGAGGTACCACCCCGCGGCCACCACCAGCAGCACGGCGACGATCTGGTAGACGAGGCTCCGGAACGACGCGCTGCGCCAGGACCAGCGGAAGTGTCTGGAAGGAGCGGCCATGACGGCGATTGCGGGTAGTCGCGAGGTCAAGGTCCGGACGCGCCGCGCCCGGACGTGAAGCGCCAGGCACGCCGAAGCAAGACCCGGCGTGCCTGGAGATGCGCCTTCGCTAGCGGATGGGTGGCGCGTACATCAGCCCGCCCTTGTTCCACAGGTTGTTCACGCCGCGCGGCAGCTTCAACGCCGACTTCGGGCCGACGTTGCGCTCGAAGATCTCGCCGTAGTTGCCGACCGCCTTGATCGCGCGGTACGCCCAGTCCTTGTCGAGGCCGAGCAGCTTGCCGGTGTCCTCCGACGTGCCCAGGATCCGCTGCACGACCGGGTCGGTGCTCGACGTCCTCATCGCGTCGACGTTCGCCTGCGTGATGCCGTACTCCTCGGCCTCGATCAGCGCGAAGACGACCCACTTGACGATCGTGAAGTACTCGTCGTCGCCGCGGCGCACCGACGGCCCCAGCGGCTCCTTCGAGATCAGCTCGGGCAGGATCACGTGGTCCTCCGGATTGCCCGCCTCCTTGTTGCGCACCGAGGCGAGGCCCGACGCGTCCGTGGTGTAGGCCTGGCAGCGGCCGGAGAAGTAGGCCTTGTTGGTCGCTTCCTGCGTCTCGAAGACCACCGGCTTCATCGCGAGGTTGTTCGCCTTCGAGTAGTCGGAAAGGTTCTTTTCCGTCGTCGTGCCCGATTGCACGCAGACGGTGGCGCCCTTCAGCTGCTTGGCGCTCGTGATCTTGGACTTCTTCGTCACCATGAAGCCCTGGCCGTCGTAGTAGGTCGTGCCCGTGAAGAACAGGCCGAGCGACGCGTCGCGGGTCAGCGTCCAGGTCGTGTTGCGCGACAGGATGTCGATCTCGCCGGATTGCAGCGCCGTGAAGCGCTGCGACGCATTGAGCGGCACCCACTTGACCTTCTTCGGGTCATTGAGGAGCGTCGCCGCGACCGCCCGGCAGACGTCGACGTCGAGCCCGACCCAGTTGCCCTGGCTGTCCGCTGCCGAGAAACCCGGCAGGCTCGGATTGACCCCACAAACGAGCTGATCCTTCTGCTTGATCGTGTCGAGCATCTTGCCGGCCTGCGCCGTGCCCGTGAAAGCGGCCAGGAGCGCCGCCGCGACTGCCAGTCTCTTCATCATGCTTTCCTCCGAGGTTGGTTCGACTGCGGGGATCCAGGGTGGCCGCGGCGGGAGTGTAAGCCCGAAGCCCGCGGTTGGCGAGAGGCGATCAGGCGTGGCCGGAGCGCTCGCGCGGGACCACGCCCAGCGCGGAGGCAAGCCGCGAGAGCCCGGCGACCGTCGTCTGCGGGTCGTGCACCAGAGCGATGCGGATGAACGCGTCGCCGTCGTTCGATCCGTCCGGGCCGGGCTGCGTGAGGTAGGCGCCCGGCAGCACCTTGAGTGCGAAGTCGCGCCATAGGCGCTGCGTCAGCGCGATCCCGTCGTCGACGCGGATCCACAGGAAGAAGCCGCAGGCCGGCCGGTAGTACCCCGGGCAGCCGCCGAGAAGCCGGTCGGCCGCGTCCTTGCGCCGGGAGAGCCGCGCGCGCATCGCCTCGACGTGCGTGTCCTCCGACCAGAGCGCCGTCGCCGCCGCGAGCAGCGGCAGCGGCGTGCAGCCGGTGCCGTTCAGCCGCACCCGGTTGAGTGCCGCGAGCACATCGCCCGCGCCGACCGCGAACCCCGAACGCATGCCGGCGGCGCTCGAGCGCTTGGACAGCGAGTGCAGAACCAGCACGTTGTCGAGCCAGCGCTCCGAGGCGTCGAGCGCGGCCAGGACGTCCAGCGCGCCGGTCGGCGGCTCGTCGTCGTAGAGCTCGGCGTAGCACTCGTCGAAGACCACGAGAAAGCTGTGCCGGCGCGCCATCTCGATGGCCCGGCGCATCTCCGACGCCGCGAGCACGCGCCCGTCCGGATTCGACGGCGAGCAGAGGTAGAGGATCGACGTGCGCGCGAGCGTGGCCTCGTCGAGCTGCCGCAGGTCGATCGCGAATTCCGGGAATCCGCTGTGGCGCAGGTAATGCGGCTCGGCGCCCGCCATGATCGCCGCGGCCCGGTAGGTCTGATAGAACGGGTTCTGCATCACCGCGAGCGGCGCCGGGCGCGACGGGCTCGTAGCGATCGACGCGGCGAGGTAGAGGCCTTCGCGCGAGCTCGCGACCGGCGAGATGTGCGCCTCGGAATCGATGCGCCCGCGCGTGCCGGGATAGCGGCGCTCGAGGTAGCCGATCGCCGCGTGCCGGAATTCGGGCGTGCCGAGCGCCGGCGGGTAGCGGTTCCAGTCGTCGGCGCGCGCCGCGACCGCGTCGGCGAGGAACCCGGGCGGCGCGTCCTGCGGCTCGCCGACGGACATGACGATCGGTGCCAACTGCGGATTCGGTGCGATGCCCGCGAGCAGTTGGTCGAGCCGGCGGAACGGGGAATCGAAGCGCGCGATGCGCTCGTTCAGCAGCGGGACCATGGCCGTGAGTTTACGGCATCGTCACGCCGCGGCGGGTGCCGGTGCGTAGCCGTCGAAGCGCTGCGCGAGGCGGCACAGGCCCGGCATCAGGATCGCCCAGCCGACCGCCATCGCGACCGTCGCGGCGACGGGCTCGACGAAGACGATGCCGCCGAGCCGCTCGCCTCCCCAATACGCGAGCGGTCCGCCGATCGCCCCCAGTGCGGCTGCCGCCACGGGCGTCGACCGGAGCCAGCGCAGGCTCACGTTGAGCGTGGTTCCGAAGAGAAGCCACATCGCGACGAGCCAGTGCGGCGCCGTTCCGCGGACCAGCGTTCCCGAGGGGTAGCCCACCCAGCCGGCGGCGACCAGTGCGCTGTCGAACACCGCGCCGATTCCGGCGCACAGGAGCAGAAGCAGCAGTTCCGCGCGCGGCGGCGCGGCACGGGCGACGTGCCACGCGGCGATGAGCAACGCGACGGCCGTGCCGAGCCACGGCCGACCGTGCGCGCCGCCCATCACGCAGGCGAACCAGCCGAGCTGGAAGGCAACGAAATTCACGAGCTTCGTCATGCGGTCCTCTTGCGCCGGGCGGACCGGCGACTTCCCCGGCATTGTCCGCCTCGAGCCGCCATCGCACCACCCGACACGCGCCGGGCTGGCGTTTCCGGCGTGGCCGCGCGATGTGGTACGGTCTTGTTTCCGCCACCGGCGCGCGCCGTTCCCAGAGACATCGAACGTATCCATGATCCCGCCTGGCCGCCGCGTCGTCGTCTTCGATCTCGGCGGCGTCCTCCTACAGTGGAATCCCCGGCATCTGTACCGGAAGCTCTTCGCCGGCGACGAGGCGGCGATGGAGTCGTTCCTCGCCACCGTCTGCACCGTCGAGTGGAACGAGCGGCAGGACGCCGGGCGCAGCTTCGCCGACGCGGTCGCCGACCTGGTGCCGCGACACCCGGACAAGGTGGAGCTCATCGAGGCGTTCGGTCGCCGGTTCGACGAAATGATCCCCGGTGCGATCGACGGCACCGTCGAGATCGTCGCGGAGCTCAAGCGCTCCGGCGTGCCGCGCTACGCGTTGACCAACTTCTCGGCCGAGACGTTCCCGTCCCAGCGCCAGCGGTTCCCGTTCCTGTCGTGGTTCGACGGCATCGTCGTCTCGGGCGACGAGGGCGTGATCAAGCCCGATCCGCGGATCTACCGCATCCTGCTCGATCGCTACCGCATCGCGCCGGACGAGGCGGTGTTCATCGACGACAATCCGGGCAACGCGGCGGCGGCGACGGCGCTTGGCATCCACGGCATCCACTTCCGGTCGCCCGAGCAGCTCCGCCGCGAGCTCGAAGCGCTCGGGCTGCTCTGAGATTCCGCTTTTCATCGCGCACGGGTAGAGTAGGCGCATTGTGACAGCAAGCCTCGTGAGGCTCGGGCGTGCAGGACCCATCCGCAGTCACGACCTTTCTCTTCACCGACATCGAGGGTAGCACCCGGCTCTGGGAGGACGCCCCCGAGCGGATGCGGCCGGCGCTGGCCCACCACGACGCCCTCGCCCGCGCCGCGGTCGAGGGCAACCACGGGACCGTCGTCAAGATGACCGGCGACGGCATGTACGCCGTCTTCGACGATCCGGTCGACGCCCTCGACGCCTCGGTGGCCCTGCAGCGCTCGCTCGCGGACCCGACGGCCACGAACGGCGTCCGGCTGCGCGTACGCTGCGGGCTGCACGCCGGTGTGGTCGAGCAACGCGACCACGATTTCTTCGGCGCGGCGGTCAACCGCGCCGCGCGCATCATGGGTGCGGCGCACGGCGGTCAGGTGCTGCTGTCCAAAGCGGTGGCGGCGCTGGTGGCCGATCGCCTGCCGCCGGGCATGGCGCTGCGCGATCTGGGGTCGGTGCGCCTGCGCGATCTGGCGAGCCCGGAGCACGTCTGCCAGCTCGTGCATCCCGAATTGCGGCAGGAATTCCCGGTGCTCCGCTCGCTCGAGGCCACGCCGAACAACCTGCCGCAGCAGATGACGTCGTTCGTCGGCCGCGAGCGCGAGCTGGCCGACGTCAGGACGTTGCTGCGGAAGTCCCGGCTGCTGACACTGCTCGGCGTCGGCGGCCTCGGCAAGACGCGGCTGTCGCTGCAGGTCGCTGCCGACGTGCTGGACGACTACCCGGACGGCGTGTGGTTCGTGGAGCTCGCGCCGCTGACCGATGGCGAGCGCGTGCCGCAGGTCGTGGCCTCGGTGCTGGGCGTCAAGGAAGAAGCCGGGCACCCGGTACAGGAGGCGCTGGTCAAGTATGTGAAGGACGTCCAGCTGCTGCTCGTGCTGGACAACTGCGAGCACCTGCTGCAGGCCTGCGCCGATCTGGCCGTCGCGCTGCTGCACGCGGGTCCGGCCGTTAAGGTCCTGGCGTCCAGTCGCGAGCCGTTGCACGTCGCTGGCGAGACGAACTATCCGTTGCCCTCGCTCTCGGTTCCGCAAGGTGATCGGAAGCTGGCCGCCGCCGCGCTCGCGCAGTACGAAGCGGTGCGCCTGTTCACCGATCGCGCGGTCGCGGCGAAGCCGGCATTCCAGGTGACCGACCAGAACGCCGCAGCGGTGAGCGACATCTGCCGCCATCTCGACGGCATCCCGCTGGCGCTGGAGCTCGCCGCGGCGCGCGCGCGTGCCCTGTCGGTGGAGCAGATCGCGGAGCGTCTGGACGGCCGCTTCCATTTGCTGACGGGTGGCGACCGCACTGCCCTGCCCCGCCAGCAGACACTGCGCGCGTGCATCGACTGGAGCTACGACCTGCTGTCGGAGCCTGAGCGCGCACTCTTCCGCCGGCTGGCCGTGTTCGCCGGTGGCTGGACGCTCGAAGCCGCGGAAGCGGTCGGCGCGGGCGACGCGATCGAAAAGACGGATGTGCTCGATCTGCTCACTCATCTCGTCGACAAGTCCCTGGTGGCGCTGGACGCGGACGGTGACCGCTACAGCCTGTTGGAGACGGTGCGGGAATACGCGGAAGAACGTCTCGACGCCGCCGGCGAGGGCCACGCGGTCCGTACGCGGCATCTCGATTTCTATCTGGCGCTGGCCGAGAAAGCCAGGCCCGAGCTGGTCGGTCCGCACCAGGCAATGTGGCTCGCGCGGCTCGATCTCGAGCGGGAGAATCTGCTGTCGGCGCACGACTGGTGCGACAGCGCCGCGATCGGTGCCGGAGCAGGCTTGCGACTGGTCTACTCGATGCGACCCTACTGGATCAATCGAGGCCTCCTGGGATTGGGGCATCGGGTGACTGTCGAAGCGCTGGCCCGCGCGGGCGCGCAGGACCGCAACGTTGCGCGTTGCCGGGCGCTCTTCGACGCCGGCCAGTTGGGCTGCTTCATGGGTCGCTACGCGGAGGCCCAGGGTTATCTGGAGGAAAGCCTTGCCATCGCCCGCGAGATCCGCGACGGGCAGCGAATCGCCGCCGCGCTGCAACCGCTGGCGTTCGCATGCCTCGGCCAGGGCGATCTCGCCACTGCGCGGAAGCATCTCGACGAGGCGCTCGCCCTGGCGCAGAACCTCGGCAACAAGCGCGAGATCGCGACCGCGCTGAACGGCCTGGCACAGGTTCACCGCAGGGAAGGAAACCTCGATGCCGCCGAGCCGCTATACGGGCAGGCGCTCGTCCTCAGCCGCGAGCTCGGGGATCGCGAGCACATCGCGCTCTCGCTGCTGAACCTCGCCATGGTGTCGATCACCCGAGGATCGAGCGACCGCGCCCGCGAAATGCTCGTCGACGGGCTCGCGATCGTGCGGGAAACGGGCTCGAAGCCCGCCGGGCAGAGCGTCCTCGAGGTTTCGGCGGCGCAGGCGGTTCTTTGCGCGGACTGGGCACGTGCGGCGCGGTTCTACGGCGCCGCGGAAGCCCTGACCGGTCAGACGGGCCTTCAGCGCGATCCGACAGACGAGGCGTTCCTGGTGCCGCTCATCGAAAAAGCGCGCACGGCGCAAGGTGCGGCGGCATTCGCCGCCGACGAGGCAGCCGGGCGTGCCCTCTCCTACGACGTCGTAATGAACGAGGTACGCGCCTGGCTCACGGCCGGCGGGCAATGAGCGTCAGTCGTTCACCATCCACGGGTCGAGGGGGGCCTGACCCTTCACCCTGACCGAGTACTTGAAGACCTGAAAACCGGTATTGGCATGCGCGTTCGTGCAGACGACCTTTCCAGGACCGTCGCCTTTGCATTCGAATACCTTGCCAGGATCGTCCTCGACGACAATTCCCGGGGTGTCGAATTCAAAATCCTTGGCGACCGTAAAGGATACTTTTTCCTTGGCCTTTTCCCTGATCGCGAGCACATGCGGATTGGCCGACACGGTACAGAAGAATTTCCCGATCTTGCAGTCCACCGCGATGGCGACCTCGCACTTCTTGCCTTTGCCGTCACAGTCGGCTGACGTTTCCTTCTTCGCCGCGACGGGCTGCGACCCGACAACCCATCCCAGCAGCGCGGCAACCACGACCGCGACCAACAAGCTCATCTTCGACATCGGTCCCCCTTGGATTCGATTGCTGCGACCCCACCGCTCTTCGACCCCGGCTCGCCGGCGGCATCGAACAACGAGCGCATCGGTACTTCGGTGGGCCCCGTGGCCTCGAAGGCGGCCATCCGCTTCATCCTACACGCCAAACTCGGCGTCCACCACACGCCGTTGCCGATTGGCGGCTTCGCGTACCGCGACACGCGACGGCACCCAAACTCAATCGGCCATCGCCGCCCGTCCCGCTCGGCGCCCACGCGCCAGCTCCCGCCGGAGCAGCCACGTGGCGATGGCGACGTTCAGCAGGTTCCACAGCAGACCGTTCGCGAAGGCCGCCTTGTACGAGCCGGTGAGATCGAAGATCGCGCCGGACATCCAGCCGCCGAGCGCCATGCCGAACACCGTGGCCATCAGCACGGAGCCCACGCGAGCGCCGGCCTCCGTCGGCGAGAAGTGCTCGCGGACGATCATCGCGTAAGAGGGCACGATACCGCCCTGGAAGAGCCCGAACAGCGCCGAGATCACGTACAGCGAGACGAGTCCGTCGAACGGCAGGAAGAGGAGCAGCGCGACGCCTTGCAGTCCCGACCCGACGAGCAGCGTGCGCAGCCCGCCGATGCGGTCCGAGATGAAGCCGAACGCGAGCCGGCTCACGATGCCGCAGGCCAGCATCAGCGACAGCATCTGCGCGCCGCGCGCCGCGCCGTAGCCGAGGTCGCCGCAGTAGGCGACCAGATGCACCTGCGGCATCGACATCGCCACGCAGCAGCACAGGCCGGCGATGACGAGGAGCGTCTGCAGCGTGGCCGGCGCGAGCCCGAGCCCCGGCGCGTGGCGTCCCTGCGCGTGGCCGGTGGCCGGCGCGATTTCCGCGGTCGGCGGCCGCCGCCGCAGGAGCAAGGCGAGCGGCAGCATCGTCACCATGCAGAAGACGGCGATCCCGTAGTGGGTCGCGCGCCAGCCGTCGGTCGCCACGAAGTGCTGGACGACGGGCGACCACAGCGCGCCCGCGAGGTAGTTCCCGCTCGCGACGATCCCCACCGCGATGCCGCGGCGGCGGTGGAACCACAGCGACGTGTCGGCGAGCAGCGGCCCGAAGGACGCCGCGCTGCCGGCCCCGATCAGCAATCCCTGGGCGAGCGCGTATTGCCAGAGCGTGGCCGCCGAAGCCGCGCCCGCGTAGCCCAACGCCATCGCGAGCGCACCCGCGATCACGGGCACCATGATCCCGAAGCGATCGGACAGCCAGCCCATCGCTATCCCGCTGAACCCGAAGCCGATCATCGTCAGCGTGTACGGGAGCGACGCGTCGGCGCGCGCGACGCCGAAGTCCGCCTGCACGGCGGGCAACGCGACCACGACCGACCACATCCCGACGCCCCCCAGCGTCGACAGCAGCAGCGCCACGCCGAGGCGCACCCACGCGTAGGGCGACTCGGCTTTCGCGCGTTCCATGATCTCGGCCCGTGGGTGAGGGATAAGAGTCAGACGGCCCGGACGGAGCGCAGCGCCGAGATCTCGGCCGCGCCGTACCCGAGCTCCGCGAGAATCGCGTCCGTGTGCTCGCCGAGACTCGGCACGGCGCCCATCCTGGGCTCGAATGCAGCGGGCAGCCCGGGAGGCAGCAGCGCGGGAAGGTCGCCCGCCGCGCTTCCGACCGTGACCCAGCGGTGCCGTGCCGCGAGCTGGGGGTGACTCCAGACCTCGTGCATGTCGTTCATTCGCGCGTTCGCGATCTGCGCGGCATCGAGGCGCAGGACGACCTCGCGGGCCGTCAGCGGAGCGAACGCGGCGGCGATGATCGCGTGCAGCTCGTCGCGATGGGTGGAACGCTCGGCGCTCGACCCGAACCTCGGATCGCGCGCCAGCTCGGGGCGTTGCAGCACCTGCTCGCAGAAGGCGACCCATTCGCGCTCGTTCTGCAGGCCCAGCATCACGACCTTGCCGTCGCCGGCCGCAAACGGGCCGTAGGGATAGATCGTCGCGTGCGCAGCGCCGGTGCGCGGCGGGGGTGGCGCCCCATCGAATGCGTAGTAGAGCGGATGACTCATCCACTCGACCATGCTCTCCAGCATCGACACGTCGATCCGGCAGCCACGCCCGGTGCGGCCCCGGAGCAGCAGCGCGCCGAGGACGTTGCTGTAGGCGTACATGGCGGCCGCGATGTCGGCGATCGAGCAGCCGGCCTTCGCCGGCTCGCCGGGCGCTCCCGTGACCGACAGGAAACCGGATTCGGACTGGATCAGCAGGTCGTAGGCCTTCCTGTCGCGGTAGGGCCCGTCCGCGCCGTAACCGGAGATGTCGCACACGACGAGCCGCGGATTGCGCTGCGACACCGCGTCGTAACCCAGCCCGAGCCGCTCGGCGGCGCCGGGCGCGAGGTTCTGCACCAGCACGTCGGCGCGCTCCAGCAGCCGGTCGAGGATGCCCTTCGCCTCGGGCCGCTTGACGTCGAGCGTGAGGCTCTCCTTCGAGCGGTTCGTCCAGACGAAGTGCGAGGCCTGCCCGCGCACGCGGTGGTCGTAGGCGCGCGCGAAGTCCCCGCTGCCCGGCCGCTCGATCTTGATCACCCGCGCCCCGAGATCCGCGAGCTGGCGGGTGCAGAACGGCGCCGCGATCGCGTGCTCGAGGGTGACGACCGTGATTCCGTCGAGAGGACGCATTCCCGTTCGCTCAGAAGGATCGCGGCAGACCGAGCACGTGTTCGGCGACGTAGGACAGGATCAGGTTGGTCGAGATCGGCGCCACCTGGTACAGCCGGGTCTCGCGGAACTTGCGCTCGACGTCGTACTCGCAGGCGAAGCCGAAGCCGCCGTGGAACTGGACGCAGGCGTTCGCAGCCTCCCAGGACGCCTTGGCGGCGAGATACTTCGCCATGTTGGCCTCCGTCCCGCACGGCTCGTGCGCGTCGAACAGCGCGCACGCCTTGTAGCGCATCAGGTCCGCCGCCTCGACCTCGATCAGGGCTTCGGCGATCGGGAACTGGACGCCCTGGTTCTGCCCGATCGGGCGCCCGAACACCACGCGGTCCTTCACGTAGCGGGTGACACGGTCGATGAACCAGTACCCGTCCCCGATGCATTCGGCGGCGATCAGGGTCCGCTCGGCATTCAGGCCGTCGAGGATGTACCGGAAGCCCATGCCCTCGTCGCCGATCAGGTTCTCCGCCGGGATTTCGAGATTCTCGAAGAACAGCTCGCTGGTCTCGTGGTTCACCATGTTTGCGATCGGGCGCACGGTCAGGCCGCTCCCGATGGCGTCGCGGAGATCGACGATGAAGATCGACATCCCCTCCGATTTCTTCGTGACCTCGGCAAGGGGCGTCGTGCGCGCGAGCAGGATCATCAGGTCGGAGTGCCGGACCCGCGAGATCCACACCTTCTGCCCGTTGACGACGTACCGGTCCCCTTTTCTCACAGCGGTCGTCTTGATGCGCGTCGTGTCCGTTCCGGTGGAAGGCTCGGTGACGCCCATCGATTGCAGCCGGAGCTCACCGCTCGCGATCTTCGGCAGGTACGCTGCCTTCTGCGCGGTCGAGCCGTGGCGCAGCAGCGTGCCCATGTTGTACATCTGGCCGTGGCACGCGCCGGAGTTTCCCCCGCACCGGTTGATCTCCTCCATGATCACCGACGCTTCGGTGAGGCCCAGCCCCGACCCTCCGTATTCCTGCGGAATGAGCGCCGCCATCCAGCCGGCGCGGGTCAAGGCGTCGACGAAGGCCTCGGGATAGCCGCGCTCCGCGTCGATCCGGCGGAAGTACTCGTCGGGAAACTGCGCGCACAGGTCGCGCACGGCCTCGCGGATCTCCTGATGGGCGTCGGTCCCGTGTTGCATCGTCAGCGCCCCTCGTCCCTCACGCCCGCGCTGTCCGGGCCGAGCGTCGCCGTGGCGTCCATGCAGAGCGCGCCGTCCGTGTGTTCCGCCCACAGGCGCACCGTACCGTCGGCGGCCGGCCTGCCGCAGACGTGGAAGCGGTCCGCGTCGAACAGCGCGCGTACGGCTCGATATTCGAAATGGGCGACCGGGCGCGTGGCGCCGCCCCTGCGCATGCCGTCGAGGAGCAGCGTCGCGATCAGCGGGCCGTGGACCACGAGGCCCGGGTAGCCCTCCTCGCCGGTCGCGTACGGCCGGTCGTAGTGGATGCGATGGCCGTTGAACGTCAGCGCCGAGTAACGGAAGAGGAGCACCGGGTCGGGCCGGATCTCGAAGCGCCACGCGGGATCGGCCGGTGCGGCCTGCGGTGCGGGTGCCGGCATACCCGGCTTCGGCGGCTCCCGGTAGACGATGTCGTGCTCTTCCGTGATCGCCAGCCCGCGCTCGCTCGAGACCTCGTGGCGCACGCGCACGAACACCAGCGAGCCGCTGCGTCCTTCCTTGTGGCTGACGTCGTCGATGCGCGAGCTGCGGCTCACGCGGTCGCCGACGCGCAACGCGGAGTGGAATGCGACGCGACCGCCGGCCCACATCCGGCGTGGCAGAGGCACGGGAGGCAGAAAACCGCCACGCGTCGGATGCCCGTCGGCGCCGAGCTCCGACTGGCGCACGGCGGGATTGAAGTACATCCAGTGCCACAGGCACGGCAGCACGGAACCGGGGCCAGGCGGCGCGTCGCTCCAGTCGAGCGTCGCCGCCAGCGCCGCCACGGAATTCCACGCGACGTGGTCGTGGGCAACGCTCGTTCTTCCGATCCACTGCTTCAGCGCGTCGATGTCCATCGGGTGCCCGTCGAAGTTCGGCCTGCGGTCTCAACCCGGTCGATCTTAGCGCGGCGCGCCGCCGCTGTCGCGGTGCGGCCCTTGGTGCCGGCAAGCATCGCGTCATCATGGCGGCGGTCTCCCTTTCCGGTTATCTTCCCATTGACACCCGATGCGATCTCGACGATGGTCATCGCCCATGCCCGCCTCCCTTCCCGCGCCTGATCTTGCCGCCCGCAGCGCCGTACGCGCGCTCGTCGCCTCGCAGATCCGCGAGGTCGCGAACGCCGGGATGGGCGACCGCGACATCCTCGCGTTCTGGTTCGGCGAGCCGGACGAGGTGACGCCGGCGTACATCCGGGATGCCGCGGTGGCCGCTCTCGCCGCCGGCGACACGTTCTACACGCAGAATTTCGGCATCCCCGAGCTGCGCGAGGCCATCGCCGGGTACCTTTCCCGCCTGCAGCAACCCGGCGGCGCGCGGATCGGCGCCGACAACATCGCGGTGACGGCCTCCGGAATGTCGGCGCTGATGCTCGCCGTCGAGGCGCTCGTGAACCCGGGCGATCGCGTCGTCTGCGTGACGCCGCTGTGGCCGAACCTCACCGAGATCCCGAAGATTCTCGGCGCCGACGTCGTCCGCGTCGCCCTCGATTTCGGGCCCGATGGCTGGGCGCTCGACGTGGCGAAGCTGATCGACGCGCTCACGCCGGGCACGCGCGCCTTGATGATCAATTCGCCGAACAACCCCACGGGCTGGACCATCGACCGCGCCGCTCAGGCGGCAATCCTCGACCACTGCCGCTGGCACGGCATCTGGATCGTCGCCGACGACGTGTACGAGCGGCTCTACTACGGCCGCGCCGGCGATTCGGGGTCGCGCTCGCCGTCGTTCCTCGATCTCGCCACGCCCGACGATCGGATCGTCAGCACCAACAGCTTCTCCAAGGCCTGGTCGATGACCGGCTGGCGGCTCGGATGGATCGTCGCGCCGGCGGCGCTGATGCCCGACCTCGGCAAGCTGATCGAATACAACACGTCGTGCTGCCCGGGGTTCGTGCAGCGCGCCGGCGTGGCCGCAATCACGCGGGGCGAGGCGACCGTCGCGCACACGGTGGCGCGCTACCGCCACGCCCGCGACTTCCTGTGCCAGTCCTTGCGCGTACTTCCCGGCATCGAGGCCGCCCCGCCCGCAGGCGCGATGTACGTGTTCTTCCGGATCGCGGGAGTGACGGACAGCCTCGACTTCTGCAAGCGGCTGGTGCGCGAGGCGAAGCTGGGCCTGGCGCCCGGAAGCGCGTTCGGTCCCGAAGGCGAAGGATTCGTCCGCTGGTGCTTCGCGGCCGGAGAAGAGCGACTGGCCGACGGCGTTACGCGGCTCGCGCGGTTCCTCGCCTGGCGCTGACGCCGCCCGGGCCGGTTGCGAACGCGTCGCAGCGTCGCACCGCGAGCCCCGTGGTCAGCCGGTTGCGCGGAAGTGCGCCCCGCTCATGAGATCCTGGGCGAGGTACTGCGCGCGGAAGGTCTCGAACGGGACGCTGTCGGCGGCCTCGATCTTCTTCTGCGCGGCCATCGATTCGGCCGCCATCGCCGCGAAGCGCGCCTCGACGTCGGCGGCCAGCGGGAGCTCGAGGAGCGCGCGCTGGTGGACGAACGACTGCGCCAGCGCGAAGGCGGGAAACGACTTGCGGTAGATTTGCTCCGTCTCGCGCAGGACGCGCGCCGACGGGAGTGACGAAGGATCGCGCAATGCCTCGTCGGCCGCACGCAACACGCGGCGGTAGGCCCCGTCACCGTGCGCGGCCTCGAGCGCGGCGGCGATGGGCTCGAACTCCTGCAGGAGCCGGGCGCCCCAGGCAACCGGGGCGAGCTTCTCGCCGCTCCGATCCAGGCGCAGATCCGGGTCGCGGCCACGCTCGGCGACGAGTTGCTGGTTCCGCGCGAGGACGGCGATTTCCTCGGGTGAATCGCGGGGACTGTCGCGCAGCGCGCAGTGCAGCAGGAAGATGTCCATGAAGCGCATCTCGTCCGCACCGATGCCGACCGGAAGAAACGGGTTGACGTCGACGCAACGCACCTCGACGTACTCGACGCCGCGCTCGCCGAGCGCGTGCAGCGCCCGCTCGCCGGAGCGGATGCGCTGCTTCGGCCGGATCGTACCGTAGAACTCGTTCTCGATCTGCAGCAGCGTCGTCGCGATCTGCCGGTACTTCTCGCCGTCGCGGATGCCGATGGCCGCATACCGCGGATAGATCTCGGTGAGCCCGCGGTTGAGCGTCTCCGCGTAGCTGCGCAGGCAGTTGAAGCTCACGGCGAGCGACGCCTGCGCTTCGCTCTGGTACCCGAGCCGGCCCATCCGCAGCGACGTCCCGTAGGGCGCGTAATAGGTTCCGGTTTCCCAGGCGGTCAGCTCGTGCGGGCGCCCGCCGAGGAACGTGCCGCACACCCCGGGCGACGAGCCGAACAGCAGCAGCAGCAGCCAGGAATGGCGCCGGAAGTTGCGGATCAGCGCGAAGTAGCCGCTGTCCTGGTACGCGTCCGTCGGTCCCCGCTCGCCGTCGGCTTGCTGCAGCAGCGCCCACGCCGCTTCGGGCAGCGAGAAGTTGTAGTGGATGCCCGAGATCGTCTGCATGCGCCGGCCGTAGCGGTGCGCGAGCCCCTGCCGGTATGCCGTCTTGAGCCGGCCGATGTTCGACGTCCCGTACTGCCCCAGCGGAATCTCCTCCTCGGCCGGGAGCTTGCACGGCATGCTGGTGCACCAGAGCAGTTCCCCGCGCAGGTGCCGATAGACGACCTGGTGGATCTCGGTGAGCTCCGCGAGGCAGGCGTCGGCGCCCGCGTGCACGCCGGTGATCAGCTCGAGCTGCGACTCGCTGAAGTCCGTCGTGATGTGCGGGTGCGTCAGCGCCGCCCCGAGCGCTGCCGGGTGCGCCGTGTCGGCCAGCGCTCCGTCCGGCCTGACGCGCAGGCTCTCCTTCTCGATGCCGCGCCGGAGGCTGCGCAGCACGTCCGGCGTGAGCGCGGACAGACGTTCGTGAAAATGGCTCAAGCACGCTCCCATGAATTCGATGCCGCGCGACGACGCGGAAACTGCCCCGCCGCCGGCGCGCGCCGGAATCCGGCCGCCGCTGCGCCAGCGCGGTCGAGTATGCTGGCAGAATGCAGCCTGCCGGGCAATCGGGGCCGGCATTGCCGCTCCCGCATCGGGCCCCGCGCCGGCGACACTTTCGATCCAGCCACCGTGGGGATACCCGAACTGCTCGGCCTCGTTCTGCTCGCGTCCGCGGGATGGTTCCTGTGGGACAGCCTGACGGCGCGCGAGAGGGCCAACGCGGCCATCCGCCCCGCCTGCGCTGCGGAAGGCCTGCTGTTTCTCGACGACACCGTCGCCCTCGCGTCGCTCCGGCCGGTACGCGACGGCGAGGGGCGCGTGCAGCTGCGGCGCGTCTACGGCTTCGAGTACAGCGACACCGGCGACAACCGCCGCAGGGGCAGCGTCACGCTCATCGGCCAGAGGGTGGTCGCGATCGACGTCGGCGCGCGCCCGGTGCCCGAGGACGCCACGCTGCACTAGATCACTGCTGCCGCTCCCGCACGCGCCGGTATTCGGCGAGCAGGAATTCCTCGTCGGCCGGCGACATGTCGAAGCGCTGGCAGGCCTCCTCGATCAGCGGCAGCGACCAGCTTCCCTGCTCGGCGAGCCACGCGATCGCGTGACGCAGCGCCTCTCCGTGCGGCACGAGGGGTCGCATGGACGCGGCCGGACGTCGCAGGCCCCTCCGGTCAGTCGCCGCTCCCCGCGGCGCTGACGACGGCGAGCGCCGTGAGGTTGACGAGCCGGCGCACCGTCGCCGACGGGGTGGCGATGAGCACGGCCTTGCGCGCGCCCAGCAGGATCGGACCGATCGTCACGCCGTCGCCGCACGTGATCTTGAGCAGGTTGAACGAGATGTTGGCCGCGTCGAGATTCGGCATGATCAGCAGGTTCGCCTCGCCCTTCAGCGTCGAATCCGGATGCACGCGGCCGCGGATCGCCTCCGACAGCGCGGCGTCGCCGTGCATCTCGCCGTCCACCTCCAGGCCGGGCAGGCGCTCGACCAGCAACCGCCGCACTTCGCGCATCTTCTGTGCCGACGCCGAATCGTCGCTGCCGAAATTGGAGTGCGACAGCAGCGCGACCTTCGGCACGAGGCCGAACCGCCGGACGCCCTCGGCGGCGAGCTCGGCGATTTCTGCCAGCTGCTCGGCCGACGGGTCCCGATTCACGTAGGTGTCGCAGACGAACAGCGTCCGATGCGGCAGGATCAGGCCGTTCATCGCCGCGAACACCGGCGCGTCGGGGCTCTGACCGATGACGTCGGCGACGTGGCGCAGGTGCGCGTGGTACTTGCCGACCGTGCCGCACACGAGCGCGTCGCACGCGCCGAGCCGCAGCAGCAGGGTGCCGATCAGCGACGGCTTGCGCAGCACTGCCTCCTTGGCGTCCTCCGGCGAGATGCCGTTGCGGCCCATCAGCTGGTAGTACAGCTGCCAGCACTCCTTGTACCGCGGGTCGCTGTTGATGTTGACGAGCTCGAAATCCGCCCCGGGCTTGAGCCGCAGCCCGAACTTCTCGATGCGCGCGGCGATGACCTCCGGGCGGCCGATCAGCACGGGCTTCGCCAGCCCCTCGTCCACGACGACCTGCACCGCCCGCAGCACGCGCTCCTCCTCGCCCTCCGCGTAGGCCACGCGCTTCGGCGCGCGCTTCGCGCCGACGAACACCGGCTTCATGATGAGGCCGGAGTGGTAGATGAACTGCGACAGGCGCTCGCGATACGCGTCGAAATCGGCGATCGGCCGCGTGGCCACGCCGCTCTCCATCGCGGCCTGCGCGACCGCGGGCGGCACGATCACCATGAGCCGCGGATCGAAGGGCTTCGGGATCAGGTATTCCGCGCCGAAGACGAGCTCCTCGCCGGCGTAGGCCTGCGCGACGATGTCGGACTGCTCCGCGTGCGCCAGCTCGGCGATCGCGCGCATGCAGGCGAGCTTCATCTCCTCGGTGATCGACGTGGCGCCCACGTCCAGCGCGCCGCGGAAGATGAACGGGAAGCAGAGGACGTTGTTCACCTGGTTCGGGTAGTCCGAGCGGCCGGTGGCGATGACGGCGTCGGGGCGCACGGCCTTCGCGAGCTCGGGCAGGATCTCCGGCTCGGGGTTGGCGAGCGCGAGGATCAACGGATCGCGCGCCATCGCCTTGACCATGTTCTGCGTCAGCACCCTGGGACCGGACAGGCCGAGGAAGATGTCTGCGTCGACGATGGCGTCGGCGAGCGTGCGGGCCGACGTGCGGCAGGCGTAGCGCGCCTTGTTCTCCTCCATCGGGAATTCGCGGCCGCTGTAGATCACGCCCTTGCTGTCGCACACGACGATGTTCTCGTGCTTGAGCCCCACCCTGACCATGAGGTCCAGGCACGCGATCGCCGCGGCGCCGGCACCCGAGCAGACGAGCTTCACCGAGCCGATGTCCTTGCCCACGACCTTGAGGCCGTTGAGGATCGCCGCGCCGGCGACGATCGCCGTGCCGTGCTGGTCGTCGTGGAACACCGGGATCTTCATCTGCTCGCGGAGCTTGCGCTCCACGTAGAAGCAGTCCGGCGCCTTGATGTCCTCGAGGTTGATGCCCCCGAAGGTCGGCTCGAGGCGGGCGATCGTGCGGACGAGCTCGTCGGGGTCGTTCTCCGCGATCTCGATGTCGAACACGTCGATCCCGCCGAACTTCTTGAACAGGCAGGCCTTGCCTTCCATGACCGGCTTGCCGGCGAGCGGCCCGATGTTGCCGAGCCCGAGCACGGCGGTGCCGTTGGTGATGACGGCGACGAGGTTGCCGCGCGAGGTCAGCGACCGCGCTTCGTTCGGGTCGGCCGCGATGGCGTCGCAGGCCGCGGCCACCCCCGGCGAATAGGCGAGCGCAAGATCCCGCTGGTTGATGAGGCCCTTGGTGGGCGTGACCGAAATCTTGCCGGGGTTCGGCAGCCGGTGGTACTCGAGGGCGGCGATGCGCAGTTGTTCGTCCATGGCGGGCCTTCCAAAGTCATGCGGGCACCGCCAGTTTACGGCAGGATGGGACGAAGCGTCAGACCGCGTCGGCGGCAACGGCGGGCCCGCGCGGGGCGGCCTCGGCGTCGCGGCAATGCGCGGCGATCGCGTCCACCAGGATCGGCTGGAGCCCGGGAGCGAGGTCGTGCCCCATCCCGGGGATCACCATCAGCCGCGCGCCCGCGATGTGGCGCGCCGTGTCCCTGCCCGCCTCGACCGGAATGAGCGGATCGTCGGCGCCGTGGATCACGAGCGTCGGCGCGGTGATCTTCCGCAGCAGGGAGCTGCGGTTGCCCGACGCGATGATCGCGACCAGCTGCCGCGTCACCCCCGCCGGATAGTAGCCGCGGCGCACGATGCGGGTGATCTGGGCGTGCAACTCGTGGCGGTCCGTGGGATACCCCGGACTGCCGATGACGCCGAATACGCGGACGAGATGCTGGACGACGCTTTCCGGGTCGTCGGGATCGATGGGCTTGCTGAGGACGGCCCGCTTCGCGTCGGGCCGCGGCTGCGAGACCTTGCGCCTGCCGCTCGACGACATGATCGAGGTCAGGCTCAGCACGCGCTCCGGGTACGTCGCGGCGACGACCTGGGCGATCATCCCGCCCATCGACAGGCCCACGACGTGCGCCCGCGGGATGGCGAGCGCGGCGAGCAGACCGACGGCGTCGTCCGCCATGTCCTCGAGCGTGTAGGGCGCGCGCACCGGCAGGCGCAGCCACGCGGCGGCGAGCGCGGCGGCAAGTTTCGGCTGCCGGCGGACGCGAACCTTCGACGACAGGCCGCAGTCGCGGTTGTCGAAGCGAATGACCCGGAACCGGCGGTCGACCAGACCCTGGCAGAACGCGTCCGGCCAGGCGATCAGCTGCAAGCCGAGCCCCGCGATGAGCAGGATCGGCGGCGCGGCGGGGTCGCCGAGCGACTCGTACTCGAGCGTGAGGCCGTTGGCCGCGACGGCGGTCACGTGCGCGATCGCTTCCCGATGTCGTCGGCGCGACCTGCGACCCGTGGTCCACGCGCACGCGTCAGGCCCACGAGCTCGGCATGCGCGGCTTCGAGCGCGCGTGCGATCGCGCGCACGTTGGGCACGGCGCTGCGGGCCGCGACCAGCCCGAAGTCGAGCGCGCCGCAGTAGCTGACCACGGTGATGTTGAGTCCCACGCCGTGCTCGACGATCGACAGCGGCCAGTACGTCCGCATGCGCGCGCCGGCGGCGTAGAGGGGCTCGCGGGGACCGGGAACGTTCGAGATGACGACGTTCATGATCGGCGGCAGCGCGTCGGCGAGCCTCGATCGGCCATAAAGCGCGGCGAGTCCGCCGAGGACCCATGGCGCGCCCAGCGACGGGGTGTCGGTGGGAATGAGCGACTTCACGCGGCGGGCCGTCGCCTTGACGGCGCCCGAGGCGTCGCGAATCGCGCGCAGCCGCGCCACGGGGTCTTCGATTTCCGTCGCGAGATTGACGAGCGTCATCGTCGCCTGCGTCGTGTACTCGGCGTTTCCCGCCTCGCGCAGCGACAACGGCATGCCGGCGACGAGCGGCTCGCGCGGGACGCCGCCGTGACCGGCGAGCCAGCTTCGGAGCGCGCCGCTGCAGAGCGCCAGCACGACGTCGTTGAGCGTGGCGTCGTGGGCCTGCGCGACGTGTTTCGCCTCGGCGAGCGAGATCGACGCGGCGGCGAACCCGCGCTCGCCGGTGATCGACACGTTGAGCGGCGTGCGGGGACCGGGCGCCAGGTTCCGCCGCGCCGCCGGCGCGGCCGGACCCCGCGCGCTCCGCACGATCCCGGCCAGCATCCGGGCCAGCGCAGGCGCGTGCCGGACGAGCTTCGCATACTCCGCCAGATCGTGCCGCAATGCCGCGCCCGCGAGATCGGCGATCCCGAGGGCGTCGGCAGGCGTCCGCTTGCCTCGCGCGGGCGCGGGGACCTTGCGCGGCGCCGGCGTGCGATCCAGCAGCGTGTCGGCAAGCGCAACCCCTGCGGCGCCGTCGAGCACCGCATGGTGGATCTTCATGTAGAACCCCACCTGTCCGGTCGCGAGGCCCTCGATGACGTGCATCTCCCACAGCGGGCGGCTGCGGTCGAGCGGCGACGAGTGCAGGCGCGCCGCGCACGCCTCGAGCTGCGCCTGCGTGCCGGGTCGCGGCAGCCGCACGCGGCGGACGTGGGCGTCGAGATCGACGTCGACGTCGTCCACCCAGACGGGATTCGCGATGGCCAGCGGCAGCGTGTGCAGCCGGCGGCGGAAGAGCGGCACGAGGTGGATGCGTCCCGCGAGATGCCTCTTCACGTCGGCGTGGAAATCCCCCGCATACCCCTTCGGCAGATCGTAGAGGTGCAAGGATCCGACGTGCATCGGCGTCGCGGGCGTCTCGAGGTGCAGGAACAGCGAATCGAGGCCGGAGAGCGGCTTCAACCCAGGTTCTCCGTCGTGATCGGCAGTCGGCGCATGTGCGGTGGGCAACCGGCGTCCCGGTGCCGCGGCAACAGCGCGCGCTGCGACGGTGCGCCGGGATCGTCGACACCGATATTACAACGCTCCCGGCACGTCGCGCAGCCCGCGGGCAACGGCGGCGCAGCCGTCGAGCGTGCGCCGCCGCCAGGGAGCGTCGATCAGCCCGTCACGCCGGGCACACGACGTCGTCGCCGACGGGAACGTCGTCCTCCCACGTCTCGAGGCGGACCGCGAGGCCCCACAGCCGGCGCAGGTGCGCGACGACCTCCGTCGCCGCGTCCGACAGCGGCCGGCCGCGCCGGCGCACATGCCGGACCGTCAGCGAGCGGTCGCCGTCGCGGTCGTAGTGCACGATCTGCACGTCGGGGACGCGCAGCTCCTGCGCGTGCTGCCGCGCCAGCAGCCGGCGCACGCGGCGGTAGCCGTGGTCGTCGTGGATGCTGTCGACCCGCAGCGTCTCCTCGCTGCGGTGGTCCGCCACGGCGAACAGCCGGAATTCGCGGATCAGCCGCGGCGACAGATACTGGGCGATGAACGACTCGTCCTTGAAGTTGCGCATCGCGAAGTCCAGGGACCGGCGCCAGTCGCTGCCGGCGAGCTCCGGGAACCATTCGCGATCCTCGGCGTCCGGGCGCTCGCATATGCGCCGGATGTCGGTGAACATCGCGAAGCCGAGCGCGTAGGGGTTGAGCCCGCCGTAGGCGCCCGAGTCGAACGACGGCTGGCAGACGACGTTGGTGTGGCTCTTCAGGAACTCGAGCATGAACCCGTCGTCGACCAGGCCCTTCTCGTGCAGCCGGTTCAGGATCGTGTAGTGCCAGAACGTCGCCCAGCCCTCGTTCATCACCTTGGTCTGCGCCTGCGGGTAGAAGTACTGGGCGAGCTTGCGCACGATGCGCACCAGCTCACGCTGCCATGGCTCGAGCCGCGGCGAGAACTTCTCGACGAAATAGAGGATGTTCTCCTGGGGATCGGCCGGGAAGCGCGCCTGCGACGCGGGCGCGGACTCCGCCGCGGCCTCCGGCACCGTGCGCCACAGGTCGTTGAAGTGACGCTCGCGGTGCGCCTCGCGCTCCGCCAGGCGCGCCGTTTCGGCCTTGAGCGTCAACGGTGCCGGGCGGCGGTAGCGGTCGACCCCGTGCGACATCAGCGCGTGGGCGGCGTCGAGCACCTCCTCGACCGCCTCGGGACCGTGGCGCTCCTCGCACTTCATCACGTAGCGGCGCGCGAAGACGAGGTAGTCGAGAATGGCGTCGGCGGCCGTCCACTGCTGGAACACGTGGTTGTTCTTGAAGAACGAGTTGTGGCCGTAGCACGCGTGCGCGATCACCAGCGCCTGCGTCGCCATCGTGTTCTCCTCCATCAGATAAGCGATGCAGGGATTGGAGTTGATCACGATCTCGTAGGCGAGCCCCTGCATGCCGCGCCGGTAGGCCTGCTCGTTGCGGATGAATTCCTTGCCGTACGACCAGTGCGGGTAGCCGACCGGCAGCCCGCCCGTCGCATAGGCGTCGAGCATCTGCTCCGACGTGATGATCTCGATCTGGTTCGGGTAGGTGTCGAGCCCGTACTCTCCCGCGACTTCGCCGATCGCGGCGTCGTATCGCTCGAGCAGCTCGAAGTCCCAGTCGGCGCCGTGCGACAGTACCTTCACTGCGTTTCCTTGCGGAAGAGGCCGCGGAACACCGGGTAGATCTGCTCTCGCCGCGTGGCCCGGCGCATCGCGAAATTCCCGGTGGCCTCGGCGACGCGCTCGTATTCGGCCCACAGCGACGACACGTGCTCGGGCGACTGCGGGTCGGCGAGCTCCAGGTAGGTGTAGTAGCGCGCCGCAGGCAGCAGCCGCTCGCGCAGGAAGCGCGCGCTGCGGGCGGGATCCGCGCCGAACGCGTCGCCGTCGGAGGCCTGCGCCGCGTAGACGTTCCAGCCGCGGGCGTAGCGCTCCGCTCGGATCGTCTCCGCGAGCTCCAGCGCCGAGAGCACGACGGTCCCGCCGGTGCGCGTGTCGTGGAAGAACGTGTCCTCGTCGACTTCCTCGGCATCGTCGGTGTGGCGGATGAAGATCAGGTCGACCTCGCCGTACTTGCGGGTGAGGAAGAGGTAGAGCAGCGTGAAGAAGCGCTTCGCGAGGTCCTTCTTGTCCTCGTCCATGGACGCCGAGACGTCCATCAGGCAGAACATCGCCGCGCGCGCGATCGGCTCGGGTCGCCACGCGCGATTGCGGTAGCGGAGGTCGACCTCTTCCAGGTAGGGCAGCGTCCTGCGCCGCCGCTCGAGACGCTCGATCTCCGCGTACAGCAGCGCGGCCCGGTCGGCCTGCCCGACCGCGGTCGCGACGGCGAATTCGCACTCCAGCGCCTCCCCTTCCCGCCCGAGGCCCGCGGAAAGCGCAATCCGGCGGGCGAGCGACTGCGTCAGGGTGCGCACCACCGAGAGGTTCGCGGGGGTGCCGGTCTTCGTGAACCCGGCGCGGACGCTCTTCTTGCGCTCGCTGCGCCCGAACTCGGTGCGCAGGAGATTGGGGAGCTCGAGATCGTCGAAGAAGATCTCCATGAACTCTTCGCGCGACAGCGAGAACACGAACTCGTCCTCGCCGTCGCCGTTGCCGCCTTCGTTGCCGTTGCCGCGCGCGCTGCCGCCGTCGGGCCGCGGAATGCGATCGCCCGTGACGAATTCGCGATTGCCCGGAAGGACGAATTCGCGGTCGCCCCCGCGGCCGAAGCCGAAGGACGGCTCGGCGATGTCCTTCTTCGGCACGCGAACCTCGCCGCCGCGCTCCATGTCGGTGATGCGCCGCTCGCCGATCATCTTCTTCACCGCGTCCTGGACCTGCGCCTTGTAGCGGCGCAGGAACCGCTCGCGGTTGACCGCGCTCTTGCCGCGGCCGTTGGGGCGGCGATCGATGAGGTGGGGCATGGTCGGCGCGCCGTCAGCGGACGGCGGTCACGACGACTTGTGCACGCGGAGGTACCACTCGGCCAGCAGGCGCACCTGCTTTTCCGTGTAGCCCTTGGCCACCATCCGGGCGACGAAGTTCTGGTGCTTCTCCTTCTCGTCGGCCGAAGCCTTCGCGTTGAACGAGATCACCGGCAGCAGATCCTCGGTGTTCGAGAACATCTTCCGCTCGATCACCTCGCGCAGCTTCTCGTAGCTGTTCCACGCGATGTTGCGGCCGTTGTTGTTCGCGCGCGCCCGCAGCACGAAATTGACGATCTCGTTGCGGAAGTCCTTCGGATTGGCGATGCCGGCGGGTTTCTCGATCTTTTCCAGCTCCGTGTTCAGCGCGGAGCGATCGAAGGATTCGCCGGTCTCCGGATCGCGGAAGTCCTCCTCCTGGATCCAGCAGTCCGCGAACGTGACGTAGCGGTCGAAGATGTTCTGGCCGTACTCGGAATACGACTCGAGGTACGCGGTCTGGATCTCCTTGCCGATGAACTCGGCGTACCGCGGCGCGAGGAAGCCCTTGATGTGCTCGACGCAGTGGCGGCGGGTCTCGTCCGGAAGGTCCTCGCGCGCGAGGCGCTGCTCGAGCACGTACATCAGGTGCACGGGGTTGGCGGCGATCTCGGTCTGGTCGTGGTTAAACACGGCGGACAGGATCTTGTACGCGAAGCGCGTCGACATCCCCGTCATGCCCTCGTCGGGCCCGGCGTAGTCACGGTATTCCTGCAGCGTCTTGGCTTTCGGGTCGACGTCCTTCAGCGTCTCGCCGTCGTAGACCCGCAGCTTCGAGTAGATGCTCGAGTTCTCCGGCTCCTTGAGGCGCGTCAGCACCGAGAACTGCGCCATCATCTCGAGGGTCCCTGGCGCGCAGGGAGCGCCCGCCAGCGACGAGTTGGTGAGCAGCTTGCGGTAGATCTTGACCTCCTCCGACACGCGGAGGCAGTACGGCACCTTGACGATGAAGATGCGGTCGAGGAACGCCTCGTTGTTCTTGTTGTTGCGGAAGCTGTGCCATTCCGACTCGTTCGAGTGGGCGAGGATGATGCCGTTGAAGGGGATGGCCGAGAAGCCCTCGGTCCCCTTGAAATTGCCCTCCTGCGTCGCCGTGAGAAGCGGGTGCAGCATCTTGATCGGCGCCTTGAACATCTCGACGAATTCGAGCAGTCCCTGGTTGCCCAGGCAGAGACCACCCGAGTAGCTGTAGGCGTCCGGATCGTTCTGTGACAGGTGGTCGAGCTTGCGGATGTCGACCTTGCCGACCAGCGACGAGATGTCCTGGTTGTTCTCGTCGCCGGGCTCCGTCTTGGTGATCGCGACTTGCCGCAGCACCGACGGGTGCAGCTGCACGACCCGGAACCGCGACAGGTCGCCGTCGAATTCCTGCAGGCGCTTCAGCGCCCACGGGGACATGATGCCGGTCAGGTAGCGGCGCGGGATGCCGTAGTCCGTCTCGAGCAGCGAGCCGTAGCGCTCCGACGGGAACAGCCCCAGCGGCGATTCGTTGACCGGCGATCCCTTGATCGCGTAGATCGGCCGCATTTCCATCACCGTCTTCAGCCGCTCGGCGATGGAGGACTTGCCGCCGCCGACCGGTCCCAGCAGATACAGGATCTGCTTCCTTTCCTCGAGCCCCTGCGCCGCGTGCTTGAAGAACGCGACGATCTGCTCGATCGCTTCCTCCATCCCGTAGAACTCCCGGAAGGCCGGATAGCGCCGGATGACGCGGTTCCCGAAGATCCGGGCCAGCCGGGAGTCGTTGCGGGTGTCGAGGAGCTCCGGTTCGCCGATCCCGGCGAGCATGCGCTCTGCGGCCGTGGCGTAGGCGGAGGGATCCCGCTTGCAGAGCTCGAGATAGTCCTCGAGGCTCATCTCCTCGTCGTGCGTGGCCGAGTAATTCGACCGGAACTCTTCCAGCAACGTGGCCATGTGCATACCTCTGTTGACGATTCACCGAGATGCCGAAAACCGGGCCCTTCGATTCCGCTCCCGGCATACGGAGCGGCTCGGCTTCTTGGTCTTGTGCAACGTGCGCCTGCCATCGATGCTGCTGCGCCGGCCACAGAAACGTCATGGTCAAGTCGGCCGGATCCGGTGGGCGGGAGCGGGCCATTTCCGCTCGCATCCCCGCGCCGGACTTCCGACCCCGGCAACGTGCCCGAGTTGTACTGCATAACTCATGCCAGATCGGCATCCGGGCCGGGTTGCCCATGGCCACAGGGGCCCTCGCCCCTCGCGTGTCGTCCCGGCCGGCAAGACCGCCAGCGTCGCCGTCGGGCCGAAAATGGCGTAGGACGTGCCGATCTGCGTCGATGGGCGTGCCGCCCACGCGAGCCAGGGCGCGCCGAATGATGTGGCGCGGGAAGCGCAAAGCCGCTCGGCTCGGCGAGGCCGGGACGCGCTGCGCCAACCAGCCGGCGCCCGGAGCGTTCCGGAATTGTTCTATGATCGACGGTGCCGCCCGGCGTCCGGGCGTGACGCCGGACTCCAGGGCGCGCGGTCCGAAAGCCGCGGCGACGGACGGGTGGTCCGGGCGCGGGCCTCGCGACAACGACCATGGCTCGAGGAGTAACCGACATGAGACCCCTTCGCACGATCGCGACGGCGCTCACGCTTGTAACCGCCCTCCTCGTCAGCACGGGAGGATCGGCGAAGACGCCGCTCGAGATCTGTTACGACCGGGTCGGCAACCAGGGGCGGACCGCAGTCGGCCCCTGCCTCGAGACCATGTTGAAGGAAGACGCCACGGAGATGGCGGCGGTGCTCGCCGCCCGCAAGAAGGAGGCGCGCGAGCTCGCGCAGGCGACGGGCCGCCGCAAGTCGGTCAAGTCGCTCGAGAAGGCGCAGAGGCAGTTCCTGGCCTACCGGAAGGCGCAGTGCCAATACCTGATGGACGCGATGGACGCCGGCACCGGAGCCGGCGACGCGCAGCGCGATTGCATGGTGCGGCTCACCCGGCAACGCGTCGAGGAGCTGCGGGCCAATCCCTGAGCCGGCCGCCGTCGCTCCGTCTGCGCCGACGCCCGCGCTCTGTCCGGCTCAACGGGGGGATCCGATCGCGACGCAGGCCGGTTGGTCGTCCGTTCGGTTCGCTTCCTGCTGTCGGGATTGCTTACACTTGGGCGCCCCACGCGGCGGCCCCGAATCCATGACATTCGCATAATCAATGGCTTACAATCTGTGGCCCACATTATGCATAAGCTGCGCTGAGGTTGATGCCACGAAGCGAGGTGGTGCATGACACTTGGCTGGATCGTTCTGGGAATCGTCGGCTGGGCTCTCGGCTTGCTGGTCGTGCTCACCCTTTTCCGCATGTCCGGCGACCAGGACCGTGTCGCGCGCCACGAGCAGAAGCGCCACGACCCGTATTCGGACGTCACGATCACGCAGTTCGGCAACGGTTAGCCGGTTCCCGCCTTCCGCATCGACCCCGCCCGCGTGGCGGGGTTTTCGTTTCTTACGCAGGTCGCGCGATCCGGCCGATTTCCGCCAGGAATGGCCGCATTTTCCACCGAGCATTGGATGTTCTCGCAACGTATATTGTTTAAATTCATGGTTATGCATTGAATACCTCGCGCTGGTACTGAATTTGCAGCGTTGCACGACATCGATCAAAATCGTTCGACGGGACTCTGCGGGCCATCCGGCCCCGGACCTGCCTTTACGACACCGATCCCTCACCACTGCGCCCACACAATGGACTCGATCTCGGTGTTCGTTCTTGCCTTCGGCGGCGGCTGCTTGACCGGAGTCGTGCTGCATCTCTGGCTGCGCCACCGGCGCCGGCGTGCAGCCGATCACGCTGGTGATGTCCGGATAGCCTGACGCCGCGACGCGCCAACTCGGCCGGCGCGAGGAAGACCGCAGCGGTACGGCGCAGCGCTAGTGCTGGCGGGACGTGATGGATTCAGAAAGTCCGGCAGCAACCCTAAGACGCCGGCGATGACCCTGCTGCGGGCGGTCACGTGAAGAAGCTCTCGCAATAATCACGCAGCGCCGCGAAAGAAAACGGGCCGGCCTGGGCCAACCCGTTGTCTTATTGGCGCGCCCGGCAGGAATCGAACCCACGACCCCCTGGTTCGTAGCCAGGTACTCTATCCAGCTGAGCTACGGGCGCGCGAGGCGCAAGTATATCAAGCTAGGCGCCGTCGTCGCCACTTCTGGGAGCCTCCGCGGACGCGGAACCGTCGGGTCGTGGCGCCTGCCGCCGCAGTCCCCAGGCCTTGAACAGCCACGCGACGCCCAGCCACGCCCCGAGCAGCGCGAGCGGCCACGCGACGACGCGCGGCCAGAGGGCGGCGACGGCCGCGAAGCCGAGGACGGCCACGCTCACCTTGACCAGCAGCCCCGATTCGGCCGCCCCGAGTACGCGGCGATTCGTGAGCGCCGCGCCGAGCGCGCTGCCGACGCTGACGGCGCCGGCCGCGACGCGGCCCGCGCTGCCGGACCGCGCGCGGCGTACCGCCGGCTCCGCCCTGGTTTCCGCGGGCCGCACGCGGTTGCGGTGCGTCAGCACGATCTCGGTCGCCCGCGCGAGGTCGCTCTCGTATTGCACCACCATCGCTTCGCCGATGCCCCGGTCCTCGATCGCGACGTCGAGCTCGTAGTTGCCCATCCAGCTCGCGACGTTGAGATTGGTCGAGCCGACGCGCGTCCAGAACGCGTCGGCAACGGCGGTCTTCGCGTGCAGCATCGTACCGTTCCACTCGAAGACGCGCACGCCCGCGTCGAGCAGCGGCCGATACCCGGCGCGCGAGATCGGCGACAGCGCCGGGATGTCGCTCGCACCCGGCACGAGCAGCCGCACGTCGACACCGTCGCGAGCGGCGGCCGCGAGCGCCTGCACGTAGGCCGAGGTGCCGACGAAATACGCGTCGCACAGCCAGAGCTGGCGGCGGGCCAGGGACGCGATCACGAGATCCAGGCGATACGTGCCGGTCTCGTTGGGCGCCCCGGAGACCACGCGCAGGCGCACGTCGCCCGCGCGCGCGCCGTCCGCTTCCGCACCTGCAAACGTCTCCGGAGGCAACGGGTCCCCGCCGACGGCCTGCCACACTTCGGCAAACGCGTGCGTCAGCTCGGCGACGGCCGGTCCGCGGATTTCGACGCCCGTGTCCCGCCACGGATCCATCCGCCGCGCCGCATCGCCCAGCCATTTCGCGCTGACGCAGAGTCCCGAGACGAATCCGATCCGTCCGTCGACGACGATGGTCTTCCGATGGTCGCGGGACAGCCAGCCCAGCGGGCTGTCCAGGCGCGGGCGGTTGAACGCCCTGACCTGCGCGCCCGCGCCGGCCAGCGGCGACCACAGCGCGCCAGCGCCGTGCGAGCCGAACCAGTCGTAGATGACGCGCACGTCGACCCCGGCCTTCGCCTTCGCTGCCAGCGCGGCGGCGAACTCCTGGCCGACGTCGTCGTCGCGCACGATGTAGTTCTCGAACAGGATCGAGCGTTCGGCGCCGCGGATGGCGGCGAGCCACGCGGGATAGTTCTGCGCGGCGTCCTGCAGCAGGCGCACCGCGTTGCCCTCGATGGGCGCCGATCCCGCGGCGCGCGCGAATGCCCGATCCGCGAGCCCGACGTGCGGCGACTCTCTCGCCGCGGATGCGGGACTCGCCGGGCGCCCCGGCAAGCCCGCTGCGGCGGTTCGTTCGCTGCGGGTCGACATCGGATTCGTTTCGAGTTTCGCGACGCTGCGCCGGACGCCCGACGGCAAGGCCGGACAGCGGGCGCGCGGATCGCGCAACCCGCCGCCTGCGCGGCGGGCAACGGCGTCAACGCGTACTTTACAGGCAAAGCCGATACGTGGCGCAGGCCGCGCCGCGGCACGAGCGCGCACCGGCGCAAACGACGGTCCGGCGCGGCTGCCCGCGACGTCGTTCGGCTATTCGATCAGCGAGTCCTCTACCGCAGTCTTCCGCGCGACCAGCACCACGGAGATGAGCAGCATGCCGGCGTAGGCGCCGACAACGAACGCCCAAAGAAGCCACCAGGCAGAGAACATGATTCGTGTCGAGTTCGAGTTATGGAGAATGATCGGGAGTGCAAGCCACTCATTGCAAGACCCGTGCCCTCGCGACACGACTTTGCAACCGATTGTTTTGTATGCGCAAAAACATCCCCCTTCCAGGAACCGAGGCGCGCCGCGGAGATCGCCTGTAAATCAGCCCGACAAGCGTGGACCCGGCGTCGGGCCTCGCGTTGCCGCCGACGCCGCGCTACCATTGCTTGCGAATGAATCGGCGACCCGTGCAGGTGCGAACCGGCGGAAGGATGGCGGAGGAAACATGATGGACAGCGTGCTGCTTTGGATCGGTCGGCTTTCGGCCCTCGCCGGCGTGGTCGTTTGCGCCGTGGCCGCCTGCGGCCGCCTCACGGGGACCTATTACCTGGGCGGATTCCAGGTCGGCACGCTGCTGCAGGCCGGAACCGTGGCGCTGCTCGTGGGCTGCGTCTGCTTCCTGCTGATCCTGACGCGCAGCTCGCGGCGCTAGCGTCCCGCCCGCGCCGGCTCAGGCGGCGGCCGCCGTGGCGCGGCTCGCGAACCTCTCCATCGCCGCAACGAAGATCTGGTACTTGGCATTGTTGACCATCATGTCCTGAAACCAGTTCACGAGGTCGCCCCAGGGGTCGGTGATGTTGTTGAGCCCGGAGACGAAGGCGACCACGGTTCCGACCTCCGTCTCGCCGTTGATCACGTACCAGCCGCCGACGGCGAGAATGATCACCTTGCCGAAGTTCTGCGTGAGGTTCATGAAGAACTTCATCGAGTACTTCAGCTTGAAGATGCCCAGGTTGAGCTGGAAGATCTCTGCGAACCGCATCTCCTGCTTCAGCGCCTTCTCGGTTTCGTGCGTCGAGTTCATGAGCACGCCGACGCTCGCTTCGCGCAGGATCGCGATGCGGGCCTGGACGCGCCGGTTGATGGCGCGCTGCATCAGCGGCACGAAGACGAACTGCGGCGAGAACACGGCAAGGCTCACGAGCGCCAGCAGCGGCTGGATGTAGAACATGTAGCCGAACACGCTGAGCAGGATGCCGACCTGCAGCACGAGCTCGGACACGGAAATCCCGACGAATGCGCCGATGGGCTCCGGCTCGGCGAGGATCAGCGAGATCTCGACGCCCTGGACGCCCGCCTCCTTGTGCACGTGCGGCAGCGAGTCGACGAGCGCGCTGGTCGACAGGCGCAGGGCGCGCACGGCCTTTTCCCCGACCCATCCCCGGTAGACGTTCATCAGGAGCTTGACGAGCCCCTCGGACAGCACCACGCCCGCGTACGCGAGGGCCAGGCCGACGATCAGCTCGATGCTGCCGCCGACGACCATCGCGTTGAGGAGCCGCCGCTGCAGCTCGAGCGGCACCGTGTTCAGCACGAAGACGCCGATCGCGAGCAGGGCGATCCAGAACTGGCTGAACGCGCTGACCCGCAAGACGAAGGCCAGCAGCGAGCGGGGCATGCCGCCGAACGCGAGCGACCGGGAAAGATCGTCGACGGGCGGCGCCCACCAGTCCTTGTGTCGGGGATCGGTCATGGCAGCCGACCCGCGGGGATCGGCGCTCCAGGATGCGCCAGCTGCCGGCCTCGACTTCGCCGCCAGCCGTGAGCGAACCGCGTCGGCTGTGCAGAGGCTCCGGGGAAGATCCCGCCGGGGTTGGTCATGAATGAGCGGCCCGAAACATAGGTTACACGACGTACCGGACACATAGGTAACACTTTCCGCCTTCAGGCGGGAGGTGTCTATGCCATGGAAGGAGTGTTCGGTAATGGACGAGCGATTGCGGTTTGTCGCCAGGTTGCTCGACGGCGAAGCGATGACCGATGTCTGCCGGGCGTTCGGGATCTCTCGCAAGACCGGCTACAAGATCTTCGCCCGCTACAAGGAGAGCGGCTTCGAGGCGTTGAGCGATCGCTCGCGCCGCCCAGTGCGCTATGCCAATCAGCTTCCGCCGCAGATCGAGACGCTGATTGTGACGCTCAAGCGCGAGAAGCCCCACTGGGGCGCGCGCAAGATCCGCGAGCTGCTGGTTCGCCGCTTGGACCAGGATGTGCGCATCCCGGCCAAGAGCACCATCCACGCGGTCTTGCATCGGCACGGCCTGGTCAAGGGGCTGCGCCGCCCTCGTCCTCGAGCCAGCGGCACCGACCTCTCCGCGGGGGTGGCGCCCAACGAGCTGTGGTGCGCCGACTTCAAGGGCGAGTTCAAGCTCGGCAACGGCCACTACTGCTACCCGTTGACCGTCACCGACCATGCCTCGCGCTTCCTGCTGCTGTGCGAAGCCCTCGAGTCAACCCGCGAGGACACCGCCATCACCGCCTTCGAGCAGCTGTTTCTCGAGCGCGGCCTGCCGGCCGCCTTCCGCTCCGACAACGGCGTTCCCTTCGCCAGCCCCAATGCCCTGTTTAACCTCTCCAAACTCTCGGTCTGGTGGCTGCGCCTGGGCATCGCCATCGAGCGCATCAAGCCCGGCCACCCGCAGCAAAACGGCCGCCACGAGCGCATGCACCTGACCCTCAAACAGGAAGCCACCCGCCCGCCAGGCATGAACAGCCTGCAGCAACAGGCGCGCTTCGACGCTTTCGTCCGGGAATTCAACACCGAGCGACCGCATGAGGCCTTGGCGATGAAAACACCCGCCGAGGTCTACTCGGCCTCGCCACGACCTTACTGCGGCTTGCCCGAGATCAGCTACCCATTGCACGACCGCGATGTCGTCGTCACCGCCTGCGGGCGCATCTGCATGCACCGCAAACGCATCAACCTCTCACACGTCTTTGCCGGTCAGCGCGTCGGCATCAAGGAAGTCGACGAAGGCATCTGGATCGTCAGCTTCATGCAGTACGATCTCGGCTACATCGATTTGGAGCAAAAAACCCTGCAACCTCTGGACAACCCGTTCGGCACGCGGTTGTCACCTATGTCTTAGGTACGGCCTGTAACCCATGTATCCGGGCCGTACAGAAGGCAGGTGGCGGAGACGCAGGGATTCGAACCCTGGATACAGGTTTTGGCCCGTATGCTCCCTTAGCAGGGGAGTGCCTTCGACCACTCGGCCACGTCTCCGGGAGAGGCTGGATTGTATCGG
>Ga0209253_10000364_pt1 | contig 38071 bp, 38 predicted proteins | sample FrelakmetBRP12BR_FD_187145 | JGI IMG/M metagenome (GOLD analysis project Ga0209253, IMG submission 187145) | Freshwater lake sediment microbial communities from the University of Notre Dame, USA, for methane emissions studies - BRP12 BR (SPAdes)... | ecosystem: Environmental > Aquatic >... | reverse complement strand
AGCCAAATGATTCAATCATGTTTCCGCAATCAGTCGGTTAGCGTAAAATACTTGTTATTCAATCTAAAGATAATTTCGTGAAAAAACAACCCTGGAAACCCAATACCACCGTCGCGGCGATTATTGAACAAAATGGCAAATTTTTGCTGGTAGAAGAAAACACAGATCGTGGCAACCGTTTTAATCAACCTGCAGGGCATCTGGAAGACGGCGAGACCTTATTCGAAGCGGTAATTCGAGAAACAATGGAAGAATCCGCCTACGAATTCGTACCGGAGGCTTTATTAGGTGTTTACCATTGGAAGCACCCACATAACGACACCACTTATTTGCGTTTCGCGTTCATTGGCAAGGTGGGCATGAATTATCCGATGCAAGAGTTAGATGATGGCATCGTACAAGCGGTGTGGATGAGCATTGACGAGATTCGCGACAAAGCAGGCCTGTTGCGCAGCCCACAAGTGTTAACTTGTATCGAAGATTATATAGCAGGAAAGCGTTTCCCATTGGAAGTGGTTACTCACTTATGAACAAAAAAAGAGTCGTTATAGGCTTATCTGGCGGCGTCGATTCATCTGTAACTGCAATGTTGCTTAAACAGCAAGGTTATGAAGTAGTCGGCCTTTTCATGAAAAACTGGGAAGATGACGATGATGATGAATATTGCTCCAGCAAACAGGATTTAATTGATGCTGTCTCAGTGGCCGACAAGTTAGGTATCGAGATTGAAGCCGTAAATTTCAGCAAAGAATATAAAGATCGCGTGTTTGCGAATTTTTTAGAAGAATATCAAGCCGGTCGCACACCCAACCCTGACATTTTGTGTAATGCCGAGATTAAATTCAAAGCGTTCCTTGACCATGCAATGAGCTTGGGGGCTGATTTAATCGCCACAGGTCATTACGCGCAAGTACGCGAAAACCCACTTAAACCTGGTAGTTATCAACTACTTAAAGCTGATGATGGAAGTAAAGACCAGAGCTACTTTTTGTATAGACTCAATCAGGCGCAGCTAAGCAAAACTCTGTTTCCATTAGGCACTTATCTAAAGCGCGAGGTGCGCGAAATAGCACGCCAAGCAGGTTTAATCAATGCCGAGAAAAAAGATTCCACTGGTATCTGTTTCATTGGTGAGCGGCCTTTTCAGGAATTTCTGCAACGTTATTTACCACGCAAACCCGGTGATATAAAGACACCGGAAGGTAAACTGGTCGGCCATCATGATGGCTTGATGTATTACACGCTAGGCCAGCGCCAGGGTCTAAAAATTGGTGGCAGCCGCGAAAGCAATGGCGAGCCATGGTTTGTGGCGGCCAAAGACATGCAAAAAAACGAATTGATTGTTGTGCAAGGACATGAACACCCGCTTTTGCTAAACGATGGATTAAAGGCCAGCCAACTGCATTGGATTAGCGAGGAAGCCCCAAAAACCAACTGGGTGTACGCTGCCAAAACGCGGTATCGTCAACCCGACGCACCTTGCGAGATAGATCGTATCAATAAGGATGAAGTCGAAATTCGCTTTGGACAGAAGCAGTGGGCCATTACCCCAGGACAATCAGCCGTAGTATACGAAAGCAATGTTTGCTTAGGTGGCGGTATTATTACCGCAGCTATTATCTAGCGGCAATTTATAATATCGTAAGCACCCAGATCCAGCACCCAGATTTATCATTCCGGGCTCACCAAATAAATCAAGGGGGTAACTTTGCAACGCTTGGCTCAAAATTACTCGCAATACGCTAACATACTACTACTTCAATAGCGGGATAAAGATTATGGGCCAACACCATCTGAAACCTTTATTTGCACCCAAATCCGTTGCCGTATTTGGCGCTAGCGACAGTGCTGACTCGGTTGGGCAAGTTGTATTTCAAAATATGCTGCAAAGTGGTTTTCAGGGCGCACTTTATCCGATTAACCCGAACCATTCAGAGATTCAGGGTTGCAAAGCATACTCATCTATCTCTGAAATTACTGAGTCCATTGAGCTGGCAGTGATTGCTACTCCTCCGCAGTCCGTTCCTGACATTATAGAAGAATGCGGAAAGCATAATGTTAAGGCAGCTGTCATCATTACCGCTGGCTTTAGCGAAACAGGTGAAGCAGGTAAGGCGCTGGAGCATACAGTACTCGAAAATGCGCAGCGTTATGGCATTCGTTTGATTGGCCCAAATTGTTTAGGCTTGATGCGTCCGGATATAGGCCTCAACGCCACCTTCAATAAAGGCAGCGCTATTGCAGGCAACCTCGCATTTGTCTCACAGTCAGGAGCTTTGTGCACGGCTATTTTGGATTGGGCGAATACCAGCGATGTAGGATTTTCCAGCGTCATATCGATGGGTTCATCGGTGGATGTGGATTTTGGCGAGATACTCGACTATCTGATATCGGATACAAAAACCCATAGCATTTTGCTTTATATTGAAGGCATTCGCAATGCTCGTATTTTCATGAGTTCGATTCGTGCTGCCGCTCGTATTAAACCGGTAATTCTGGTCAAGGTGGGACGGCATGCAGCCGCCTCTATAGCTGCAATGTCACATACAGCTTCCCTTGTGGGCTCCGATGATGCATTTGACGCCGCGGTACGGCGTGCTGGTGTAGTTCGCGTACAAACCATTACGCAACTATTTTCTGCTGCTAAGGCACTCTCCTGTGGTTTTCACCCTACCGGAAACCGTTTGGCTATCGTCACTAATGGTGGTGGCCCCGGAGTCATAGCGACAGACAGCGCAATCGACTTGGGACTGGTGATGGCTACCCTGTCACAAAACACTATTGAAAGACTTAATCAGGTACTTCCATCCACCTGGTCGCACGGCAACCCTGTAGATATCATTGGTGACGCCCAGGCAGACCGCTACCAACATGCAGTGAGAGCTTGTTTGGAAGATCCTAATGTTGACGGCGTGCTGACCATACTGACTCCGCAGGCAATGACTAAACCATTGGAAGCGGCAAACACAGTCATTGAACTTTCAAATCAATTCAACAAACCTTTGCTCACCTCTTGGATGGGAGGGGAACAAGTAGAATCATCTCGTGCCGCATTCAAACATGCCAAAAAACCTAGTTTTCGCACTCCGGAACCAGCGGTAGAGGTTTTTTCATTTCTATCTGCCTACCATAAAAACCAGAAACTTCTGATGCAGGTACCCGGGCCGCTTTCCCATCATCTTGAACCAGACGTGAGAGGTGCATGTATGGTGATTGAAGGAGCGTTACAGGAAAGACGTAAGGTATTGAGCGAGATGGAGTCAAAGGCGCTGTTGTCAGCATTCCATATTCCGGTAGCACAGACCATGATAGCGCATTCGCCTAATGAGGCATTGCTCATCGCGCAGCAAATGGGCTTCCCAGTAGCAATGAAAGTGAATTCACCGAATATCACTCACAAAACTGATGCCGGAGGAGTATTGCTTAATCTGGGAAACGCGCAAGCAGTGGTTGGGGCTTATCATGGAATCATCGAGAGCGTTAAACTTAATCGCCCTGACGCGTATATAAATGGGGTGTCGATCGAGCCAATGATTGTAAAACCAAACGGGCGTGAGCTGATGGTGGGAGTTACCAATGACCCAGTGTTTGGGCCAATCATTACATTTGGCTCAGGAGGCACTACAGTCGAGGTCATGGGTGATCGATCCGTAGCCTTGCCCCCTCTCAATACTTTTCTAGCGAAGGATCTCGTTCAGGATACGCATATCGCCAAAATGCTGGTGGCCTTCCGCCACATGCCTCCGGTTAATATGGATGCGCTCGAAAGCGTGCTGTTACGTGTTTCTGAAATGGTCTGTGAACTACCTATGCTCATGGAGATGGACATCAATCCGCTTATAGTTGACGAAAATGGTGCATTGGCTGCTGATGCACGCGTAGTCGTGGAGTTTCGTCAACCAAGTGCAGACCGCTATGCCCATATGGCAATTTACCCTTATCCGACACATCTGGTCAGCAATTGGCAACTCGCCGATGGCACTAATATGGTTATTCGTCCGATACGTCCAGAAGATGCAGCGCTTGAGCAGGAGTTTGTACGCAACTTATCAGAAGAATCACGCTATTTCCGTTTTATGAGTAGCGTCCAGGAACTCAGCGAATCCATGCTCGTACGATTTACGCAAATTGACTACAGTCGTGAGATGGCGCTGATTGCAGTTAAGGAAGAGCATGACAAAGAGATTGAGTTAGGGGTGACACGCTACGCTATTAACCCTGATGGTGAAAGCTGCGAGTTCGCCTTAGTGGTCGCCGACAGCATGCGTGGCAGGGGGTTAGGTCATAAGCTAATGATTGCATTAATGGATACCGCTCGATCCAAGGGATTAAAAAGCATGGAAGGTGAAGTGCTCAATAGCAACACCAGCATGTTGAAGCTGATGAAACACCTGGATTTCACAATTGAAACCAATCCGGAAGACGACAGCATCAAAACCGTCCGTAAGGTATTGTAGCCAAACCTTCATGCGTACCGCCTACATCACACATCCAGCCTGCCTCATGCACGATATGGGGGCAGACCATCCTGAAAGCCCGGCGCGCATTCATGCGATTGAGGATCAGCTCATCTCCTCCGGACTGCTGGATTTTCTCAGTCATTATGAAGCACCCAAAGCCAGCAAAGAACAGCTGGCACGTGTTCATGCAATCGAATATATTGACTGGATGTTCAACCAATCTCCACATTCAGGACTGATACATCTTGATGGAGATACCGCAATGAATCCTTATAGCCTGAATGCCGCATTACATGCCGCCGGAGCAGTGGTCAAGGCCGTAGATTTAGTCATGGATGGCCAGGTGCAGAATGCCTTTTGCAATATTCGCCCTCCCGGTCACCATGCTGGGCACGCCCGCGCATCAGGCTTTTGCATCTTCAACAACATTGCTGTAGCTGCTGCTCATGCATTTGAACAGCACGGACTGCAACGCGTGGCGATTGCCGATTTTGATGTGCATCATGGCAACGGCACAGAAGAGATTTTTCATGACGATCCTCGCGTGATGCTATGCTCTACTTTTCGGCATCCCTATTACCCATATTGCGGTGCTGATAGCGGTAATGACCACATCATCAATGTTCCACTTGCTGCTGGAAGCCCTGGTGCGGATTTTCGCACCGCAGTGTCTGATATATGGCTGCCTGCGCTAGAACGTTTTCAGCCACAGATTCTGCTTATATCTGCAGGATTTGATGCGCATTGGGAAGATGACATGGGAGGCTTGGCATTGCGTGAAGCAGATTATTTTTGGGTGACGGAAACACTCAAAAAAATAGCCAATCGCTACGCCAACGACCGAATCGTATCATCGCTTGAAGGTGGGTACAATCTGCATGCGTTAGGTCGCAGCGTAATGGTGCATATTAAAAGCCTAAGTGGACTTTAATTAGTTGCTGCTCTAATACAGCACGCCTACGCAGTCAATTGGCTTACAGTTTTAAAAGAATAGTCTAAGCCCAATTTAACCCTTTGTTTTCGAAATCTAATTTTCTCATCCGACACTAAAATCGTCACATTAGAAAATATTTAACTCAATGAGGTTGATATGGCGTACATATTTAAAAATTCACAAGGCACCATAGTGGCAGCCAGCGCGTCAGAGAATCTTGGTGAGGGATGGGTATTTGTCGAAGACAACAGCAAATACTATCTTGAGTTTTTAGAAAACTCTCTTGCTGAGGGCGCACCATTTCGTGAAAGCGATATTCAACTGGCACGCGTACTGGAAGATTTAATCTCGATGTTGATTGAGAGGAATATCATTCGCTTTACAGATTTCCCTGAAGCAGCACAAAAACGCTTAAACGACAGGCAATCCATGCGTAAAAAAAACCAGCTTCCCAGACTTCTGGATGAAAACCAGGATATCAGGTTTAACTAGACGGACGCACTAATCAATCAAGATTAAGCAACTGGCATGGTTTGCTTGAAGCTCGGGCGTTTAATAAGCACACTGTAATGCTTGGCTAGATTTGGAAATTTATCCTGCCAATTTAATTGCTTAAAGCGCAAATCCAAATAGCCTAATGCACACCCTACGGCGATATCCGCAAGGCTGAAAGTTTCGTTCACGCACCATTTTTTCTTGGTGATATCCAGATTCAGCACCCCCAAACCGCGCATCACTTTATCCAACTGTTTTTCAATCGTGGCTTTAGATTGCAATTCGGCAGGTTTACGCTCCTCCAGCATGGCTGCCACAGCCGCATCGCAGAGGCCATCTGCAAGTGCCTCCCAACGACGCACAGCAGTTTTAGAACCGTTATCATGTGGAATTAGGTGTGCCAGAGGCGTACGATTATCCAGATATTCCACAATCACACGGGAATCGTACAAACTGTCACCGTCATCTAAAATCAGCACAGGCACCTTGCCAAGTGGATTGTAATTGTTAACTGGGCAATCCGGATCGCTTAAAACAACCTCTTGCAAATCCATATCCACATGTTTCTCAAGGGCAACGATGCGTACTTTACGAGCATAGGGGCTATTAATTGTGTACAAAAGTTTCATAGTGTTTATATGCTTATTTGGTTTTTAACTGCATTATAATAGAAATATGCCCTCACCTCTATTCACACAACAATTTCCGCGAGGCGCACAGGCTTTTGTCGATCTAGTTAATAGCGATGCAGCCCGAGCATTGACAGAAGACATTGGTAGCGGTGACCTTACAGCAGCGCTAGTGCCCTCCAGTCAACAAGCCAGAGCCACCATTATCTCTCGCCAAGATGCGGTAATCTGCGGCATTGATTGGGCAAATGCTTGCTTCCATCAGTTGGATAATCAGGTAAAAATAAAATGGCTGGTGAACGAAGGGGAAAAAGTCTTTTCTAATCAGATATTATGCGAAGTTTCTGGTAATGCACGAGCGTTGCTTTCGGCTGAACGTTGTGCCTTGAATTTTTTACAGATGCTTTCTGCTGTGGCCACACATACGCGGCTGTTCGTACTAGCAGTTTCCGGCACCAAAGCGCAAATTCTAGATACCCGGAAAACATTGCCAGGCTTGCGCTTGGCACAAAAATACGCAGTGACCGTGGGCGGTGGTTTTAATCAACGTCTGGCATTATACGATGGCATACTGATTAAAGAAAACCATATCGCAGCAGCAGGCAGCATCCATGAGGCTCTCCGGCATGCTTACAAATCAATTGAAAAAATATTGAACAAAAACGTCAGCATTCAAATCGAAGTTGAAGATTTAAACGAACTACAACAGGCGTTGGATGCAGGTGCGACCAGTATCTTGTTAGATAATTTTGGCATCTTTGATATGAAAGAAGCTGTACGCATAAATGCTGGGCGCGCCATACTTGAGGCTTCTGGTAACGTTAATATAAGCTCAGTGCGTAGTATCGCACTGACTGGGGTTGACCGTATCTCGGTAGGCAGTATCACAAAAAATATCCGTGCCATTGATTTATCCTTACGAATCAAATAGCATGAATTAAATCTCATCTTTTTAAACACGAGTTCAACACATGAGTAAAGCAGCGGGAATCGCAAAGACGAAAGGCAAACTTCATTTAGGCGACGTATTGCGCATGCTAGTAAACGACGGCAGACTAGATAAAACACATGCCGAAAAGCTTTACAAAGACAGAAAGCTGGATAGTTCGAACTTGCACCCAATTGTGGTTATTGGCGAACAGAAATGGAAAGATCTGCGGCCCCCACACAAGGTATTGAATGTAGATTACCTGTCCCGTTGGTTGGCGGCACAAGCCGAACTTGATTATTATCATATCGACCCCCTCAAGCTTGACTTCAGCTCGGCTGCACAAGTGGTTTCAAAAGCCTATGCTGAGCGACTTAAAATCATGCCTGTTTCCGTCAAGGGCGGCGAGGTTACCATTGCTACCGCTGAGCCTTACCAAACCGACTGGATACCCGATTTAGAGCGTATCATGGGTTTGCGCATCAAGCTGGTCATGGCCAATCCACTGGAAATCAGTCGCTATTTGCCAGAAATTTACAATCTTGCTAACTCGATTAGCCAAGCAAATAGTGCAAAAGCAGGCCAAATTGTCGGCGTGCAAAATTTTGAGCAGCTCATCGAACTGGGCAAAGATAAAAACCTAGACGCCAACGAACAGCACGTTGTAAATATCGTGGATTGGCTGCTTAAATATGCATTTGAGCAACGTGCCAGTGATATTCACCTTGAGCCGCGCCGCAACATGGGCACGATGAGGTTCCGTATTGATGGTGTATTGCATCAGGTATATCAATTGCCAAGCAACATTATGAATGCCATCACCAGCAGAATTAAGCTGCTGGGCCGTATGGACATGGTAGAAAAGCGTCGCCCGCAAGATGGCCGTATTAAAACGATAAGTAATGATGGTACAGAGATTGAGCTGCGCTTATCGACCATGCCGACAGCATTTGGTGAAAAATTGGTGATGCGGATTTTTACACCCGACGTTATTGTGCAGGATTTTATCCAACTTGGATTTTCTCAAAAACAGTCAAGCTTGTGGGCACAATGGACTAAGTCCCCTAACGGCATTATTTTAGTAACAGGCCCAACAGGTTCAGGAAAAACCACTACCCTTTACTCAACACTCAAACAACTCGCCACGCCGGAAGTTAATGTCTGCACGGTAGAAGACCCAATTGAGATGGTCGAACCTGCTTTTAACCAAATGCAGGTGCAAACCAATATTGGCCTCACTTTTGCTGACGGCATTCGCACCTTAATGCGACAAGACCCAGACATCATCATGGTGGGGGAGATTCGTGATATAGAAACAGCAGAGATGGCGATACAAGCTGCTCTGACAGGACATTTGGTGTTGTCCACTTTGCACACGAATGATGCACCTTCTGCAGTTACTCGCCTGCTTGATTTGGGCGTACCCGCCTATTTAATCCATTCTTCGGTACTAGGCATTATGGCGCAACGTCTGGTGCGTACGCTTTGCCCAGCTTGCAAAGCCCCTAGAGGAATTAGTGACGAAGAATGGACTTCCTTGATTCGCCCTTTCAAAGCAGCCAAGCCAGCTTCTATCATGAAAGCCGTCGGGTGCATCGAGTGCCGCAACACCGGCTATCGCGGGCGTAGCGGTATATACGAAATGCTCACTATCACACCGAAATTACGCAAGCTCATTACACCAAACACTGATTTGGCAGTGCTTAAAAACATGGCTTATCAGGAAGGAATGCAACCGCTAATGCTGAATGGCGCTGAAAAAGTAGCGGCGGGACTTACCACAATTGAAGAACTACTAAAAGTCGCCCCACCACTCGATCAATAACATTAGCTTCAATAACAACAGCTTCTGCACAAGTTCAAGTAATAAACAAAATCCGGCCGCATGGTCTGTAAACATTCCTACCCGCCTGCACGCAACACATCACTAACTTTCTGTTTATTTTGAAAGTTTCTTGTTTATTTCAAATAGTTTATACGTGGGCTAACTTGACCAAACGCCGCCAAACAGTTATGGTTTAGGGTTACAGATAAATTACATCAAATTCCCATAAAAATAGAGATTTATGAACCAAGTTTTAACCACAGCAGCAGAGCCATTGATCTCGGATAAATTGCCTTCAGACCAATTATCGACTAACAAGTCCGTTTCTGAAAAGCAAATTACCGGCGCCGATATTGTGATTAAGTGCTTGCATGCCGAGGGTGTCAAGTTTGTTTTTGGCTACCCTGGCGGTGCAGTCTTGCATATCTATGATGCAATCTACAATCAAACCCACTTTAAACATATTTTAGTGCGTCATGAGCAAGCCGCCGTACACGCAGCAGATGCTTTTTCCCGCGCCACAGGTGAAGTGGGTGTAGCACTGGTAACATCCGGTCCAGGCGCTACCAACGCTATTACAGGAATTGCAACCGCTTATATGGACTCCATCCCGCTTGTAGTGATTAGCGGTCAAGTGCCAGTGCCGGCCATCGGTCTGGACGCATTTCAGGAAGTAGACATGGTCGGCGTTACCCGCCCTTGCGTAAAGCATAATTTTCTGGTGAAAGACGTCAAAGATATCGCCATCACCATTAAAAAGGCATTTCACATTGCACGTACGGGTCGTCCGGGACCTGTGGTGGTGGATATTCCAAAAGATATTACGGCTCATAAAGCTGAGTTCGATTATCCAAAAAACATCGAAATGCGTTCTTACAACCCGGTCACCAAGGGACATAGCGGGCAAATTAAAAAAGCCGTCAAGTTACTCCTTGAAGCTAAACGTCCCATGATATATACAGGCGGCGGTGTAGTGCTGGGTAATGCTGCAGAAGCTTTGGTCAAACTAGTTAAAACACTGGGCGTACCAGTCACCAATACACTGATGGGGTTGGGCGGTTATCCATCTACTGACAAGCAGTTTGTAGGCATGCTAGGCATGCACGGCACATATGAAGCCAATATGGCAATGCAGGAGTGTGATGTTCTTTTGGCCGTGGGTGCGCGTTTTGATGACCGAGTTATTGGCAACCCTAAGCACTTTTTCAGCAAGTCGCGGACCATCATTCATATCGACATCGATCCTTCTTCCATCTCTAAGCGGGTGAAAGTCGATGTACCCATTGTGGGCGACGTAAAAACCGTGCTGACAGAAATGAATGACTTGCTTGCCATAGAAGCGCCTGAGCAGCCTTCTGCAGCACTTAAAACGTGGTGGGCACAAATCGACGCTTGGCGCAGCAAGCTTTGCTTAAACTATGACAATAGCAACGGCTTAATCAAGCCGCAGCATGTAATTGAGAAACTATGGGAAGTCACCAAGGGTGATGCCTATGTGACATCTGACGTCGGTCAACACCAGATGTGGGCAGCACAATACTACAAATTTGATAAACCGCGGCGCTGGATTAATTCAGGCGGCTTGGGCACGATGGGCGTTGGCTTGCCGTATGCCATGGGCTGCCAGTTTGCAGACCCTACCGCACAAGTGGCTTGTGTCACAGGCGAAGGCAGTATTCAAATGAACATTCAAGAGCTTTCTACCTGTAAGCAGTACCACCTGCCAATTAAGGTGATTTTATTAAACAACCGCTATCTTGGCATGGTGCGCCAATGGCAAGAGTTTTTCTATGAGAATCGTTATTCCGAATCCTACATGGATAGCCTGCCAGATTTTGTGAAACTGGCCGAATCATATGGTCATGTTGGCATGCAGATTACCAAACCCGGTGATGTCGAAGGCGCATTAAAAGAAGCGTTTACCATGAAAGATCGCTTTGTATTTATGGATTTTATCACCGACCAAAAAGAAAACGTGTTTCCAATGATCGAGGCGGGCAAAGGATTGTCTGAAATGATTCTATCTAATGATATTGGCGCGGAGGATCTATAATGCGTCACATCGTTTCACTGTTAATGGAAAATGAAGCTGGCGCACTCTCACGCGTAGCAGGTTTATTTTCCGCGCGAGGTTACAATATCGAATCGCTTACAGTTGCGGCTACTGAAGATCCGACATTGTCACGCATGACCATTGTCACCAGCGGTTCTGATGAAGTTATTGAGCAGATCATCAAACAACTTAACAAGCTGATTGACGTGGTAAAAGTGCTTGATTTAAACGATGGCAAATATATCGAGCGTGAATTAATGTTAATCAAGGTTAAAGCAACAAGCACACATCGCGAAGAAATGAAGCGCATGTGTGACATATTCCGTGGCCGCATTATCGATGTGGCTGACGGGAGTTTTACTATTGAGCTTACCGGCTCGGGCACCAAGCTAGACGCTTTTATCGAGAGCTTAGACAAAACCGCAATTTTAGAAACTGTACGTACAGGCGCTTCTGGCATTGGCCGTGGCGACCGCATTTTAAAAATATAACTAAATTTTAAGCATTTGTATTGAAAGGCAAATCACAATGAAAGTTTATTACGACAAAGACGCTGACTTGAGTATCATTAAAAGCAAGAAAATCACCATCGTGGGCTATGGTTCACAAGGTCACGCACATGCTGCCAACTTGAAAGATAGTGGCGCAACCGTGACGATTGGTTTACGCCAAGGCGGTAGTTCTTGGGCTAAAGCCATAGGTGCTGGCCATAGAGTGCTGGAGATTGCTGATGCAGTAAAAGAGGCTGATGTCGTGATGGTGCTGTTGCCAGATGAAACCATGGCAGGTATCTTTGATGCAGAGATTGCACCAAGCTTGAAAAAAGGCGCTGCACTGGCCTTTGCACACGGTTTTAATATTCACTACAATCAAATCGTGCCACGCGCTGATTTGGACGTGATAATGATTGCGCCGAAAGGCCCAGGCCATACTGTGCGCTCTGAATACCTTAAAGGTGGTGGCGTACCTTCACTTATTGCGGTATATCAGGATAAATCAGGTAAAGCTAAAGACATTGCACTTTCATATGCAGCAGCTAATGGCGGCACTAAAGGCGGCGTGATTGAAACTGATTTCCGTGAAGAAACAGAAACAGACTTGTTTGGCGAGCAGGCAGTTTTATGTGGCGGTGCAGTAGAACTGGTTAAGGCTGGCTTTGAAACTTTAGTTGAAGCTGGCTACGCACCTGAAATGGCATATTTTGAGTGCTTGCACGAATTGAAACTGATTGTTGACTTAATGTACGAAGGCGGCATTGCCAACATGAACTACTCCATCTCAAACAATGCTGAATATGGCGAATACGTGACAGGTCCTAAAGTGATTAACGATGAATCACGTTACGCCATGCAAGAATGCTTGGCCAATATCCAAAATGGCAGCTATGCAAAACAATTCATTTTAGAAGGACGCACGAACTACCCAGAAATGACAGCACGCCGCCGTTTGAATGCTGCTCATCCAATTGAACAAGTTGGAGGTCAACTGCGCGCCATGATGCCTTGGATTGCTAAAAACAAGCTCGTTGATCAATCTAAAAACTAATCACATGTAATTATTTTGAAAGGGCAAAACGTTTAACGATTTGCCCTTTTTTATTGAAGGACTTTCATTGCCTCTCGCCATTGCTCTACAACACCTACTCCCTAAGCTAGTATTGACGCGGCTTGCGGGCACGCTCGCAAGTCTCAATGCTGGTGCGCTTACCACGCTAGTCATTGGCTGGTTTGTAAAACGCTATGGCGTAAACATGGCGGAAGCTGCTAATCCAGATATTTCCAGCTATAAAACATTTAACGAGTTTTTCACACGCCCGCTGAAAATTGATGCGCGCCCTCTTGCCCGAGCTGATTTCATTTGCCCGGTCGATGGCGCAGTCAGTCAATTTGGTCACATTAGAAAAGATCAGGTTTTTCAGGCAAAAGGCCACGACTATTCAACATTGACGCTACTTGCAGGAAATAAATCACTTGCTGATAAATTTGAAAATGGCCATTTCTCCTGTTTATATTTAAGCCCCAAAGATTATCACCGTATCCATATGCCATGCGATGGCTTACTAAAGAGCATGACCTATGTGCCTGGCGATTTATTCTCGGTAAACCCTACTACTGCAGCTAATGTGCCAAATTTATTCGCGCGCAATGAGCGCGTAGTATGTGAGTTTGTATCAGAAAAGTACGGTACTTTTGTGTTGGTACTTGTTGGTGCAACTATTGTAGGCAGTATGGCGACAGTCTGGCATGGTGTAGTCAACCCGCCACGCTCAAAAAACATTCGCACCTGGACTTATGCTGACCAAAGCATCCAATTAAAACAAGGCGATGAAATGGGGCGCTTTTTGTTAGGCTCCACTGTTGTGATGCTATTTGAAAAAGACATACTGCAATTTAATACAGAATGGCAACCGGCCCGCACTGTCAGATTAGGTGAAATGATGGGCGCTGATTAATTTAAGCATGTAAAAAAGCCTGCCGAAAAGTATTTGCGCCAGGCTTTTAATTTAACTACGCACTAAACGTGCTTTACTTGCTTTATTTGATGTGATTTATTTTTATGATGCAAATGGCTGGAAAGTTCATTTAATGCCAGTTTATACACCTCACGCTTGAACTCGATCACATCCTCAAGCGGCACCCAGTAATCACTCCAGCGCCATGCATCAAATTCAGGGTGTTCACTCGCACGCAGTGAAACATCGGTATCACGCCCTAACATCCGCAATAAATACCAAATCTGTTTTTGACCTCTATAACTGCCACGCCATTCGCGCTTAATCCAGCTGGATGGCACCTCATAGCGTAACCAGTCGCGCGTGCGGCCTAAAATCTGCACGTGTTCTGGTCTTAATCCTACTTCTTCCATCAACTCGCGATACATCGCCTGCTCTGGGCTTTCGCCATACTTAATTCCGCCTTGCGGAAATTGCCAAGCATGCTCTCGTATACGTTTTCCCCAAAACACCTGATTCTGCGAGTTGCAAAGAATTATGCCCACATTAGGGCGAAATCCATCACGGTCTAGCATTTTGCAACTACCTAAATTATTTAGTGCCATTTTTTCATATTTTTAACGCTATGGAAAGCACGCATTTAAATTTAGAATGTAATTAACTTTCCCACAAGACGCGTTTATGAGACATTTATTTTTAATTTGTAGTCTAATTTTGCTAACGCAACTCGCCGCGTGTGCACAAAACAGCACTGCTTATATCACAAATCAGGGGGATAACACGGTTTCAGTGATTGATATTGGCCATGCCAAGATCAATCGTACGATTGCCGTTGGCAAGGCGCCAGTTGGTGTGGCCGTTTCAAAAATCTTGCGGCGTGTTTTTATCACTAATGTAGAAAGCGGTGATATTTCTGTGATTGATGCCACCACCAACGCAGCGATTGAATCTATCAAGATCGGTGGTTCGCCTGTAGGTATCGCTATCGCGCCAGATAACAAAACGTTGTTTGTAGCTGACTGGTTTAGCGACCGCATTGTTGCGATTAACACCGCTAATTACGAACAGCAGCAAGAAGTCGTCGTTGCGAAAGCGCCCGCAGGCTTAGCAGTAAGCCCGGACAGCGCATGGCTATTTGTAGCGACGCGCGACACTGATGAAATCGCGGTGATTAACACTGCCACTCTCGCAATCACCAAGCGTATCAAGGTTGGTGAACACCCATTCGGACTAGCGTTAAACAAGAATGGCAGTACGCTTTATGTGGTGAATGTTTACGATAATTCAGTATCCGCCATTGACACCGAAACCTGGCAGCAAAGCAAAATCAAAGTGGGGCAACACCCATATTGCGTGACGCTCAGCCCTGATGACAAAACGCTATATGTCACTAATACGCAGGATGACACGGTTTCTATTATTGATGTGGTCAGAAAAAAAACTGCGGCAACGGTTGAAGTTGGCATGACGCCAGAAGGCATCAGCTACGATGCGGCGAGCAATCAAGTACTTGTTGCTAGCTGGGGCGAAAATAAAGTTAGCGTGATTGATGCACATACTAACAAGCTAAAAACTCACATTAAAACTGGCGATAAAAGCCGCGCCTTTGGGCAATTTATATTGCTCAAGCAATAAATGGCAAAATTTATACACCAACAATTAACGGTCAACGCAAATTAGCACTTAACGTTAACTGGGCATAGGCTTAATTGCCTTACTGATTTATAATGCCGGCATCCTGGTGTTTATTTTATTGTTGTTTTATACGGAGATTATTGAATGAACAAGTTTTTAGCATTACTCGCTTTAGCAATTTTGCCACTCGCTGCTGCTGCACACGGACCAACCCCCCAAAAAGTAGAAAAATCCATCGTCATTAAAGCCGCGCCAGCTAAAGTTTGGGCCATAGTTAAAGATTTCGGCAACATGCAAATATGGCACCCTGCCATTGCCAGCACCAAATTAGAGAAAAAAGGCGACGAAACGCATAGAACGTTGACATTAAAAAGCGGTGGTGATATCAATGAAAAACTGCGCAGCGCCGATGACAAAGATATGAAACTGAAATACGAAATCACCGGCGGTGTAGCGCCAGTGGCTGATTACAACTCAACCATGACAGTTACTGCAGGTCCAGGTGCAGGCGAAACTACTGTTACATGGCTTGGTCGTTTTTACCGTACTTATAAGTTAAATCCACCAATCCCTGCAGGTCAGGATGATGAAACTGCGGTTAATTTCGTAACCGGCGTTTACGACGGTGGCTTAGCTGGTTTGAAAAAGGTAGCTGAAAACTCAAAGTAACCAGCCAGGCAACTGGCGCAACTGCTAATCCAGCATCTGGTAAAAAACCATGGTGGAAGTTTTGGTAAAGAAGTTTAATTAGCAAAAGTATCGCAAATAATAATAGCGCAAAGTTACAGCAAATAAAGTGACGAGTTTTGTATGCTATGACACTTTTTGTCAATCAAATGGTTAAAAAAGCGGGGTAAAACCCGCTTTTTTCATGTCTTAGAACCTCATTTATGTAGTTACTTTTACCGATTAAAATAATTTTTATTTAAAAACAAATAGTTAACAATATATTCGGCAAGTTGGCACGCCCATTGCTAATACTTATTCAAGCACCTGTATTAACAACTAATGATGTTAATACGAGTTAAATTATGAAACTTAATTTTTTTACAAAGGAAATGACTATGAAAAAACAAATGCAAAAAGGTTTTACCTTAATCGAGTTAATGATCGTGGTTGCCATTATCGGTATTTTGGCTGCAATCGCAATTCCAGCATACAAAGATTACACCATCCGCGCAAAAACTGCGCAAGCACTGGCAGACCTTGCACCACAAAAAATTAAGGTTGGCCTAGAATTTAGTGAAACAGGTGTATTAGGTTGTGGCGGCGCACAAAATTGCGCTGGTGCAGGCATATTATCAGTTGCTGATCAAACCGGTGTTGTAACAGTGACACTTACACCATCTCATGCAGGCGGCGAAGCTGACGTTTTATGGGCGTGTGTTGCTGCTGGTGTTGGTACAACTGACGTATCAAAAATCTGTTCTTAATAACGCACTTAGCCTCGATGTAGCTTAGCGAATCGAGACAAGAAAAAGCCCTTCAATCGAAGGGCTTTTTTACGTCTTGATAAATATATTGGAACAAAAAAACAGTAAAAACAGATGTACTCTATATTGACATGAAGGCCCAGGAGGCAATACCCATGAGGCCTGCAGAGCAGCTGTTTTAGCTTGATTTAGCTAGAGCTACGGGTTCCGCCTTCCAGCACCACCGCTTTAAAACCGTACTGCGCCAAGATAAATGCAGCAGCTGAACTGCGGCGGCCTGTCTGGCAATACACAATGTATTCTTTTGTATTATCTAGCTGGCTGATAAAGCTGCGCAATTCGTGCAGCGGTGCGTTAATTGCGCCTTCGATATGGTGGTAGCTGTATTCCGAAGCAAAGCGCACATCCAGCCACTCTGCACCATTATCCACCTTGGCTTTAGCCTCTATTATGCCCACTGTGTTCACAATAGGCGCTTTGAGTAATTCGACAAAATCCTGTTTCTTCAGGCGCAGCAATTGGCCATCGGTTTTCATGGTCACGGTGGCGTTACGTTTAGTATCGGAAGCCAACGCCTCTTCACCAAAACCTGCACCGCTGAAGATTTCTGCCAATACGATTGGCGGCTTGCTTGGGTCTTTTACTCGACTCACGACAGCGGTACCTTGTTGAATCAGGTAATAGTAATCACCCTCTTGTCCTTGCGTAATAATCACTTGGCCAGCCTTAACATCCATAGATTCCATACGCGCAAACATGGCCTCGATATTGGCGGCTGGCAGCCTGCTGAACACCCCATTTTGCAATTTAAATGCGTTAAAGCTGGCGGCATCTATTTGGAAATCAGTTTTCGCCACTTTGGCTTGTTTGGTTTGCGCTGGCGGATAACCGGACAGTTGATCCCATGTCATCATGATATCCAGCAGATCCAAATCAATACGTACCACTTCGATCGGCGTGAGCGCAATCGTGTCTTTAATGTGCAAACGTCCTGTATCCACGGGGTGTTTGGCCGCATCGGTGCCAGCACGCAGAATTAATTTATTGCCATTTAAATAACGAATCCCCAAATCACCACTTACCAGATAAAGTGCTTGCGTGCTATTTGAGCTGATGCGGGTTGGGTCTAAATCTTTGCTGACCAGCTCCACAAAACACACCGCCGCAAGCTCTGCCAGACGATTTGGAGAAAGCCTGGCAATAGGTTCAAATCGAGCTAAAGTGGATTTGGAAATTAATATAGGTTTGTTATTCTCTGTCATAATTATTCTCGGTCATATATTACAATTCAAATAGTTGTTGATGACGTAACGCCTGACAGTGTCTGGTGTTTGAATGAGTCGCGATTTCCTGCATGATCGTCGCATCCTCGCCCGGTTTTAAGTGTGTAATAAAAATCTCTGGATTACTTTGTAAATGCGACAGCTCATCCGCTAGCATATTTGGGCATAAATGTTTAGAAAGTACCGCTAATCCAGCCTCTGCATTGCTAAAAGCAGTTTCAATGATGAGGTATTTCAGATTCTTTATGTTATTCACCGTTTCCCAGAAATCCTTGCTGCAAGCAGTATCTCCTGTAAAAACGAGGCTATGCGCACCGCCATCAACCTGGTAACCGACTGCCGGCACAACATGATTTGCAGGCACTGCTGTAATGGTTTTATGATTAATGCACACAGCTTGACCAATTGAAATTTCTTTATAGATTAAAAACGGACTGGCGGAATCAGGAATTTGGTTAAAGTCTGGCCAAATCAGCCAATTAAATATATGTTGTTTTAAAATATTAATCACCTCTGCAGAAGCATGCACAGTCAATGGCTTTATACGTAACCCCATCACAGTATCAAGCAGCAAAGGGATAGCTGCAATATGATCCAGATGCGAGTGCGTGACAAATATATGATCGATCTTTAACAAAGCCTCAAGCGATAAATCACCCACGCCTGTACCTGCGTCTATCAACACGTCGTCATCTACCAGCAATGCGGTGGTGCGCATATCGCCGCCAATACCGCCGCTACAGCCTAATATTTTAATCTGCATTAATTAAGTCTCGTTCACGTTGTTTCATCATTAAATATGTCATTCCAGTTGTTCTGGGCTGCGGTTGCTGTGTATGATTTGCGTCATAAGTGTCAAATATTCATTCATCTTTTGTGACGCCTGTTTAGAGTCTAACTTATCCGAAATATTTATAAAACCCGGAACATTCAGTGACAAAGCCGTCAATTCACAGCTTTCAACCATTTGCTTAAACAGCTCATAAATATGACATCTCCTTTACCTGCTCTAGTGATGCATAGTGCCTAAAGTTCCCGCCAATTGGGGCTTTCCACTCATTCGACAAGCAGTCTAGCCACATATTTGACAAGTGAATTAAACCTGCCATTAGCTATAGTAAAACTATTAACAGCATAAAATTAGCATATCCTCAAACAACAAAATAATACCAACACCATCACAGACAACGTCAAATCTAGCAATGTCAGCATTAGCAGATTTGAATTGCATACAATTACATACAGCAATAAATCTGCCAACAATCAAAACCACATATCATTTGTTAAATCTAAGTGCCTGATTGCTATTCAATATACACAAGATAATTTTAATGTGCACTTCAACCCATGAATAATTGCATTTAATTTGCACAACGCATCGCGCGTTTTGTTATATGATTCAGCCATATATCAAACCAAAAGAAATCTCTATGTATGACACCCCCATTGAAATAAGTAAAGGCAGCACACCGACGGCCAGCGTGATTTGGCTACATGGACTAGGTGCTGATGGCACCGATTTTGTACCCATTGTAAAAATGCTCAATCTGCCTGATATTCGCTTTGTTTTACCACATGCAGCTTACAAAAAAGTAACTGCTAATAACGGCTATGAAATGCGCGCCTGGTATGACGTGTTTGGCTTTGCACCAGACGCAGCACAGGATGCAGCAGGTATTCGTGAATCGCAAACCTATATTGAATCGCTGATTCAGCATGAGATAAACCGTGGCATTCCTGCTAATCGGATTGTGCTTGCCGGATTTTCACAAGGCGGCGCAATAGCCCTGCACACGGCACTTCGCTATAATCAAGCACTGGCAGGTGTTATGGTGTTATCGGCCTATCTGCCGCTAAAAGCAAGTTTAACCAAAGAGAAATCTAAAGAAAACTTACATATTCCGATTTTCATGGCACACGGCACTTTTGATACCGTGATTAGTCTGGATACCTGCCGCATCTCCTTTGAAATATTGCAGACACAGCATTACACAGTCAATTGGCACGAATACCCAATGGCACATTCGGTCAACCAGGATGAAATAGAAGATATTCGCGAGTTTTTACGCGCCACATTGCGATAGTTCAATACATCCATTGAAATGTCATGTGAAAAAGCACGCAACTTTCATTTGTTTTGATAAAATCTCTTAAACGAGCCAGAACGATAAAATGACAACCAAATCCCAATCAAGCCAAGCCGGTGCAACGCCCAACTTTGAAACTACTATCGCAGAGCTGGAAATGATTGTAAACCAAATGGAATCTGGTAATTTGCCACTCGAGCATTCTATAAACGCTTATAAGCGTGGTGCGGAGCTACTGCAAATCTGTCAGAAATCCTTAGCTGACGCAGAGCAAGAAGTACGCATTTTGACAGAGGCAAACAAGCTTGCGGCATTTAACCCGAGCAATGAATAAGCCAATGTCCACATCCATCAATGAACAAACAGCCGATTTTAACGCTTGGGCAAGCGATATGCAGACACGCATGGAAAGCGTGCTTGATACGCATTTACCAGCTACCAGCGTCTCGCCCATGCGCTTACATGAAGCCATGCGCTATTCAACGCTTGGTGGCGGCAAACGCGTGCGCGCCCTGCTTGCTTATGCTGCAGGTGAATTTTGCGGTACCAAGCTGGAACAAATCGATATCCCAGCGGCTGCAGTAGAAATTATTCACGCATTCTCGCTGGTACACGACGATCTTCCGTGCATGGATGATGATGACTTGCGCCGCGGCAAACCTACCACACACAAACAATATGGCGACGCCATGGCGTTATTGGTGGGCGACGCCTTGCAAAGCCTGGCGTTCCAGCTTATTTCACAAGACAAGCTACTTAAACATGCCACGCAAAAACTGCAAATGCTGCATATTCTAGCTTTGGCCAGCGGTTCGCGCGGTATGGCAGGCGGCCAAGCCATTGACATTGAAAGTATTGGCATCCCGCTCACACACGCCGAGCTGGAGCACATGCACATCCAGAAAACCGGTGCGTTAATCCGTGCGGCTGCTTTGTTAGGCGCATATAGTGCCGATGAGCCGGATGAAGAAAAAATCAAAGCAATAGACCACTTTGCCAAATCTATTGGTTTAGCATTTCAGGTGGTAGATGATATTTTAGATGCAGAAGCCGATACACAAACTTTGGGCAAAACTGCAGGCAAGGACAAACTCAACAACAAATCTACTTATGTTACGATTTTAGGATTATCGGCTGCAAAACAACTGGCAAGTGAGCTGCATGCCAACGCCATGGCTGCGCTTTCGTTTTACGGCCGCGAGGCAGATTTATTGCGGCATCTGGCCAATTTTATTACTCAACGCAGTTTCTAAGCTGCTTCTATTATGTTATCGCTATTAGATTCCATTCATTTGCCCGAAGATTTGCGCAAGCTAGACCGAGAACAGCTTGGCGTATTGGCACGAGAGTTACGCGCATTTTTGGTCGAAAGCGTTTCCAAGACAGGCGGACATCTGGCTTCTAACCTAGGCGTGGTTGAACTCACCATCGCCCTGCATTACGTATTTAATACACCGGACGACAGACTGGTATGGGATGTCGGACATCAAACTTACCCACACAAAATACTCACTGGCCGGCGTGCGGCGATGGCAGACCTACGCAAACCTAACGGTATCGCAGGGTTTCCGCGTCGCAGCGAAAGTGAGTACGACACATTTGGCACAGGTCACTCCAGCACTTCGATTTCTGCCGCATTAGGCATGGCGATTGCGGCAAAACAAGCGGGGCTAGAGCGCCGCTGTGTAGCAATTATTGGCGATGGCGCAATGACGGCCGGCATGGCATTTGAAGCATTGAATAATGCGGGCGACATGGATGCCAACTTGCTGGTGATTTTAAACGATAATGACATGAGCATCTCAAACAACGTCGGTGCGCTTAACAATTACCTTGCCAGATTACTCTCTGGCCGTTTTTACGATAGTGTGCGGCGCAGTGGTAAAAAAGTTCTCGACATTGTGCCTCCAATGAAAGAATTTGCCAGACGTGCCGAAGAACATGCTAAAGGCATGGTCACACCAGGTACGTTATTTGAAGAATTTGGCTTTAACTATATCGGCCCGATTGATGGGCACGATTTGCCGGTATTGCTTGACACTTTAAGAAATATCCGCGAGCTTAAAGGTATGCAGTTTCTGCATGTAGTGACGCAAAAAGGCAAGGGGTTTGAGCCTGCTGAAGATGATCCGAACAAATATCATGGTGTAAGCAAGTTTGACCCTACAAACGGCATTGCACATTCAACTACAGTAGCCAAAACTTATACAGAGGTTTTTGGTGACTGGCTTGTAGATATGGCTGATAGAGACGATAAGCTAATTGGCATTACGCCCGCCATGTGTGATGGTTCCGGTCTCAATGCATTTTCCAAAAAATACCCACAAAGATATTTCGATGTCGGCATCGCCGAACAACACGCACTGACTTTTGCTGCCGGCATGGCTTGCGATGGCTTAAAACCTGTCGTCGCGATTTACAGCACATTTTTGCAGCGTGCTTATGATCAGCTCATCCATGATATTGCTCTGCAAAATTTAGATGTGCTATTTGCTATTGACCGTGCCGGTTTGGTTGGTGCAGATGGCCCAACGCATGCAGGGAGTTTTGACCTGAGTTATTTGCGCTGCATTCCAAATATTATAATCATGGCACCTAGTGACGAAAACGAATGTCGCCAAATGCTCACAACCGGATTTCATTATAATGGTGTGGCTGCTGTGCGCTATCCTCGCGGCTCAGGAACAGGTGCTTCAATTAACGCCACACTTGAAACTTTACCCATTGGTAAAGGCGAAATCAGACGCGACACTACTATCAAAAAAGGTAAAAAAGTAGCTATCCTAGCGTTCGGCAGCATGTTAACACCTGCCCTGCAAGCCTCATCAGTGCTGGATGCCACGGTAGCCAATATGCGCTTTGTAAAGCCGCTTGATATTAGTTTGATTGAGAAGCTTGCCCAGACGCACAATTTAATTGTCACCATCGAAGAAAATGCACTAATGGGTGGTGTAGGTGCAGCTGTGCTTGAGGCCATGCAAACACTCAATTTATCCACACCAACACTTTGTCTTGGTTTACCAGACACTTTTATTGAACATGGCGAGCATGAAACTATGTTAGCCGAATGCGGTCTGTGTGTAAGTGGGATTGTTCAGTCAGTAAATGCTAAATTAAATATCATCTAGATTATTAATAGCTATTGATTTAGCGAGATTTAGACCAATCTACATAGTCTTAACCTAAGCTCTAAAAAATTGTTTACACGTTAGCGCAAACGAGTAAACTTTAATTTTATGATAGAGGCATGATCCCTTTGCGCCAAATTGGAGTCCAGTTCGCTTATGAATTCAGTTAATCCATCAATTGCGACTTTGCAAGGCATCGAAGATGTCCAAAATACGCCAGATGTGCGGCATCTGGATATCAACAAGGTCGGTATCAAGTCGATTCGGCATCCGGTTATCGTAAAAGATAAAAGCGGTGGCGCACAAAGTACCGTAGCGGTATTTGATATGTATGTACACTTGCCTCATAACTTTAAAGGCACACATATGTCACGTTTTGTTGAGATCCTCAACATGAATGAGCATGCCATTTCGATTGAATCATTTGAAACCATTTTACGTGAGATGGTGCTTCGACTTGAAGCTGATTCAGGCCATGTGGAAATGCGTTTTCCATACTTTGTTAACAAAGCAGCGCCTGTTTCTGGCGTAAAAAGCCTGCTGGATTATGATGTCACTTTTATTGGAGAAATTAAAAACGGTAAATTTGACATTACTGTAAAAGTGCTGGTCCCTGTCACTAGCCTATGCCCTTGCAGTAAAAAAATCTCCGATTATGGTGCTCACAACCAACGCAGCCATGTGACAGTGACTGCGCTGATTAACGATTTTATCTGGATCGAGGACATTATTGCGTTAGTCGAAAAACAAGCATCATGTGAACTTTACGGATTGCTGAAACGCCCGGATGAAAAATTTGTGACTGAGCGTGCTTACGATAACCCGAAATTTGTAGAAGACATGGTACGTGATGTAGCCGCACAGCTCAATGCCGAAAAGCGCATTGATGTCTACACTGTGGAATCTGAAAATTTCGAATCAATACATAATCATTCCGCCTATGCCTTAATTGAAAGAGATAAACGAATAAATTAAGCTTTACAACAAAAAGGAGCCTGAAAATGTCTGTTGCAAAAGTAATTGAAATTATTTCCTCCAGCAAGAAAAGTTTTGAAGATGCAGTGGCACAAGGCGTGGCGAAAGCTGCCGATTCGCTGCATGATATCACCGGCGCATGGGTGAAAGAACAAAGCGTGAAAGTAGCCAATGGTAAAGTATCAGAGTATCGCGTGAACTTAAAAGTAACTTTTGTATTAAAGGACACACCAAAGGTCGCTAAAACCAAAAAGAAATAAGTTGTTGAAATGAAATAAAAAAACGGGCAATTGCCCGTTTTTTATTTCTTCCATTCTAGTATTTTTTGGTTAATGTCATAATTGAGTTATCACGTTTCATATCCAAACGGTTTAATGCCGACATCCCCAACAGCACAACTGGGGGAGAGCCACCTTCATTCACTGTTGCTTCAACATTATTAAGGATGATGGTTCCGATTTTTAAGGTGTTCAGCTTAACCAAATAGGCATTCACCACACCATTGGCGGTTGACATTTCGATTCTTTCACCCTTTTCATAGTCAATTTTAGCAAATTTCGCATCGCCGCTATTTAAGGCAACTGTCGTCGCTCCGGTATCCACCACATATTTCAGCGATGCGCCGTTAATGGATAAGTTACCGTAAAAATGCCCGACTTTGTCAGCGTACAAATTCACAGGATCATTGTTAACAGAACCGGCATTTCCAGCGACTGATGCAGCCTGTCCCATTTTAAGGGTTTGGCGTTTACCTTCCACAGAGAATGTTGCAGATTCACTATCTGCTGAAATCAACTTAACGCCATCTACCGTTTGCCCTGCACTCACGGTGCGGGGTGCACTGCCATTAATCGACACCATGGCTTTGTTACTGAATAGGCCGACAACATTCACGCGTGTATCAGCCAACGTCTGTAAAGATAATAATCCAGCTATCAAGCCAAAAGTACCAAGATGCAATATTTTTAACATATATTCCTCTATTCACTAACCAAACATGCCAGCCCGTGCATGTGTTTGCTTTAATTTTAATCCTAATGCTATCACAACAAACCCAAGCAACGGAAACACTGCTACCAATAAGAACGTGTTTTCACCACCTAAAAACTGTAAGGCATACCCACCAGAAAGTCCACCAATCGTACCTCCCACGCCATATGCCACGCTATTGTAAATGGCCTGACCTTTCGCCTGATGCCTTCCATTAAAAAACTGGGTGATAACCTCGACAGAGGCTGCATGGAAGCTGCCAAATGTAGCTGCATGCAAACTTTGTGCAATTAATAGAAGCACCATGTTGTCCACTGCAACGCCTATCATGCTAAATCGGAGGACAGCGAGAGCAAGACTAATAAGCATAATTTTTTTAAGACTAAAGCGTGCCATAATTTTTGGCATCAGCATGAAAATCGCAATCTCGCAAATAACACCCACCGACCATAGCAGACCAATCATGCCTTTACTGTACCCATGCTCTGCTAAGAAAATCGAGTAAAAATTATACAAAACACCATGCGCTGTCACCATGAGTGAACATCCTAGCAATAAAGCGATGACGGTCGGCTGCTTGATGATCTGCCAGATAGAGAAATGGTCATGCGCATGTGGTGCGATAGTAGCCTCTGGCAACTTAAACGTTAGCCAAAATAAAATGATTTGTACCGCAAGCAAAAACCACAACAAACTTTTAATGCCATAAATATCAATTAAAAAACCGAGAATAACCGCGGCGACAATAAACCCTAATGAACCCCACATGCGAATACGACTGTAATGGCCATTGGTGGTGGCAAGATGCGCCAAAGTAAGTGATTCGGATAAAGGCAAGGTGGAGCTGGTAAATAAACTCAGCGACGCCATAACAAAAAATAGCCACCAAAACCCATGTGCCCAAAACACAGCCACAAAACCTAGTAACCCTAAAAATGCAGTGAGTTTTATCCATCTAACACGCTGGTTGGTATGATCTGCCAGCCAGCCCCAAAAATTAGGAGCAAAAATACGGCTGATTTGAAACAATGACATCAGGATGCCAATATCGGCAGCCGAAAATTGTTCAGACTGTAAATACAAACCCCAGTAAGGTACAAAAGCACCTACAAAAAAATAGTATATAAAATAAAAGCGCGAAATTCTCGCGTGCAAGGCGGAATGCATAGCTAGAGTATAGCGAATCGGACGATAAAAAAGTCGGCAATTGCCGACTTTTTAAATAACAGCAACTTAAGCCACTATCATTGTGTAAAGCTGATCTTTCAACTGTGCACGCTTTTTCTTTTTTTCCTCAAATATGACATCAGAAACTGGAACCCCCGTATTTTCCAAATGTTCGACCTCTTTTGTTACTACATGATACTCGTCAAACAATCTAGCAAAATGCGCATTATCTAATTTCAATGCATGGATTTTTTCACGATGCTCTGGAAGTTCGTGGATTAAGTCATGATGATCAACACTCATAGTAATTCCTTATTAAATATAAATATAAACTAGCTAACACTTGGGCAAACCTAATTATCATTATCAGACAGCATAGTCCGCTTTGCTATGACATAAATCAAGCATGCCGAGCAAAGCTAAATAATTTTTGGTGTTGAGCAGACCACATCTGCGTTCTGTGCACGATGGCGTAAAGCATGGTCTATCAATACCAACGCTAACATCGCTTCAGCAATCGGTGTAGCACGCACACCTACACATGGGTCGTGACGACCCGTTGTTTGCATATTCACGGCATTACCATTTTTATCTATCGAACGACGTTCTTGCGGAATGCTAGAAGTCGGTTTTAGCGCGACATTAACACGTATCTCCTGTCCGGTTGAAATACCGCCTAAAATGCCACCCGCATGGTTCGTCACAAATCCTTGCGGTGCCATCTCATCTGAATGCTCACTGCCGCGCTGTACGATTGCCGCAAAGCCTGCGCCAATTTCCACGCCCTTCACTGCGTTGATACCCATCATCGCATGTGCTATATCAGCATCCAGTCTATCAAACACTGGCTCACCCCAACCTACAGGCACACCTTCCGCTATCACGGTAATGCGCGCACCGACTGAGTCACGTTCAGCGCGAACTTTGTCCAAATAGGCTTCTAATTGCGGAAGAACGTTGGTATTCGGTGAAAAAAAGGGGTTGTCATTCACGCAAGCCCATGTTTCAAATGGAATTTCAATTTCACCCAACTGACTCATATAGCCACGCACTTTCACGCCAAAGCGCTCTTTAAGCCATTTTTTAGCAATCGCCCCTGCCGCAACGCGGATGGCTGTTTCACGCGCGCTACTTCGACCACCGCCACGGTAATCACGTACACCGTATTTTTGACTATAGGTATAATCTGCATGGCCTGGGCGGAACGTATCCATGATTTTGCTGTAATCTTGGCTACGCTGGTCGGTGTTTCTAATGAGCAAGCCAATCGGCGCGCCGGTCGTTTTACCCTCAAACACACCAGATAATATCTCAACCACATCAGCCTCTTGACGCTGCGTAACATGGCGCGAAGTGCCCGGCTTGCGTCTATCCAAATCAATCTGCAAGTCTTCTGCACACAAGCTCAAACCTGGCGGACAGCCGTCTACCACGCCGCCAATAGCTGCGCCATGAGACTCACCAAATGTGGTGAGTGTAAATAATGTGCCTATGGTGTTTCCAGACATATAGTATTTGCTTATTCGTTAACTTACGTTATTTTAACATATTCGGGTTTTAACATCTTTAAGACTTAAGTCCTTGAACCCATTGCGTATACACCTGCTTTGCCACTTTATTGAGGAAAAAACAGTGCAGGGACAACTCTCGCTGCATCGCGTATGCCTGTTGCACTGCGGGACTGTTGGCTGAATCAGACAATTCAATTTCCCCCTCATCACACCATTTTTTCACCATTTCCGGTGTCATTTCAATATGTGTTTGAAACGCCAAATGCTTGCCGATACTCCAAGCCTGGTTTTGACAATACGAACTGGAAAGAACATGGATGGCTCCTTCTGGCAATGCAAATGTTTCGCCATGCCAATGAAAAGCATTAAAGATTTCGATATTGCCAAACCAGTGCTTTGCAGCTTCATTTTTACTCACCGAAACCTCACCCCAGCCGATTTCTTTGACAGAGTTTTTTGTAACGTCAGCACCTAACGCTTTACTCATGAGTTGTCCACCTAGGCAATGCCCAAGTAGCGGAACATCATTTGCATGCGCATCATGAATTAAAGTCAGCACACGTGGAATCCAAGGCAAATCATCGTTCACACTCATTGGACCACCCATTAAAACCATACCGCTATAATCCTCCATCGACGCGGGTTCTGGCTCATCCTCATCTATCTTGATTAACTGCCATGGGATATTTTTCTCGTCTAAAAAAGCACCTAAATACCCTGGCCCTTCGTGTGCAAGGAAACGAAATATAACAACAGGTTTCATAAAATTATGTAGCTTCCGGTTTTAATATTTTCAATGCTATAGCTACCAATACTATATCGAATTAAACGCAATGTCGGGAAGCCTATTTTGGCCGTCATTCGACGCACTTGGCGATTTTTTCCCTCACTAATTCTAATTTCCAGCCATGCTGTAGGAATCGCCTTACGTTCACGTATCGGCGGCGTTCTTGGCCACAAGTTGGCTGGCTCATGCATAATTTTAATCTGCGCTGGCTGCGTCACAAAATCACCCAAATCTACGCCGCGTCGCAAAGGTATTAAATCTGCATCTTTTGGTGCTCCTTCTACCTGCGCCCAATAAGTTTTAATTTCTTTATGTTTTGGGTGACTTAATTTATGTTGCAAGCTACCATCATCGGTTAAAATAAGTAAACCTTCGGAATCGGTATCCAAACGTCCGGCAGCATATATATTGGGGATATCGATATAATCTTTTAAAGTAGAATATTTATCATGCGGACTAAACTGGCACACCACATTAAACGGCTTGTTAAATAATATGATCATTTAGGAAAAAAGTAATGGCTTCAAAAACTCTGGATTCAAAAATAACAGTACCATTGAGCGGCGAAAAAATAAGCGTCAACCAAGATAATACGCTTAACGTGCCTAACAATCCCATTATCCCATTTATTGAAGGTGATGGCATTGGTATCGATATTACACCTCCTATGCAAAAAGTAGTGGATGCTGCCGTAAACAAGGCCTATGGCGGCAAACGGAAAATTTCTTGGATGGAAGTCTATGCCGGTGAAAAAGCAGTTAAAACATATGGGAAAGATAAAGAGGGGAAAGATACATGGCTGCCTGCTGAAACTATGCAGGCTGTGCGTGATTATGTAATTTCAATTAAGGGTCCACTAACCACTCCCGTTGGCGGCGGCATACGCTCACTGAATGTTACCTTGCGCCAAGAGCTTGATTTGTATGTGTGCTTGCGCCCTGTGCAGTATTTTACCGGGGTGCCTAGCCCGGTGAAACATCCTGAAAAAACTGACATGGTGATTTTCCGTGAAAATACCGAAGATATTTACGCAGGTATTGAATGGGCTGCCGGCACCGATGAAGCCGAGAAAGTCATTCAGTTTTTAAGTGACATGGGCGTGCGCAAAAAAATCCGCTTCCCTGAAAACTGTGCAATCGGCATTAAGCCAGTATCGCCGCAAGGAAGTAAACGCCTGATACGCAAAGCCATTCAGTACGCAATCGATAATAAACGCAAATCGGTCACGATTACCCATAAAGGTAATATCATGAAATATACCGAAGGTGGTTTTAGAGACTGGGGCTATGAAGTCGCCAAACAGGAATTCGGTGCAGTTGAAATAGATGGCGGACCATGGTGCAAATTACCGAATGGAATCGTAATTAAAGATTGTATTGCCGATGCTTTTTTGCAGGAAATCTTATTGCATCCTGCGGATTATGACGTAGTGGCTGCGCTCAACTTAAACGGTGATTACATGAGTGATGCACTCGCAGCACAGGTAGGCGGCATTGGCATTGCGCCTGGTGCAAATTTAAGCGACACCGTTGCTATGTTTGAGGCAACGCATGGCACAGCCCCCAAGATTGCCGGCAAAAATTTGGCTAACCCAAGCTCTCTTATTCTATCAGCCGAAATGATGCTGCGTCATATAGGTTGGATAGAAGCGGCCGATTTGGTACTGAAAGGTGTAGCCAAAGCGATTGTATCCAAGCGGGTGACGGGTGATTTTTCCAGCCAAATGAATGATGCTACGCAAGTAGGTACGGCCGAATTTGGTGAGGAAATTATGAAGCAAATGTAAATAAATCAACCATAAAAAAAGGCTCGCATTGCGAGCCTTTTTAGTTTTAGACTTTTAGCCAAATACTCTAAAAGGATTTATGCCTTTTGAATATTAGAAGCTTGTTTGCCTTTTGGGCCTTCAGTCACTTCGAAGCTCACGCGCTGACCTTCTTTAAGACTTTTATAACCAGCTTCTACGATCGCTGAAAAATGCGCGAATAAATCGTCGCCGCCATCATCTGGAGTAATAAAACCAAAACCTTTTGAATCATTAAACCATTTCACGGTACCTAGTGCCATTTCTACTTCCTTACATATAACGAGGGGGGCGCCCCAAAAAGTTTGTCTCAAGAACTCAAGTCGCAATAATACTAAAGCTGGCTAAAAAATAACTCGAACTCAAACACCTACGCGCTTTATATGTTACAAATTGTAAAAAGTCAAGTGCATTTTGGTGATGTTGCTTAAATAGCAACCTGTTTTGTTGTATATCGATTGAATTTATTAAAAAAAGATGCATTATCTTTACAAAAAAAAAGTTAAAGTGCATTATTACATCAAACTAAAATATTGTTTAACTACAATAGTTTAACTACAATAGGTAAATAACTAGATTAAAAGTTAAAATAGAAACGAATTATTACGAATGGCTGCTGCCGCAACATCTATAAAACTAAGTGGTCTTGCCCGCATGCTGGTGCAAGAAAATTTGCTCACCGAAGCTGATGCAAATGCTATTCAAGCACAAGCCAATACGGTAAAAGCTCCTTTTATTACGCAGGCTATTACGAGCAGAAAAGTATCTGCCGAAAAAATAGCTGAAACATCTTCCAAATCGTTTGGTTTTCCTTATTTCAATCTGGACGCATTTAACCCGGATTATCTACCTTCAAAATCTATCGATCTCAAGTTGATGCAATCGAATCGTGTGATTGCGTTAAAAAATCAAAATAACATATTATTTGTCGCCATCTCTGATCCCACCAACTTGCATGCGTTAGATAGTGTGCAATTTCAAATGGGTATGACACTGTCTCCTGTAGTGGTTGAAGATGACAAACTGGGCAAATGGATAGACAAAATCGTTGAATCAAAAGACACCTCAATGAGTTCGCTTGATACTGATGGCGACTTTGATCTTGATATGAGTTCAGGGGACGAAGAAACTGAAACCGAAACTACTCAGGAAGTTGATGATGCGCCGGTTGTTAAGTTTTTGAATAAAATGTTGCTGGATGCCATTAACATGGGAGCATCTGATCTGCATTTTGAACCTTATGAGAAATTTTACCGCATACGCTATCGTGTTGACGGCGTCCTCAGAGAAATCGCACAACCTCCACTGGCCATTAAAGACAAACTGGCTTCACGGATTAAGGTGATTTCCAATCTGGATATATCTGAAAAACGTATTCCACAAGATGGCCGTATGAAATTGGTATTATCCAAAACTCGTACGATTGATTTTCGCGTAAGTACCCTACCGCTGATTAATGGCGAAAAGATTGTAATGCGGATTTTGGATCCTACCAGTGCGACTTTAGGCATTGAAGCATTAGGCTACGAGCCGGAACAGCAGAAAGCACTCCTTCATGCAGTCAGCCGTCCGTATGGATTGGTTTTAGTGACTGGTCCGACCGGCTCCGGAAAAACCGTGTCGCTTTACACTTGCTTGAATATTTTGAATAACCCGGGCGTGAATATTGCCACTGCAGAAGACCCTTGTGAGATCCCATTGGCAGGTATTAATCAGGTGAATGTGAATGATAAGCAGGGTCTTACCTTTGCTGCCGCGCTCAAATCCTTTTTACGGCAGGATCCTGATATTATCATGATTGGAGAGATTCGCGATTTGGAAACCGCTGATATGGCTATTAAAGCTGCTTCTACAGGACATATGGTACTCTCCACCTTGCATACCAATGATGCGCCAGCCACACTGACTCGGTTAATGAATATGGGTGTTGCACCATTTAACATTGCCTCCGCAGTATCATTAATCACTGCCCAGCGCTTGGCTCGCCGTTTATGCAAAAACTGTAAAGTGCCTGTTGAGATTCCTAAGGAGGCTCTGCTGGAAGTCGGCTTTATTGAAGAAGACTTTAAGGAAAAATTCCAGTTGTATGGGCCAAAAGAAGGCGGTTGTGAACTGTGTAACGGCGGCTATAAGGGACGCGTAGGCATATATCAGGTAATGCCCGTCACTGACGCCATTAGCCGCATCATTATGAAACACGGCACAGCGCATGATATTGCAGACCAGGCAAAGGCAGAGGGTGTCAACGATTTACGTCGATCAGGCATTCTTAAAGCGAAACAAGGTTTAACCTCAATTGAAGAAGTTGAGGCGGTAACTAATGAGTAAAGCTCAATGAATAATCAATACTTAAATATTTACGATACCAAGATGATGTCTATTTTGATAGCCGTATATTTAAATTAAGGATGTAATATGGCCGCAAGCACTACAAAACAAATCACCTACCTTTGGGAAGGTAAAGACAAAAAAGGCAAAGTCATTAAAGGCGAAATGCGTGCAGCAGGTGAATCATTTGTCAGTGCCACCTTGCGCCGTCAAGGCATCACGGTAACTAAGGTAAAAAAACAGAGCGCTTTCGCTAGCAAAGGCAAGATTACCGAGAAAGACATTACACTATTTACACGCCAACTCGCCACGATGATGAAGGCTGGCGTACCCCTTCTGCAAGCTTTTGATATTGTGGGCAAAGGCCACAGCAATCCTGCGGTAGCAAAACTCTTAGGAGATATTAAAGCAGATGTAGAAACAGGTAGTAGTCTAAGCACTTCATTCCGCAAATATCCTCTATATTTTGACAACTTATTCTGCAATCTGGTTGGCGCAGGCGAACAAGCAGGTATTCTAGACTCTCTTCTAGATCGCTTAGCCACATATAAAGAAAAAATTCAAGCCATTAAAGGCAAAATTAAATCGGCTCTCTTTTACCCAATCTCGATTATTGTCGTGGCATTTGTGATTACTGCAGTCATCATGATTTTCGTAATTCCTGCATTTAAAGAGCTATTTACCAGCTTCGGTGCCGAATTACCTGGTCCTACAGTATTCGTAATGGCAGTTTCAGATATTTTTGTAGAATGGTGGTGGGCCATTTTTGGGTCAATAGGTTTTGGCTTATGGTTTTTCTTCTACACATGGAAACGGTCTGAAAAAATGCAAGCTACAATGGATAGACTGCTGCTAAAGTTACCCATATTCGGCGAAATCATCCGTAAAGCAACGATTGCACGCTTTGCACGTACTTTATCCACCATGTTTGCTGCGGGCGTTCCTCTTGTTGAGGCTTTAGACTCTGTGGCAGGTGCAGCTGGTAACCGTGTCTATTTTGATGCGACAAAAAGAATTCAAAGCGAAATTAGCACAGGCACCAGCTTAACCGTGGCCATGCAAAATGCTGAAGTGTTTCCAAATATGGTATTACAAATGACCGCAATTGGTGAAGAATCTGGCGCACTGGACTCTATGCTGAGCAAAGTGGCTGATTTCTTTGAAGCCGAAGTGGATGATGCTGTAGAGGCGATGTCCAGTCTAATGGAGCCTATCATTATGGTAGTGTTAGGCGTATTGATTGGTGGTTTAGTCATTGCCATGTATATGCCAATTTTCAAATTGGGTTCTATCGTTTAAACCATAAAAAGACTAATAAAAAAGGCATGGCTCCTCCAAGGAGTCATGCCTTTTTCAATTCAGCGAACTATTTTTTTACTGCCGCCTGCATATACCTCTCAATCTCCTTATAAGGTTGCGCCCCCATCATGCGTTTACCATCAGAAAAAATGAGGGTGGGCGTACTCGTCACACCTATTTTTCTGGCTAATTCGCCGACACGCTCTAAAGGTACCTCACAATTAGCTGCTACCGCTGGCAATTTATTATTAAATATCCAGTCATTCCAAGCTTTTACGCGATTGCTTGCACACCAGATTGATTTAGATTTGGCTGGGGCATCAGGGTGTAATTGAACTATTGGGTATAAAAAAGTATAAACCGTTACATCACTAATATTACTTAGCTCATTTTGTTCTAAGCGCTTACAATAAGGGCAGTCCACGTCAGAAAATACGACCAACTTGCGGCTGCCATTGCCTTTCACTACTTTAATCGCCTGGTCCAATGGCAAGCTATTAAAATCAATTTTAGTTAACTCCTCTAAACGCTCACCGGTCACATCTTTTTTAGTTTTAGGATCGACTAACCGACCCTCGGCGATTAAAAAGGTGAGCTTTTCATCGGTATAAACGATTTGCCCACCCATGAAGACTTCATACAAGCCGCTATAAGGGGTTTTAACGACACTTTCTACTTTAAATTTCGGATAAGCTGCTTCGATAGCTTTTTTAAGACTTGCTTCGTCCGCGAATGCGAATTGACTTAACACCGACAAAGATAGCACAGCTAATTGCTTAAATTTCATGGGTTTGATTTTCATTTTTTCTTTCTAATCAGCGAGTTATGCAACCGCCTGTTGTATTAATAGCTTTTTGATTACTATATGATGATTAAGTTGCTTAAATCCCCAATGCGCGCATTTTTTCATTAAATTGAAATCGCTTGCAAATAATTGGTCCAATTTTGTAGTCAAGATATTCATTTTGGCTATGTCTGCCCACCTGCTACGCTCATATTTACGTAAAAAGGTAGTCTCGCCAATATCCTGCAATGCATGCGATGTAGACAATAGACCATCCAATTCTATCACATCTCTAAAACCGAGATTCACGCCCTGCCCCGCCATTGGATGAACTTGGTGCGCCGCATCCCCCACCAGCGCAATACGCTCCGTCACCAGCTGCATTGCGGTTTGCTGGTTTAAAGTAAACGACAACGCATTGCCCTCAATCTGTAAACCACCAAGCACATTTCCTGATCTTGTTGCCACCTTCTCTGCCAAATCTTCGCTTGATAACGTTAACAGTTCAATTGCTCTTTCAGTTGACACAGACCATACCATCGAAACATATTTCTCCGGCAAAGGTAATAATGCCAAAGCTTCGTGAGGAGCAAACCATTGCCTTGCGATATTTTGATGATCTTCTGTCGCGATAAAGTTTGCAACTATAGCTGTTTGATTAAAAACTTTTTGCTTAAGCGCTATATTAGCCTGCTGCCGAACCCAAGAGTTGACACCATCAGCCGCAACTAATAATTTTGCCGCAATTGTAGTATCGTCTTCCAGATTGAGTCGGATGTGTTGTCCAATATTCTCCAGAAACTTACATTTAGCATCGGTAATGACAGTCACATCTAAGGTATCAATTTTTTGCCATAAGGCGTACATCAGATTTTGGCTTTCCATAATCACGCCTAATTTTGGCAAATTAGCATCATTATCACTCAATATAACTGGCTCAGTACCCACTTCATCCCATAGGTGCATAGCGTGAATCGCATTGACACGGTCTAGATCCACCTCTGTCCATACATCTTGCGCCTTAAGCCACGCTTCTGATCCAGGCGTGATTGCATAGATGCGCTCATCCCAAGACTGGCGTTTTTTGATAATCGGTTTTTTTGCATCAATCAGCACAACTTTTCTATCTTGCTTAGCAAATGCAATCGCCGCTGAAAGCCCTACAAGTCCTGCGCCTACAACAATAATATCGGTATTAATTTGAGCCATTATTTACCAAAACTCATTTTGTCGACCAAAAAGGTTTTAGCTGGTTTCAGCAGTTCCAACGCGCCAAGGCCGACACCACGCAGGCTAGACAGCCCAATCCAGTCATTGGTAAACATATTCACCAATAAATCAGTAAACATAATCCCACCGCCCTTGTCACGCCTACGTTTCTGGTTGTAATTTTCAAGCATTTCCGGGTTTCCCAGCGCATATTGCGGTGTGTCGAGTATCAAATCTGCCAAAGTCCAGGCATCACGCAAGCCCACGTTAAACCCTTGGCCTGCTACAGGATGCATAGTTTGGGCAGCATTTCCAATCACCACAAGATGCGGTGCAACTGCCGGCTTCAAGATACTTAATTTAAGTGGGAAGGTCATGCGCTTTTCTACACTCAAAAACTTGCCGACACGATCGCCAAAAGCTATGTGTAGCTGAGCTAAAAATGTTGCATCATCAAGTGTCGAAAGTTTTTCTACACTGGTTTTTTCGCCTGTCCAGACAAGTGAAAAGTCGCGTGTGCCATTTGGCAATAATGCCATAGGACCTTGTGGCGTAAAACGTTCGTACGCGATATTATGATGTGGCAATTCGGCCTGTACTTTGCTCACCAGCGCATCATGTCCATATTCCTTAGTCTCTCGCTGAACACCCTCTATGCCACTTAAACTACGCCCCCCATCAGCCACCACCACTAATGGACTGTTAAGCATTACCGTTCGTCCAGATTGACTATAAGTCACTTCAGCTGCAATTCCTCCAGGCTTTATTTCTATGGCCTCTGCTTCATACAGCACTTTTTCTGTATCTAAAAATTTATCTATTGCTGCAGTCAAGGCACCGTAAGACAGTACATAACCCAAAGCAGGTAAATTGTGTTCACTAGCGTTTAATTTAGTGCGGCCTAGCCCGCTGCGCTGTGAGATATGAATAGTATTAATCGCTGTTGCCTCTACAGCGACTACATCCCATACACCAAGCTTTTCTAATATCAACCGACTCCCGTAAGAAAGCGCCAGCGCACGCTTGTCTTGATACGAAGCCCCTTTGGATCTTGCCTCCAGCACTGTAAAAGCTATGCCTTGCTGCTGTAACGCTAGCGCTAAAACCGCACCCACTGGTCCACCGCCAACAATGATAATCTCTTGCGTTTGCATTAGCTTTTCATCAAAGTTTCAATATCAACGATGCTTTTCACTGCGTTCTTGGTCAAAACTTCGTTGCCTGTTTTTGTAATTAGCACATCGTCTTCGATGCGGATTCCGATATTCCAAAAATGTTTAGGCACATTATCTGCAGGCCGCACATAGCAGCCTGGTTCGACTGTCAGCGTATTGCCAGCTTGCAACTTGACCCAGTTACCTTCTTTGTATTTGTAGTCACCGGCGTCATGCACATCCAGCCCAAGCCAATGTCCTGTGCGGTGCATATAAAACTGACGGTAGTCGCCATTTTCCTGCACGGCTTCTTTAGTACCCTTGCATAATTTAAAATCGATAAAGCCTTGTATTAATATATTTAATGCTGCTTCATGTGGCAAGTTCCAGTGGTTGCCCGGCTTAGCGGCTTCAATCGCCGCCAATTGCGCACTTAGCACCAATTCGTATAGATCTTTTTGTACCGCACTGAATTTACCATCGATTGGAAATGTGCGGGTAATGTCAGACGCATAACCATCCAGCTCACATCCTGCATCAATCAACAACAAATCACCCTCTTTTAATACGCAGTTGTTGGCGTTGTAATGTAAGGTGCAAGCATTGGAACCGCCTGCAACGATACTGGTATATGCAGGAGACTGTGCGCCATTTCGATAAAACTCATGCAAAAATTCCGCTTCAACTTCATATTCTTTTTTATTCGGCTTGACGAACTGCA
>Ga0209253_10000363_pt1 | contig 38164 bp, 30 predicted proteins | sample FrelakmetBRP12BR_FD_187145 | JGI IMG/M metagenome (GOLD analysis project Ga0209253, IMG submission 187145) | Freshwater lake sediment microbial communities from the University of Notre Dame, USA, for methane emissions studies - BRP12 BR (SPAdes)... | ecosystem: Environmental > Aquatic >... | reverse complement strand
CCCGCCGTAGCGGCGCCGGTTGCGGCCGGCCAGCCGGCCCAGCGCCAGAAGCAGGTTCTCGCCGTGCAGCTTGCGCCGTGCCAGCGCCCCCCGCCAGAATTCGTAGGCCACCACGGCGACGACCAGCCCGACCAGCCAGTAGCCCAGCACGGCCGCCACGTTGCGGACGCCGAGCAGCACCACTACGATCGGCACGACCAGCGAGACAGCCATCGGCTTCCAGGCTGCCCGCCCTAGATTGTTCCAGGACGTGCGCCCGTAGACCGAGAGCGGCGCCACCCCCATCAGCAGCAAGAGGCCGGCCCACAGCGGGCCGGTCGCCCTTTCGTAGAAGACCGGGCCGACGGTCACCTTCTGGCCCGTGAAGATCTCCGAGATCAGCGGGAAGATCACGCCCCAGAAGCAGACGACCAGGATGCCCATGAACAGCAGATTGTTGAGCGTGAAGAGCGCTTCGCGCGAGAACATCGAGTCGAGCTGGCTCTCGCCCTTGAGCTCCGGCCAGCGGCTGATCAGCACCGAGAGCGAGGTGACGAAGGTCAGGCCGATGAAGGCGAAGAACATCGGCCCGATGGCGGACTGGGCGAAGGAGTGGACCGAAGACAGGACGCCCGATCGCGTCAGGAAGGTGCCGAAGATCACCAGTGAATAGGTCAGGATGATCAGCACCATGTTCCAGTGCTTGAGGATGCCACGCTTCTCCTGGATGACGACCGAGTGCAGGAAGGCCGTTCCGGTGAGCCAGGGCATGAAGGCCGCAATCTCCACCGGATCCCAGCCCCAGTAGCCGCCCCAGCCCAGCACGTCGTAGGCCCAGCGTCCGCCGAGGATCAGGCCCAGCGACAGGAAGAGCCAGGCGACCAGCGTCCAGCGCCGCGTGATCCGGATCCAGCGATCATCGGTGCGCCGCGTGACCAGCGCCGCCATGGCGAAGGCGAAGGGGATCACGAACGACACAAAGCCCAGGTAGAGCATCGGAGGATGGATCACCATCCCCGGATGCCGCAGCAGCGGATTCAGCCCGTTGCCATCGGCCGGGAAGAGGGGAACGGCACCCGCCGGCTGGAACAACGCCTTCAGCTGTTGGCCGTCGGCCGACATCCACAACCGGGCGAAGGGATTCTCAAAGAAGACAACCAGGCTGAGGAAGAAAGCCAGCGTGATCATGGTCACCACGATCACCCACGGCAGGAACTCGCGATCGCGTTCCCAGTTACGGGCGCTGGCCGCCGTGGTGAACGCGGCCATCAGCCACGACCAGAACAGGAGCGAGCCCGCCTGTCCGCCCCACCAGGCGGTGACCTTCAGGTAGGCCGGCATGGCGTTGCTGGTCGTCGAGGCCACGTACGCGACGTCGTAGGCCCCGGATACCAGCAAGCCGATCAGACAGCCCGAGGCGACGCTCAGCAGGGGCCAGGTAAGCAGCATAGCGTTCCGGGCGCTGTCGATCAACGCCGGTCGGCGGCGCAGCGCCCCGAAGGCCGCCGCACCCGCACCGTAGAGCGCCACCCCAAACGTCACCACGATCGTGAAGAAACCTATATTGGCCAGCACGCGGTAACCCTCCACACAAAAAGCCCGACCCCGGTGCGCAACCTTCCCGGCGGGGTCGGGGGAACGGGGTTGAAGGCTGAGCGATTAGACCCAAGACACGGCTGGCAGAGCAGGCATGGCGGAATGGGAAGCCTGCCGCGTCGCGAGAGTTGTCCGGGAACGCGCTACGCTCCGGAAGACTGGAGCGGAACCTCCTGCTCGTAGCGGGTCGGGCATTTCAGCAGCAGCTCGCTGGCCTCGAAGACGCCATCGTCCCCGATTCGGCCGGTGATGATGGCCTGGGCTTCGTTGCGCAGCAGATCCGGTTTGGGGCCGACGTAGGACACTTGCAGCCGGCGGGCGTTCGGGTCGGCGACGGCCTGGTGCAGGACTTCGGCGAGGCCGCCCGCTTTCTCGATCTGATCCAGATCAGCCGGAACCTGGGCGATCGTGAATCGCAGTGTCAGTGTCTCCGGGTCGTAGGAGATCGACTCGCCGTCGACGGCGCCCGATATCTTGAGATCACGCCCGCGAACGGACTCGCCCTTGGCTGCCAGCTCGTCAACGGTCAGATAGTATTGCGCCGCGGCCTGGGTCGATGAAGCAATCAGGTAGACCACGGCGGCAACGATCAGCAGGCCGCCGATCAGGAACTTGACTCGTCCTCCCGAACGGACCTGCGTTGGCTTCATGTCAGTCATGCCCGTTCCTCACCTCATGGCCGCCGCGCGGTCAAACGACTTTGAATTCTATCATCAAGATCAAGACGACCGTGGTCGTCCGGGCCGGCAGATCTTGCGCATTCTGACACGTTTGGGTTAGCGGCGGATGAGAGGTGGGGGGTGCGGAGGACAAGCGGTGGCTTTGCGTTCCTCGGAGTCGGGCGGGCTCGACCAGTTTGAAGGCACCAAAGCTGGAGGCCTGGGACGATTGTGCCACCGGGATTCCAGCTGGATTTCCACCGACCACGTCGGAACCCGACAAGTAGCGTTTGCCGTCCCTGCTCCGCATGTCCCCTCAAAGGCGCGCCCTGATGGGTCCGGCATTAGCGGACAACGGAACGGGCACAAAGCATACGATGGCCCCGATTGGGGCCCGTCCCCGTCAATTTGGCGGTTGGGACGAGGGTGGACGCGCGCTCGACCCGGGACGTGCTGCTCGCCATCACAGCATGGTGCGTGGGCGCAGGCAGGAACCCCGCGGCCCAGCTGTCCGCCGGATCACCCCCTTGACAGAAGCTGGCCTCCAGGTGGTATAGTCACGCCTGACCACCGCACTCCGCTCATTGATTGGCCAGGGCAGGCACTCTCCCAGCTCCAACCCCTCCTGCACCGCCGTCGCTGGTTGGGATGCTCCCCTGAGCTCAGGTAACGTGACGAATGTCACAATCAGACTAGACGTTTGTCACTGAGCAAAGGTTGCCTATTGCGGGAGAATACGTTAGCTTTTGGGTAAGAACACCCACGGTATGGGGTGTTCCTTCCATATGCAAACGGCAAGTCGCTCCTCCAGCACGGGAGGGGTTGGCTTGCCTGTGCCTGCGTCGCTATCAAACATACTCGAGTTACAGGAAGGGAGGTGGGACCTCAGCCAAGTGATAGGGGTAGAAGCCAAGTCTAAGGAGAGAGAAGAGAAGCTCAGTTGGTTTCGAGCCTGTTGTGAGGAGAATGGGAATGCTTCGCAAACTACTGGTTGTCTCGGGCGTTCTCGTGCTGGCTGCCCTCGCCCTCGCGGCGTGCGGCGGTCAGACCGCGACGCCCACAGCCGAAGCGCCAGCCGCCACCGAGGCACCGACAGCCGCTCCGCTGGCCGTGCCGTTCGAGGCGGGCTTTCTGGCCTCCGGCCACTCCGACGCCACGGCGGAGGCGTTCGTGCACTGGGACGCCGCCGATCCGGCCGTGGTCCCCGGCGCCTGCGCCCGCTGCCATGCCAGCACCGGCTACATCGATTTCCTGACCAATGGCAATGCCGCCGACGTGGCCGCCCCGGCCGGCGCGTTCACGTGCGAGACCTGCCACAACGACAAGGCCATGGCCTTGACCTCGGTCACCTTCCCCTCAGGCAAGGTCGTCGAGACCTCTGAGGAGGGCGAGGCGCGCTGCATGACCTGCCATCAGGGGCGCGAGTCCAAGGTGAGCGTGGACAAGCAGATCACTGACTTCGCGGTAGCCGACGTCGACGCCGTGGTTGCGCCGATGACCGATGCTAGCGGCAAGGAAGTCAAGTTCGGCTTCCGCAACGTGCACTACTTCGCCGCCGGCGCCACGCTCTACGGCTCGCAGGCCCAGATGGGCTACGAGTACGACGGCAAGCTGTACGACCCCAAGTTCCGCCACGTGGCGGAAGTGGACACCTGCGTCGCCTGCCACAACCAGCACACACTGGAAGTGCGCATCGAGACGTGCAAGGAGTGCCACACCAACGTCACCTCCACCGAGGACCTGAAGAACGTCCGCATGCAGGGCTCGCTGGAAGACTACAACGGCAACGGTGACGTGACGGAAGGCATCGCCGCCGAACTCGCCGGCCTGCAGGACACCCTGTACACCGCTATCCAGGCATATGCCAAGGATGTAGCCGGCACCGGGCTGGTCTACGACGGAGCCGCCTATCCGTACTGGTTCGCCGATGCCGATGGTGACGGCGCGGCCGATCAGGCAGACGGCGCCGGGGTGGCGTTCAGCTCCTGGACGGCGCGCCTGCTCAAGGCGGCCTACAACTACCAGGTGTCGGTCAAGGACCCGGGGGCCTTCGCCCACAACGGAAAGTACATCATCGAGCTGGTCTACGACTCGATCGAGGACCTGAGCGCCAAGGTCAGTGTGGACGTGGCGGCTCTGCGCCGTGACGACGCCGGGCACTTCGCCGGCAACGGCATGCCGTTCCGCGACTGGGATGCCGACGGCGAGGTTCCTGCAGGCTGCGCCAAGTGCCACAGCGCCGGCGGCCTGCCGCAGTTCATCCACAACAGCGGCACGACCTACCTGACCACGACCGGCTCGCTGCTCATCACGGGCGTTGTCGGTCAGCCGCCTGCCAACGGCTTTATGTGCACCACGTGCCATGACGTTGCCGCGGGCTTCCCGGCGCGCTACGCCGTGACTTCCGTCCCGTTCCCCAGCGGCGCCAAGCTGACCTTCAGCACCGAGAAGGATGCCGACGGGAATCTACTGCCGGTTGACTCCAACCTGTGCATCGAGTGCCACCAAGGACGCGAGTCGACGGTCAGCCTGGACAAGTACCTGGGCGACAAGCCGGCCGACACGGTGGATGCCAAGATCAGCTTCAGGAACGTCCACTACTTCGCCGCCGGTGCAACGCTCTTCGGCGGTGACGCCAAGGGCGCCTACCAGTACACGGGCCAAGAGTACGTCGGCCAGAACACCGAGCACCCGCTCAACCAGTGCGCCCAGTGCCACGAAGTGCACGAACTGGGCGTCAAGGTCGACGCGTGCAAGGCCTGCCACACCACCGTCAAGTCTGAACAAGACCTGCAGACCATCCGCATGTCGACGACGGACTACGACGGTGACGGCAACGCCACCGAGGGCATCTACGGCGAGATCGACACGCTGCGGACCGCCCTGTACGATGCCGTCAAGGCCTACGCAAAGAAGGCTGGCACGCCGATCGTCTACGACCCCGCCGCTTACCCGTACTTCTTCGTCGACAAGGACGAGGACGGGACGGGCGACGTGGACGACAAGGGCGCCGCGGTGCGCTACAACGCCTGGACGCCGAACCTGCTCCGGGCAGCGTACAACCTTCAGTACTCGTACAAGGATCCGGGTGCGTTCACGCACAACCCGAAGTATGTCATCCAGTTCCTGTACGATTCGCTGAAGAGCATCGGCGGCAGCGTCGCCGGGATGACCCGGCCGTAGTCTCCGACCGGACCGCACCAAGAGACCGGGCACACTCGTGCCCGGTCTTTCTTTTCTCTCCCACGCGCGTCCCAGCCACTCTGGCTGGCGGAGTGGTATCTGGGGCTCCGTCCGCGGCGGAGGGAGCCCGGCCGCCGCGCCAGCCGCGACGCGATCGAGTAGCGCAGGCGACTCGCGTCGGTCGTCCCGGCCTCCCCCCCTGTGAACGCCTTCCCACCGTCGCCTTGCCCGACCGGCCCCGATGAAGCGGGTACCGGGATCCGGCAAGCCGTACCGACCAGGGCCTTTCCCAGCTTTCAGCCCGCTAGCCTGACGACCCTCCGGCCCCCTTCTCCCCCCTGTCTCTGTGACTGCGCGACGCCCCCGATCCGAAATTCCGCATAAGACTGTCCGCTATGTGACATTCGTCAAGTCCGCTTGTGACGGCTCCCACTAAGCCCGAATGACACCTGGCGGCAGAATGGGATGGCGTAGACAACCCAACCCAGTGGGTCGTCTGACCCATGCCGGTTCCTGGGCGGTGAGGAGCCGGTCGGCCACGCATCTGCTCAACGACGTCACGCGGCCCCATTCCCGGTGCTCCGGGCATCCCTCCAGGCGGGCCGGACTGGCCGACCTCTCTCCTCCCCCTCCGCCAAGACCGCTCGGTGGGCTGGACGTTCTGATCTCGCTTGAGGAGATAGCAGGCATGAAACAAGTCAAGCCCCGACGCAGAACCCTGATCGGCCTGACCTTTGGCGCGGCCTTCGGTGCCTGCCTGGCGCTGGGAGCCGCCTACGGCGCGGCCGCGCCAGCGGCTGCAGCGCCCGCCCAACAGGCTACCCCGACCGCATCGCCCGAGGGGCCGGCGACCTACGTCGGCCCGAGTGTCTGCGAGACCTGCCATACAGAAGAGCACGACGTGTGGAGCACCAGCCTCCATGCGCAGGCCTTCTCGTCTCCCGTCTTCCAGGAAGACTGGACGAAGGATGGCAGCAAGAACTCGTGCCTCGAGTGCCACACCACCGGCTACGAATCCGTTGTTGGGACCTATGCGCTCGAGGGCGTGACGTGCGAGTCGTGTCATGGGCCATTCCAGCAGGGTCACCCGACCCAGCCGATGCCGGTCAAGCCGGATGCCTCGCTGTGCGCCACATGCCACAAGACGACGACCAACGAGTGGCGCGCCAGCAAGCACGGCCAGATCAACCTCGACTGCCAGTCCTGTCACGACCCGCATGCCCAGAAGTCCAAGTTCGAAAGCGTGACGGCCCTGTGCACCAACTGCCACAAGGATCCGGGGCAGTCCTTCGCACACGGCTCCCACGCCAATGCCGGGCTTCAGTGCAGCAACTGCCACATGTACACCAGCCCACGCACAAGCGCTCCCATCCTCGGCCTGTTGCCAACCGGACACACCTTCTCGGTGGGGTCCGAGGCCTGCATCGGCTGCCACCAGGACACCGTCCATTCCCGTTCCACCATCCTGGAGCTCACCGGACAAGTCAACGCTCAGGGCGGCCCGAACCTCGATGAGCTCCAGCAGAAGGTTCAGGCGCAGGAGGCTGAGATCACCAACCTGCAGGCGACCAACTCCGCCCGTCTCTACACGGGTCTGATCCAGGGGGGCATCGTCGGACTGGTGATGGGAGGCGTGGTGGCCTGGATCGTCAGTCGCCGGTTGAAGATCGTCGACGTGGAAGAGGGAGAAGGCGATGGCCAAGAAGCGCCAAAAGGCTAAGCTCGAGCTCACGCGGCGCGATTTCCTGGTGATGGCGGGCACGGCCGTTGGGTCGGCCGTCTTCGCCCAGGCGGTGACCACCGGTCCGCTCTCGCCGTTCGCGACGTTGCGCCAGCGTCAGGTGGCGGGGAGAGAGGGCGACCTCGGCCTTGCTACCACCGGCAAACGCTGGGGAATGGTGATCAGCCTCGATCGCTGCATCGGCTGCGAGTACTGCTTGCGGGCTTGCTGCGCCACCAACGACGTCAACCCGGACAAGCCGTGGAACATTGTGGCCGAGGAGAAGAGCAGCGCCGGGCAAACGTTCTTCTTCAGCCGGCCCTGCCTGCACTGCCAGGAGGCCCCGTGCGTCGAGGTCTGCCCTGTCCGGGCCACGTATGTGCGCGACGACGGCCTGGTCGTCATGGACTATGACCGCTGTATCGGCTGCCGGTACTGCGAGGTAGCTTGCCCCTACGACGCACGCAAGTTCAACTGGGAGGAGCGTACCGACGAGAACCCTTACGTGCCGACCTGGGGCACTCCGGAAGTCGATCGGCGCCCGCGCGGCGTCGTCGAGAAATGCACCTTCTGCATCCACCGCATCGATGCCGGCCTGGCCAAGGGGCTGACCCCTGGTGTCGACTTCGAAGCCACGCCGGCGTGCGTCAGCATTTGTCCCGTCGGGGCCCGCACCTTCGGTGACCTGCACGATCCCGAGAGCCCGGTCGCCCAGTTGGTCGCCAATACGCCGACGCTTCGGTTGCGTGAGGAGTTGGGCACCGAGCCCAGTGTGTACTACATCCCGCCCAAGGAGGGCCTGTAGCCATGACCGCCACGGCCCTGCCCCGTAAGGTCGCCGGGTTCACGCCCGGGATGATCGGCTGGCTGGCGTTCCTGGCTCTGTGCCTGGCGATCGGTGTGGCTTCGGCCTTCCAGGTGCTGACGCGCGGCCTGATCGTGACCCACATGAGCAACACGGTGCCCTGGGGTTTGTGGATCACCGTGGATCTGTCGGCAATCGCCCTTGGCGCCGGCGCCTTCACCCTGAGCGCCGTGGTCTACCTGTTCGGCTTGAAGAGGTTCCAGGCGATCGTCCGCCTGGCGGTCTTTGTCGGATTCATAGGCTACACCGCCGCCCTGCTGGCGCTGGTGATGGACATCGGCCGGCCGGATCGCTTCTGGCATCCGTGGGCCTTCTGGAACGTTCACTCAGTGCTGTGGGAAATCACCTGGTGCATCACGATCTACCTGCTGATCATGGTGTTCGAGTTCCTCCCCGTCGTGGCCGAGCTCAAGGCCTTCGACCGTTGGCCGCGATTCCGCTCCCTGGCGCACTCGCTGCACAAGGTTGCCCCGTACCTGGCGCTGCTCGGGCTGGGGATCTCACTCCTCCATCAGTCGTCGCTGGGCGCGACCTACGGGGTGGTCAAGGCCAGGGCGATCTGGTTCAAACCGAGCATGCCGATCATGTTCATCCTGTCCGCCGTGGCCGTCGGCCCGGCCGTCACCATGGCCATCGCCTACGTCATCGAGTGGGTGACCAGCAGGCCCACCATCCCCCACGATATCCTGCGCACGATCGCGCGCTTCAGCGGGTTTGGCCTGTTGATCTACCTGTACATCAAGCTGTGGGATCTGGCCGCCACCACCTACTATGGCCGCACGCCCTCGGTGCAAGAGGCGCTGGCCCGCCTGGGTGACACCACGCCCTACGGGTTTGGCGTCTGGGTCGCCGAGATCCTGCTGGGCATCCTGCTGCCGGTGCTATTCTTCCTGCTTCCACGATTCTCCCGCCGGCCGGGGCTCCTGGTGTTGGGCGCCTTTTGCGCGATGATTGGCGTCGTCTTCAACCGCTGGGACGTGACCGTCTCCGGGCTGGTGATCCCGCTCAACTACTCGCCGGGCACGATCTACCAGTCGGCAGCCGGCGTATACTGGCCGAGCACAGCCGAGTGGGGGGTCGCCATCGGCGTCGTGGGCTACGCGCTCACGCTGCTCACTTTGGGCATCTGGCTGCTGCCTCTGTTCAACCATCGGCCTCAGGGCCAGTGAGCACCCAGCGGTTCGAACGATCGGGGGAGGGACATCGATGAGCTTCAGGCTGTGGCTTGGGCCGGAGGCGCTGAACCTCCCGCTGGCGGAGAGCGGCGCCAACCCGGTGATCGTCCTCCTCTTGTTCATGGTTCGCTGCCTTGTCCCCTTGGCGTTGATGCTCGGGTTGTCGTTCCTGCTGCGCAAGTTCGGCTTGATCAGAGAGCCGGCCCCGCCTCCGGCCGCCCCGTCACCGGGCGGTGAGGAGCGGCAGCCAGGCCCAACCCAGGGGGGCTACTGAGATGGGCAGGCCTAAGACCGTCTCACGCCTCATGCCCTTCGGCCTTGGGATCGGGATCGCCCTGACCCTCAGCGCGACGCTTGCCAGCATCGCTCTCGCCCAGCGTCCGGCCGCCAAGGTGGCGCCGCCCGCCCCCTCCCGGGCGGCGGCGGAGTGCCTCGCCTGCCACGACGACTCGACGCTGAAGTTGACCCTCCCCAGCGGCGAGGCCCTTTCCCTGTATGTCTCCGCGGACGTGCTGCACGCTTCGGTCCACGGAGAACTGGGCATCGAATGCCAGTCGTGCCATCCGCAGTTGACCGGCTACCCCCATCCGGCGATCCCGTTCGCCACCCGGCGCGAGCTGTCCCGCTCGTACTACCAGGCCTGCGAGCGCTGCCACCCGGACAACTACAGCATGACCCAGGACAGCATGCACGCTCAGGTCGCCGCGGCGGGGAACCTGGACGCCCCAATCTGTACCGACTGCCACGGCGCCCATAACGTCCAACCGCCGGACAAGCCGCGGACACACGTGTCGCAGACCTGTGGCCAGTGCCACACGTCGATCTTCGGCGCCTACTCGAAGAGCGTTCACGGCAGCGCATTGCTGCGCGACGACAACCCGGACGTCCCGGTGTGCACCGATTGCCACGGGGTCCACAACATCCAGGACCCCCGCACCGCCCTCTTCCGCATCGATTCTCCCGAGATGTGCGCCGGCTGCCATGCCAACCGTGAACTGATGGGCCGCTATGGTCTCTCCGCCGATGTCTACAGCCTGTACTCGCTCTCGTGGCACGGCGTGGATGTCTCTGTCTACAAGGCCAATTGGCCGACCATCTGGCACGATCGAGCCGTGTGCACGGACTGTCATGGGGTGCACGAGGTCCTGCCCACCACGGACCCCGGCTCAAAGGTCAACCAGGCCAACCTGCTGACTACTTGCCGCCAATGTCATCCGGATGCGGGGCCGAACTGGACGGGGGCCTGGACCGGCCACTACCAGGTGAGCCTGCAGCGCACACCCTTTGTCTTCTACACCCAGGCGTTCTATGAGTCGTTCGCGCCCTTCGTGCTGTGGATGTCGGGCGTCTACGTCTTGCTCCAGATCCTGCGAGCCACGGTCGCGCGCATCCGAAGGAGCCTGCGATGAGCCTAGCAGATCGTTCCTCCCCGGCCAACGTGGCCCACGGGATGCGCACCGAGCGGACCTTCCTGCGCTTCACCTTCAGCCAGCGCTGGGAGCACGCCCTGTTGATCCTGTCGTTTGCCGTGCTCCTGCTGACCGGTCTGCCTCAGAAGTACCGCCTGGCGGCCTGGAGCCAGCAGCTCCTGGCCTCGCCCGAACGTCTGACGCTCTTGCGGACGATCCATCACATCGCCGCCATTGTGCTCACCGCCGAGGTGCTCTACCATCTGGGCAAGGGCCTGTCCGCGCTGGCGCGCCGCAGACTCTCGTCGGCCATCTTCCCGACCTGGCAGGACGTGCGGGACGCGGCGCAGATGATCCGCTACCTGGTGTTCCTGTCGCCCCGCCAGCCATCCTTCCGCAAATTCAGCTTCGAGCAGAAGTTCACCTACTGGTTCTTCTTCTTCGGCATCGGGATCATGGTCGTGACCGGTTTCATCATCTGGTTCCCGATTCTGTTCACCCGCCTCTTCCCGGGAGGCATCATCCCGGCGGCGAAGATGGCGCACAGCACCGAGGCCATTGTGGCCGCCATCTTCCTGCTCATCTGGCACTTCTACCATGTGCACCTGCAGAGGCTCAACCTGAGCATCTTCACCGGCTGGCTGAACGAGCATGACATGCGCCGGCATCACGCGCTGGAGTACCAGCGCCTCACCGGCGAGCCCGCCGAGGCATCCCCCGCGGGAGAGGACGATTGATGTCTCGTCTTCGCTGGATGTCCGCCTTCCTGATCCTGGCCGGCGCGCTCCTGATCGGCGTCCAGGGCGCCCAGGCGAACGCGAGCGCTCAGGGCGTAAGCAACGACACCTGCCTGGCCTGCCACGGCCGGCCGGGGATCAACCTGACCCTCGACAACGGGGACATCGTTCCGCTTCTCGTCGACGCTTCGATGTTCGCCTCGTCCGTCCACGGCCAGCAGGGGTTCGACTGCGTCCAATGCCACACCACGCTGGGCAACTATCCCCATCCCACTTTCCATGCCGCGGATCGGCGCGATTTCAACACCCAGCTCTACCGCGCCTGCCAGTCTTGTCACCAGAACGAGTACGAAAAGACGTTGGACAGCGTGCATGAACATGCAAGGGCCGCAGGCGTGCCGGAGGCCGCACTGTGCACCGACTGCCACGGGGCCCACGACACGCGGCGCCTGACGGATCCGCAGACGCACGAGCTGAGGTCCGACGCACGGACCTGGATCCCCCGGACGTGCGCCAAGTGCCACAGCGCCATCTATGACAAGTACCTGACCAGCGTGCACGGCGCGGCGTTGGTCGGCGAGGGGAACGCGGACGTCCCCACCTGCGTCGACTGCCACGGCGTGCATGACATCGGCGATCCGACTACAGCTACCTTCCGGCTCAAGTCGCCCGAGCTGTGCGCCGGGTGTCACACCGACCCGCAACGAATGGACAAGTACGGTCTTTCGACTCAGGTCCTCAACACCTATGTGGCGGACTTTCACGGGACGACGGTAACCCTGTTCGAGAAGCTCACTCCGGACGCGGTCACCAACAAGCCTGTCTGCTTTGACTGCCACGGCGTCCATGACATTCGCCGCGTCGATGATCCGCAGAAGGGACTGGCCGTGCGGGAGAACCTGCTCGCCCGCTGCCAGCGCTGCCACCCTGATGCCACCGCCGACTTTCCCGACGCCTGGCTCTCGCACTACATTCCCTCACCCGATCGTTTCCCGCTGGTGTTCTCGGTGGACCTGTTCTACAAGATCCTCATCCCCGGCACGCTCGGAGGCATGGCGCTGCTTGTCGGGCTTGATGTGTCATGGCAGGTGCGCTCGAGGCTGCGCCGCCGAAAGGGCGCCCCGCCTGAGGCGCCCGCCCCGCTCGCCGGCCATCCGGACCTTCCGGCGGAAGAGTCCGCGGGATCCGCTAATGGGCCTCCGGAAGAGCCAGGAGTGCCCGGGGCACCGACTGACGGGAGCCAGGAGGTCGACCATGACTGATCCTGGCCCAGCGCCCGCCCCAGCCTCCCCGAAGGCCGTGGCCGACATCGTGCGGTTCGATGTGCTCCAACGCGTGCAGCATGCACTGATGCTCATCTCGTTCACGACTCTAGCGTTCACCGGCCTGGTGCAGAAGTTCGCCACCGCGGCGGTCAGCGAGGCGATCGTCCGGCTGCTCGGGGGTATCGAGACCACTCGCATCGTCCACCGGTCCGCGGCCGTGGTCCTTTCCGCAGTGGCGATCTATCATGTGGTTGACGCGGCGTACCGCGTCTTTGTCCTCCGCACGCCTCTCACGATGCTGCCCCTGGTAGAGGACTTCAAGCACTTGTACCAGGATGTGATGTTCTACCTGGGCCGACGGAACCGGAAGGCCTCCTACGGACGCTACAGCTACGCAGAGAAGGTCGAGTACCTGGCGGTTGTATGGGGCACCTTGATCATGGGGCTGACCGGGTTCATGATGTGGAATCCGCTGGCCTCGGTGCGCTGGTTCCACGGGCAGGCGATTCCCGCAGCCAAGGCGGCGCATGGCGGCGAGGCCATCCTGGCTGTCCTGGCCATCCTGCTGTGGCACTTCTACCACGTTCATCTGCGCCATTTCAACAAGAGCATCTTCACCGGCCGGCTCACGCGCCAGGAGATGCACGAAGAGCATCCGGCCGAGCTCGAGCGGATCGAACGGGGTGCCGCCGCGCCCCGCCCACCGGCCAGCGTGCTACGCCGCCGCCAGCAGATCTTCATCCCGGCGGCCGTCGTCTTTGTCGCCGCGGCCGGCTTCGGCATGTTCCGGTTTGTGACTGCGGAGACCTCCGCAGTCGCAATCGCCCCGCCGGCGGAAACCGCACCGATCTTCGTCCCCCAGACCCCCACGCCCACGGTTCCGCCTCCGCCCTCGCCCACCCCTGCCCCTGTCGCCTCCAGCACCTGGGCCGGCGGACTAGGCGACCTCCTCGGCCAACGCTGCGGCGCGTGCCACGGCGCCTCCGCTCTCAGCGGGCTGTCGCTCTCGAGCTACGCCTCTGCCCTGCAGGGAGGCACTCGAGGCCCGGCGGTCGTGCCCGGCGATGCGGATGCCAGCGTGCTGGTTCAGATCCAGTCCACCGGCAACCACGCCGGCCAATTGACCAACGCGGAGTTGGCCGTTATCATTGCCTGGATCCAGTCCGGCGCGCCTGAGCAGTAGCACGGCGCGCGTATTCCCAGGAGCTCGGGATGTCTTCGCTAGGCCGCGCTTTGCGTAGGTTCTTCTTTCCTCCGGCGGGGTCCCCCCGCTGGCTCCGCGTCCTGCCGTACGCCGTGCTGGGCGTGCTCACCCTGCTCGTCCTGACCGCAAGTGCCTACGTTTGGGACTACACCAACTCGCCTCCGTTCTGCGGCACATCCTGCCACACCATGCCGCCCGAGTACACGGCCTACCTGACCTCGCCTCACGCGCGCATCGACTGCGTCGATTGCCACATCGGCAAGGGTTTCATCGCCACCCGCATCTCCCGCAAGGCCGGGGACCTCAAGCATGTCTTCGCTACTGTGTTTCACAACTACGAGTACCCGATCCGTGCGGGTGAACTGCGTCCGGCACGCGAGACCTGCGAGAAGTGCCACTCGCCAGCCAAGTTCTCCGACGACAGCCTGCGCACGATCGCTACATATGGCAACGACAAGAACAACACTCTCTCCTATACCTACCTGGTGCTGAAGACCGGCGGCGGCAGCAAGCGCATCGGCCTGGGCAAAGGCATTCACTGGCACATCGAGAACCAGGTCTACTACTTGGCAACCGACTCCGAGGAACAAACGATACCGTTCGTCCGCGTGGTGAATGACGACGGCTCGGTGACCGATTACACCGAGCTGGGTGTTAACATCGACCCGACGACGATCCGGGCAGGGCAGTTGAAGGAGATGGACTGCATCACCTGCCACAACCGCATCACCCACCTGGTCTATCAGCCGGAGGACACGATCGACCGGCTCCTGGCGCAGGGATTGATCTCGACACAGATCCCTGAGATTCGACGCAAGGCCGTGGAGGTGATGCGCGCCTCCTATCCGACAATGGAAGTCGCCGAGCAGGGCATCTCGGCGCTCGCCGACTTCTACCGCATCACCTACACGGAGTACGCCTCGGCGAATGCCGAGACCATTCAAGTGGCGATTGAGGCCATCCAGACCGCTTACCGCGACAGCGTCTTCATCGACCAGAAGGTCGATTGGAACGCGCACCCCAACAACATCGGCCATCTGAGCGCTCCCGGGTGCTTCCGCTGCCACGACGGTAAGCATCTGTCCCAGGAGCAGACGGCCATCCGGCTGGAGTGCAACCTGTGCCACTCGATCCCGGTGGTGGCCGGGCTCGAGAAGTTCATCACCGACATCGAGATCAGCCGCGGCCCCGAGCCGCAGTCGCACCTCAACACCAACTGGATCCAGCTGCACCGCGACGCCTTCGACGCCAGCTGCTCGAACTGCCACAACACGGCCAACGCCGGCGGCACGGACAACTCGTCGTTCTGCTCCAACAGCGCCTGCCATGGATCCTCCTGGACCTTCGCCGGGTTCGATGCTCCGGGACTGCGCGAGATCTTGCTGGCGCAGCTCCCCAGACCAACCCCCACGCAGGCTCCCACACCGACCCCGCCCGCTCCGGCGGTCACCGGGACGCCTGGTACGCCGGCGGCTCCCGCCGGGCCGACCTACGAAGCCAGCATGGCTCCGCTGTTCCAGGCACGCTGCGCTATGTGTCATGGCGAGAACGGCCAGAAGGGTCTCAATCTGACGACCTACGCGACGGCCATGAAGGGGGGAACGGATGGCCCTGCCATCCTTGCAGGGGATCCGGCCGGCAGCCTGTTGATCCAGAAACAGTCCGGCGCTCAGCCTCACTTCGGGCAGTTCACGCCGGATGAGCTCAAGCTGACAACCGCCTGGATAGAGGCGGGGGCACCCGAGAAGTAGCCGATCGGCATCGGGCGGTCGGATGGAGCGCGCGTCTGCGGGATACGTCCCCACACCGACGGACCCTCCGGGCGGGGAAGCAGAGCGCACCTGCTGACCCTTGCATTCAGTCCTCCGGACGCCTCCCGGGGGCCAACCTTCGGCCTTGAGCTGGCAGCCTGCTTGCGGTGACAGGTGACCGGCCAGCCTCTCAATGGACCATCGGGTGCGGGCGAGGCAGCTCCCCCAAGGGCCCGACTAGCCAATGGGGATCTACCACCCGTGGCTTCGGATGTCTGGCCGGTGGATCACCTGCCGCTTTCGCACGAGGAGGACTCTCGGGCATGGAGAAACCGGCACTTCCGCGACGGAACTTCCTCTCCACCATCACATTGGGAATCGGCGCCCTGATTGCTGCCGGCTTTGGCGTCCCGGCCATCGCCTACGTCGTCGGCCCGGCGCTCAAGAAGGCACAGGAGGGGGAGTGGATACCCCTGGGCTCGACCGGCAAGGTCGAGCTCGGCACGCCGACCCTGTTCAACGTCGCCGTCGAACGCAAGACAGGCTGGATCGTCAATCAGGAGAAGATCTCGATCTACGTGCTCACGACCGACGGGCGGGACTTCATTGCCATGTCCAATATCTGTACCCATCTCGGGTGCCGGGTTCGATGGATCGCCGATCAGGACTCCTTCTTCTGCCCCTGCCACAACGGCGTCTTCGACGCTCAGGGCGCCGTGCTGTCCGGTCCCCCGCCCCGACCGCTTGACCGCTACGAGGTCAAAGTGGAGGGGGACAAGCTCTACATTCGAGGAGTGTGAGATGGCAACCCGTCTTGCGAACTGGCTCGATGAACGAGTTCATTGGCAGGGAGTCTGGCAGGCCGTCTTCCTCCGCAAGGTCCCCAAGGTCAACTGGTTCTACACCCTTGGCTCCGCCACCCTGTTCGTGGCTCTCAATCAGGCGGTGACGGGGATCCTGCTCACCATCTACTACGTCCCCACACCTGACCACGCCTACGACAGCGTTCAATTCATCACCCAGGAGGTGACGGCCGGCTGGTTGATCCGAGGCCTCCACCACTGGGGAGCAAGCGCCATGGTGGTCCTGTGCGTCCTGCACATGCTGCGGGTGATCTTCTATGGGGCCTACAAGTTCCCGCGTGAGGTGACCTGGTGGACCGGGGTCATCCTGCTGGTGGTGGTCATCGGCTTCGGCTTCACGGGCTACCTGCTGCCGTGGGATCAGAAGGCCTTCTGGGCCACAACGGTGGGCACCCGGATCGCGGGCGTCACGCCGGTGATCGGGGAGACGCTGCTCCGGCTGCTGCGGGGCGGCGAGGAGTTGTCGGCCGTTACCCTGGCACGATTCTACGGGATCCATATCTGGGTCCTGCCCGCCGCGCTGCTGCTCCTGATCGGCTTCCATATGTATCTGGTCATCCGCATCGGGATCAGCGCCGTCCCGAAGCGGGGGGAGTAGCCCATGAAACCCGAGGACAAGCAGGAGTACCTGGAGAAGTATCACAGGCAAAAGGAGGAAGGTGTCCCCTTCTTCCCGGACATCCTGTTCAAGGATGCCGTGATTGCGCTTGTGGTCTTTCTGGCGCTCATCGCACTGGCTGGCTTGCTCGGCGCGCCTCTCGAGGCCAGAGCGGATCCCTCCGACACGACGTACACGCCTCGCCCGGAGTGGTACTTCCTCTTCCTGTTTCAGTTCCTGAAGTACTTCCCGGGCAAGCTAGAGGTCATCGGCGCGTTCATCGTTCCCACGCTGCTCATCCTGGCGCTTTTGGCGCTGCCGTTTCTCGATCGATCGTCCCGGAGGCATTTTGCCGGAAGGCAGCTGGTCCTGGCCATCACAGGCATCATCGGCCTGGGGGTCGTCGTCCTTTCCGTGCTCGCCCTGCGGGAGGCAGCGCCCCCGGCGGAAATCGCACAGGGGGACCAAACGGCGGCACTCTACACCGCCAACTGCGCCGCCTGCCACGGCTCCAGCATCAGCGTCCCCGTGGGAACCAACCTGCACGCCATCATCGCCCAGGGTAAGCACGAGGGGATGCCCGCCTGGGCGAGCGACTTGAGCACGGATCAGATCGATGCCCTGGCGGGGTTCATCCTCTCACCCGGCGGGAGCCGGCTCTTCACCCAGTTCTGCTCCGAGTGTCATGAGGCGCCTGACCTCGTGGCCGGCGATCCCCTCCAGCTCAAGAGCGCCCTGGACAACGGTACACAGTTCGCAGCCCACCAGGACGCTGCCATCGCCGATTGGCCGTCGGCCATGACCCCCCAGGAGCGCGCGACGCTACTCAACTTTCTGATTGCGCCCGACGGCCAGAGGCTGTTCGCCGTCAACTGCAGCGCCTGCCACGGACGGTCGGTGGCCTTCAGCGGCACCCCGGAGGAATTGCGTGAGCTCATCCGTCAGGGTGGTCAGCACCTGGAGATGCCCGCCTGGCGCGAAAGCCTGACGCCCGAGCAGGTGGATGTCCTTGCCCACTATGTCGTCCAACCGGCATCCGTCCCGGATGGTGTTGCCCTCTACCAACAGAACTGCACCATCTGCCACGGCGAACGCATCCCGGCGGCGACCGATGTCGACCAGGCCCGCGGGATGATCGCTCAGGGCGGGGCCCATGTCGACATGCCCGTGTGGGGCGATATCCTGACCTCAGAGCAGCTCGACGCTCTCGTCGACTACACCCTGACGGCCTCCTCCGGAACACCCCTCGAGGTTGGACAGGGCCTGTTCCAGAAGAACTGCACACCCTGCCACGGCGAGTTTGGCGAGGGCGGCCCGAATCCCACCCGCCAGGGCGATATCATCATGCCCATAAGCTCCTCCGAGTACCTGAAGACGCGGGACGACTTCACGCTGCGCTCGATCATCGTCCAGGGCCAGCCCAACTTCGGCATGTCTCCCTTCTCCACTGCCAGCGGAGGCCCGCTGGATGACGAGGAGATAGACGCCATCGTCGCCTACATGCGATCGTGGGAGGGGAATCCCCCGGTCGAGCTCCCGCCTCAAGTCGTGAATGTCCCGCCGGCCATCAGCGGCGCAGAGGTGTACGCCGATGTGTGCACGCAGTGCCACGGCGCCAGCGGTGAGGGTGGCCTCGGCCCGGCCCTCAGGGACCCTGCTCTGCAAGCGGAACGGACCGACCAACAGCTGTTCGACGCCATCAGCCAGGGCCATCCAAGCACACCGATGATCGGCTGGGGTGAGATCCTGACCTCCGGCCAGATCCAGCAGTTGGTCGCCTTCATCCGTCAACTGGCTGCCGCTCCCGTCACCCCGGCTCCGGCGGTCGCGCCGTCCTTCACCTCCGACGTCTTGCCCTTCCTCCAGAAGAACTGCGCTGCGTGCCACGGTTCGATGGGAGGGTGGGATGCCTCCGGCTACGATGCGGTGATGACATCGGGAGATCACGCGCCGGTGGTGGTTCCGGGTGATCCGACCGGGAGCCTGCTGGCGCAGAAGCTGCTGGGCACGCAGACTGTGGGGCCCGTCATGCCCATGAGCGGAGTCCTCCCGCTCGCCCAGATCCAGCCTATCCTGGATTGGATTGCCGCCGGCGCGCCCAACAACTGACCTGGCAGATGCAGTAGCCTCGAATGAACCGGGCGGTGATTCCCTCACCGCCCGGTTCGATTCCGGCAATGGACTCCGGTCCGGCCGCGGCCGAAGACCGCAGATTCTATCCACTGCCTGTCTCGCCACAGCCACGTGGCGCGCGCACCGGCCGGGCGTCAGGCGCGTGTGCCCCGGGAGGATGAGAGTCGCACCCTGCGGTAGGCCGGCGGATTGACCCACGCGGAGGCTGTCAGAATGGGTGAGGCACCCCACGGAAGAATCCAATGGCGGGCCTATCGACTCGGCCGGCCGGAAAGCCTATGCTGGAGGTGGAGAAGACAGGGGAAGGAGGCAGAACATGAAGACACGCGGACTGCTCATCGTGATGTGGACCGTCGTCCTCGGCATTCCCTTCACCGCGCTTGCACTGGCCACCGTGGCGTTGATTGACAAGGCGGCCGCCGTCTTGATGACCCTGTCGCCCGCCATCTGGCAGAAGCTGGCCCTCGAGGGGTCGGCGCGCTGGCCCGAGTTGGCCGGGATGGTGATCGGGCAGGCCGTGATCCTGCTCATCCTTCTCCTGGTCCGCCGATCCGATAGGGAGACCGTGTCCAGCTAGCCGCCCTGAGCTGCAGAGCTGTCGCATCAAGCGACAGAGGCTGAAGGTTCACAGCCTCTGTCGCTTGTCTTCTCGGGCACAGGCTAGCCCGCAGGGATCCGGGTGGGTGTGAGACCCGTCCCGTCTTCCGGCCTGCAAAGTCCATCAATCTCGACCTCAGAAGCGGCGCGCGGATTTCGCGGCCTGGCGGGCTCTGTTGGCCGGTGGGCTCGGGTCCTCGGCTATGTCAGGACTCTGACGGTCGCCCCTTGCCTCCGCCCAATGCCGATTGGATGATCACACCCAGCACAAACAGGCCGCCCAGCACCAGCAAGTACATGGTCGAAGAGAGTGCGAGGGCGTTGGCGACCAGCATTGCCCCAGCCAGCGACGACAGGCCGATGAGGGCCCACTCGAACGCCGTCCCCAAGAGCAGGGCACCCAGGATCCCTCCGACGATGAAGGCAATCCAGGCCCACGGTGCTGCGGGCAAGTTGAGCATGGTCGTCAGGCCCGCCGCCAGGAAGGCGCCCGCCAGGAAACCGGCCAGTCCAATGGCCAGCTTCTGGACGAACTGCGCCACAAGCGCCCCGAGCACTCCGGCCGCCAGCGCGAGCACCAGCGCCAGCCACTCCGGCTGCACGTGCAGCAGGTCGGCCGCCACGGTCCAGCCGGCAGCGAAGCCGACGGCGGCCACGAACAGCCAGAACAGTTTGCGTCCCAGGATCAGCAGCACCGCACCGACCGCCAGTCGTACGATCATCGTTCTCTCCCTCCGGAGTTCCGCGCGCCGTTTCTCACGGCTGGATGATCCCCTTGCGAATCGCATACTTCACCAGCTCGGTGCGCGAATGCATCCCGAGCTTGTGCATGATGTTCTCCCGGTGCCGGGCGACGGTCTTGGGGCTGATGCCCAGGGTCTCGGCGATCTCCGCGTTCCCGGCGCCATCTGCCAGGTGGGCCAGCACTTCTTGCTCGCGCTCGCTAAGCCCGTCGACAGCATGCGTGGCGCGCGCCTGCTGATCCTGGTCCAGGTAGTCGCTCACCAGCAGGCGCGCCAGCGATGGGTACAGGTAGACCTCGCCTCCGGCCGCCGTGCGGATGGCCGTCAGCAGTTCCTCCGGCGCAGCACGCTTCGGCACGTAGCCGGTCGCTCCCGCCTCGAGCATGCGGAAGAAGTACTCTTCGTCCTCGTGGATGGTCAGCGCCACGACCGCCGTCGCCGGATTCAACCGCTTGATCGCCCGGGTGGCATCGATCCCCGACTGATCCGGCAGGCCGATGTCCATCAGGACCACATCCGGCCGCAGATCCTCGACCGCTTTCAGCGCCTCCGCACCGGTGCCGGCCTCGCCGACGATCTCCATGTCGGGTTCGCCTTCCAGCAACATGCGCAGCCCGGATCGTACGACCGCGTGATCGTCAACCAACAGCAGTCGAGTGCTCATCGTCTGTCCTCGCTCCGGCCTGGAATGGGAATGCCGCCTCAATCAGCGTGCCCCGGCCGCTGTCGCTCATGATCTGCACGGTCCCGCCCAGCATGTTGGCGCGTTCTTCCATCCCGAGAAGACCCCACGCTCCGCCCTTGCCCTTGCGCACGGTGTCAAAACCGACACCGTCATCCTCGATTGTCAGCGTCACTGCCTCCGTCCCGTAGCGCAGGCGCAGCCAGGCATGACGGGCGTTGGCGTGCTTGACCGTGTTGGTCAGCGCTTCCTGGGCCATGCGGAACAGCGCCGTGTTTACCGCCCCCGGCAGTGGCCGCGGATCGCCGTGGATCTCGACCGCCACGGGAAGCTGCGATCGTGTCTGGATTTCGCCAGCGTACCAGCGCAAGGCCGCCGGCAGGCCCAGGTCATCCAGGTGGGACGGGCGCAGGTCGGCGATCAGGCGCTGCAGCTCGTCGAGCGAGCGCGTTACCAGGCTCTCCAGCTGCCGCACGTTCTGCACCGCCCGCGAAGGATCGCTGGCCATGGCGCCTTCAATGCCGCGCAGCCCGAGGCCGAGCGCCGTCAGGGCCTGACCAGTCTCGTCGTGCAGCTCGCGGGCGATGCGCTGCCGCTCAGCCTCCTGGGCACCGACATTTCGGCGCATCATCTCCAGCCGCAGCGCCTCGCGCGCCCCGGCCTCGCGCAGTTGTGCCTCCTGCAGGCGGACGATCTCCGCTTTCTGCTCGACCTCAAAGCTGCGCAGGAAGCGCATCACGAAGTACGCCGCCATGATGGCCATGCCTGCGCGCAGGAGTTGGATCGGGAACCCGAAGAGGCTCAAGAACAGGTCGGAGTTGATGATCGTCGACGGCGGCACCACGCTCTGCCGGGGGAAGGTCTGACCAACCAGGCCGTAGATGGCAAAGGCCAGTGCCGCCATCAGGCAGTCCAGCCCAAACTGCCCAAGGTTGGCGCGTTGGAACGCCCGGCGCTGTGCCAGCAGCCCTGCCGCCGCCAGCAAAGCGCCGGGAACGGCCAGCATGTAGCGCGTCCAGGCGTCAGCGGCATCCCAGAAGGTGATCGACAGGGGAAGCCTGCGCAACAGCACGACGATCCCTACAGACCAGAGCACCGTCAGGGCCAGCGAGTCGAGCCAACGCAGGCGCCGACGCGGACGCGATCGATCGAGGAGCGACGCCCCAAACGTGCTCAGCGACAAGAAGGATGATGCCAGGAGAACGATCCGCACCTGCTCCCAGGCGTTGTGCCCGGGGATTGCCCAGGGCAGGATCTCGAGCCGGTTGAACATCTCCAGCCACTCGTGCGACCCGTGGATCAGGCCGAAGGCCGCCAGGGGCGCCAGCGCGTCGCGCAGCCGTGGGTCGGAGCCATGGCCGCGCTCGAGCAGGATCGCCAACCCCATGCAGAAGAAGGCCAGCCCGTAGAAGAAGTAGATCAGGACATAGCTGGTCGTATCCATCCAGCAGCAGTGTAGCACCGGCGCGAGGCGGGAGAAAGCGACAACCGGAGGGAGTCGGCCCCTGAGGATGACACCTCTTGTCCGATTCCGGCGATCGAAAAGCGGACTCCAGCGATGGAATTGGCCGACGAACAGCCCTCACGCAAGGCTGTGCATGTGAGGCGTCTCTGACGCTGCAGGCGGTACGCCGGGGAAAAGGCCTCAAGCCGGGACTTCACCGAGCCGAGGAGGTCCGCGGGGATCGGGAGCAGCCCGGAAAGCAAGGCTCCCGCGTCGGTGGCGCGGGAGCCTGTAGATCCCTTCCCTTGGAATCGAGCGTCAGGACCGCAAGCGCGTGCCACACTTGCGGCAGAACACATCGGCCACGCCCGCCTGCGTGCCGCACGTGTGGCAGAACACGGCCGAGGCGTCAAGGGTTGCCGGGCCGGGAAGCCCGCCGCTCGCCGCACGGTGCCGCATCCGGCCGCCCGCCGCCTCGGCCCGACGTGAACGGATGAACAGCACCGCGCCGGCCGACAGCAGCACGACACCCAGACCTCCGATGGCCCAGGGAGCCCAACCGACCCATGACGTCGACAGGCCGGAGGGCTCAGCGGCCCCGATCGCCGGCGACTCGCTGCCCGTCGGTGGCGGAACCGACTCAACCGTGAGGCCCGCGTCGGACTTGGCGTAGCTCATCTGAAGCCTAGCCTCCACCGAGCCGTCCTGTGTCCCAAGACTGCCGGTGAAGTACGTCAGACCATTTGGCCCGGTTCGATTGGAGCCCGCGGCAGGCTCGATCTTCATCGCCGAGCCACCGGCGGGCTGCTGCACTTCATACGCCAGCTCGGCCACCGGCCAGCCAGCCGGCCAGGTGAAGGTGAAGCTGCGCGACTCACCTTCGATGGCGAGTGTGTCGTAGTACTCAACCTGCACGACGTCGCTCTCCGCCTGGATCGACAGACTGGCCCACTCACTGCTTGTCGCCTGCCGCGTGTAGTCCGCCAGGATCAGCGCTCCATCCGCAGCCTGCTGCGCCACCGCGGTCGGATCACCGATCCGCGCCGGGATCGGCAGGATCACTATCGCCGGGAGGGCCGTTCCCTGCGGCAACGTTACCCGGTAGATCACCAGCATCGCCCGTTGGTCGTACTCCGGCCACAGGCCGACTTCAATCCGCCCAATCGCGGCTGCCGTCTGGGCGGCGGCATGGAGCGGCACGAACAACGCCGTGGCAAGGGCCGCCAGCAAGAGAACTCGTGCGAACGAACGCATGGGGGACCTCCGTCAGGCGCGCCGATAGTACCAGAGCAGCGCGCCTGCGACCAGTAGGACAACCACTCCCAGCAAGGCCAGGCTCAGCCCGCTCGTCAGCGGGCCTTCGGGCGCGGGCGCCGGTGTGGCAATCCCGGTTGCTGGCCTCAGGGCCAGGATGTAGGCGCTCACGTCAGCCACTTCGGCCGCCCGCAGCGGACCACCGTTGGCCTGGAGCCAGGCCGGCATCGTCGATCCCGCTATGCCGTCACCGACGACCTTCTGAACGTAGACCATCGGCTGGTTTCCCGGCCAGCTCTTGGCCAACTTCCCGCCGATCCCGCCCTGGCCCTGCGCACCATGGCAGGCCGTACAGTTCGCCTGGTAGACCACACTGCCTGCGCCCGGGTCCCCAGGTATGCCGGGAACCGGCGTCACCGGCTCCGGTTGGTACGTTGGCAGGGGTGCCAGAGGTTCGGTCCCGCTGAAGACGACGAGGATGTATGCGGCCAGATCCTCAAGGTCGTTCTCGGTGAGCGGGCCTCCGTTCTCCTCGCCCCACGCCGGCATGCGCGTCCCCGGAAGCCCCGCGCGGATCGTCTCGATCAGTGCAGCGGTGATACTGATGCCGGGGAAGTCGGTCAAGTTGGCCCCCACGCGGCCTTTCCCGTCCACGCCGTGGCACACGGCGCAGTTCTCGACGAAGATGCGCCCACCGTTCTCCGGGTCGCCGCTGTCATGGGCATACGCCGCGCCGACGCTCATCAACGCGACCAGCGCGAGGGCGCTGCCTACCATCCACCGCAGCCCTGTCCGCATGCTCTGCCTCCAAGACCTCCCTGCCGCCAGATCGTGCGGCAGCAGATGGATTCTAGTCACAACCTGGCTCGCCCGGGGCCACGTGCCCCTGCCCGGCGAACGGTGGGTGGGAAAAGGGCGCCGCGTCGGACGAGACTCCGCGGCGCCCCGTCACAGGCCTCGATCGACAGCCCCTAACGCAGGCTGAGCATGTAGGCGAGCAGGTCCGCCGTATCCTGTGCGCTGAGACGCTCGGCGAAGTTCTGCGGCATGATGTTCGGTTGGAACCCGTCCACCACGTACGCGTTCGGCAGGACCGTCGACTCGAACAGGTACTGCTCGGACGAGGTCGCCTTGCCCGTGTAGCCGGACGCCTGGAAGCGCGTCTCGGCGCGGGCGCCGACACCGGGCTCGCCGCCATCCGCCGGCCACGATGGCCCGACGGCAGCCAGAACATGACAGCCCGTGCACCCCAGCCCTCCTTCGGACAGCGCCTTGCCACGCGCCGCATCGCCTGCCGGCAGCGCCACGCCGATGTCCGCGCCGACGGTCGGGCCGGTCGGTGCCGGCGTGGCGGCACTGCCACCGGCCAGGGCACGGCCTTCCCAGTTCAAGACGAAAGCCACGAGCGCATCGACCTGATCAGCGCGCAGCGGCCCGCCGTACTCGGCGCCCCAGGTTGGCATGCGCTGGGGGTAGTTCGTACCGGCTGAGGGCACTGGGCGCCCGGCGGCGATCACGCCGCGCACGTAGTCCGGCAGCGTGCCGCTGAACCCGACGGCGGCCAGGCGGGAGCCGTCGAACAGGTCGGGGGCGTTGAGCGCCGGCGCGACGCCGCCGATGCCCTGCCCCTGCGGGCCGTGGCACGGACGGCAGCTCTGCTCGAACAAAGAAGCGCCGGTCTCGATCTGGCGGGAATCATAGGCGGCGGTGAACTCCGCCATGCGGTTCGGCTCACCGACGCCGACGAGGACGAGCACACCCATCAGTGCCAGGAAGGCCAGCAGGCCCAGCGCGATCTGTCCCTTCATGGCTTACGCTCCCTCGCCGTAGTTGCCATTGCGGTGCAGGTATACCGACTGGCTGAACTCGCCCGCCGTCCCGTCGGGGACGTTGGTCCATGTCACACGCAGCGTGACCTTCTTCAGGTCGGTCTGCCAGTCCTCGATCACCATTACCCCGGCCACGTCTGTGCGGCCGGCGCTCTGGACGTTGGTCAGCACGTCGTCGAACTCGCGCAGCAGATCCTGCAGCGTGGCGTTGGGCGCCGCCGCCCAGGCGGACGCTTCGAAGGAGCCGTAGGCCAGATCCTCCCACGGTGCGCTGCGCAGCGGCCCGGGATGCGTCTGCGGCAGGAGCTCCGCCACTGCTTCCTGGTCCGGCGAGGTTGATACGGCGTAGTGCGGCGTGCCCATGTAGGACAGCATCGCCATGGCGGCGACGAACAGCGCCGCCAGCGACAGCCCGATGCGCCGGTCGCCATAGCGTCGGCTCGGGCCGACTTCCAGGTAGGGCAGGACGAGCAGCAGCCCGGTCAGCAAACCAGGGACGATCAGCCCCCAGACAACCTTGTCGCCGACCTTCAGCATGCCCTGCAGCCACAGAAAGTACCACGGCGCCGTAGTGTGCAGCGGCGTGATCAACGGGTTGGCATGCGGCTCGAGCGCCGGGGCGTTGTACAGGTAGGCGGCGGCGGCGAACAGGATCGCCAGCAGCCCCGAGACATACCACAGCTCCCGCGTCAGGATCTGCGGCATGAAGTACACGCGGCTGTCCATCGGCACACGCTTGGCTGTGTCCTCGCCCACCTTCTCGGCTTCCGGCGGCAAACTGTGGCCATGATGGATGACCTTGTAGTAGTGCACGCCAAAGGCGACGATGCCGGCCAACGGCAGAGCTACGACGTGGAGCAGGTAGAAGCGCAGCAGCCCGTTGGCGCCGAACTCCGGTGCCCCGCGCACCAGCAGGTTGACGTTGCGCCCAACGACCTCCGGCGGGATAGCCTCGACCATCGAGGCGCCGATGGTGACCGCCCACAGGCTGAGCTGGTCCCAGGGCAGCAGGTAGCCCGAGAACGACAGCACCAATGTCACGAAGAGAAGGACCACGCCGGTCGCCCAAGTGAACTGGCGCGGCTTCTTGTACGAGCCGGTGATGAAGGTGCGCAGCATGTGCAGCACCACCACGATGACCATCAGCTCCGCCGCCAGCCGGTGCATGTCGCGCATGACCTGGCCGAAGGGGACATTGCTCAAGAGGTTGAGCATGTTCTCGTAGGCCACCAGCGGCGACGGCGTGTAGTAGATCATCAGGTAGATGCCGGTCACGATCTCGAACACGCCGAAGAAGGTTGAAAGCCAGCCCAGACGGAAGGTCGGGTAAAGACCGTCGACCATGCGGTGGTAGTAGGTGGGCTTCATGTGCAGCCAGAAGCCCTCGGCATGCGGCGTCAGGCGCGGGTTGGGGCGGCCGGGGGTATCGTCGCGCAGCACGCCGCGCATGTCGTCCGGGCTGAGCCCGGCGGTGACGCGCGTGACGACATCGACCCACTTGTCCTTCAGTGCCGGACGGAGGCCCTTCTGCTTGACCTCATCCAGCATCGGGATGTGCAAACGGAAGATCGCCATGGCCCCCTCCTAGATCCCGCCGCCGGGTTTGGAGTTCGATGCGCCCGTGACGCGCCGGCCGGTGTCGATGCGCAGCGCCACCGCTTCCGGCGGGATGACCACCGAAGACGCCTCCTGGCTGCCCATCACGGGCTCGCTGCGGCTGAGGACATTGCCGCTGGCATCCAGCACCTCGACGAAGAACACGTCCAGGTTGCGGCGGGCAGGCCCGTCGATGCGCGCTCCGGACTTGAGGTACTTGGAACCGTGGCACGGGCACTCGAAGCGATCGTTGGTTGGGACCCACTTGTACAGGCAGCCGAGGTGGACGCAGACCTTGTACAGCGCTTTGACTCCCGGCTCGAGCGGGTAGTCCTTGGGCTGACGCGGATCCTGGAGCGTGCCATCTCCGACGTTGACCAGCCAGAAACGGCCATCGGGGAAATCGGCCGGCGGGCTGTCGGGGGCTGGAAGGTTCGTGATCGGGAGCGTGAAAACGCCGCCGAACTCGCCCTCGCGGAACCTCGGCAGGGCGTACCACAGCGTCACGCCGCCGCCGCCAGCCAGGAACACGGCCATCGACGCCCCCCACAGGTAGTTCAGGAACTCCCGCCGGCTAAGCGGAACGCCGGCTTCGGCGCCCGGCGCGGTCTGGACGCCTGCGTCACTCATGCAGCTCCTCCTAGTTGTGTTCACCCTGAGGGAAGGCGGGCGCAGATGTGCCTCGCCGACCCGCCCGAGATGAGGCGGGTGATTTATAGCATACTTCACCGAATACGTCAATTTTGACCTTCTCTGCCGTCGGACCCCTGTCCAACAGCTCTTGCCCCATCATCTCGGAGGTGCCAGCCGGAGCGGCTCCGAGAGGGGTCGCCATTCCCATCGCTCCTAGCACGGTTCCACGGGGCACGGCGCGCCCAGCGGTTACAATAGGCGCATGTCGCTTCCTGCCCCCGCTGGACCGGTATGGATCGATGCCCCCGAGCCCCTCGAGCGCTGGATCACGACCCACCAGCACAGCCCACGACTGGCAATCGATACCGAATCGAACAGCCTGCACGCCTACCAGGAGCGCGTGTGCTTGATCCAGGTCAGCACGGCGGAGGGCGACTATCTGATCGACCCGCTGGGCGCTGCCGACGCGCGCACCCTCGCCCCTCTCTTCGCCTCGCCCGCCATCGAGAAGGTCCTCCACGGCGCTGAATACGACGTCGCCTGTCTGAAGCGCGACTTCGGCTTCGAGATCGCCAACCTGTTCGACACGCGTCTGGCGCAGCGCACGCTCGGCATGCAGCCCAGCGGCCTGGCCGACGTGCTGGCCCAGGAGTTCGGCGTGGTACTCGACAAGCGATTCCAGCGCGCCGACTGGGCTAAGCGCCCACTCACCGCGGCACAGCTTGAGTATGCTCGCTACGACACCCACTACCTGCTGCCTCTGCGCGACCGGCTGGCGGAAGCGCTACACCTCGCCGGCCGCTGGGACGAAGCCCGCGAGGCCTTCACCCACCTGGCCTGCACCGTTCACGCCGCCGGCAACGGCAACCCGGATGGCTACTGGGGTATGACCAACGCCCGCAAGCTCGAGCCACGCCAGGCGGCGGCGCTGCGCGAGCTGTACCTGTGGCGGGACGAGACCGCCCGCCGGCTCGATCGTCCGCCCTTCAAGGTCATCGGCGACGAAGCCTTGCTCGAACTGGCGCGCATGCAGCCGCGCGATGCGGATGAGGTTCTGCACGTGCCCGGCGTGACGCCGCGCTTGGCGTCGCGCTACACCCAGCCGATCCTGGCAGCGCTCGAACGCGGCCATAGCGCCCCGCCGCCCCGCCCGCCGTCGGCCGAGCCCATCGACCCGGCGATCCTGGGCCGCTACGATCAACTCCGCCGCTGGCGCAAGGCGGCCGCCGCCGAGCGCGGCGTCGAGTCCGACATCGTCCTGCCGCGCGAAGTGTTGTGGGACATCGCCCGCTCGGCCCCGCGCAGCCTGGCGGCGCTGCAGCCGCTGATGGACTGCCTGCCCTGGCGCTTCAAGGCCTATGGCCCGGCGCTCCTGCAAGCGCTGTGGGCCCACAAGACCGCTGCTGCTTGAGGTGAGGATGGAGATCACGTTTGCCGGCGCCGCCCAGACCGTGACAGGCTCTCAGCATCTGCTGCGCATCAACGGCCACAGCCTGCTGCTCGAGTGCGGGCTGTTCCAGGGGCGGCGCGCCGATACGTACGCCGTCAACCGCAACTTCCCGTTCGACCCCCGGGGCATCGACGCCGTCATCCTGTCCCATGCTCACATCGATCACTGCGGCAACTTGCCCAACCTGGTGCGCCAGGGCCACGCCGGCCCGATCCACGCTACGCCCAGCACCGTACATCTCACCGACCTGACGCTGCGCGACTCGGGCCACATCCAGGAATCCGATATCGAGTACCTCAACAAGAAGCGGGCCCGCAAAGGCCTTGAACCCGTCGAGCCGCTGTACACCGTGGCCGATGCCGAGGCGGTCTCGAAGCAACTGGTGATGCAGGCCTACAACAAGCCCTTTGAGCCGGTCCCTGGCGTGCTCGCCCGCCTGGTCGACGCCGGACACATCCTCGGCTCCGCCGGCGTTGTGCTCGACCTGGAGGAGAAGGGACGCAAGCTGCGCCTGATGTTCTCGGGCGACATCGGCCGGCTGCGCATGCCATTGCTGCGCGACCCGGTCCCGCCTTCGGAGATGGACGTCCTGCTCATGGAGTGCACCTACGGCGACAAGCCCCACCTGCAGCCCGAGGAAGCCACGGCCGGGCTGCGCCAGGTGCTGCGGCGGACGTTCGAACGCCGCGGCAAGGTGATCGTCCCTGCCTTCGCCATCGGCCGCACGCAGCTGCTGGTCTACACGCTACATCAGATGATCGACGCCGGAGAGCTGCCCCGCGTGCCGGTGTACGTCGACAGCCCGCTGGCCACGGGCGCCACCGAGATCTTCCAGCGCCACCCGGAGGATTTCGACGAGCAAGCGATCGAGTTTCTGCGGAAGGATCCTCACGGCAAGTTGTTCGGCTTCGACCTGCTGACGATCACCCGCTCGGTGGACGAGAGCAAGGCCATCAACGAGGCCAAGGGACCGCTGGTGATCATCTCCGCCTCGGGGATGGCCGAGACCGGCCGCATCCTGCACCACCTGCGCAACAATCTCGGCGACCCGCGCAACACGGTGCTAATCACTTCGTGGATGGCGCCCAATACCCTCGGCCGTAGGTTGGCGGAGGGCGAGAAGACCGTCTTCATCTTCGGCGAGGAGTACGATGTGCGCGCCGAGGTTGCCAGCGTCGATGGGTTCTCGGCGCATGCCGGGCAGGACTACCTGGAGACGTATGCCCGAGCGTCGGCCGGATCGCTCAAGCACCTGTACCTGATCCACGGCGAGTCTAAGCCGGCCGAGGTGCTGCGCTCGAGGCTCGGCGACTCGCAGGTTCCGATCGACTATCCGGCACGGGGGACTCGGGTCGAACTGTAATGCTGGCGTATCTCGTCGACGCCAGCCCGGGGGGCGAGATGGCATCGACGCGCTTCACACAACAGGTGGTCATCATCACTGGCGCCTCAAGCGGCATCGGCGAGGCGCTGGCGTTTCGATTGGCCGAGGAGGGTGCCTGGCTCGGGCTGGCGGCCCGGCGGGCCGACCGCCTCGAGGCCGTGGCCCAGGCCTGCCGCGCTCGCGGCGCACGCGCCCTGGCCATCCCCACCGACGTCGCGGACGAGCAGGCCTGCTGCGCCCTGGTCGAGCGCACCCGGCGTGAGTATGGCCGGCTGGACATGCTGATCAACAACGCCGGGCTGTCGGTCGTCTCGCTCCTGGCGGACCTGCACGACCTGAACCTGTTCCGGCACGTCATGGAAGTCAACTTCTACGGTGCGCTCTACTGCACCTTTCACGCCCTGCCCCATCTGATCGAAGCCAAGGGCCGCCTGGTCAACGTTTCCAGCCTGGGAGGCAAGCTGGCTATCCCGTACAACTCGAGCTATGTCGCCAGCAAGTTCGCCCTGGGCGGACTATCCGATTCGCTCCGCCTAGAGCTGGCCGGCAGCGGCGTGAGCGTGACGCTGGTCTGCCCGTATTGGGTTGTGAGTGAGTTTCACGAGAGCTACCTGGATCGCGAAGGGCGCCCGAAGGGAGCGGCGGGGCGGGCGTTGTACACCAAGCGCACAATGACCACCGGGCGCTGCGCGCAGATCGCGCTGGAGGCGGCCCGCCGGCGCAAGCGCGAGGTGCTGATGGGGCCGGGGAAGCCGGCGGTGTGGCTGCAGGCGATCGCCCCGGCGCTCGCCAACCGGTTGATCCTCGGATCCTTCATGCGCTCGGTGCGGCGGCGGGCCCGGCCGCCGCGCTCCGAGGCATGAGGGTCAGGCGCACGGCATCCGGTTCAGGCAGCTCTGCGATCACACGCTCATCGGGGCAGACCCGGGTGGGCAATCCATTGGCGGTATAATCGCCGACGGAGAGGTGCCAGAGTGGTTGAATGGGGCGGTCTCGAAAACCGTTGTGGCCCCTTGGGCCACCGTGGGTTCGAATCCCACCCTCTCCGCTAGATCGACCTTCCCCCTCCTGCACGACAGCGCCCCTGCACCGACAACTCAAACTGCAAGCCAACCCGGCCGCCGGCCGCCGGCGTGCCTCGCAGGGTGCGCAGAAGGCTACGGCTGCAGCGGTTCGGCAGGCGACGGCTCGAAGCCCCGCGTCAGGCGAAGCCCGAGGGCGCCGGTCAGCAGGCCGCCAGCCAGCGCCAGCAGTGCAGCCAAGGCCACGTCCACGACGCTGATCGGGTAGTCGCGCAAGGCGGGGGTCATCCCAAACCGGGCGACCGTGACCAGCACCATGCCGATCGAGAACACAGCCACCAGCAGAAGGGGACGCCGACGGGCCCACGGCACTATCCCCACCAGGACCAGCAGGACCAGCGCCGGGATGGCGAGCATCATCGTCCAGGCCTGGTGCAGGCCGATCAACCCATTGTTGCCAAGCAGCGCGGCGAACTCGCGCGCCTGGGCAGCGGTCGATTCCGGGTAGAGCAGGACGTACTGGTCGATGATCGATACCGGCTTGAGGATGGCGAAGCCGAGGGCGGCGACGCCCGTCGCCAGGTACTGCAGCGCCAGCGCCAGGCCGGCGGCCAGCAGGACCACCCACGCCCGGCGCGCCAGCCGGATGCAGACCACCAGCGAAAGCGGCAGGAAGGCGCCAATCAGGATGGGGAAGAGCAGGCCGTACAGGCCGGCGCCGCCATAGCGGTGGCCGACGATGAAGGCCTCACCCATCTGGAAGTGCACGGCCTCATAAGCATAGGCGCCGGTGAGCACGATGCCCCACAGCAGCGGGCTCTTCCAGGTGAAGGTGTACCCCAGGCGCCGAGCCGAAGCGGTGATGCCAAGCAGCAGACTGTAGTCGACGACCATCGTGGCCGCCATGATCAGCAGGTGAGGCGGGCTCCACAGTGTGGCGTCGATGCCGAACAGGCGGTGCCACAGGTCGTCGAGCACCCCGGCGAGCAGGGCCGCCATATAGCCGAAAAGAATGCCAAAGTACGCATGTGGAGCTCGCAGGCGACCGAGGCGGGCAACATGCGGCATCTCCTGTCCACGGATGGACAGGCCGGTTTCGTAGGCAATCATCACCACGACGATGGCCAGGCCGCCGACGAAGGCCAGGAACACCATCAGGTGGGGCGGGATCCACAGGCTGTCGCGCCCGATCGCTACGTGCCACTGGATGTCCCAGGCGCCGCCGATGAAGTTGAACAGCTTGAGCAGGGCGACGGCAAACAAGACGCGCAGGCGCAGGCGTTCATGCGCCAGCGCATCGACCGGTCGCGCCAAGTTGGCAGCGACCACGCTGTTCATTCTCAGGCGAAGGGTTGCCAGCACTGGGTAGCCTCCCGGGCAGAGTAGGGAACACAGGAATAGTATCTATATCGGCCCAATTAGTCAATATTGCCCTCTAGCGTCCTGGCCTCGGGACGGGACGGCTCATCCCCGACGCGCGGGCCCGAAGAGGGCTCCGAATACCGCACGTCCGCACGCCGCAGCAGGTATAATGCCTCTCTGAAAGGGGCCTCGACCGGGCCCCCTTCTTCATCCGGGTCTCGTGCGCAAGGGGTTAGCGATATGGACGTCGATATGGTTTTCGAAGGCGGCGGCGCCAAGGGTCTGGCGTTCGTCGGAGCATTGCAGGCGATCGAGCGGCACGGGCACAAGGCGCGCCGCGTGGTCGGTACATCGGCCGGTTCCATCGTCGCCATCCTGGTGGCGGCAGGCTACACCGCTGCCGAATGCAAGGCGGCGATCAACGAGCGTCTGCCCGACGGCTCATCGCGCTTCGGCAGCTTCCTGCAAACGCCCAGGATCGACGAAAGCGTGGAGTTGAGTAACAGCTTGCGCGGCTGGCTCCGGACGGAGCTGGACAACCCGCTGATCCCCAATGTCATCGAGCCGGTAGTCGACCGGATGGTCGAGGGGCTGGCGCAGCGCGATCTCACCAAGCACGTGATCTCGCTCCTGGCATGGGGCGGATGGTATGCCGGCGATGCGTTGCTGGCGTACCTGACCGAGAAGCTGGATGCCGGCGGACGCGGGCTGGGCCGCTCGACCCTGCGGGAGTTCCAGCAGAAGGCGGGCAGGGACTTCTCCGCCGTGGCGTCCGACATCACCGACAAGACCATGCTGGTCCTCAACCACCGCACGGCGCCGGATTGCCCGACCACATGGGCCGTGCGCATGTCGATGAGCTGCCCGCTGGTCTGGCAGGAAGTCGTCTGGAAGAAGGAGTGGGGACTGTATCTCGGACATGACATCAGCGGCCACAAGGTCGTGGATGGGGGATTGTCATCCAACTTCCCCATCGCCCTGCTCGTCTCCGATGACGATATGGTGGAGGAGACCATGGGAGAGGAGTCCGCCTCAGACCAGGTGATCGGCCTGTTGCTCGACGACGGCCTTCAAGTTCCCGGCGCGGAGGATACACAGGCCGCTGACCAGAAGGCACCGGGCTTCCTCGAGCGGTCGGACGTGCTGGCCGAGACGATGTTCCGGCTCGGCGCCATGGGAGAGACGCTGCTCGGTGGACACGACAAGTATGTGATCGACGAACACAAGCACCTGGTCTGCCGGCTCCCCGCCAAGGGGTACGGCATGCTGGAATTCGACCTGACGCCCGAGCGCATGGCACCGATCGTCAACGCCGGTGAGGCGGCCATGGAAGCCCACCTCGCCCAGGCCATGTTCGGCGGCCAGAGCCAGCCCGCCCCGACAGTCGTCCCTGCCCGACCACAACGATAGGGGGGGACGCGGCCCCAAGACAGGCCGTGGGAACAAGAACGGAGCGGGGCAGGTTTGACACCTGCCCCGCTCTTTCGTCTGCGGAGTTACCCCGCTAGCGGCCCGTTTCGATCGCCTCCAGCTTGCGCAGCGACGTCTCGACGACATCGAACCCACCCTGCCAGAAGGCTGCCGAGCGCATGTCGATACCGGCGCGCTGCAGAATCCGCTCGGGCGAGTCCGATCCGCCGGCGGCCAGGATCTGCAGGTAGCGCGGTTTGAAGGCCTCGCCCTCCTTCTGGTACTGCTGGTAGAGGGAAAGCACCAACAGTTGCCCAAAGGTGTAGGCGTACACGTAGAACGGGGCATGGTGGAAATGAGGGATCGCCAACCACTCGTGCCGGAAATCGTCGCTTACATCGACGGCGGCCCCGAACTGCTCCTTCAAGTTCCCCAGGTAGGCGGCGCTCAGATCGTCCACCGTGCCGCCCGCCTCGATGATCTCCGCCGCCTGGCGCTCGAACAGGGCGAAGTACGCCTGGCGCAGGATCGTGGCATAGTTGTCATCCATCTCACGGAACAACAGCGTACGGCGCACATCCACCGCCGGATCGATCTCCATCAGGCGATCGACCAGCAGCATCTCGCCGAAGGTCGATGCCGTTTCGGCCAGCGGCAGCGCCGCATGCTGGGTGAGCAGGTTGTGATCGGCCGCCAACAGGCTGTGCACGGCATGGCCCAGCTCGTGCGCCAGCGTGGCCACGTCCTGCGGCTTGCCCTTAAAGGTCTGCGAAAGCCAGGGGGTGTAGTCCGGGCTGAGGGTGGCGCAGAAGGCGCCGCTGCGCTTGCCGTGCCGGATCTCGCTGTCGATATGCTTCTCGTCAAAGACCTTCTGCGCCAGCGCCGCCACGCGCGGCTCAAATCGCCGGAAGCTTTCCAGCACCAGATCCACGGCCTCGGTGTACGAGTAGGTCTTCTCCGTGCCGGCCACCGGCGCATAGACGTCGTAGCGCCGCAGCCGATCCACGCCGACGGTCTTAGCCTTCAGAGCGAAGTAGTGCTGGAAGACGCCGGCGTTCTTCCGGCACACCTCGAGCAGCGTGTCGACCACATCGTCGGGGATGTTGTTGGCTAGGTTGCGCACGGCGATCGGCGAGGCGAAGCCGCGCAGCCGGATGTTCTCACTGCGCCAATCGCGCACGCGGTACTGGTATAGCTGGCTAAGGATCGGCGCATCCTGGGCGTACACCCGGTACAGTTCCTGGTACGCGGCAGCCCGCACATCGGCACGTGGGTCGCGGACGTAAACCGTCAGTTCCTCGCGGCTGAGCTCGCGCGTCTCACCCTCCACCTCGAGCCGGAAGGTGTAGCGGTTGGTGATCGAGTCATACAGGGTCACCAGCGCCGCCGAACCATTGACGTCCTTCAGGTTGATGACCTTCTCTTCGGGTTCAGAGAGTGTGTAGGGCCGCTGCAGCCGCAGCGCCTCCAGCCAGTAACGGAAATCGCCGGCCTCGGCCAAGAGGCGCGCTGCCTCTGCATCATCCAGATCCTTCCACCACAGCTGGAAGAACAGCGTCCGGTTGGCCGTCTCGGCCATCAGCTGCTGCACCCGGGCCCGAAAGGCCTGGATCTTGGCGTCCTGCGTGTCCTCGGCAAAGGACAGGTCGGCGAAGCCGTCCAAGCGCGAGAGCTGCCGAAGCAGCGTGTCGTACTCCTGCAGCACGGCGTTGAAGGTCCCGGCGCTGATCGCCGGCACCAGCCCGGCCCGCCGCGCCTCAAAGGCCTTCACCTTCGTCTCCAGCGCCTGCATCTCGGTCTGGATCTCGGGCGCCTGCAGTCCAGAGAACAACTGGCCCAGGCTCCATGGCCCCTGAACGTATTCGGTCGTGGTCATCGGTTCCCTCGATGGATGGTGCGTGGGCTGCCCCGGTCTTCCGGCGCAGGTCAGGCGTTGAATCGGATGTGGACCACTTCACCGTCCTGGACGATGTACTCTCGCCCCTCGACGCGCAGCTTGCCAACCGCGCGCGCCGGGGCCAGCCCTCCCAGATCGAGCAGTTCCTTCCAGTCGATCACTTCGGCCCGGATGAAGCCTCGCTCCAGGTCGGTGTGGATGGCGCCGGCGGCGTTCAGCGCGGTGGCGCCGCGGGCCACCGTCCAGGCGCGCACCTCGTCGTCGCCGACGGTGAAGAACGACTGCAGCCCGAGCAAGTCGTACGAGGCGCGCAGCACTCGGTCGCGCCCCGCCTCGGCGATGCCGTACTCCGCCAGGAACGTACGTGCTTCCTCCGGCGGGAGCTGGGCGATTTCCATCTCAATCTCACCCTGCAGCGCCAGCACCTGCACGCCCTGACCGGGCGCCGCCTGGGCCGGCGGAGCCTGGCCTTCGGCCAGGTTGACCACCACCAGCATCGGCTTGCGCGTCAGGAAGCCGAAGATGGCCATCGCCTTCTCGTCCTCGGCCGAGAACGTTGCCTCGCGCAGTGGCCGGTCCTGGCCCAGCACTTCGGCAAGGGTCTCGAACAACGCCGTCTCCCGTTCGATGACGGCCTTCTCGCGCCCGCCGCCCTTCTGCCGCTCCTCGCGCACCTTCTCCAGCCGCCGCTCGACGGTCAGCATGTCGTTGAGCAGCAGTTCCGCCTCCATGGCCGCCCGATCGCGCGCCGGATCGACGCTCCCTGCCGGATGGGGCGCCATCTCGCTCTCGAAGGCGCGCACCACATGGACGTAGCCGTCCATCTGCGAAAGCTGGTTGAGGAGAGATCCGGGCAGGCCTTCCTTGCCCGCCTCGGCCTTCAGGCCGCCGATGTCGGCATAGGTCACTTTGGCGTAGATCGTCTTGCGCGGCTTGAACAGCGCACTCAGGTCATCGACCCGCCGGTCGGGGACATCGGACACGGCCGTGTGAACCTGCAGCCGGTCCCCGCGCACACCGGTCGGCAGGCTGCCGCCGGTGAGGGCGTTGAAGATCGTCGTCTTGCCGCACGAAGGAAGGCCGATAATGCCGAGGCGCATGGTGTGTGTCCTGGAGCGGAGTGCCGGTTCAACCCCGCCGCACACAGGGGGCGCAGGCGCGGCGCGCCCGCCCGTGCGAGGAGGCGTTGCTTGACCGGTCGAAATCGATTGGCTATACTACGCGTGCGCCGAAGTGGCGGAACTGGCATACGCGCGCGACTCAAAATCGCGTTCCTTCGGGATTGAGGGTTCGAGTCCCTCCTTCGGCACCTACGAAATTGTAGCATACCGGCTTCTGCTGGAACTTAAAGCATGAAATGGCCGAACGGCCATTTCATGCTCTATTCTCCAAGCGGCCATTTCATGCTTTGTTTCTGCACTTTCGGCCAAGTTGTGCTCTATTCCGCGCTTTCGGCCGGTTGTGCTTTGCGGCTGACCACCGGCCAGCCTGTCTCCTCCCACGCATTCGGCAAGGAGCTGTCAATGCGACCGCCCTCCGTACGCCCCCACTCAACAGGATCCCGGCATGCCACAAGGGGGCGTCCTCCGGAAGTCCCCCTCTCCCAGAGAGGCCGGGCCTCACGACTCCCGAAATCCAGCGGGCTCTGGATCGTCCGTCCGCTCCGGAAAGCCGTGTGCGTGTACACCATGGTCGTCTTGACATCCTTGTGACCGAGGAGTTCC
>Ga0209253_10000362_pt1 | contig 38171 bp, 34 predicted proteins | sample FrelakmetBRP12BR_FD_187145 | JGI IMG/M metagenome (GOLD analysis project Ga0209253, IMG submission 187145) | Freshwater lake sediment microbial communities from the University of Notre Dame, USA, for methane emissions studies - BRP12 BR (SPAdes)... | ecosystem: Environmental > Aquatic >... | reverse complement strand
CCGCGACGATGTGGCGGGGCTCGCTGACGTTCGAACCGCCGATGCTGTTCGCGCTGGCGTTCCTGTTCCTGTTCACGATCGGCGGCTTCTCGGGCCTGATGATGGGCATCGCCCCGGCCGACTTCCAGTACCACGACACCTACTTCATCGTGGCGCACTTCCACTACGTGCTGGTGCCGGGCGCCGTGTTCGCGATCATGGCCGGCGTCTATTACTGGCTGCCGAAGTGGACCGGCCACATGTACGACACGAAGCTCGCCAACCTGCACTTCTGGTCTTCGGCGATCTTCGTCAACGTGCTGTTCTTCCCGCAGCACTTCCTCGGGCTCGCGGGCATGCCGCGGCGCATCCCGGACTACTCGACGCAGTTCGCCGACTGGAACATGGTGTCCTCGATCGGCGCGTTCGGCTTCGGCCTCTCGCAGCTGCTGTTCGTGCTGGTGATCTGGAAGTGCGCGCGCGGCGGTGCCAAGGCCTCGGCCGAGGTGTGGGACGGCGCGCGGGTGCACGGCCTCGAGTGGTCCGTGCCCTCGCCGGCCCCGTACCACACGTTCGACGAAGCGCCGGTCGTCAAGTGAGCGATCCACGCACCAATGCGGAGGCGGCCGACGCGCAGCGGCGGCGGGTGCGACGTACCGCGATCCTGCTCGGGCTCGTGGCTCTCGGCATCTACGTGGCGTTCATCGCCTCGGGCGTGATGCAGGCGCGCGGATGAGCAAGGACCCGGCCACCCGCCGCGAGAACGCGTCGTTGACGCGACGGTTGCTGCTGTTCACGGCGGGCAGCTTCGCGTTCGGCTTCGCGCTGGTACCTCTCTACGACGTGATCTGCGAAGCGGCGGGCATCCGCGTCAACGAGGCGCCCTCGCTGATGGGCGAATCGGCGGCGGCGGACCGCAAGGTCGCGCTCGAGTTCGTGTCGATCGTGGCGCCGGGCGGCGAATGGGAGCTGGTTCCGGAAACGAAGGAAACCGTGGTGCAGCCAGGCCGGCTGCACGAGGCGAAATTCGTGATCCGCAGCCGTGCCGCGGTGCCCGTGACGGGCCAGGCCGTGCCGAGCGTCGCTCCGTCCTACACGGCGAAATACCTGCAGAAGACCGAGTGCTTCTGCTTCACGCCGCAGGATTTCGCGCCAGCCGAGGAGCGCGAGTTCACCGTGCGGTTCATCCTCGATCCTGACCTGCCGCCGCAGGTGGACCGGATGACGCTCGCGTATTCGATGTACACGCTGCCAGAGCGCAAGCTCGCGGCGAGATGAGATCCGGGGGTCGGCCGCAAGGCGGCTGGCGATTGCAGTAGTAAAGAGAGGAAGTCCCGCACCATGGCCCAAGCACACACCGCGCACGGCGCCGGCAAGTACTACATCCCGCACGGCAGCAAGTGGCCGGCCGTGGGCGCCGCCGCGCTCTTCGTCACGATGCTCGGCACCGCCGCGGTGCTGAATGGTGCGAGCCTGGGACCCTGGATCGCCTATCTCGGCCTCGCCGCAGTGGCCTACATGTTCTTCGGCTGGTTCGGCACGGTCATCAACGAGAGCGAGGGCGGCCTCTACAACGCAGGTGTGGACCGCTCGTTCCGCATGGGCATGAGCTGGTTCATCTTCTCCGAGGTCATGTTCTTCGCTGCATTCTTCGGCGCGCTTTACTACGCGCGCCATCTGTCGGTGCCGTGGCTCGGCGGCGAGGGCTCGAGGTTCATGACGAACCTGTTCCTGTGGCCCGAATTCGAGTCGACCTGGCCGACCAACGGCCCGGCCAACGTGGGCGGCGAGTTCGGCACGATCCCCGCGTTCGGGCTGCCGGCGATCAACACGGCGATCCTGCTCACCTCGGGCGTGACGATCACGATCGCGCACCACGCGCTGAAGGCGGGCAACCGCGGCATCCTGAAGGTCTTCCTCGCGCTGACCTTCATCCTCGGCTTCGTGTTCGTCGGCCTGCAGGCCGAGGAATACATCCACGCCTACCAGGAACTGAACCTGACGCTGGGCTCCGGCGTCTACGGCTCGACGTTCTTCATGCTGACGGGGTTCCACGGCCTGCACGTGACGCTTGGCGCGATCATGCTGCTGGTGATCTGGCTGCGCGTGATGAAGGGCCACTTCACGCCGACGCACCATTTCGCGTTCGAGGGCGTGGCCTGGTACTGGCACTTCGTGGACGTGGTGTGGCTCGGGCTGTTCATCTTCGTGTACTGGCTCTGACGCCAGTACACGAGCGGATAGCGGGTAGCGGATAGTTGTCGGAAACGAAGCGATTTCCCTGTCCGTTATTCACTATCCGCTATCCGCTTCCCCTCACCGTCCCACGCCATGCGGCTGGATCATGCCGCCCTTCCAGGCGACGAACAGCAGCACGAAGAGCAGCACGGACAGCGCGATGCGCACGGTCAGCGCGTTCACCATGCGCTTCGACTGCCCTTCGTCCTTGACCAGGTGAAAGAGGCCCGTGGCGAGACTCGCCACGATGGCGGCGAGGGTCATGACGATGAGGAACTTGATCATGCCGGAAGCGAGCGCGTGCGGAAGGCGCGAGTATAGATGAGCCTCCGGATCGGCAAGCGCTCGTTCGCGCCGCCGATCTGGTCCGTCGGCCTCACGGCCCTCGGCCTCGCCGTCTTCGTGTCGCTGGGCTACTGGCAGCTCGGCCGCGCACAAGAGAAGCAGGCGCGCTTCGACGCCTTCATGTCCAGCAGCGACGAAGTGGTCGACGCGACGGGGCTCGGTTTCGACGAGTTGGCTCGCTATCAGCGCATCCGGCTGCGCGGCACGTACGACGCGACCCGGCAGATCCTGCTCGACAACATGCCGTCCGCAGCCGGCCGACCGGGCTATCGGGTCCTCACGCCGCTGGAGCGCGCGGACGGACGGGGCTGGGTGCTGGTGGACCGCGGCTGGGTGCCGTTGGGCGCGACACGGGACGATCTGCCGGACGTTGCCGTCGGCGCCGACGAACGCGAGCTGAGCGGCACGCTCGATGAACTGCCAATCCCCGGTGTGCGAGTCGGGCCTGCGGCGGCGCCCGGAGCCACGAGCTGGCCGCGTGTCCTGCTGTTTCCGACCCTTTCGGACGTGGAGTCGGCCCTTGGCGTCGAGGTCGAGTCCCGGATTATCCTGCTCGATGCCGGCGTGCCGGACGGTTTCGAGCGCAAATGGCGGCCGGCGCTGGGCTTCGGCCCGGAACGTCACCTCGGCTACGCCGTCCAGTGGTTTGCTTTTGCGCTCGTCGCGATCGTGTTGTTCGTGGCGCTCAACCTGAAGCGCACGGACCCCGCAGAGGATTCACTCGAGTCATGACCGTCACCGAAAACGATCCCGAGGCCGTGCGGCGCGGCCGGCGCCAACTGCTGGGGCTGGCCGCCCTGTTCTTCGTGCCGCTGGCCGTCGCGTTCTGGCTCTATTACGGCCCGGCCGACTGGCGCCCGGCCGGTGGCTCGCACAAGGGTGACCTGATCGATCCGGCCCGGCCGTTGCCCGAGATCGCGCTGCCGACCGCCGACGGCCCACCCACCGAGGCCGGGTTCCTGCGCGGCCAGTGGACGATGCTGTACATCGGCGACGGACTCTGCGACCAGCGCTGCCGCAAGGCGCTCTACCTGATGCGCCAGTCGCGCATCGCGCTCAACAAGGACATGGACCGCGTGCAGCGCGTGTTCCTGGTCACCGACCGGTGCTGTGACCGGGGTTTCCTGGCCCAGGAGCATCCCGACCTGATCCTGGCCCGGGTCGACGACGCCGCGTCGGCCGCAATCCTCGCACCGTTTCCCTCGTATGACGGAGTGCCGGTGTCCGCCGCAGGCCGCATCTACCTGATCGACCCGCTCGGCAACCTGCTGATGAGTTACCCGGCAGGCGCGCCCGACAAGGCGCTGCTCACCGACGTGAAGAAGCTGCTGCGACTGTCCCACATCGGCTGAGGATCCCGACTATGCGCCTCGCGCTGTTTCGCCGACTTTGCCTGATCGCCGCTCTGGTGGCGCTCTGCGTCGTCGTGCTCGGCGCCTGGGTGCGCCTGAGCCATGCCGGCCTCGGCTGCCCGGACTGGCCGGGCTGCTACGGTCACCTCACCGTGGGCCAGGCTCTCGACAATGCCGACCACGCCAATGCCGCATTCCCCGAGCGTCCGCTCGAGGCCGACAAGGCGCTCAAGGAGATGATCCACCGCTACCTGGCCACGGCGCTCGGCGTGCTGATCCTGGCCATCGCCGCGGTCGCCTGGTCGAACCGGCGCGATCCGGCGCAACCCGTGCGACTGCCTGGATTTCTCGTCCTGCTGGTGGTCTTCCAGGGGCTGCTGGGCATGTGGACCGTCACGTTGCTGCTGAAGCCGGCCATCGTGTCGGCGCACCTGGTCGGCGGGCTCTCCACAATGGCGCTGCTCTGGTGGCTGGCGTTGCGTGTCGACCGCACGACTCGCTCGGCCGCCGAGAGCGGCCTGCGCTCGCTCGCGGTGTTCGGCCTGGCGGTGCTCGCGATGCAGATCCTGCTCGGTGGCTGGGTCAGCACCAACTACGCTGCGCTGGCGTGCCCGGATTTCCCGACCTGCCAGCGTTCGTTCTGGCCGGACATGGATTTCAAGGACGCTTTCGTGCTCTGGCGCGGCCTCGGCATCGACTACGAGGGCGGCGTGCTCGACCACCCGGCGCGAGTCGCCATCCACTTCGTGCACCGTATCGGCGCGCTGGTGACGGCGGTGGTGCTCGGTTTCCTCGCCTGGCGCGCGATCCGGACGGGGCGCTCGAGCGCGGTGCGCACCGCCGGGGCGGCGCTGGCCGTGCTGCTGGTTGCGCAGTGGACCGTGGGACCGCTGATGGTGCTGAAGGCGCTGCCGCTCGAGCTCGCGACGACGCACAATGCGATCGCCGCGCTGCTGGTGCTGACGATGGTGGCGCTGCTTCGATTCCTGTGGACGCCGCGGACGCTGCGCTGACCCGCAGGACTCGCGCTGTACAATGGCCGGCGCCATGACCGCCGCGGACTCACACCTCGCCCCCCACGGGTCCGCCAGCTGGCGCGACTTCCTCGAACTCGGCAAGCCGAAGGTCGTCGCGCTGATCGTGTTCACCGCGGTGGTCGGCATGTTCCTTGCGGTCCCCGGCCTGCCGCCGCTCGACGCGCTGGTGTTCGGCACCCTCGGCATCGGGCTCGCCGCGTCGAGCGCCGCCGCGATCAACCACGTGCTGGACCGCCGTTTCGACCAGCAGATGGCGCGCACGATGCGCCGGCCCATCCCGACGGGTCACGTGACGGCGCCGCAGGCGCTGGCCTACGCCGGGCTGCTCGGCGTGCTGGCGATGCTGCTGCTCTGGGTGCTCGTGAACCCGCTCACCGCCGTGCTCACGTTCGCGTCGCTGATCGGCTACGCGGTGCTCTACACGGTCTGGCTCAAGCACGCGACGCCGCAGAACATCGTGATCGGCGGCGCTGCGGGCGCAGCACCTCCCGTGCTCGGCTGGACCGCGATCACCAACAGCGTCGATCCGCACGCGCTGCTGCTGTTCCTGATCATCTTCGCGTGGACGCCGCCGCACTTCTGGGCGCTCGCGATCGCACGCCGCGACGATTACGCGCGCGCAGGCATCCCGATGCTCCCCGTCTCCTATGGCGTGGCCTTCACGCGCCTGCACATCCTGCTCTACACGATCCTGCTGGTGATCGTGACGCTGCTGCCCTACCTCACCGGCATGAGCGGCCTGATCTATGTCGGCGCAGCCGTGCTGCTCGGCGGCATCTTCATCCGCCACGCGATCGCGTTGCGGCGGGACGACGCCCCGGCCCACCTGCCGATGGCGGTGTTCCGCTACTCGATCAACTACCTGATGCTGTTGTTCGGCGCGCTGCTCGTCGACCACTACCTGCTGCTGCGCCCTTGAACCCGCCCCTGCGGACGCGGCATCCGGCGTCGCACGTCACGCTGCTGGCGTCGTCGCTCGCCGTGCTTGCCGCGCCCTCTCTCGCTCGGGAGGCAACCGATCCGCCAGCCTGGCCCGAGAGCTGGAGCACGACCGCTGTGCCCGTCGCCGCCGCGCCAGACGGCGCGGAGGAAATGGACGCAGCGGGCGTGGCCGAGATCCCTGCGGTGTCTGCACCGACCGGGGACGCCAAGCCTGGCGCGCCCTGTCCGGAGCTCGAAGGCCAAACGCCGGCGCTCGACTGGTTCCGCCATGGCGTGGAGCGCAGCGTCTGCGTGACTGCGTGGCGCTTCGACAGCCTGTTCGGCGTGCTGCCGGAGGACCAGATCGTCGAGCGGCGCGCAACGCACGGCCGGCTGCGCCTCGGCGTCAAGTGGGACGAACGCGACGGCTTCGAGGAAGAGGTTGCGCTGCGCGCACAGGTGCACCTGCCGATCGCCGAGCGCCGCATGCGCGTGGTCTTCGGTCGCGATACCGACGAAGCCTTCATCGAAGGCGGGTCCCGCGAGTTCGACGGCGTGACGTTCACCGAGGAGGACGAGGAACGCCGCTGGTTGCTCGGGCTGAATTACGACCCGATCCGCGGCACACGCAGCCGCCTGAGCCTCGGCGCCGGCGTCCGTCTGCGCACTCCCCCCGACCCGTTCGTGCAGGCCAGCTACTGGTACCAGACCAGGGTGCACGAGAACCTGCTGCTGCGCGCCCGGCAGACTGTGTTCTGGGAGAATGAAGACGGTTTCGGCACGACAACGCGCGTCAGCCTCGAGCGAGCACTCGGCGAGCGCCGCATGTTGCGCTGGGCCAATCACCTGCGGGTAGCCGAGGGGACCGACGGCATGCGATGGAACACGAACCTGACGCTCTACCAGGCGCTGGCCGAAGACCGCGCGATTGCGCTGCGCGGGGCGGTGCGAGGCGAAACCGGCCGCGACGTGAACCCGATCGAGTACAACCTGCTCCTGATCCATCGCAGGAGCTTCCTGAAGGACTGGTTGTTCCTCGAACTGCAGGGTGGCGGCGGCTGGCTGCGCCAGGAGAAAGACGAGCCACGTGAGTTCGTGCCCGAAGCCGCCGTGATTTTCGAGATGTCGTTCGGCCGCCGGCCGGGGGCGCCCGGCGCCGAGGCGTCGTAGGCGATGTCCAGCCGAACCCATTTCGCCGCCCCGCTGCTGCTCGCGATCATCGTCGCGTTGATCCTCTACGTCTCGCTGTATCCGTTCCGGTTCGGCGCCGACGGGCCGACGGCCATGGAAGTGCTGCGCGAGCTCTCCTGGGCGCGCGCGTCGCGTGGCGACATGCTGAACAACGTGCTGCTGTACGTGCCACTCGGCTTCTGCATCGCGCTCGCCGTCGAGCCGCGCTTCGGCAGGCTGACCGGAATCGCGGCCGGGCTGGTTGGCGGCGCGCTGCTGTCGATCACGATGGAGATCATGCAGGGATCGATTGCGACGCGGGTGCCGAGCCTCACCGACCTGTCGTTGAACGCCGCTGGGGCGCTTGCCGGCGCGATCGGCGGCTCGGCGTGGCACGCCCTCGGCGCCCGGATGACGCCGCAGGCCAATCCTGCGGGGCGCTCTGGCGCCATCGCACTCGTGGTGCTCGTGCTCTGGCTGATCGCGCGGCTGTGGCCGTTCGTGCCCGACGCCAGCCTGCGCCAGCTGAAGCGCGCCGTCCGCCCGCTGTTTACTCCCGAGATCGGCTGGCCCGATCTCGCGGCATTCTTCGTCGGCTGGCTCGTCGTCGCGCAGGCCGTGTTCCACCTCGCGCGCAGGCAGCGCAGCGTCGATGTGTTCCTGATCGTGATCGCCGCGGTGCTGGTCGGCCGCACCTTCACCGCCGGCAACACGCTCGAGTTCGCGGAGCTGGCGGCCATTGCGCTGCTGTTGCCGGTGCTCGTGCTGATCAGCCGCGTCGAGGATCGCGGCCGCTCGGCCTTGCTCGCGGCCGCGCTCGGGACGTGGCTCGCCTCGGTCGCGCTGCTGCCGGCACTGGGCGGGGCGCGCGATGTCGCCATCGAGTTGCCGGCACTGGGTGAATTCCTGGGCCGCAACGCGCCGCCGCCTGCCGAACTTGCCGGCCGCGCCTTCAGCTACGTCGCGCTCACCTGGCTGCTCGCTGGCAGCGGCCTGTTCCCGCACGTCGCCGCCGGCATCACGGTGCTGCTGGTCGTGCTGCTGGGCCTGATGCAGGCCGGCGCGGCGACGCCGGTCTACGGCTGGATCGACGTCGTCATCGCGATCATCGCGGGAATCCTCGTCACGCGCTGGACACCGCGGAAATAGTGGAAAATAGGGGACATTCACCAATTTTTTTGGACTCGGGACGTTCGTGCCGGCTGGCGAGAACGTCCCGAGTCCAAAAAAATTGGTGAATGTCCCCTATTTTCCGCTATTTTCGCGCCCCTTCCATGGACGTCTCCCACCTCCTCGGCCCCCTGAACGACGCACAGCGGCAAGCGGTCACCGCACCGCTCGCCCCGACGCTGGTGCTGGCCGGCGCCGGCAGCGGCAAGACGCGCGTGCTGACGCACCGCGTCGCGTGGCTCGTGCAGGTCGAGAACGTCTCGCCGCACGGCATCCTCGCGGTCACGTTCACGAACAAGGCTGCCGGCGAGATGCGCTCGCGCATCGAGGCGCAACTCGCCATGCCCTCGGCGCCGCTGTGGATCGGCACGTTCCACGGCATCGCGCACCGGCTGCTGCGCATGCACTGGCGCGAGGCCGGCCTGCCGCAGGGCTTCTCGATCCTCGACGCCGAGGACCAGCAGCGACTCGTCAAGCGGCTGATCCGCGGCCAGGGGCTCGACGAAGCCCGCTGGGTGCCGCGCGAGGTGACCTGGTTCATCAACGCGCAGAAGGACGAAGGCCTGCGGCCGAAGCATCTCAAGGACGACGGCGATCCGACGCGCCGTCAGATGATCAAGCTGTACGAAGCCTACGAAGACGCGTGCCGCCGCAATGGCGTGGTGGACTTCGCCGAGTTGCTGCTGCGCAGCCACGAGCTCTGGCACGACGTGCCCGGCCTCGTGGACCACTATCGCGCGCGCTTCGGGCACGTGCTGGTGGACGAGTTCCAGGACACGAACACGATCCAGTACTCGTGGATGAAGTCGCTGGTGGGTGCCACGAGCATCCCATTCGTCGTCGGCGACGACGACCAGTCGATCTACCGCTGGCGCGGCGCGCGGGTCGAGAACCTGCAGCAGTTCCGCCGCGACTTCCACGGCGTGCAGCTGTTCCGGCTGGAGCAGAATTACCGCTCGACCGGCACGATCCTCGCCGCGGCGAACGCGATCATCGCCAACAACAGCGGCCGCATCGGCAAGAAGCTGTGGACCGACGGCGGCAAGGGTGAGCCGATCCGGCTGTACCGCGCGTACAACGAGCGCGACGAGGCGGAGTTCGTCGTCAACCGGATCCGCGATTGGGCCTCGCGCGGCGGCAACCGCCGTGACACGGCCATCCTGTACCGTTCGAATGCGCAATCACGCGTGTTCGAAGAATATTTGCTCGCCGCGCGCGTCCCGTATCGCGTCTACGGCGGCCTGCGGTTCTTCGAGCGGCAGGAGATCAAGGACGCGCTCGCCTACCTGCGGCTGATCGCCAACCGCGACGACGACCAGTCCTTCGAGCGCGTTGTGAACCTGCCCACCCGCGGCATCGGCGCCCGGACGCTCGAGGTGCTGCGTGCCCACGCGCGCGCCAACTCGATCTCGCTGTGGAACTCGTGCGCGGCCTGCGCGGAGGAACTGGGCGCCCGGGCCACCGCCGCGCTCCAGGCATTCCTGGCGCTGATCGAACGGCTCGACGCCGACACCCGCGACCTCCCGCTGCACGAGCAGGTGGACCACGTGATCCAGGCGAGCGGGCTCGTCGGCCACTACCAGAAGGACAAGGCCGACAAGGGCGAGGCGCGGCTCGAGAACCTGGACGAACTCGTCAGCGCGGCGCGGGGCTTCGAGCCCGAGGACGGCGACATGTCGCCGCTGATGGCGTTCCTCTCCCACGCGGTGCTCGAGTCCGGCGAAGGCCAGGCGGAAGCCTGGGAGGACTGCGTGCAGATGATGACGCTGCACTCCGCCAAGGGCCTGGAGTTCCCGGTCGTGTTTCTCTGCGGCCTCGAGGACGGCCTGTTCCCGCACCAGCGCTCGATCATGGACGTGCAGGGCCTCGAGGAGGAACGACGCCTCTGCTACGTCGGCACGACCCGGGCCATGCGCCACCTGTACGTCACCTATGCCGAGCAGCGGCGCATGCACGGCGTCGACAGCTACGGCGCCCCGTCGCGATTCCTCGCCGAGATTCCGGCCGAGCTCGTCGAGGAAGTGCGGCCTCGCGTGCAGGTCTCCCGTCCCACCTACTCGCCCCCGCAGCGTTCGTCGCCGTCGATGCCACGCGGCACCCCGCAACGCTACACGGACGACTCCCCGGGCGCCCTGCGCCTCGGCCAGCGCGTCCGGCACCAGAAGTTCGGCGACGGCGTCGTGCTGAGCGTCGAGGGCCAGGGACCGAACGCCCGGATCCAGGTGAACTTCGAGCGCCAGGGCACCAAGTGGCTGATGATGGGTTACGCGAACCTCGAGACCGTCTAGCCCGCGACCATCCGGGGCGTACAATGACCCCGACGCAATACGACGAGCCCGCCCCGCGGCAGGGCTCCGGGCGTGCAAGCCCTACAGGACGAAGAAGGTGAAAATAATCATCCTCGGGGCCGGCCAGGTCGGCCGGACGGCCGCTTATCACCTCGCCCGCGAGGAGGCCAACGACGTCACGGTGGTCGACGTCAACGACCACCTGCTGCGCGACCTGCAGGATCGCCTCGACATCCGCACGGTAATGGGCAGCGGCGCCCACCCCAACATCCTCGAGCTGGCCGGCGCCGCCAGCGCCGACATGATCGTGGCGCTCACCAACAGCGACGAAGTCAACATGGTCGCCTGCCAGGTGGCCTGGACGCTGTTCCGCACGCGCACCAAGATCGCGCGCATCCGCTCGCTGGCATACACGGGCCACGAAGCGCTCTTTTTCGACACCGACACGCCGCCGCCGGACGGCGCGGGCTTCCCGGTGGACGTCTACATCAGCCCCGAGGAACTCGTCACCCAGTACGTCGAGCGGCTGATCCGCTACTCGGGCGCGCTGCAGGTGCTCGACTTCGCCGACGGGCGCGTGCGCCTCGTGGGGCTCAAGGCGGTGCGCGGCGGTCCGCTCGTGGGCCAGCAGCTGCGCAACCTGCGCGAGCACCTGCCGAACGTCGACGCGCGGGTCGTCGCCATCTACCGCGCCGGCAACAGCATTGCTCCGGAAGGCGACACGGTGATCGAGCACGAGGACGAAGTGTTCTTCCTCGCCGCCACCGAGGACATGCGCAAGGTCATGGTGGAGATGCGGCGGGTCGACGACGCGGTCAAGCGCGTCGTGATCGCCGGCGGCGGCAACATCGGGCTCAGGCTCGCGCAGCGCATCGAGGAGCGCTACCAGGTCAAGATCATCGAGCGCGACGCGACGCGCGCGCGGCGCATCGCCGAGATCCTGCGCAATGCGGTCGTGCTGCACGGCGACGCGGCCGATGAGGAACTGCTGATCGAGGAGAACATCGACAGCGCCGACGTGTTCTGCGCGGTGACGAACGCCGAGGAGGCCAACATCCTCTCGGCGATGCTCGCCAAGCGCCTCGGCGCACACCGCGTCATGGCGCTGATCAACCGGCCGGCCTACGCGGAGATGATGCAGAGCGGCTCGATCGACGTGGCGATCTCGCCGCAGTCGGTCACGATCGGCTCGCTGCTCGCGCACGTGCGGCGCGGCGACGTCGTGCGCGTCCACTCGCTGCGGCGCGGGGCGGCGGAAGCGATCGAGGCGATCGCCCACGGCTCGCGCGGCGGCAAGGTGGTCGGCCGGCGCGTCGAGGAGATCAAGCTGCCCAAGGGCGCGACGATCGGCGCGATCGTGCGCGGCCAGGACGTGATCATGGGGCACCACGACACCCTCGTCGAAGCCGACGACCACGTGATCGTGTTCCTCTCGGACCGGCGCCACGTCGAGGCCGTGGAACGGTTGTTCCAGGAGTGACGCGCAGGCACCTCAACCTCGGCGTCATCCAGCGGATCCTGGGCCAGCTGCTGAAGCTGGCGTTGATGGGCGCCGGTGTCGATCAGGTCCGCGGATGAGCTTTCGTGCCATCCAGCGCATCCTCGGGCTGCTGCTGATGGTGTTCAGCCTGTCGATGCTGCCGCCGGTGGGCGTTGCGCTGTTCTACGGCGACGGCGGATTTGCAGCCTTCCTCGCCGCATTCGGCTGGCTGCTGGCGGTCGGCGCGGCCATCTGGTGGCCCGTGCGACATGACCGGCGCGACCTGCGTCTGCGCGACGGGTTCGTCGTCGTGACGCTGTTCTGGACCGTGCTCGGCATCGCGGGCGCGCTGCCGCTCTACATCTCGCCGCAGCCGGCGATCGGCCTCACCGACGCGATCTTCGAGTCGATGTCGGGCCTCACCACCACCGGCGCGACCGTGCTGGTCGGCCTCGAGTCGCTGCCGCGCGCCGTGCTGTATTACCGCCAGCAGATGCAGTGGCTCGGCGGCATGGGCATCGTGATCCTCGCGGTCGCGCTGCTGCCGATGCTCGGCGTGGGCGGCATGGCGCTCTACCGGGCCGAGATGCCGGGGCCCGTCAAGGATGCCAAGCTCACGCCGCGCATCACCCAGACCGCGCGCATGCTCTGGGTCGTCTACGTCGCGATCACGGCGGCGTGCGCCACAGGGTACTTCTTCGCCGGCATGAGTCCGTTCGATGCGATCGGGCACGCATTCTCGACAGTCGCGATCGGCGGTTTCTCGCATTACGACGCCAGCATGGGCCACTTCGAGAGCCGCGCCGTCGAGCTGGTGGCGGTATTCTTCATGCTCGTTGGCGCGATGAACTTCGGGCTGCACTTCGTCGCCTGGCGCAGCGGCCGCTTCGGCATCTACTGGCGCGACCCGGAGTGCGCGGCTTTCCTGCGCCTGATGCTGCTGCTCAGCATGATCACGGTCACGTACCTGCTAGTCGCGGGCGACTACGACGACACGCTGCAGCTGGCGACGGACGGCGTGTTCCAGGCGATCTCGATCGCGACCACGACCGGCTTCACGACCTCGCACTTCCACCACTGGCCGGGCGGCCTGCCGGTGCTGCTGCTGTTCGCCTCCTTCATCGGCGGCTGTGCGGGCTCGACCGCCGGCGGCCTCAAGGTGGTGCGTTGCCTGTTGCTGGTCAAGCAGGGTCGTCGCGAGATCATCCGCCTCGTGCACCCCAATGCGCAGATCCCCGTGCAGCTGGGCGGTCGCGCCGTGCCGCTGCGCATCGTCGACGCGGTCTGGGGCTTCTTCGCGGTCTACGTCGGCGTGTTCGCGGTGCTGATGCTGTCGCTGATGGCGACCGGACTCGACCAGGTGACCGCGTTCTCGGCGATCGCCGCGACGCTCAACAACCTCGGCCCGGGCCTCGGCGGCGTCGCGCAGAATTACGCGGCGATCGGCCCGGTGGGCAAGTGGGTCTGCGTGCTGGCGATGCTGCTCGGCCGACTCGAGATCTTCACGCTGCTGATCCTGTTCACGGTGACCTTCTGGCGCAAGTGACCGCTTTCCCGGACCGGCGACCCGGACAGGCAGGACGGCGCGAGAGCCGCTAGACTTGCCCATTCCCCGGGCTTCACGCGGATCCATGGCACGCAAGAAACGGCTGTCGAAGAGCATGCGCAGGCGCTTGCAGCGCGGCTTTGCCGTGCTCTCGCTGCTGCTGCTGCTCGTGGCAATCGTGGTCGTGGCCGTGCTCGACCGGCGCGTCACCGCGCAGTTCGAGGGGCGGCGCTGGACGCTGCCCGCCCGGGTCTACGCGCAGCCTATCGAGCTCTACGCCGGCCAGCAGCTGTCCTCGCGGCGCTTCACGGAAGAACTCGAGCGGCTCGGCTATCTCGCGGTCGCGAACCCTGATCGGCCGGGCACCTATCGCCGGCGCGGCGACCAGGTCAGCGTGTTCGTGCGCGATTTTCGCTTCGCGGACGAGCGCCAGGACGCCCGTGCGCTGCGCCTCGGGTTCAGCGGTGACGCGATCACGAGCCTCGAGGACCCGCAGGGCCGCGAGGTCGCCGTGATGCGCCTCGATCCGCTGCTGATCGGCAGCATCTTCCCGATCCATGGCGAGGACCGGATCGTCGTGGCGCCCGACCAGGTGCCGCCGCTGCTGCCCGCCGCGCTCAAGGCGGTCGAAGACCGCAAGTTCGACTCGCATCACGGCGTGAACCCGCTCGCGATCCTGCGGGCGCTGTTCGTCAACGTTCGCGCCGGCCAGATCGAGCAGGGTGGCAGCACGCTGACCCAGCAGCTCGTCAAGAGCTATTTCCTCGACAGCCGGCGCACGCTGCGCCGCAAGGCGGAGGAGGCCGTCATGGCCGTCATTCTCGAATCGCGCTTCGAGAAGGCGGACATCATGAACGCCTACATCAACGAGATTTACCTCGGCCAGGATGGCCGGCGCGCCGTGCACGGCTTCGGTCTCGCAAGCCAGTTCTATTTCGGCAAGCCGCTCACGGAACTCGCGCTGCCCGAGATCGCGCTGATGGTCGCGATCGTGCGCGGCCCGTCCTATTACGACCCGCGCCGCCAGCCGGAGCGCGCGCTGGAGCGGCGCAACCTCGTGCTGCGGGTGCTGGCCGAACAAGGCGTCGTCAGTGCGGCGGACGCGGACCAGGCCGCGAAAAAGCCGCTCGGCGTCGCCGCGCCGGGCCGCAAGGGCGGCAGCTTCTATCCGGGCTTCCTCGACCTGGTGCGCCGCCAGTTGCGCGAGGACTACGAGGAGTCGGCCCTGACCGAGGCCGGGCTGACCGTGTTCAGCACGCTCGACCCGCTGCTGCAGGAGAAAGCAGAGACCGCGCTCGCGGGCGAACTCGACCGGCTCGACGCGTCGGGCCGCAAGGAGGCGAAGGGGCTCGAGGGGGTGGTCGTCGTGACGACGCCCCAGACGGGCGAGATCGTGGGCCTCGTCGGTGGCCGACGGGCCACGTTCGACGGCTTCAACCGCGCGCTCGACGCGAAGCGGCCGATCGGCTCGCTGGCCAAGCCACTCGTCTACCTGGCCGCGCTCGAGACGGGTCGCTACACGCCGGCCACGATACTCGCCGACGAGCCCGTCGACCTGAAGCTGCCGAACGGTGATCGCTGGAAGCCGGCCAATTTCGACAAGCAGGTGCGCGGGCCGGTGCCAATGGTGCGGGCGCTGACGCAGTCGCTGAATCTCGCGACGGTCAACCTCGGCCTCGAAGTCGGCCTCGACCACGTCGCCCGCACGTTCGAGCAGCTCGGCCTCGACGAGGCGCCGCCCGAGTTCGCCTCGATGCTGCTCGGCGCCACGAACCTGAGCCCGCTGGAAGTCGCGCAGATGTACAACACGCTGGCGAACGGCGGGTTTCGCTCGTCGCTGCGCGCGGTGCGGGCGGTAATCGACGAAGCCGGCAAACCGCTCAAGGCTCCCGAACTCGAGGTCGCCGAAGTCGCGTCGCCGGAGGCGATCTACACACTCGACCGCATGCTGATCGAAGTCATGGAGCGTGGCACGGGCCGTGCGGCGAAGCGCCAGCTGCCGTCCGACCTCGTCGTGGCCGGCAAGACGGGCACGTCGAACGACTATCGGGACAGCTGGTTCTCGGGCTTCTCCGGCTCGCACCTGGTCGTGGCCTGGGTGGGCCACGACGACAACAGCCCCACGGGCCTCACTGGCACCACCGGCGGTCTGGCGGTCTGGTCACGCCTGATGGGTTCGATCGCGACCTCGTCTTTCGAGCCGCTGTTGCCGGAATCGCTCGAGCATCGCTGGATCGACTATTTTTCGGGCCTCGAGACCTCGCCTTACTGCAACGGGTCGGCGGTCAGCCTGCCGTTCGACGTCGGCACCCTGCTGGAGCCCGCCCCGGACTGCCCGCCGGGCGCCGGCCAGAGCCCGGCGACGACCGGGTTCCCGTGATGCGTCCGCGGGAGGTAACCTGTTGCCCGTGATCCGCATACTCGCACTGGCCGCCCTGCTCGCGATCTCGGGCTGCTCGTTCACGCCGTTCAAGACCGGCACGGCGACGGGCGCTGCGCCCACCGGATCGAAGCCACGGGAACCCGGTGCCGGCCCGGTGCTGACCGCGCCCACGGAGATCGGGCGGCCCGATGGCGGGCCCGTCATCGAGACGCCGCCACCGGCGCAATTGCCCCGGGAACGGCCACGAGTCCCGCCGGCCACGCTGAGCCCAGCGAGCCGGACCCTGGTGAGTCAGGCCCAGGCGCAGCGCAAGAAGGGTGACCTGCCCGGTGCCACGGTTTCGCTCGAGCGCGCGCTGCGCATCGAACCGAAGAACCCGCTGCTCTGGCTCGAGATGGGACGCTTGCGCATGGACCAGCGCAACTATCCGCAAGCCGAGAACATGGCGCGCAAGGCGCTCTCGATGTCGGTGGGCGACGATTCGACACAATCCGCCGCCTGGCACCTCATTGCCGACTCCCTGCGGGCGCGCGACCGGAATCCCGAAGCCGAAGAGGCGTTGGAACGGGCCCGGGCGCTCGAACCGAGCTAGGCCGCCGGCCGCGCGGTGGCTTGCATCGGCCGCTCGGCGACGACGTCCGCGACCTGGCCGATGAACTGCCGGGTTGCCGCCTCCCACGTATAGCGAAGCGCGTGTTCGCTGCACGCTTGCGGGTCGAACTCGAGCGCGGCCAGCGCTGCGAGCGGCCTCGCCAGCGTCCGTCAGCACTCCCACGCTGGATCTCTGCAGGGCTGCCGAGATTCTCTGTTGCAAGTGTGGCAAATTGAGGGATCTGAGCTATTTATTAACCACCAATGACGCTATCGGATGTTATTTGTAACAACCGATCGACTCGTAGCGGCATTGTTCTGCTCAACAATCCCACAATGATCGAAATTCAGCGAGTTCCGGTCCGAGATACATGACTTTAGGCTGCTTATCCTTGCCAGTGGGATTTTTGAATCACAAATCTGGGCATTAATTGGATATACGTGTATTTGCTATGATCACATTTGGTTTTTTTTGTAGTTCTGGAGCCATGCCATTGCCGATCGATTCGCGATGATCGGCCTGCTGCAAAGAGTCTCGGAAGCGCAGGTTACCGTCGACGGTCGGGTGATCGGGTCCATCGCCGATGGACTGCTGGTTTTCCTCGCCGTCGAGGCGGGCGACACCTCGACGCAGGCCGATCGACTGATCGAACGGCTGGTGGGCTATCGAGTGTTTCCCGATCCAGCAGGCCGAATGAACCTGAGCCTGCTCGACACTCGGGGCGGCCTGCTCCTCGTGCCGCAATTCACGCTGGCGGCTGACACCGACAAGGGCATGCGACCGAGTTTCGGTTCTGCAGCACCTCCCGAGCACGGCCGTGCCCTGTTCGATCGCGCCACGACACGCGCGCGGTTACAGCTCGGTGAGCGTGTGGCCACCGGACACTTCGGCGCGCACATGCAGGTTCGCTTGACGAACGACGGTCCCGTCACGTTCTGGCTGCGCGTACCCCCCGTCGAGGGAAAGCTGTAATCGGGATTCGCGTATCATGGCCGTCCGCCCTGGACGCCCGGAGACTGCAATGGGAATCGGCTTTCGCGAACTGCTCATCATCCTGGTCATTGCGCTGATCCTGTTCGGCGCGAAGAAGCTGCGGCATGTCGGGTCCGATCTCGGCGCCGCGGTGCGCGGCTTCAAGAAAGCCGTGAACGAGGGCGACGACGAGTCCAGCAAGCAGCTGTCGGACCTGACCGGCAAGGACAAGGACGCCGATTTCCAGGAGCGCGCCGACTCGGCCAAGTCCGAAAGCAAGACGAACGCCTGACCAGCCGATGTTCGAAGTTGGCTTCACCGAGATCGTGCTGATCTTTGCGATCGCACTGCTGGTGCTCGGCCCAGCCCGCCTGCCGAAACTCGCTGCCGACCTCGGACGCTGGGCCGGTCGTGCGCGCGGGATGGCGCGGCAGCTGCGGTCCCAGCTCGAGCAGGAGGTCCACTACGACCCGCTCAAGGAGTCGCCGAAGCCTTCGCAGACGATCCACACGCCGCCACCCCCCGCTTCACCACCGCCCGCCGCACAGGCGGAGTCCCCCGCCGCGCCGGACAGGTCCGATGAGTCAAAGCCCGCGTGAGCCGGAGCCGCTCGCCGAAGGCACCCTGATCTCGCACCTGCTCGAGTTGCGCGATCGCCTCCTGCGCGCGCTCATCGCGATCTTCATCGTCTTCGTCCCGCTGGTCTTCTTCTCCAACGACCTGTTCACGCTGGTGGCCCGGCCGCTGATCGAGAAGCTGCCGGAAGGCACGTCGCTGATCGCGACGAGCGTCGTCGCCCCGTTCATGACCCCGCTCAAGCTCGCGCTGATCGCCGCGATCTTCGTGGCGATGCCCTATGTGCTTTACCAGATATGGGGCTTCGTCGCGCCGGGGCTGTATCGCCGCGAGAAACGCTTCGCCCTGCCGCTGTTCGCCTCCAGCGTGGTGCTGTTCTATGTCGGCGTCGGGTTCGCCTATTTCATCGTGTTCCCCCTGATGTTCGGCTTCCTCACGACGACCACGCCGAAAGGCGTGCTGATGATGACCGACATCTCGAGCTATCTCGACTTCACGCTGCTGCTGTTCTTCGCGTTCGGCATCGCGTTCGAGGTACCGATCGCCGTCGTGCTGCTGGCCTCGACGGGCCTCGTCAAGGTGGAGACGCTGCAGAAAAGCCGGGGCTACGTGCTGCTTGGCATCTTCGTCGTGGCGGCCTTCCTGACGCCGCCCGACGCGATCTCGCAGAGCTTCATGGCAGTGCCGATGTACATCCTGTACGAGCTCGGCATCCTCTTTGCCCGGTACCTGGCCCGGAACCGGCCCACGGAGGCGGCGGCCCAGGAGACGGCGGGATCCGGTGACTAGACCGGGCGAGACTTTCTTCGGTCACCCGCGCGCGCTCGCCACGCTCTTTTTCACGGAGATGTGGGAGCGCTTCACGTTCTACGGCATGCGCGCGCTGCTGGTGCTGTTTCTCGTCGATGCCGTCGCGAGCGGCGGCTATGGCTTCGACGACAAGACCGCCACCGCAATCTACGGCCTCTACACGGCCGCGGTATTCATGGCGGCGCTGCCGGGTGGCTGGATCGCCGACCGCCTGATCGGCGCCCAGCGGGCGGTCATGGCCGGCGGCACGCTGATGACGATCGGCAACCTGATGCTGGTGATCCCGGGACCGCCCCCGCTCTTCTTCGGCGGCCTGGTCGTGATCGTTCTCGGTGTCGGCCTGTTGAAGCCCAATATCTCGACGCTCGTCGCCGACTTGTACCCGGAGGGCGGCGGCCGGCGTGATGCCGGCTTCACGATCTTCTACATGGGAATCAATCTCGGCGCGTTCATCGGGCCGCTGATCGCAGGCTGGCTCGCGCTGCAGTATGGATGGCGCATCGGTTTCCTGGCCGCAGCCATCGGCATGCCGCTCGGGCTCGCTCAATTCTGGCGATCGCGCGGATTGCTCGGCGGCGCCGGGGCCGCGGCACACCGGCAGGACGGCGGCTCGGGGCTCCGGCGTGATTGGATGCTCCTCGGAGTCGTCGTTGCACTGCTCGCGCTCACGGCGTCCGCGCTCGTCAGCGGGATCGTCGCAGTGAACCCGGCGCCGCTGGCGAAGGCTGCCGCATACGTCCTCGTCGGCATGGCCGCGGCGTACTTCCTCTACCTGTTCTTTGGCGCCGGGCTCGACCTGGTCGAGCGCAAGCGGATCCTGGTCGTGCTGGTCATGTTCGTCGCCTGCGCACTTTTCTGGTCTGGCTTCGAGCAGGCTGGCTCGTCGATGAACCTGTTCGCCAAGCGCCACACGGACCGGTTCATCGGTGGATTCGAGATCCCCGCGGGCTGGTTCCAATCGGTGCAGCCCGCCTTCGTGATCCTGTTCGCGCCGATCTTCTCCGCGCTGTGGATCAGCCTGGCGCGGCGCAATCTCAATCCTGCGGCGCCCGTGAAGTTCGCCTTCGGGCTGATTCTCATGGGGCTGGGCTTCCTGTTCATGGTGATGGCGGCCGGCATCGTCGCCGGCGGCACGCAGTCGCCAGCCTATTTCCTGATCTTGACGTACCTGCTGCACACCTTCGGCGAGCTGTGCCTGAGCCCGGTGGGCCTCTCGACGGTGACGAAGCTCGCGCCCGCGCGCTTCGTCGGCCAGATGATGGGCGTCTGGTTCCTGGCCAGCTCGCTCGGCAAGCTGACGGCCGGCCTGATCGCCGGCAGCTTCGACCCGACCGATCTTGCCGGCATGCCTGGCCGATACCTCAGCATCGTCGTGTACGGCTGCAGCGTGGGGCTGGTGCTGCTGTTCATCAGCCGGCGCGTAACGCGGCTCATGGGCGGCGTGAAGTAAGCGGCACCCCTTACTTGCTCTTGCACCGCAACATCGCAGACACTTGCGCCCCTCGCGCGCGCCTGCGCAAACACCTGAAGTAGAAGCAAAAACCCATGTCCAGCAGCGCAATGCCCGCCGTCACGCGGGATACCTGGCTCGGCCACCCGAAAGGCCTGTTCCTGCTCTTCGCGACCGAGATGTGGGAGCGTTTCAGCTACTACGGCATGCGCGCACTGCTGGTGCTGTCGCTGATCGCCGGTGTCGAAACGGCCAACCCCGGCTTTGGCTGGTCGCAGTCCGAGGCACTGAAGCTCTACGGGCTGTTCACGGGTTTCGTCTACTTCACGCCGCTGATCGGCGGCTGGCTGGCCGACAACTACCTCGGCCAGCGCAAGTCGGTGATCATCGGCGGCGTGCTGATGGCGATCGGCCAGTTCACGCTGGCTGCGGCGATCCCCGGCAACCTGCAGCTGTTCTACATCGGCCTGTTCATCCTGGTGCTCGGCAACGGCTTCTTCAAGCCCAACATCTCGACGATGGTCGGCGACCTCTACGAGGAAGGCGACGCCCGCCGCGACGGCGCTTTCACGATCTTCTACATGGGCATCAACGCCGGCGCGTTCCTGGCACCGCTGGTCTGCTCGACGCTGGGCGAGGACCCCACCTATGGCTGGCGCGCGGGTTACTTCGCGGCCGGCGTCGGCATGGTGCTGTCGGTGATCATCCAACTCGTGCTGGCGAAGCGCTACCTCGGCGACATCGGCACTGTGCCGGCCGCCACGCGCTCGCTGGCGAACTCCGGCGGCAAGCACGCGCCGCTCACGCCGGACGAGGTGGATCGCCTGCGCGTGATCTTCATGCTGTTCGTGTTCGTCGTGCTGTTCTGGGCGGCCTTCGAGCAGGCCGGCGGCCTGATGAACATTTACGCGCAGGAGAAGACCGACCGCATGATCGGCGCCTTCGAGGTGCCGGCCGGCTGGTTCCAGTCGCTCAATCCGCTGTTCATCGTCGTGCTCGCGCCGATCTTCTCGGCGATGTGGGGCCGGCTCGGCAAGGCCGGCCGCAACCCGGCGACGCCGCGCAAGATGGTGCTCGGCCTCGTGCTGACCGGCATCGGCTTCCTCGCGATGATCGCTGCCGTCTACGAGCACGCGGCGACCGGCAAGGCCAGCATGTCCTGGCTCGTGATCGCCTACTTCTTCCACACGATGGGCGAGCTGTGCATCTCGCCGGTCGGCCTCTCGATGGTCACGAAGCTCGCGCCGCTGCGCCTCGCCTCGCTGATGATGGGCGTCTGGTTCCTGATCAACTTCGTCGCCAACTGGCTCGCCGGCATCATCGGCTCGTACGCCGAGAGCCTCGGCGAACTTGCGATCTTCGGCGGCCTGGCCGCGACGCTGTTCATCTTCGCGGTCGTGCTGTGGCTGCTCTCCGGACTGCTCGTGCGCTGGATGCACGGTGCCGAGACGATCAAGCACGCCTGACGCCGAGGTAACCATGATTCGAGAAGCCACCCGCAAGGCCCGCCGCGCTGGCGTGGCTGCCCTCCTGGCCTCCCTGTCCGTGCTGCCGGCGGGATTCGCCGCCGCCGAAACGGCCGACGAGTTCGTCGCGCGTCTCAACAGGGAGATCGCCGCGATCGGCCTCGAGTCCGCCGCCGCGGGCTGGACGCAGGGCACCTATATCACCGTCGACACCCAGTTGCTGAATGCGCGGGCCAACGAGCGGTTCCTCGAATACTTCAGCACCGCGGTCGAGCAGGCGCAAAAGTTCGACGGCCAGCCGATGAGCCCGTCCTCGAGGCGCGCGCTCGACCTGCTCAGGCTCGGCGTCTCCGCGCCGGCGCCCGACGATCCGCTGAAGCGCGCCGAACTCGCGAAGCTCGCTGCCGGCATGGAGGCCAAGTACGGCTCCGCGACCTGGTGCCCGCAGGGACCCGAGTCGTGCCGCAACGAGATCCAGCTCAAGCAGGTGCTGGAGACGAGTCGCGACTACGACGAACTGCTCGCGGCCTGGCGGGGCTGGCACGACGCGGCACGGCCCCTGCGGCCGGACTACGAGCGCTTCGTCGAGCTCGCCAACGAGGGCGCGCGGACGCTGGGCTTCGCCGACCTCGGCGTGATGTGGCGCTCGGGCTATGACATGCCGGCGGAGGAGTTCACCCGCGAGGCAGCCCGGCTGTACGGCCAGGTGGAACCGCTCTACCGCGACCTGCATTGCTATGCGCGCGGCCGGCTCGCGAACAAGTACGGCGCAGACAAGGTGCCTGCCGGCAAGCCGATTCCGGCGCACCTGCTGGGCAACATGTGGGCCCAGCAGTGGGACGCAATCTACGACCTGCTCGAGCCCTATCCGGGCGTAAGCGACCTCGATGTGGATGCCGCGCTCGCGAAGCAGGGCTACGACGCGGTCCGGATGATGAAATCCGCGGAGACGTTCTACCAGTCGATCGCCTTCCCGAAGCTCCCGGAGACGTTCTGGGAGCGCTCGATGCTGACGCGGCCGCGCGACCGGGACGTGCAGTGCCACCCGAGCGCCTGGCACATGGACGGCAAGCAGGACGTCCGCATCAAGATGTGCACGCGGCCGCTCCAGGACGACCTGCGGACGATGTACCACGAGCTCGGCCACGTCTATTACTACCTCTGGTACCAGGACCAGCCGTTCATCTTCCAGACGGGCGCGCACGACGGGTTCCACGAGGCGGTCGGCGACACCGTCAACCTGTCGATGACGCCTGCGTACCTCGCGGAGATCGGCCTGGTGCCGCCGGCGAAGCCGAGCCAGCAGGCGGTCATCAACCAGCAGATGAAGATGGCGCTCGAGAAGATCGCGTTCCTGCCGTTCGGCAAGATGATCGACGAGTGGCGCTGGCAGGTCTTCTCGGGCGAGGTGAAGCCCGCGGACTACAACGCGGCGTGGTGGGCGCTGCGCGAGAAGTACCAGGGCGTGGCGCCACCGGTCGAGCGCACCGAAGCCGACTTTGACCCGGGTGCCAAGTTCCACATCCCGGGCAACTATCCGTACACGCGGTACTTCCTGTCGTCGATCCTCCAGTTCCAGTTCCAGCGTGCGCTGTGCGACGTGGCGGACTTCGAAGGCCCGCTCGCGGAGTGCTCGATCCACGGCAACCAGGAGGCCGGCCGGAAGTTCGGCGCGATGCTCGCCCGGGGCGCCAGCCAGCCGTGGCAGGACACGCTCCACGAGCTGACCGGCACCCGCGAGATGGATGCCGCGGCGATCATGGAGTACTTCGGGCCGCTCAAGGCCTGGCTCGAGCAGCAGAACAAGGGGCAGCGATGCGGTTGGTGAGCAGCGCCTGACCGAGACCGTCGACCCGTTCACATTCCCACCCGCGAGCACCACTCGTGGTCCGATCGGACCGTGAGCCGGTTCCGCTTCCGCGCCCGCCCACAGCCGTAGTATCGACCTTCCGGAGATGATCAAGGGCCCATGCGGCCGCCATGAATCTATACGCCAAGGTCATCCTGCTGCTCTGTGGACTTTTTGCGACCTACGGCGCAATCGACTACACGGTGCAGCGTGCAGTCATCCTGCCCAGTTTCGAGGCGCTGGAGGAAGACCTGGCCCGCACCGACATGGAGCGGGTGAACCGGTCGCTGGATGACGAGACCAGCCAGTTGCTGCTGTTCTGCGCGGATTGGGGCAACTGGCTGGAAACCTACCGCTTCATGGCCGACGAGAATCCGGATTTCATCGGCGACAACATGACCCGGTCCACGCTGGAGGCAGCGCGCCTCGACGCTGTCGCCTACGTCGACGCGGATTCACGCTTCGTCTGGCGCCAGGGCTTCGATCCCCGGACCCGCGACGTCCTCAGTTACGCAATGCTCGCCGGCGACGCGCTGGAGGCCGGGCATCCGTTCCGCGCCGCGATCGCAGCAGGGGCGCAGGCGAGCGGACTGGTCGTCACCGAGCATGGGGCCGTGATTCTCGTTGCCGCTCCGGTGCTCGATGGAGCCGGAAACGGACCGCATCGCGGCGCCGTGCTGCTGGGCCGTGTCATCACCTCCGAGGTCGCCGGACGGCTGGCGGAACAGGCGCAGGTGCAGCTGGAAGTGAGTACCCTGCCCGTGCAGGACGCTGGCACGGCGCCGTCGCCCGCCGCCCACGTGACTGAGATCGTCCGGCACCCGACCACGAACGAAGTGACGCGCAGGCTCGCGGACCTGCATGGCCGGCCTGCCGTCCTGTTGCGCATCGACGTACCGCGCTCCGTCAGCGCGCGCGGCCGCGACGCAGTCTCGTTCGCACTCCTGTCGCTGCTGGGCGCGAGCATCATCGTCCTGCTGGTCCTGCTCGCCGCGATGCGCGTCGTGGTCCTCGGACCGCTGAGCCGGATGACGCGCCATGCGGTCGCGATCGCCGAGGGCGACGACCTGACGCAGCGGATGCACTTTCGGCGTGGCGACGAGCTCGGCACGCTCGCCCGCGAGTTCGACCGGATGGTGGACAAGCTGGCCGAAACGCGCCGGCGCCTGGTGGATCAATCCTTCGAGGCGGGCGCGGCCGAGGTGTCGAGCGGCCTGCTGCACAACATCGGCAATGCGATGACCCCCCTCGCCGTCTCGATCGCCGGCCTGCAGCAGCGGCTGCGCGAAGCTCCCGCCGGCGAGATCGACATGGTCCTCGCCGAGCTGGACGGCGGCATCACCGACGAGGCGCGCGCGGCCGACCTCGAGCGGCTGCTGCGCCTCGCCAGTCGCGAGCTCGGTCGCGTTGTGGCTCGAGCCGCAACGGACGCGGAGGCCGTCGCATGCCACGTGGAGGCTATTCAGGGAATCCTCGCCCAGCAGTTGCGCGCCTCGGGCAGCGGTCCGGTCATCGAGACCGTGCAACTCGCGACGCTCGTCGGGCATTCCGCCGAGCTGCTCGCCCCGGCGCTGCAGCAGCGCCTGGTCGTCGAAGTCGACGACTCGCTGCGCGACGTCGGCGCGCTGCCGGTCCCACGCCACGTGCTGCAGCAGGTGTTCCAGAACCTGATGCTGAATGCCGCGGAAGCGGTCGACGATCCGAAGCGTCGCCGCGGCAGGCTGCGCATCGAAGGCCGCCTGGTGCCGGTTGCCGACGGCAGCTCGCTCGTGCTGCGCTTTACAGACGACGGCGTGGGCATCGAGCAAGAGCACCTGGAGCGCATCTTCGAGAAGGGATTCTCGACGAAGTCGCGCCGCACGAATTCCGGCATCGGACTCCACTGGTGCGCCAATGCGGTCAATGCCCTCGGCGGCAGCATGCGCGCCGAGAGCCCGGGACCCGGCCGGGGCGCAACCCTGCAGGTCACTCTGCCCGTGCAGCGAACCGACGCTGCCGCGGTTCCGCGGGCCGCCTGAGGACCGCCGTGCAGGACTCATCCCCACAGGGAACCGTGCGCATCCTCGTCGTCGATGACGAGGCGGCGGTGATCGAGGCCTACCGCCAGGTGTTCGACGATGCGCAGTCCAGCACGATGCGCGCCACGATCGAGGACCTGCGCACCAAGCTGTTCCTCTCCGGCGGCGCTGCCGCGGTCGCGAGGGTCGGGCCGCGGGCGGCCGCCCGGTTCGGTGCCGAGTACTGCGGCAGCGCAGACCAGGCGGTCGCGGCCGTGCGCCAAGCATGCGCGACCGGCCGGCCGTTCGCCGTGGTGTTCCTCGACATGCGCATGCCGCCCGGCCGGGACGGGGCCTGGACCGCGGAGCGGATCCGCGAGATCGACCCGCAGGTCCAGATCGTCATCTGCACGGCCTACTCGGACCTCGACCCGGCGGAGATCGGCCGTCGCGTCCCGCCGGCAGACCAGCTCTTCTACCTGCAGAAGCCTTTCCACCCGCACGAGGTCCGCCAGCTCGCAGTCGCGCTGGGCGAGCGAAGTGCCAAGGCACAACAGCGTCTCGACGACGCCGAGGACTTCGATCGACTGACCGGTCTCGCGAGCCGCGGACGATTCCTGCGACACCTGCGGCTGGTCGTCCAGGAAGCGCGGCGCGCCGGCCAGACGGCGACGCTGCTGTGCGTGGATCTCGATAGTTTCCGGCGCATCAACGAAGCACTCGGGCACGCCGCTGGCGACGGGCTGCTTCGGCGCGCCGCCGAGCGGCTGCGAGCGGTGATGCACAGCGACGAGATGCTCGCTCGCCTGGCGCCCGCCACGGTCTCCGGCGACGACATCGCGAGGACCGGTGGCGACCAGTTCGCGGTCCTGCTGCGTTGCATCCGCGACCCGAAGGTTGCCGAGGCCGCCGCGACCGAGCTCACCCGGCTCCTGCTGAACGAAGCGGGCATCGCGAGGTCACCGGTGACCGTCACCGCGAGCGTCGGCATCGCGCACTATCCGCTCGATGCGGCGGACGACGACGCCCTGTTCCGCCAGGCGAGCATCGCCATGTACTGCGCGAAGCGCAGGGGCCGCGGCGAGTTCGCCAGTTACGATGCCGGGCTGAGCGATGGAGCGCAGACCCGCTTCAGCCTCGAGAGCCGCCTGCAGGGTGCGCTCGAGCGCGGTGAGTTCTCGCTCAACTACCAGCCGCAGTTCGATCTCGGTACCGGGCGGATCGCAGGCATGGAAGCACTCCTGCGCTGGACGCACCCCGAGCTCGGTGCGGTCGCGCCGGAGGAATTCGTGACCCTGGCGGAGGAGACGGGCCTGATCCTGCCCATCGGCGAGTGGGTGATCCGCACCGCCTGCCGGCAGCTTCGGGCCTGGCACGACATGGACCTGCCCGCCGGCCGCGTCGCCGTGAACGTGTCGCCCCTGCAGTTCTCGCAGCGCGGCTTCTGCAAGATGGTGGCCGGCATCCTGCGCGAGACCGGCCTCGCGCCCGCGCTGCTCGAGCTTGAGATCACCGAGTCCCTGATGATGAAGGACGAAGCCTGGACGAAGCAGCTGCTCGCGGAGCTGCGCGGCCTCGGGATCTCGGTCGCGATCGACGACTTCGGCATGGGCTACTCGAATCTCAAGCGACTCAGCGAGTTCTCCGTGAGCCGACTGAAAATCGATCGCACGTTCGTGCAGGGCGTGGAAAATCTCGGCCGCAACACGGCGATCGTCAGCGCCATCGTCTCCATGGCCCGCGCGCTCGGTCTCGACGTCGTCGCGGAAGGCGTCGAGAACTTCGAGCAGTTGCTGCAGCTGCAGGAGCAGAAGTGCAACGAGGTGCAGGGGTTCCTGCTGAGCAAACCACTGCCCGCGGCAGACGCCGAGGAGCTGCTGCAGCGACTTGCGAACAGCACCGCCTCCAGCCGCACGATGCGGCTGCGCACGCTGGCACAGTAATACGGCCGACGCTCCGGCGGCCGACCGCAACCGCGGGGTTGCAAATGCCGCGCGTGGCACCTCTAATTCAGCCACTCCGGCCAAGAACAACCGCATGAACCAAACCCAAGCCGCGCCGCAACTCACCTTTCGCGCCGTCACGCTCGCCATCGTGCTGGCCATGATCCTCGCGGCCGCCAACACCTATCTCGGCCTGTTTGCCGGGATGACGATCGCCTCGGCCATCCCGGCGGCGGTGGTCTCCATGGCGGTGCTGCGGGTGCTCGGCGGCGGCGGCATTCTCGAGAACAACATCGTGCAGACCGGCGCGTCGGCCGGCTCGTCGATCGCCTCGGGCGTGATCTTCACGATCCCGGCGCTGGTGATCCTCGGCCACTGGTCGGACTTCCAGTACCTGTGGGTGCTGGCGATCGCGGGCCTCGGCGGCATCCTCGGCGTGTTCTTCTCGGTGCCGCTGCGCCGCGCGCTGATCGTCGACCAGGGCCTCGCGTTTCCCGAGGGCAAGGCCGCGGCGGAGGTGCTCAAGACCGGCGAGAACCCGGCGCAGGGCGTCAAGATCCTCGGTCTCGCGGCGCTCGGCGGCGGCTTCGCCAAACTCGCGGCGGCGAGCGGCCTGCGGCTGTTCCCCGACACGGCCGCCGCGGCCGCGTGGGCCGGCAAGGGCATCGCCTACTTCGGCACCAATCTCTCGCCCGCGCTGCTCGGCGTCGGCTACATCGTCGGCCTCAACATCGGCATCCTGGTCATGAGCGGGGGCATCATTTCCTGGAACATCGCGATCCCGATCTACAGTGCCTTCTTCCTCGATGGCAATGCCGAGCTCGCGGCGCGCGTCGCCGGTGCCAGCGCCGAGGACGCCGCGTACGCGATCTGGTCCGCGCAGATCCGCTACCTCGGCGTCGGCGCAATGCTGGTGGGTGGCGTCTGGGCGCTGATCTCGATCCGCGAGTCGTTGCTGTCCGGCATCCGCAGCGGGCTCGAGGCCGCCCGCGCCGGCGCCGCGGGCGCCGTGGTCTCGCACACCGAGCGCGACCTGCCGATGAACGCGATCATGATCGGCACGCTGCTCTTCGCGCTGCCGCTGTTCGCGCTCTACCAGAATATCGTCGGCGACATCGCCGTAAGCCTGCCGATGACGATCATCATGATCGTCGCAGGATTCCTGTTCGTCTCGGTGTCGGCCTACATGGCGGGACTCGTGGGTTCCTCGAACAACCCGGTGTCCGGCATCACGATCTGCACGATCCTGTTCGCGTCGCTGGTGCTGATGATGCTGATGGGCAGGAACGCAGCGCTCGGCCCGGTCGCGGCGATCATGATCGGCGCGGTGGTGTGCTGCGCGGCGTGCATCGGCGGCGACAACCTGCAGGACCTCAAGTGCGGCTACATCGTGGGCGCCACCCCGTGGAAGCAGCAGGTGATGCTCGCGATCGGCGCAGCCTCGAGCGCGCTGGTGATGGCGCCGGTGCTGAACCTGCTGGCCAAGGCCTACGGAATCGGCGTGCCGACGGCCGAGCACCCCGATCCACTGCTCGCGCCACAGGCGACGTTGATGGCCTCGGTCGCCAAGGGCATGTTCGGCGGCGAGTTGCCGTGGGGCATGATCGCGATCGGCGCCGGCATCGGCGCCGGCGTGGTTGCCTTCGACCTGTGGCTGAAGGGCCGCAACTCCGAGTTCCGCGCGCCGGTGCTCGCCGTCGCGGTCGGCATCTACCTGCCGCTCGAGCTCTCCGTGCCGATCTTCGCCGGCGGCCTGATCGCGCACCTCGTCGAGCGCCGGCTCGGCGTGCACGGCGAGACGGGCGAGGCCGAGCGCGCCAAGCGCAACGGCATGCTGTTTGCGGCGGGCCTGATTACCGGTGAAGCACTGATGGGCATCTTCATCGCGATCCCGATCGTCACTTCGGGCCGCGCCGACGTGATCGCGCTGCCGGGCGCGCTGCAGTTCGGCGGCTGGCTCGGCTTAGGCATCGTCGGCGCGCTGGCCCTGCAGCTCTACAAGGTCGGCACGCGCCGATCGTGACTGCCGCCGCCAGCGACGACCCGCGGCTGCGACTGAAAATCGTCGCGGCCTACGCGGTGATCTACCTGGTCTGGGGCTCGACGTTCCTGGCGATCCGCTTCGGCGTTCGGGAGCTGCCACCGTTGCTGTTCGGCGGCGCGCGCTTCCTGCTCGCGGGCGCGTTGCTCACCGTCGTCGCACTCTTGCTGCGCGAGCGCTTTCCGCGCACCGGGCGCGAGTGGCGCTACCTGCTGCTGTTCTCGCTGCTGATGATCACGTTCAGCAACGGCGTCAGCACGGTCGCGCTGGTGCACATCCCGTCCAACGAAGGCGCGTTGCTGAGCGCGGGGTCGGCGCTGTGGATCGCCTGCCTCGGCGCGCTCGGGCCGCGGGGCCACGCCTTGACGATGCGCGGCACGCTCGGCCTGCTGCTCGGGTTTGCAGGCGTGTTGCTGCTGGTCTGGCCGCGGGACGCGGCGCCGTCCGGGTACTTCGGCTGGCAGGCGATGGTGCTGGTGAGCAGCCTGAGCTGGTCCGTCGGGACGATTCTCTACCGCAACGCGCAACTGCCCGTGGGGCCGGTTGCGTTCAATGCCGTCATGATGACTTTCGGCGGCACCTGGCTGCTCGCAGGCGGAACCGCCCTCGGCGAACCGGCCCGCTGGCAGTGGCACGCCGGCAGCCTTGCGGCGATGGTCTACCTCGCCGTGTTCGGCTCGGCGCTCGCATATACGGCCTACTCGTGGCTGCTCAAGCACTCGCCGGCCGACCGCGTCGGCACCTTTGCCTTCGTGAACCCCGCGGTCGCGGCCGTGCTCGGCTGGCTCGTACTCGGTGAAGTGCTCGGCCCCGCCCAGCTGGCGGGCATGGTCGTCGTGCTGCTCGGCGTCGCGTTGGTGACGCTGCCCAGCAAGCTCGCGTAGCGACGCGTCCGCCGTCTCAACGGCGGCCGGTGAAGATCTCCACCTTGCCGTTCGAGCCGATCACGCTCGATGCCGCCCACGAAACGAGGCTGACGATCAAGGCGGCGCCCACGGCCGTCCAGAAGCCCGCGACCTGGAAACCCGGCACGAGCCACGCCACGAGCGCGACCATGGCGGCATTCAGCACCAGCAGGAACAGCCCGAGCGTCAGCACGGTCAGCGGCAGCGTCAGGATGAACGCGAGCGGCCGCACGAATGCGTTGACCACGCCGAGCACGACGGCCGCGACGATCAGCTTGGTGGTCGAGTCGAAACTCAGCCCGCTCAGCAGTTCACTGGCGACCCAGAGACCGAGCGCCGTGATCGCAGCGCGCAACAGGAATCCAACCATGGCTCATGACTCCGGCGGCGGGCCGCACGCGGCCCATTGACGTGTCGGGCATGGTAAAGGAATCTGCGCGGCGTACCAATTCAGCGCCCAAGGAGTCCGCATGGAGCCCGTCGCAGTCGTCATCGCACTCGCGCTGTTCCAATACGTCGTGTTCGCCATGCTGGTCGGATGGGCGCGCGGCAAGTACGGCGTCAAGGCGCCTGCAGTCACGGGGCACGAGATCTTCGAGCGCTATTTCCGGGTGCACCAGAACACGCTCGAGCTGCTCGTGGCCTTCGTCCCGGCGATCTGGCTTTTCGGCATGTACGTCGACCCGACCTGGGCCGCGCTGCTTGGTCTCGTCTACCTCGTGGCTCGCGTGCTCTACCTGCGTGGCTACGTCGCGAACCCGGCGAAGCGCGAGGTTGGTTTTGCGCTCAGCGTCCTGCCGGTCTTCGTGCTGCTGGCCGGAGCGTTGTGGGGCGCCGGACGCCGGCTGATGTAGCCGCTAGGCTGGCAGTTGCAGCCGGTCCCGCACACCCTGCGCCGCCTGCGATCCTTCGAGCAGCCCGATCAGAGCCAGGCCGAACTCGATCGCCGTGCCGGGACCGCGCGACGTCACGACCTTGCCATCGATCACCACCGGAGCTTTGCTCACCTGCAAGCCGGGCGCCGAATCGGCCCGCAGGAATCCGGGATAGCTCGTCGCGGTGCGGCCATCGAGCAGCCCCGCGTGCGCAAGCACGCCGGGGGCCGCGCAGATCGCGGCCGTGTAGCGGCCGGCGGCGGCGAATCGCCTGAGCATCGCGATCACGCGGCTGTCCGCCTTGAGGTGATCGGCGCCCGGCAGCCCGCCCGGCAGCACGATCATCTCGAAGGCGTCGGGATCGACCGAGTCGAGGGCGAGGTCGGCCGCCACGGTGATGCCATGCGAACCGGTCACTTCGCGCGGGCCGAGCGAGGCCGTGCGGGTCTCGATCCCGGCACGGCGCAGCAGGTCGACGACCGTGACCGCTTCGATTTCCTCGAAACCTGCGGCGAGCAAAACGAGCACGCGCGACATCCGGCAGCCTCCGTTGGCGGGCGAGGATCAGGGTTCGCCGGCGAGCGCGACCTGGGTGCCGAGGCTGCGATCGCGCAGGTATTGCAGCGCGGCCTGCACGGCGGGATCCGCAGCGATCACGGTGGCTCGCTCGTCGCCATGCAGAGCATCGGCGAGTGACACGTCCGGCTCGAGACCCCGCTCGTGAAGCGAGCTTCCAGAAGGGGTGTAGTAGCGGGAAGTCGTGAGCTTGAGCGCCTGCCCGTTGGCGAGCGGCATCACCGTCTGCACCGAACCCTTGCCGAAGGTTCGCTCGCCCATCAGGGTCGCGCGGCCGTGATCGCGCAGCGCCCCCGCCACGATCTCCGCGCCCGATGCCGAGCCGCGGTCGATCAGCACGACCAGCGGAGCGCTGCGCAAAGCATCGCCCTCGGTCGCGCGCAGCACGAAGCGGGATTCCGCGGTACGACCCTCCGCGCGGACGATCACCCCGGAATCGAGGAACTCGTCGGCCACGCTGACCGACGATTCGAGGACGCCACCGGGATTGCCACGCAGGTCGAGCACCAGCCCGCGCAGCGGCGCGGCCGACCGCAGGCCGGCCAGCGCGCGATCGAAGTCGCGCGGCGTGGCGTCGGTGAAGTGCGTGACGCGCAGGTAACCGTAGCGACCCGGAAGCGGCTCGGCGCGGACCGTGCGGACGTGCACCTCGGAGCGCTCGAGCGCGAATCGCAGGGGCTCCGGTTCGCCGCTGCGCTCGACGGTGAGCCGCACGGTCGAGCCGACGAAGCCGCGCATGCGCTCGATGGTCTCCTCGAGGGTCCCGCCCGCGACGGTACGGTCGTCGATCTCGAGCAGTATGTCGCCGCTCCGCACGCCTGCGCGGTCGGCGGGCGAGCCGTCGATTGGCGCGACTACTGCAATTCGCCCGTCCCTCTCGGCGACCTCGAGGCCGACGCCGGAGTAATGCCCGGCGGTGCTGACGCGCATCGCCTCGTATTCGGCGGGGTCGAGGAACGCGGAATGGGGATCGAGGCTCGCGACCATGCCGTCGACGGCCGCAAGGTCGAGCTGTTCCTTCGTCACCGGCTCGACGTACTCGCTGCGCACGCGGTCCTCGACCTCCTCGAGCAGCGATCGCGCCATGGCCGCCGCATTCTGCTGCGCCGACGCGACGGGAGGCTCGCGGTCCGCGGCGCCGCCACGCAGCAGCATCAGGCCGGCGCCGAGCACGACCCCGGCGGCGGCAACGAGCAACGTGTGGACGCCACTGGCCAAAGGCTTCCCCGGATGGGTGGACGGCCTCAGATAGTACCGCCGAGCAGGTCTTTGATCACCTGTTCGAACGGCAACGGCCGTGCGATCGAGAACCCCTGGCCGTACTCGACGCCGAGGCGCTGCGTAATAGCGCGGATCTCATCGTTCTCGACGCACTCGGCGACGGTCCGCAGGCCCATGGCGCGCGCCAGCTGGACGATGGCGCTCAGCATGGCCTGCGAGCGATCGTCACCGACGACGTCGCGCACGAAGCTGCCATCGATCTTCAGGCAGGTGACCGGGAGGGTCTTCAGGTAGGTGAGCGAGCTCAGGCCGCGCCCGAAGTCGTCGAGCGCGACGTCGAAACCGAGCTCGCGCAGGCGGCGCATCAGCGATTCGGCGCGGACGATGTTCGCGACCGCCGCCGTCTCGGTCAGCTCGAACGACAGCAGGGCGGGCGGCAGGCCGCTCTCGCGCAGCGCGTCTTCGAGGAATGCGCAGAACTCCTGATCGCCGATCGACTGGCCCGAAATGTTCACGGCGAAGCAGGCGTGGCGCTGCAGCAGCTGCGCCGCGAGCGGCCTGAGCGTCTGCAGCACGCTGCGCACCACCCACCGGTCGATGGCGGGCGCGAGCTGGTAGCGCTCGGCCGCCGAGAGGAACTTGTCGGGGGAGATGCTCTGCCCCGCCTCGTCGGTCATGCGCAGCAGCAGCTCAAACTTCGGGCCGGACGCCGCGCCGTTCAGGGGCACGATCGACTGCGCCTCGAGGCGGAAACGATCCTCCGCCAGCGCGAAGCGCAGCGTGCCGACCAGGGTCACGTCCGTGTAGCGGCGCACGATGCTCTGGTCGCTGTCCTCGTAGGTCTCGACCCGGTCGCGGCCGCGATCCTTGGCCGCCTTGCAGGCGATCTCGGCCGCAGCCAGCGCATGGGACAACGGATGCTTGCTCTCGACGATGCTCGCGACGCCGAAGCTGGCCGAGACCTCGACCGGCCGGCTGCCGGCGACGAAACCAAGCTGCCCGAGGGCGTCGCGGAGATCCTCGGCAATGGTCTGCGCGGCATCGACCGTCGCGTCGGCGACGAAGATCGCGAAGCGGTCCCCGGAGATCCGCGCCGCCAGCATCCGCGGCGTCAGGTTGCGCCGGATCACTTCGGCGACCCGCACGATCACCTCGTCGCCGACGTGCATGCCGAGATTCTCGTTCAGCACGTGCAGGCGGTCGATATCGATGTAGATGACGGCGTTGTTACCCGCCAGTGCCTGCGGAGTGAGCAGCAGCTGCGCGCGCTTCTCGAACGCCGGCCGGGTCAGCAGGCCCGTGGTCGGATCGTAGGCATTCAGCAGGATGTAGGCGACGCGGCGCGCCAGCAACTCCACGATCCGCACCTGGCGCAGGTCGAAGTCCGGCGCCGATGGCGCCTTGAACAGCACCAGCACGCCGAGCACGCGCTGCGCGCCGTGCATGACCGGGCAGGAGAGGACCTTGTACGGCACGGAGCCGAGCGGGCCGGATCCGGTCGGCCGGTTCGCCGTCAACGTCTGGCGGTGCAACTGGGTCCAGCCGAGCAGGTGCCGGTGCGTGCGCGTGAGCACCTCCGCGCCCGCGCGGGGTGGCGTGCCAGGGCCGGTGCGGCAGACGGCGATGTTCTTGTCGGGAATCAGTAGTGCGCCCACACTGCAGCCGAGGTGTTCGACGCAGCCCTGCACGAGCTGGGCGAAATCATCGGTGGATTCCGCACCGGTCGCTTCTTCGTGCGCCGCCCCGAGCAGCAGCTCGAGATCGCGGTCGCGCACCATCAGGCTGCGCTGCAGGTCGCCGATGTTGTACTGCGCGCCGAGTTCGCGCTGCAGGCATTCGAGCGCGGGACGCAGCAGCCCCTGCACCAGCGCGATCGGCCGGGTGTCGGCCCGTTGCGAGGATTCGCGGCAGACGACGCCGACTGCGCCGAGCAGTTGCTGGTCCGCGTCATGCAACAGGAAAGCATAGGCACAGTGTTCGCGATCGACCGGCTCGGCGAATCCGTCGCGACCGCGCGCCGTGCCGGGTTGCTGCTCGAGCGCCTGCTCGACCAGACGGTGCAGCTCTGGGACATCCACGCCGTCGTTGAGCCAAACAGGAAGACCCATGCGGTCATAGATCGCGATCGCCTGCGCCCGCGGCAGCAGCATCTTGACGAGCTGGCCGTAAGGGTCGAGCGACGTCGCGCTGACCAGCGCCGGCTCGCCTTCCAGCGCCTGAGCGAGATTCATCGTGGGTTCCTTGCCGTAGTCGCGTCCAACCTGCTTAGGGCCGCATCTTCCTTGATCGATCAGGCGCCAATCCTTGACGTGAGCCGCAGTCTGGAGCGGGCGGCCGGTCGCTCTCCAGTCCCTGGCGCGACGTGTTTGAACATAATCTCGACGCTCAGCGGCGCTGCAGCCAGTTCTCCGGGTTGACCGGCTCGCGACCCCGGCGCACCTCGAAATAAAGTGCCGGCTGGTTGTGGCCGCCCGAATCCCCGACGGCCCCGATCACGTCCCCCGCGCCGACAGCATCCCCAACGCTGCGGAAGACCTCCTCGTTGTGACCGTAGAGGCTCAGGTAGCCGCCGCCATGGTCGAGCACGATCATGAGTCCCATGCCGGGCAGCCAGTCCGCATAGACGACGCGACCGGCGAACGGAGCACGCACCCGCGCGCCGCGATCCGTGCCGATCATCATGCCCTGCCAACGCATCGACCCGCCGGCCCGGGGCTGGCCGAAGCGCGCCAGCACCTTGCCCTGCTGGACCGGCCACGGCAGCTTGCCGCGCAGCGGCTCGAACGGCGCCTGCTTCGCCACCGGCACGTTCTGCAGGGCCTTGCGCAGATCGGCAATCAACTTCTCGAGGCCCTTCGCCTGCGACTCGAGGCGCTTCAGTTCGCCGCCGCGGGACTTGATCTGCGACTCGATCGCCTGCACGGTCCGAGTGCGCTGCTGTTGGGCGGAGCGCAGCGCGGCGAGCTCGTTCTCCTGCTGCGACTCGAGGCCCTTCAGGCGCTCGTTCTCCGCAGCGATCTTCTCGCGGACCAGCGCGAGGTGCTCGAGCTTGTCGCGAATGTTGCCGATGCGGTCGGCCCGGGCGCGGCCGAAATAGCCGTAATAGGCGAGCATCCGGCCGAATCCCGCTGGATCCTGCTGGTTCAGCAGCAATTTCAGCTGTTCCTCGCGGCCGTTGACGTAGGCGGCGCGAAGTTCGCCGGCGAGCGCGCCGCGCTCCGCCGCCAGCTCCCGGTCGCGCTCCGCCTGCTCGCGCTCGAGCTCCTGCAGCCGCGATTCGCTCGCGATACGCTCGGCCCGCAGCGCCTCGAGCCCGCGGCGCGCCTGCTGCACGCCCAGTTCCGCGTCGCGCAGCTGCACGCTCAACCGGTCGCGCTTCTCGATGTCCTGGTTGACGTTCTTGCGCACCCGCTCGATGCGGGATTTCACTTTCTTGAGCTCCGCCTCCTTCTGGGCGGGGGTCGCCTTGCGCTCGTTCTGGGCGTCGGCTGCGCCCGGACCGCCGGCCATGGCCACGATCAGCAGCACCGCCGGCAGCCACCAGCGGAGGCGAGGCGGGCGGGACGGCGTGGATGGCAGCGAGATCGGGGGCAACATGCCTCGATAAGGGCGATTAGGCGACTGGAAAGCGGCCAAGTCTAGCGCGTTGGCGAGGCTGCTATAATCCGCGACCCTTTTTGGCCCAGCCGTCCCATGCAGCGCTTCCTCGAATACGCCTCCCAGCACCCCTTCCTGGTCGGAGGGACCGTCGCGTTGTTCATCGCAGCGCTGGCGTACGAGATCAGCCGTGCCCGCAGCGGCGGACAGTCGGTCGGGCCGATGGACGCCGTGCGCCTGTTGAACGAGGGCGCGCTGCTGCTCGACGTCCGCACCAAGGCCGAGTTCGATTCCGGGCACGTGCTCGACGCAAGGCACGTGCCGCAGGATGAGCTCGCCAAGAGCACCGAGACGCTGAAGAAATACCGCGACAAGGTCGTCGTGACCTGCTGCGAGAGCGGGATGCGTTCCAGTGCCGCCGGGCGCGTGCTGCGAGCCCAGGGATTCGCCAAGGTCGTGAACCTGCAGGGCGGCATGCAGGCCTGGCGCGCGGAGAACCTGCCCGTCGTCCGCACGGACGCGAAGGGCAAGTGAGGCCCTGCGCTATGACCGAGGCGGCCGAAATCGTCATGTATTCCAGCGGCTGGTGCCCATACTGCGAGCGGGCGCGGGCGCTGCTCGCGCGCAAGGGCCTGGCCTACCGCGAGATCAAGGTGGACGAGGAGCCGGGCGAGCGGGAGGCGATGCTGGCCCGCAGCGGCGGACGGCGCACGGTGCCGCAGATTTTCATCGGCGACCACCACGTCGGTGGCTTCGACGATCTCTATGCCCTCGACCGGGCGGGTAAGCTCGACGCACTCACCGGCCGCGCCTGAACCCACGGGCCGACAGCCTGAACCGACACATTTTTCCGAGGACGACAACGCCATGACCGAGCCGAACAGCCAGACCCAGCCCGCCGCCGACCCTAATGCGCAAGTAGTGAACCCGCAGGCGATCTACATCAAGGACTGCTCGTTCGAGGCCCCGAACGGCCCGTTCATCAGCAACGGGCAGGGTAACCCCTCCGTGAACCTGAACCTGACCACGCGCGCGACCGCGCTCGCCCAGGACATGCACGAGGTCGTGCTGCAGGTGAACCTCGAGGCGAAGGCCGGTGACAAGGTCGTGTGGCTGCTCGAGCTGCAGCAGGCAGGCGCGTTCCTGATCCGCAACCTGTCGGCGGCCGAGCTCGCCCAGGTCGTGAGCATCATGGCACCGAACTACCTGCTGGCGTTCGCGCGGGCCACGGTCGCCGAGCTCGTCGCCAAGGGTGGCTTCCCGCCGTTCCTGCTGCCGCTCGTGACGTTCGAAGCGCTGCACGCGCGCGCCGCCGCGCAGCAGGCGGCGCAGCAGGCGGTTACCCCGCCGGGCGGCACGGTCAACTGACCGGAAGATCCCGGGTGGCCGCCG
>Ga0209253_10000361_pt1 | contig 38172 bp, 40 predicted proteins | sample FrelakmetBRP12BR_FD_187145 | JGI IMG/M metagenome (GOLD analysis project Ga0209253, IMG submission 187145) | Freshwater lake sediment microbial communities from the University of Notre Dame, USA, for methane emissions studies - BRP12 BR (SPAdes)... | ecosystem: Environmental > Aquatic >... | reverse complement strand
GGTGGCGTTGCTGGGGTCCTCCAGGAAGGGAAGCGCCCTGTCCCGGAGATAGGCGAGCACCTCCTCCCGCGAGCGGTCGATGAGCGGCCGCACCACGGTCCCGCGACGCGGGGGGATACCGCCGAGCCCCCTCGCGCCGGCGCCGCGCAGGAGCCGCAGCAGCACGGTCTCGGCCTGGTCGCGCCGGGTGTGGCCGGTGGCCAGGCGGGTCGAGCCGGCCCGATCCATCCCTGCGGCGAGCGCGGCGTAGCGCACTCGCCGAGCTTCCGCCTGGACGTTGCCCTTTCCCACCCTCACCGCCGCGGCCTCGAACGGGGCCGCGAGGCTCGCGCAGACCCCCCTGCATGCCGCGGCCTCGGCGGCACCGCCAGGCCGCAGCCCGTGATCCACGTGGAGCGCCGCCACCGCCGCGACGAGGCCGCGGTCGCGGAGCTCGCAGAGGGCGGCGAGCAGCGCGGTCGAGTCCGGACCGCCGGAGAGGGCGACCAGCACCCGGTCTTCCCGACCGAGGAGGCGCCGGCGCCGGCAGGTCTCCAGGACGGCCCTCGCGAACGAGTGAAGGGACTTGGAGACTGACCCCAACGGGTGTTGACCGGATAGGTCCACAAGCACATCCTTTCGCCAGCGGACCCAGGGGTCCCCCCCCTCCCCCCCTGGGGCCACGGAGAGCCGGCAGCGATGCCGGCTCTCTTCTTTGGGGCGTCCGCGGCTTCTCCGCCGGCGCCTCTCGGCTTCACCGGCGGCGCATCCGGGCCGGTGACTTTCTTGACCGTGCCCGATGCGCGTCGTATGAACGTGACTATCCATCCTACAGCAACGGAGCGGCGATGCCCGGCACCGACAAGCGCAAGCAGTCCCTGTACTTCCCCGAGGACATGCTGAACGAGATCCAGGTCGAGGCGACCCGGCAGGACCGATCGCTCTCCTGGATCGTCCAGCAGGCGTGGAAGATCGCCCGCCCCGAGATCCTCCGCTTCCCATCGGTGAATGACGTGCTCTCGGGCGTGGCCCGCGAGGACGAGCGCGAGGAGCGCGAGCGCCACACCTAGCCGCACCGCCTGTTCCGCCACACCCATCGGCGCCCCGGGGCTTCCCGGCGCGCCGATCGCGTTTTTGACTCGTCGCGCAGGGGGGGGTACGAGAGGGCATGCCCAAGCCGCCACCTCCAGACTCCGACACCGCCCAGCCTGCCGAGCCCACGCTCGAGACCGGCTTCGACGAGGTCCTGCCCGAGGGAGTTGCCGCCGGGGCCGCCCGGCGCTCCGACCCGGAATGGGTGGAGGCCACCGACACCGTGACCCGCCCCATCCCCGCGGAGGCCCTCGACGACCCCGGCGAGCCACCGCCCGAGCGGCCGGCGCGGCGCCCGCCGCGCAACCTGCAGGTCGCGGCCATCGCCGGCGTCGCCGTCCTCGTCCTCGGCGCCGCCCTCCTCTACCGCAGCCACCACCGCAAGCAGGTGCTCGCCAAGGGACTGGCCCACGCCGTGCGCGTCTCCTGGGCCGACACCCACGCCGGGTACCGCGAGGCCTCCCAGGTCCTCGAGCCGCTCGTGCCCATCGACGTGCTGGAGGCCGGCGCGATGCGGGCCTATGCGCTGGCGATGCTCGCCACCGACTACCGCGACGAGCGCGCCGGACAGGAGGCCGAGGCGCTGCTCCTGGAGCCCGAGCGCGCCACCGAGGTGCCGTCCGCCGCGAACGTCGCCCGAGCCGCGCTGGCCCTGGGGCGGCGCGAGGCCGGTACCGCCGCCACCTACGCCGCCCGGCCCGGCGGCGGCGCCCTCGCCGGCGTGATCCAGGGGCGCGTGGCGCTGATGGCGGGCAACCCCGCGGGGGCCCTCGAGCCGCTCGACGCGGCGCTCCTCGTCGACCCGAGGCTCCCCGCGGCGCTGGCGCTCAAGGGAGACGCGCTCCGCCGCACCAGGAGCCCGGCCGCGGCGCGGCAGGCCTACCTGGCCGCGCTCGAATCCTCGCCGCTCCACCCGCGCGCCGCCTACGGGCTCGCGAAGCTGGCGCTGTCCGCCCAGGCAAGGCCCGACGATGCCATCCCCGCGCTGGAGCGCATCCTCGGCGACCGGGCCGGCACGCCGTCGAACGAGCGCGGACGCGCCGCCCTTCACCTCGCGGCGCTGAAGGGGCGCGCCGGCGATCGGGCCGGAGCCCAGAAGGCCATCGAGGCCGCGGGCGCCTCCGGCCCGGACCGCGCCTGGCTCGAGAAGGCCGTCGCCGAGGAGGAACTCTCCCGCACCGGCTACCACGTGGTCGACGGGGCTCCGGCCGCGCTCCGGAGTGCCAGCGATGACGATCCCTACGAGCCCGCGCCGCCGTCACCGCCTCCCGAGGCGAAGAAGGTGATGGCCAAGAAGGCGCCTGCAAAGGCCGTGAAGCCGGCGAAGAAGGGCAAGCCGGCCGCCAAGGCACCCGCCAAGAAGAGCTCGAAGACCGGCACCTCGAAGTCCTCCGGAAAGAAGAGCCCCGCCAAGCCCGCCACGCCGTAGCGTCGCGCCAGCGCCGCCCCGCAGCGCGACCGTCCGCCGCCCCCGGCGCACGGCCCCCCACGTGCAGCGGGCCTCTGCCCGCCTCGCGGGCACCCGGCTGCCTGTCCTGCGGGCAGCCTGCGCCGCCTCGCCCCGGGAATCGCGCAGCCGGCGTGCCTGCAATCGCGGCATGGCGGCTGCACAGGAGGCGTGCACCCACGCGCAGCCGGAGGATCCCCCACGTGAATCCCATCAACTCGGGCGACACCGCGTTCGTCCTGATGAGCGCGGCCCTGGTGATGTTCATGACGCCGGGCCTGGCCTTCTTCTACGGCGGGCTGGTGCGCGCCAAGAACGTCGTCCACACCATGATCCTGTCCATCGTCTGCATGGCGGTCGTCGGCGTCCTCTGGGCGCTCGTCGGCTACAGCCTCTCCTTCTCGCCCGGCACATTCAACTCGCTGCTCGGCGGCGTGCACTGGTTCGCCCTGCGGGGCGTGGGCGCCGACGCCGCCAAGGACCTCGCGCCGACCGTCCCCCACACCGCCTTCATGCTCTTCCAGGGCATGTTCGCGGTCATCACCCCGGCCCTCATCTCCGGTGCGCTGGTGGAGCGCATCCGGGTGAAGGCCTTCATCCTCTTCGTCGTCCTCTGGAGCCTCGTCGTCTACGCCCCGGTGGCCCACTGGGTGTGGGCGCCGGGCGGGTGGCTGCGCCAGAAGGGCGTGCTCGACTTCGCGGGCGGCACGGTGGTCCACATCAACGCCGCCGCCGCGGCGCTGGTGGGCGCGCTGGTGCTGGGCAAGCGGCGCGGGTTGCGGACCCCGACCGTGCTGCCCCACAACGTCCCCTTCGTGATTCTCGGGGCCGGGATGCTCTGGTTCGGCTGGCTGGGCTTCAACGGCGGCTCGGCCCTGGCCGCGGACGGCGTCGCCGCCTACGCCTTCGCCAACACCTTCTTCGCGCCGGCGGCGGCCGCCGCGGCCTGGGGCCTCGCCGAGCTCTTCTTCTTCCACGGCAAGATGTCGGGCGTCGGGCTCGCCTCGGGAGCGGTCGCCGGCATGGTGGCCATCACTCCCGCGGCCGGCTTCGTCACCCCGGCATCGGCGCTCCTCATCGGCGCGCTGGCGGGCATCGCCTCGCTGCTGGCGGTCCGCTACCGCCCGCGGCTCGGGGTCGACGACTCCCTCGACGTCTTCGGCGTCCACGGCGTCGCCGCCACGCTGGGCGCGCTGCTCACCGGGCTCCTCGCCACCAAGCTCGTGAACCCCGGCGGGGCCGATGGCGGTCTCGGCCTCATGGGCTGGCAGGCGGTCGGCGTACTGGCCACCCTGGCCTGGTCCGGCGTCCTGTCCTTCGTGCTCTACAAGGTGGTCGGCGCCGTCTTCCCGCTTCGGGGCGAGGAGCAGGACGAGTACGGTGGGATGGACGCCGCCGAGTCGGGGGAGCGCGGGTACATCCACGCGGACGAGGCGACGACGCGGTCGTAGCCGGACGCGACCCGCGCAGGCCCTGCCCGCGCCGGGGGCAACCGGCTGCGCGGCGCGCGCGCAGCCGGGAGCAGGGCTCGCCACGGGCCCCGGCCGATCCGCGGCGAATGCCGGGCCACGCGGGGCGGGCCCCGCCCGGCACGGCGGCTGCAAATGGCGCCGGTATCCGTCGCGGCCCGGCCGTGGGGATCACCACTCAAGGGAGACCAACGATGAAGAAGCTTCTCCGCGTGTTGACCGTCTGTGCCGTCGCGGCATCCGCCACGGCCGCGCAGGCGACGCCGTCCACGCTTTTCTGGACACCCGCGACGACCTACGTCCAGCCGTTCCTGGTGCCGCACCTGGGCGTCGACAGCTACTTCGGCGACCGATCGGCCTACCCGATCGACGTCGGGCTCACCGTGGGCATCCTGCCGTTCGAGAAGGTCCAGGCCGAGGTCGGCATCGACTCGTTCTTCCCCTACAAGGGGTCGATCTTCGGCGATACCGTGGGCGCCGGCAGCACCGGCCCGTTCATGCTGAACGCCAAGGTCGGCCTCACCGACGGCGCGTTCGGCGAGTGGTTTCCCGGGATCAGCGCCGGCATCTACGGCGTGGGCCTGACGTCCGGCATGTCCTACGACATCCTCCACGGCGAGATCGGCAAGACCTTCGGCCTCGGCACCATCACCGTGGGCGGCTACTACGGCGCGGGAGGCTCCGACCTTCTCTGGACCGGTTCGAGCGGCGTGGTGCGCGGCGGCTTCATCGGATCCTACATCACGCCCGACATCGTTCTCGACCTGAAGGGGCTCAACAAGCTCAACTTCTTCGCCGACATCCAGACCGGCAAGAACGCCTTCGGCGCGGTGGGCGCGGGGGTCGGGATCTACTTCACTCCCAGCATCGACATCCTCACCGGCCCGGTCTTCTTCCTCGACAAGACCGTCCAGCCCGGTGGCGCCAGCATGATGTGGTCCATCCAGCTGGACGTGGACATCGACTTCGGTCCGGCCCCGAAGCCGGCACCGGCGGAGGCTCCGAAGGCCTAGGTTGCGCGGGGTGGTGGGGGCGGTCCCGGGGCGGCGGGCTCCGGGCCGCCCCCATCGCTTCTCGCCCCCGGCGCGCCTAGACGGCGAGCTGCCGGATGACGGTGTCGAACACCAGGAACTCCAGCCGGTCCCGGTCGGCGGCGGAGAGGTCGCTGAAGGCCAGCGCCACCCTCACGTTGGACGGCTGGAGCTGGACGCCGGCGACGCGCGCGCGGCCGACGACCGGATCTCCCCCGGGCACCTTCAGCTGGACGCGGATCTCCTCGCTCTTCGGCGGGGGCTTGGCGAGGAGCACGGCGCAGCCGCCGCTCGAGAGATCGAGCGTCACCGCCCGCACCTTGTCCACGGACCACTCGAGGTCGGCCTGCAGCGCGCGGGCGACGCGCAGCGCCTGCCGCGGCGTCTCGCCGGGACGCAGCGCGGCACGCTGGGCGGCGAGCATCGCCCGCGCCAGCTCGTCGCGCCCGGCGCGGTAGGCGGCCCAGCCGTCGGCGGAGAGGGTGCCGGCCCTCGCCTGCTCGTGCTGGGACTTGAAGGCGACCAGCCACTCTCGCAGGCTCATCCCGGCTCCCTCCGCGGGCTCACGGGCCGAGCATAGCGCGCAGGCGGCGCTCCGCCAGGAACGCGCCGCGGGGGGCGCCGCTAGAGGGCGTTCTTCAGCTCGGGCGCGGGCTTGAAGCCCACCGTCCGGGTCGGGGCGATGCGGATCTCGGCGCCGGTCTGCGGGTTGCGCCCGACCCGGCCGGCGCGGCGCTTCACGACGAAGGTACCGAATCCCGGCATGGAGAAGCGCTTGTCCTTCTTGATGGCCCGCCCGAGCTGATCGAAGACCGAGTCCACGATGAGCGCCACCTGTCGTTTCGAGTGGTCCTTGTGGAGCGCCTGCACCTTCTCGATGAGATCGGCCTTGGTCATGGCGCCCCTTCCCGGACCCGCAGGGGCGCGAACCTAGCGCCCGCCACTTGCTCCGTCAAGGCGAGAGGCGCGGTCTCGGCGCGTCGGAATGGCTGGCCTGCCTGACGTCTCGGCACGCCGGGCCGCCCGGACCGCGAAGGGGCCGCCTAGGGCGGCCGGGCCGGCGCCGGGGCGATGCCGAGAGCGGCCCGCGCCTCCGCGGGCGTCGAGGGCTCCCGGCCCGAAGCACGCGCCAGCCGCACTGCGGTCTCCACGAGCTCGGCGTTGCCGCGGGCCAGCACGCCCTTCGACGCATACAGGTTGTCCTCGAGGCCGACCCGGACGTCGCCGCCGAGCCGCAGGGCCAACTCCACCATGGGCATCTCGCAGCGGCCGACGCCGGCGACGCCCCAGTGGGCGGGCTCCGGCAGCCCCTCCACCAGGAAGCGGAGGTTTCGCTCGGTGCCGGACATGCCTCCCGGAACGCCGAGGACGAACTGCACCTGGTAGGGACGCCCCAGGTGCCCCTTCTCCCGCAGCCAGCGGAGCGTCTCCAGCATCCCGGCGTCGTAGATCTCGCACTCCGGTACGAGCCCGCGCTCGCGGATGCGGGCGGCGATGCGGACGATGTCCGGACGCGAGTTGACGAACACCTCGTCTCCGAAGTTCGTGGTGCCCATGTTGAGCGTCGCCATCTCGGCGCCGTCGACGAGCGACCCGAGCCGCTCGTTCACGCCCATGCCCACGGCACCGCCGGTGGAGCACTGGATCACCACGTCGCACCCGGTGGCGCGGATGCGGTCGACGATCTCCCGGAAGTGCTCCGGTCGCTGGGAGGCCCGGCCATCGGGGTGGCGGGCGTGGAGGTGGACCACGGCGGCGCCAGCGCGCCAGGCGTCGAGCGCCGCCCGGGCGATCTCCTCGGGGAGATAGGGAACGGCGGGGTTCTGCTCCCGGGTCACCTCGGCGCCCACGACGGCGCAGGTGACGACCACCCGGTCCGGCGAGCGCGCCTCCGGGAGCGGGGGCGACGGCATGGCGCTCACGGCCCGCGGCTCCCGCCCCGCTGCCTCGGGCGCGGCACCACGCAGGTCCCGCTGGCGCGACACACCACCACCGGCTCGGCCAGGAGGTCGGCCGCGCTGCCCGACATCTCGGGGCGCGGGACGATCACCTTGCGTGCCTCGAAGGTCATCTTCCGGGAGGTGCTGCCCACCGCCACGATCTCCCCGGTGGCCTCGACGAAGTCGCCGGCGTACACCGGCGCGAGGAAGTCGACGGCGTCGTAGGCCCGGAAGAGCCCCTCGTCCCCGTCGTGGCGGATGCAGAGCTCGGTGGCCACGTCACCGAAGAGCTGGAGCAGGCGGGCCCCGTCGACGAGGTTGCCTCCGTAGTGGGCGTCGGCCTGCGACAGGCGCAGGCGGATGAGGGCGCGGTCGGACATCAGTGCATCTCCTTGCCCATGCGGCGAAGGACCTCGCCGACGACGAAGTTCGCGACGTCGGAGGGGCGCGTGCCCGGGCCGAAGCCGGCGTCGTAGCCCAGCTCCAGCCCCAGGCGGTGATCGATGCGCGGGCCGCCCAGGATGGCGACGATCCGGTCGCGGATCCCGAGCCGCCCGAGCTCGTCGAGGAAGGCGCGGGCGTTCTCCTTGTGGACGTCACGCTGGGTGACGACCTGCGACACCAGGACCGCGTCGGCGTTCCGCTCCAGGCAGGCCCGGGCCAGCGCCGCGTTCTCCACCTGGGCGCCGAGGTTCCTGGCCTCGAACCAGGGGTAGCGCTCCAGGCCGTAGTCCCCTGCGAACCCCTTCATGCTCATGATGGCGTCGATGCCGACGGCGTGGGCGTCCGAGCCAGTACAGGCCCCGATCACCACCACCTTGCGGCCCACGTCGCGGGCCACGATCTCGTTCAGGTCGTCGAAGCCCTTCTTGCGCAGCACGACCTCGGGCACGTCGATGGTCGAGAGGTCGACCGAGAGGTCGGTCCGGCCGTAGAGGACGAAGAAGGTGAAGCCCTCCGCCGCCGGCTCCATCGCGGCGACGTGCACCTGGGTCATCCCCATCTTCCTGGCGAGCTGTGCGGCGGCCTCGCGGGCCCGCTCGCCGGCCGGGACCGGCAGGGCGAAGGAGAGCTGCACCACCCCGTCGTCGCGCCGATCGCCGTAGGGTCGGACGGTGTCGGCCGGGTTCCACTCCTTGGGCGGCGTCATCGGGCGCTCCCGGCGGCTGGGCGCGGCGGCGCGGCTCCCAAGCGGGCGCTGGCGACCAGCCGCCGCTCCACCTCGAGCAGCTCCCGGGAGAGCGGCGCGCGTCCGGCGAACCACACCCGGTACTGGAGGCCGCCCGCACAGGCGGCCCAGGCCCAGCCGTGCCAGGCCCCCTGGTCGGCCTCCTGGGTCACGCCCTTCTGGCCGGCGAAGGTCGTGGCGTGGCGCCGGACGTTGCTGAGGCCGCCGGCGCCGCGCGTCAGCCGCGCCTCGGCGTCGGCCAGGCACTCGGCCTCCGCGCCGGCCGACTGGGCCGCCACGGCCTCCAGGGTCGCCTCGTCGCCGGGGGCCACGAGACGGACGTGGCGGTCGTCCCCCTCGGCGCGCCAGCCCTGGGGCGCCTCGAAGGACAGGTCGCCGAGGACGTAGACCACCATCCCCTCGTCGCCGGCGGGACGGGTCACCGGACCGGCGAGGGTCTGGACGTGGGAGCAGGCGACCAGCGACAGCAGCGTCGCCACCGCCAGGAGCAGACGCCTCACGAGGCCTCCTCCAGGATCTCCAGGAAGGGGTTGAAGTAGTCGGGGGCGCGTTCGACCACGCCCGAGAGCCCCTTGCCGCCGGTCTCGGCGCGGGCGACGTCGCCGAAGCGGGCCTTTCCGATGGCGGCGGGGAGCCCGTCCTCGGCCACCTCCTCCAGGAGGTGCAGCGCCTTCCCGAGCGTCTCCCGGGCGCGCCGCTCCACCATCCCGCCCGGGCGGAACTGGAGCTCGGCGCCCATGGACTTCCAGGCGCGGTAGACGTAGTCGGCGCTCTTCAGCGCCACGTAGCGGTCCATCAGGAAGGGGTTGTGCATCGCCTCGGTCATCATGCCGAGGAGCTGGATCCCCTGCCCCGTCACCCGCCCCACCACCTCGGCCATGACGTCGTAGGCGTGGCTGAAGAAGATGTCGCCCTGCTTGTGCTTGGTGGGTGGCATGTACTTGATGGGCGCGGCCGGGAACAGCGTGCGCACCAGCAGCGCCTGGGCCATCTCCCGGGCGACGGTGTCGTCGCGGTCCGGGTCGATCTCGAAGCTGTGGCCGAGCCCGATGAGCCGGTCGGGCAGCCCGGCGCGGTGGGCGAACGACTGGTTGATGAACTGGCTGGCGATCACCGTGTGCGCCGCCTCGTCCGCGTCGGCGGTGGTGATGTAGTTGTCCTCACCGGTGTTGATGATCACGTCCGCCATGGCGCAGATGCGGCGCGAGAAGTACTGGTCGCAGAGCGTCCGGCGCATGTTGATGTCCCGGAAGAGGATCCCGTACATGGCGTCGTTGAGCAGCATGTCGAGCCGCTCCCACGCCGCGGCGAAGGCGATCTCCCCCATGCACAGCCCGGACGCGTAGTTGGTGAGCATCACGTAGCGTCTGAGACGCCGCGACTCGTCGTCGAGCGCCTCGCGCATGATGCGGAAGTTCTCCTGGGTGGCGTAGGTGCCGCCGTAGCCCTCGGTGGTGGCGCCGTGGGGGACGTAGTCGAGCAGCGACTGGGCGGTGGATCGGATCACCGCGATGATGTCGGCGCCGGCCTGGGCGGCGGCGCGGGCTTGCTCCACGTCGTCGTGGATGTTCCCGGTCGCCACGATCAGGTACTTGAGCGGCGCCGGGCCCATGCCCAGCTCGGCCTTCAGCGCGTTGCGCTGGGCCACCCGGCGACGCAGCTCCTCGGCGGCGGCGCGGGCCTCGGCGCGCATCTCCTCGCGCAGCGCCCGGTCCTCCTCCGGCGACAGCGGGTCGGGACGAGCCGGCAGCGAGGTGATCCGGTCGACGACCTGCATGGGGTCGCGGGCGCCGCGCCGGAGCGCCCAGCCCATCCAGTAGGCCGACCCGCGCGAGAGGAGCCCTCGCTCGTGGAGGGCGTCGACCATCAGGTTCACGAGCGGCACGCCACGCGGCCCCGCATCGTGGAAGCCGAGGAGGCGCAGCACGGTGCGCTCCACCGAGACGGTGGTGTTCCGCTTCACCACGCCGACGACGTCACCGCTGATGCGGCCGGCCAGCGCTCGGCAGCGCTCGACGACCCCGGGGTCGAGGTGCAGGTCGGGAACCACGCGGCCGTCGGGGAGCTGCATGCCCTCATTCCCTACGCTCGGGTCGGGCCCGGGGCAAGCTCCCGGCGATCCGCCCGGCGCCTCAGGGGCGTCCCCCCGAGAGGGCCCGGTGGCGCGCCAGGAGCCGGAGTCCCGGCCCCACCGCGGAGGCCCCCGAGACGAGCGCTGCGAAGCCCTCGGCCACCGCCCGGTCCGAGGCCATCCGCCGCCACCGCGGGTCGGGGCCGTGGAGTCGCGGGGCGAGCCGGGAGAAGAGCGCCAGGGTGACCCCGGAGCGGGAGGTTGCCAGGGCCGCCCGGTAGAGGGCCGGCGCCAGCCCCACCGCCCCGGCCACGAGCACCCGGGCCGCGAGCCGGCCGGCGATCCGTCCCGACCAGAGCGCATAGCGGATCCCCTCTCCGGCGAGGGGGTCCACGCCCAGCGCCTCGCCGGCGAGAAGCGCCGGCCCGGCGGCCACCGGCCCTCCCGGCTCACGGGTCCGGATGGACCACGCCGCGGGCTCGACGCGCCCGGCGCCCTCCCGCTCCATCCAGGCGACGAGCCGTGTCGAGAGACGGGGCGACGGCTCCAGCGAGTAGATCCCGGCGTTGTGGGCCGGGGCGCCGCCGAGGAGGCACGGAAAGCGCCAGGCGTAGCCCGGGATCCCCGCGTCGAGGTCGAAGAGCAGCTCGACGGGCGCTCCGCCCGGGCACACTCCCTCGCGAGCCGGCGCACGCCTCCCCGGCCCGAGACCCAGCAGGCGAAGCGAGGCCCCGGCCGAGCCGTCGGCAGCCACGAGCAGCCGGAATCGTACCGGTCCGGCGGCCGTCTCCGCCATCCATCGGCCCGCTCCCGGGCCGCCCGGGCCCCGGCCACCCTCCCCGGCGCGACGGAGCCCGGCGAGCCCGGCCCCCTCGGCGACCTCGACCCCGGCAGCGCGAACCTGGGCCACCAGGTCGGCGTCCCACTCGATGCGGCGGATCACCGCCGCCGGACGTTGCAGCCGGACGCGGTGCTCCCGCCCCTCGACCCGCAGGACCACGTGCGAGACGCTCACCCGTGGCACGCGCAGCTCGAGCCCGGCCTGCGCCATCTCGCGGAGGCCCCCACCGGTGATGGCGCCGCCGCAGAGCTTGTCGCGCGGGAAGCGAGCGGCGTCGACCACCAGCACCCGCAGCCCAGGGGCGGTGCGCCGGGCCGCCAGCGCCGCGGCGCACCCGGCCGGCCCCGCCCCGGCGACGAGCAGGTCGACCTCCGTCGTCACGTCCCCGGCCGGCGCCAGGCCACGTCGATCCGCCCGCCACCGACCACCTCGTCGCCGTCGTAGAAGACCGCCGCCTGTCCCGGCGCGACCCCCCGGACCGGCGCGTCCAGCACCACCTCGACGCCTCGCTCGACGAGGCGCACCTCGCCGAAGGCACCCTGGTGACGGTGGCGCACCTTCACCCCCAGGCGGCGCGGCCCGTCCGGAGGGCGTCCCGCCACCCAGGCCGGCATCGCCACCCCGAACCGGTCGCGCGAAGCCTCGGCGGCGCTGCCGACGACCACCCGGGCCGCGCCGGGCTCCAGCCGCACCACGTAGTGGGGCTCGGGGGCCGCCACGCCCAGTCCCCGTCGTTGACCCACCGTGAAGCGATGGATCCCGCCGTGGCGCCCCAGCACCGCTCCGCCGGTGGAGACCACCTCGCCAGCGCGTGCCGCGCCCGGGCGGCGCAGCTCCACGAAGCCACCGGCGTCCCCGTCCCCGACGAAGCAGATCTCCTGGGACTCGGGCTTGGCGGCGGTGGGGAGCCCGGCGGCCGCCGCGATCTCGCGGACGCGCGGCTTCTCGAGATGGCCCACCGGGAAGAGGACGTCGGCGAGCTCCCCCTGCCCCAGGCCGTGGAGGAAGTAGCTCTGGTCCTTCGCCGGGTCGGCCCCGGCCAGCAGCGCCCAGCGACCGTCCCGGCGCTCCTTGCGGGCGTAGTGGCCGGTGGCGAGCCGCGCCCCGAGCGCGCGGGCGCGCCGGAGCAGCCAGTCGAACTTCACCTCGGTGTTGCAGGCCACGCAGGGATTGGGCGTGACGCCGGCGAGGTAGTCCTCCACGAACGGCTCCACCACGGCGCGACCGAAGTGCTCCTCCACGTTCGCCACGTAGAAGGGTATGCCGAGGACGCGCGCGGCGGCACGCGCGTCCTCGATGTCGTCCGGGGCGCAGCAGGTGCGGCCGCGGGCGCGGTCGGAGAAGTCGTGGACGCGCATCGACACGCCGAGCACCTCGTGCCCCTGCGAGACCAGCAGCGCCGCCGAGGCGGACGAGTCGACACCGCCGGACATGGCCACGAGCACGCGCATCTCACACCTCGCCGCCCCGCCCGCCGCGCCGGGCGCGGCGCCGGGGCTCCGGCTCCTCTGCTAGGCGCGTCGAATGGGGACTTCGAGGACGAACTTCGACCCGGTGAAATGGCGCCTCACCGAGTCGCCCTGCGCCCGCGGCGGGCTCTCGACCCAGATCCGGCCACCATGGGCCTCGAGGATCCGCCGGGCCACCGGCAGGCCCAGGCCGCTGCCCGGGTGACGCGCGCCCTCGCTCTTGCCGGAGGCGTGGAAGAACGGCTCGAAGACGTTCTGCTGGTCCCGGGCCGCGATGCCCGGTCCCTGGTCGTAGACCGCGAAGCGCAGCCGGTCCCCCTCGCGCTCGACGTCGATGAGCACCTCGGCGCCGTGGGGCGAGAACTTCACGGCGTTTCCCACCACGTTCGTCAGCGCCTGCTTGAGCTTCTTCGGGTCGGCGGTGAACGCGCCGTCGCGGCCCTTCTGGACGACGACGTGGAGGCGGGCCTCGCGGATGGCGGTTCGCAGGTCGGCCACCACCTCCTCGGCGAGGGCTCCCGGGTCCACCTCGGCGAGGAAGAGCGGCGCGTCGCGCGCCTCGAGGCTCGCGAAGTCGGAGAGGTTCTCCACCACGCGGGTGATCCGCAACGCCGAGCTCTGGATGGCCTCCAGGATCTTCTTCTGCCGAGCGTCGAGCGCCCCGAGCTTGTCGGACCCCAGGATCTTCACGTATCCGGTGATGGGCGTCAGCGCGGTGCGGAGCTCGTGGGCCAGGTTGGCGATGAAGATGCGCCCCAGCCGGTCGCGGTCGGCGAGCCGCGTCTCGGAGCTCCGGGCCAGCTCGAGCGCGTGCTCGAGGTGGGTTGCCATCGACGCGGAGAGCTGCTTCAGCCCGGAGCGTACGCCCGCATCCGGGAGCTCCTCGCGGCGCCCGGAGAGCACGGCGCGCACCTCCTCGGCGAGCCGTTCCTCGTCCACCGGGCGGGCCAGGAAGGCATCGGCACCTGCGGCGAGCGCCACGTCGTGCTCGGCCGGCGAGTCGCCGAGCGCCAGGAACGGGACCCGCTCGAGAGCCCGCTCCTGCTTGAGCCGCGAGGCGATCTCCATCCCGTCCATGTCGGGGAGGTGAACCGCCGCGACCACTGCATCGGGGGGGAGCGTCAGGGCACGCTGGATGCCGGCCAGGCCGGTGCCGGCCTCGTCGACGGCGAAGCCCGCCGCCTCCAGCCCACGCTTCAGCAGCGCGAGCTGGGCCTGGTCGTTCTCGATGCAGAGCACGCGCTGCGGCATGGGCAGACCCTGGGCGGGGCGTGATGATAGTCCGGACGGGTCAGGGGGGCTGCGGAAAACGAGGGTCTCCGGCCCATCAGCCCGGGCCCGCCGCCCCCCCGCCGGTCCGGGGAGGCTCGTCGAAGCCGGCGCCAGCCGGCCCCCGCGCAAGGCGGCCGGCCCACCAGGCGCGCAGCTCCGCCTCCAGGGCCGGCGCCGCGTTGCGGGAGGGATCCTCCACGACCACCTCGAGCAGGTGGCGGAGCGCCTCGCCCACCACCGGGCCGGAGGTGCCCAGGATCGCGAGCACCCGCCGCCCGTCGAGGGCGAGGTCCGCCGTCGAGAGTGGCGGCTTCCGGCCAAGCTCCGCCGCCACCCGCCGGCGCAGCGACCGGACGTCGCGGGTGAGGCGGCGCGCGCTGCGGCCCTGGTGCGAGGCGTCGGCGCCCCACACCTCGAGGACGTCGGCGCTCCGCTCGGTCCCGACCCGGGAGAGCCAGCGCCGCACCTCCTCCGGCCGGCCCGGGAGCGCGCCCGCAGCCGCACCCAGGCAGGGGCCGGCAGCGAGGATCTCGCTCACCCCGTCGGCGAGCCGGCCGGGGAGGCGCAGCGCCACCACCGACTCCCGGGCCTCCTTGGGAGGCAGCAGGTGGAGCAGCGCCGCCAGGCGGAGCCGGCGGAGCCGGTCGCGGTCTCCCCGGCTCGCCCGGAACGGCGCCGAGGCGGCGGCGACGGCGTGCCTCCTCGCAGACGGCGGCAGCGACGCCAGCGCGGGGAAGAGGATCTCGAGGAGGTCCGTCGCCTCGAGCAGGACGAGCCCCGCCGCCGCGTGAGGTGCCACGACCAGGCGTGAAAGCTCCTCGGCGAGCCGCTCCCGAGAGACCTGCTCCACCACGTCCCGCGCCGGTCGAATGGCCGCGAGCGTGGGCCGGTGGAGCCGGTACCCGTGCTGCGCGGCGAAGCGCACGGCACGCAGCGGCCGCAGCCCGTCCTCGGCGAAGCGCTGGCGCGGGTCGCCGACGGCGCGGATGAGGCCGCGACGGATGTCGGCGACGCCGCCGAAGGGATCGCGGAAGTCCCCCGAGAGCGGGTCCCAGGCGAGCGCGTTCATGGTGAAGTCGCGCCGGGCGAGGTCGGCCTCCAGGTCGGTGTGGAAGGTGACCGAGGAGGGACGCCGGCCGTCCACGTAGGGCCCCTCGCCTCGGAAGGTGGTCACCTCCACGCGGAGGTCGCCCGCCAGCACCGTCACGGTCCCGTGCTCGATGCCGGTGGGGATGACGCGCCGGAAGAGCCGCTGCACCTCGGCCGGGGTCGCCGGGCTGGCGACGTCGAACTCCCTCTCGTCGTGCCGCGCGCGCCCGCTCACCAGGTCGCGCACCAGGCCGCCCACGAGCCAGGAACGACGACCGGCCTGGCCAAGTTCCGCCAGGACCTGGCGGACGTCCTCGGGGACACGTTCCGGGTCGAGGGCCGATGGCGTGGCGCCGGCGCCCGCCAAGGGCGGCATCGCCGGCGAGCGCCCGCCGGTCCGGGCTGGGGGGCGGGGCCGGGCAGCCACGATCAGTGGACCGCGCGCTTCTCCTCGGCCGCACGGTCGAGGAGACGGAAGTAGAGGCGGACCAGCGCGTCGCGCGAGGCGGGCTCGAGCGACTCGATGAGAGTCCGCACCGCCCGGAGCGGCTCGCGAGCCATCGCCAGCAGGGCCTCCCCGACCTCGTCCGCCTGCAGGCGCCCCATGGGCAGGTCCGGAGCCTCGAAGGCCGCTCGGATCTCTCCGGGCTCGAAGAGCGGGTGGTGCCCCGAGAGCGCCTCGCGCAGTCGGACCGAAAGCCGGCCCGGGGCGATGGTCTCCAGCTTCTCCGCGGACAAGCCCTGGCCCCCTCTTCTTCCCGGACGTCGCTGCCGCCCGACGCGGCGGCGGAAGTGGCCCCGACGTGACTCGAACACGTGGCCTACGGTTTAGGAAACCGCCGCTCTATCCACCTGAGCTACGGGGCCTCACCACAGCGAGGTCAGGGCGGCCGTATACCACACCTCGAGGCCTGCGGCGGAGGGCGGCGTCCTCGGCGCGGCGCGGTCCCGCGGAGGCACTCCGGGCGCTTGCGATAGCGGATCTCGAACGGCACATAGGTCATGCAGGAGCGGTCGGCGCCCTCCCCCCGGCACACCTCCTCGCAGACCCGGTACCGCTCGTCGTGGCGCTGCGGCCTGGCCTCGCCGGTCCGGGCGTCCACCACCCGATCGTAGGCGGCGCCACCCTCCAGGCCCGCCTCCTCCACCGAATGGAGGCTGGCGACGACCTGGCGCGGTGTTCCCTTCGCCCACATCCCGGCGCCGCTCCGTCGCGCGTCCTCCTGCGCCGCCTGCAGCCGCGCGTCGGAGGGACCGTCGATGGAGTACGCCATGGCGTGGCCGCGCCGGATGAGCTCCTCGGCTGCGTCCGGACAGTCCACCAGCAGGCGCCGGTAATGGTCCACCTCCCCGGTGGTGGTGCAGCGCCACTCCCGCGAGCCGGCCACGCCCGCCGAGGACCGGGCCAGCGCGTACAGCTCGGCCGGCGTCCAGTCGCCCCAGCGGTGCACGGGGCCGTAGGCCTCGAGGGTGTTGTAGCCCTCGAGCCGCGTCCCACGCCCCTGGTGGCGGCCGGAGAGGACCCGGAAGCTGTCGCCGTCGCTCCAGCGGACCTCGGTGCGCTCGCCGTTCAGCAGCACCGTCGTCGGGATGTCCCGTCCCCGGGGGCGGCTGGCGTCGGCCCGGGATGGGGCGCCCACCTCCGAGAGGGCCAGGACCGCGGCGACGAGCCAGGGGATGTGCCGTGCGGGCATCGGCTCATTGTCGCACGCCCGGTGCGGCAGCGACGACGCCGGGCCGGGTCCCTGCGCCCGGGGACTGCCGCGCTACCGGATGGCCCGCACGGCCTCGGCCACCACCGTGAACTGGAGCGCGGCGGCGAGGACCACCAGCGCGTGGAACACCTCGTGATAGCCGAGCACCCTCGGGATGGGGTCGGGGCGGCGCGTCGCGTAGACCACCGCACCGAGTGAATAGGCGAGACCGCCGGCGGCCAGCAGCGCCACGGCGCCAGGCCCGAGGACCCGCAGGAGCGCCGGGACGACCGGAAGGACCACCCAGCCGAGCAGCAGGTAGATGGCCGAGACCAGGAGCTTCGGGGCGCGCACCCAGAAGACGGACTGCAGCACACCCAGCGCCGCGCCGGTCCACGCCACCCAGAGCAGCGTCCTCCCGGCGCTTCCGCCGAGGACCAGGCAGAAGGGGGTGTAGCTGCCGGCGATGAGGAGGAAGATTGCCGAGTGATCCAGCCGCCGCATCACCATCCGCGCCCGGGGCGACCAGTTGGGGCGGTGGTAGAGGGCGCTGGTGGCGAAGAGGGCGAAGAGGGTGGCGCCGTAGACCGCGGCGGCGAGCCTGCCCGGGCCGCTGGGAGCCGCGGCAACGAGCAGGACCCAGGCCGAGAGCGCGCCGGCTGCCGCCACCTCGTGGAAGACGCCCCGGAGGACGGGCTTCTCCGGCTGGTGCGCCGCGCCCCCGGGACGACCCGGCGGGCTCCCGGGGCGGCGGAGCGGGCTGTCGTGGAGGTCTTGCGCGGTGGACATCGAGGCTCCGGTTCCGGTGGGGTGCATCCTCTTCGTGCCACACCCGTGTCATCCCCGCGTCACGGCCGGCGCGTCCCGCCCCGGAAAGGCACGGCGACGGTGCGCCCCGACCGGTGGCGTGCGATTTTGCGGCCGGTCTCCCAGGGTGGTATCCCCGATCCATGTTTCGCTGGCTCGCGCAGATGCTGCGCCGAGGACCGGAGCCCTCTCCGCGGCGCCGCCCTGTGCCGCGGCTTCCGCGCCAGGCCGAGGAGGCGCCCGCCGGTGAAGCGACGCTTCCGGACGGCATGGACCCGGCCTTCGCGCCCTTCGCCGGCGTGCTCGGCGTCGCGCCGGGAGCCGCGCCTCCCCTGGTCCCCGAGGACCAGGACGAGGACCTGCGGGTCGCAGCGCTGGTGCTGGAGCACTTCCAGCGGAACCGGCCCGGACCGGCATCGGCCCCTTCCCTCTCGCTGCAGATCCTGAACCTGGTCGCCAACCCGCGGACCGGCGCCGCCGACCTGGCGCGCCTGGTCCAGAACGACCCGGCGCTCGCCGCCTCCATGCTCCAGGTCGCCAACTCCGCCTATTACCGCGGCGTGCAGGAGGTGGAGAGCGTCCGCGAGGCCGTGGCCCGCATCGGCGTCGAGGAGGCGGGGCGCGTCGGCGGCGCGCTCGCCGCCAAGAGCCTCTTCAGCGCGCGGATGCGCCAGGAGTTCGCGGCCTTCTCGGCACGCTACGACCACCTGTTCCGGCGCTCGGTCGCGGTGGCGGCCGTCTCGGCGTCCCTGGCCATGAAGACGCCCGGCGCCCGCTCCGACCGCGCCTACCTCGGCGGGATGCTGCTCGACGTGGGCAAGTCGGTGGGGCTGCGCTCCTTGTCGGCGCTCCTGGTGGACGGGAAGGTCGCGCTCGCTCCCGAGGACCCGCGCGTCGACAGGGTGCTCGAGCGGGTGCACCTGGAGATCGGCGGCGAGGTCCACCAGGAGTGGAACCTGCCGCAGTACCTGACCGTCCTCTGCGTGCGGCACCACGACGACGCCATCCCCGGGGACGCCGAGTTCAGGGACCTTCACGTGGTGCGGCTCGTCTCGGCGCTCGAGGACCTGCGGCGCGACCCGGCTGCGGCTCCCCACGCGGCGGCGGAGGTGGTCCAGAGCGCCGCCGCCCTCCGGGTCGACCCTCTCGCCGCCCGGGCGCTCTCGGCCGAGCTGCGCACCGCCGAGGAGCGCGTGGCCCGCACGTTCACCGTGGAGGGCAGGGCGCCGCCGGCGGCGCGCTGACGGTACCCCGAGGCGTGGGGCGCGGAAGAAGCCGGGCGGTGGGTGCGGCCGCCGGGGACGGGCCCGGGGCGGCCTGCCGAGCAAGGACGCCGGGCCGCAGGCTGCGGTGGCGGCACGCTCCGCCCCGACGTGCGACCGCCGCAGGGGCCGGATGCCCACCGCGCCCCACCTCCCCCCCGATGCGGACCGGCGCCGGTGCCTGTAACGTCGTGCCCCGGAGCGTGCACCGTGTGGTTCCTGGTCCTGGCCGTCGGAGCCTTCCTCGTCCACCGGGCGCACGCCCCGGCGCCGGTGGCCGCGCTGCTGGCGGTCCCGCCGCCGGTGGAGGCGAAGCTGGCCGTCTACTTCCTCACGGCAGCGCTGCTCCGGCTGGTGATCCACGACGCCCGGGTGGCGGCGCTGCGCCGCAAGGCCCGGCGCGACGCGCGGCGCGCCCGGCCGAAGGAGGAGCGGCCGGCGCTGCTCGACGTCGGCGCCGGGGTCGGCAAGGGCGTCGCCGAGGTCCTCCTCGGCGCGGACATCCTCGGCGCCGCCATCGCCACCCTGGCCGCCTTCTTCCGGCTGCTCTGGCGCTCGACGCGGCTCGACCCATCCGAGCTGGCGCGCCGCGCCCGCGACCGCGAGCGGAAGATCGTCCGGGAAGGCCGACGCGCCGCCGCCTGCATCGCCGCGGTGGGGCTGGTCTGCGCGGCGCTGGCGTGGGCGCCGTGGTGGCAGCCGCGCCTGCCGGCGCAGGTGGCCCGCGTCGCCGGCGCGCTCCCGGGAATCAAGAGCGCCGTGGCGCGGGTCACCCACCCGGGCCGCCCCTAGCCGCGCCCGGGCCCGCGTCGCTACCGGCGCAGCGCCCTGAGGGCGGCGGCCGGCTTCTCCACCGCCAGGAACAGGCTCACCGTCCGGGCCCTTCCGGACGTGCCCACGTACCCGTAGTGGATGTTGATCCCGGCGGCGCCGAGCTTGTCGGCGACGCGGCCCAGCGCCCCGGGCCGATCGGGGATGACGACCTCGACGAGGTCGTCCACGGTGGTCTTCCAGCCGTGGGCCGCGAAGATCTTCCGGGCCACCACCGGGGTGTCCACCACCAGCCGGACGAACCCCTTCCCGTCCATCGCCGAAGCCATGAAGGCGCGGATGTCCACCTTCTTCGCGCCGAGCGCCGCAGCCACCTCGCCGAGCACGCCGGGACGATCCTCGATCCACGCTGAGATCTGCTTGACCTTGGGCATGGGGAAGCTCTAACCCGCCGCGCGTCGCCGCTCAAGCCCGGAGACGCTGGCGGTCGCGCGGGGCGGCCGGCGCGTCGAAGAACAGCCGGATCTCGTGGCGCCGGGCCATCGTGTCCTCGTACCCGAGATCGAGCAGCCGCCCCACGTAGACCGGCTCGAAGGCCAGGTAGCTCATGAGGTCGGAGGCGTTGCCGGCGTTGGCCCCGATCCCCCGGAGCAGGTAGCGGAGGAAGCGGGGGAACCGGCGGTACTGGTCCCCGGCGAGCTGGGCCAGGTCGCGCGAGGGCCGCAGCACCAGCGCCGGGATGGGCCGGACGCGTTGCGGAAGCTTGGCGCGGTCGGCCGGAGGCACGAGCTCGACCATCCGGTTCACCCGCTCCAGCCGCTCCACGTCCGCCTCGATCGACTCGAGGAACACCGCGTTCAGCAGGGTCCCGGCGATCTCCGACGGGGCCAGCGACTCCTTGCGGTTTGGCCGGCCCGGGACCAGCTCGTCCGGCGAGCGCCAGCGCCGCACCCCGACGACGAGCAGCCGCTCCGCCCCCATGTGGATCGCCGGAGAGAGGGGCGCGGTCATCCGGATGCTGCCGTCGCCGTACCAGGTTCCCTTGATCCGGACCGGCGGGAAGAAGATGGGGATGGCCGCCGAGGCCATCACGTGGTCGAGGCGGATGGTGGCGCGAAGCCCCACCCTGGTGGCCCGCACCCACGGCTCGATCTCCGGGGCACCGTCGTAGAAGGTGACGGCCACCGCCGCCCCGTAGCTGGTGGCGGTCACCGCGAAGCCGCGCACCGCGCCGGACTCGAGGTTCTGGCGCAGCCGCAGCAGCGGCAGGTGGTCGTGGAGGAGGTCGCGCAGCGGGGTCGCATCGAGGAGGAAGTTGATGCGGTTGCGATGGAAGAGACCGCCGCCGGAGAGGTCGCGCATCCAGCGAGAGCCGATGGAGATCATCCTCCGGGTGTCGGTGCGATAGACCCGGTCCGGCGAGAGCGCGAGCCAGAGGTCGCGCATGCGCTCGGTGGCGTCGGCGAAGTCGGAGACGTATCCGCCGAGGAAGCTCGCGTTGACGGCACCGGCCGAGATGCCGCAGAGCACGCGGAACGGCGACGGGCCCGCGGGAAGGATCTCGGCCACGGCGCACATCGCGCCGGCCTGATAGGCCGCCCTCGCGCCGCCGCCAGTGAGCACCAGTCCTACATCCACGCGCCTGGAGACTAGCATCAGACGCCCATCACGTCAGCGGCGACCCGGGTTCCACGCGACTTCACCCGCTCGCGGTATGGTCGATCCGCGGTCCACGGTCGCATCATCTCAGCGTGAACTCCGAACTCGCCGCCGACCGTCTGAGCGATCCCCGCGACGTCTCCTTTGCCGTCCACGCGCTGCTGGGAAAGGCCCACCCACACGACGCGGACGCCTGCCGCGCGGTGGCGGCCCATCTGCCGCCGGCCCCGACGCTCGACGAGGTGGTGGCGGTGGTGTTCGCGCGGCACGCACCGGAGCCGTCGGACGCGGGGGCGCGGCTGAAGGCCCGATCGCTCCTGGCGGCCTACTTCGCGATGGACCCACCTGTCGACCCCGACCCCTCCGCCTGACCCGGGGAATCTGTAAGGGCCGGTGGCCTGTTTCATCGTCACCGGCGTGCGGGACTGAAACCTCGCGATCTTGCTGGGCAAGATGAAGCCATGCAGACGACCGAACTGATTCCCGCGTGCCCCATCGCCGTCGACGCCTCGATCGAGCGCTTCCGCTCCGAGAACGAGGTGGACTGTGCCATCGACACGGTCGTCACCTTCGCCTTCGGCACCGCCGAGCCGATCGATCGCTACCTGTACCGGATCCGGTCGGCGCTGCCGGCCCAGCCCACCGTGAAGGAGCTGGTCGAGGCGGTGTTCGACACGCGCCGCCAGATGGGACCCATTCCCGACGAGCCGGCGCGCCGCGCCGACGCGGCGATGGCCATGGCGGCCTTCCTCTCCGCCGACCCCTCCGAGCTCGGCATCCCCGCCGCGATGTTCCGCGTGGGCACCGAGGTCTGGCTGACGCCGGCCCGCGCGCCGCTCAGCTGAGCCAGGCAGGCATCCCCGGGGCGCCGCGCCTTCACGGCTGCGGCGCCCCTTCGCGCGCCCGGCCTGACCCTCGGCCCAGCGCGCCCAGCGCTCCGTCCACCGCGCGCAGCACCTCCGGGATCTCGCCCGGGTCGTTCGGCCAGTGGGGCGAGAAGCGCAGCGCACCGTCCGGCAGCGCGCAGGAGACGCCGCGAGCCTGGATCTCGCGGGCCAACCCGACCACTCCCACTCCCGCTGGAGGCTCCAGCGAGAGGATGCCGGAGCGGCGCTCCGGCTCCGGGGCACGCAGGCTGCGGAAGCCACGCGCCTCGAGCTCGGGCTCGAGACGGTCCAGGTAGCCCTCCACGTGGGCCCGTATCGCCGGGATGCCGAGGCCGTGCAGGATGTCCAGCGCGGCGCCGAGCGCCGCGAGCGACGTCTCCGACGCCCCGCCCATCTCGACGAAGTCGGCTCGCCGGCGGATGGGCCGGTCGTGGCGGAGGTGTCCTGGCCCCTCGACGAGGAAGCGCACCCCCTCCTCGTGGGAGAGCCAGCCGGCGGTTCGCGGCACGAGCCCGGCCACCCGCTCCGGGCGGACGTGGAGAAAGCCCGCCCCGAGCAACCCCATCAACCACTTGTGGGCGCCGGCGGCCAGGTAGTCGATGCCCTGGATGTCGAGCGGCACGACGCCCAGGGCCTGCACCGCGTCCACGAAGATCTGCGCGCCCGATGCGGCGCAGCGGCGCGCCATCTCCGCCACCGGCATGCGCAGCCCGCTCCGGAACTGGACCGCGCTCACCGCCACCAGCCGAGCCCCGCGGGCGAGCTCGCGGTCCAGGAGCGACAGCCCCTCCTCGTTCGATCGCTGGAAGGCGGCGAGCGGCACGAAGGAGACCTCGAGGCCGAAGGTCGCGGCCGCCTGCTGCCAGGGAGTCACGTTCGCCGGGAACTCCCCCTCGAAGAGCACCACCCGGTCTCCGAGACGCCACGGGAAGTCGAGCGCCACGGCCTGGACGCCGGCACTGGTGTTCTGGGTGAGGGCCACGTCCTCGGGGCGCGCCCCCACCAGCCGGGCGAGTCCGGCCCGCAGCCGCTGGCGCCGTTCCAGCGCCGCGCCCACCGCCGCCCCGCCGCGGCGGGCGAAGTCGTCGACGGCGGCGCGGACGGCCTCCCGCACCGGGTCGGACGGCGGAGAGACGCCGGCGTGGTTCAGGTAGGCCCGAGGCTCGAGGAGCGAGAATAGGGATCGGTCGCCGAGTCGCGGGGCGGTCACTGGGCCGTGTATCCGCCGTCGATCACCGCCACCGTCCCGGTGATGCCGGCGGCCCGCTCGGACAGGAGGAAGAGCGCGTAGCCCGCCACCTCGTCCACCGTCAGGAGCCGGCGCATCGGGACCAGGGGATAGATGACCTCCTCGAGCACCTTCTCGAGCGGCACCTTGCGCGTCCGTGCCAGGTCGCCGAGCTGGTTGCGGACCAGGGGGGTGTCCACGTAGCCCGGGGCCAGCGCGTTCACGGTGATGCCGTGGGCCGCGCCCTCCAGCGCTGCCACCTTGGTGAGGCCGATGACCCCGTGCTTGGCGCTGTTGTAGGCCGACTTCCCGGCGAAGCCCACCAGCCCGTTGATGGAGGCGACGTTCAGGATCCGCCCCCAGCCGTGGCGCCTCATGAGCGGGAAGACGTGCTTGATGGCGAGGAAGGGCGCCACCAGCATCACCCGCAGGAGCAGCTCGAACTTGTCCGCCGGGTACTCCTCGATGGGCGAGACGTACTGCAGCCCGGCGTTGTTCACCAGCACGTCGATGCGGCCGTGGGCCTGGCTCGCCTGGTCGAGCGCCCCGATCACCTGGGCCTCGCTGGTCACGTCCACCTCGAGTCCCACCGCCCCGCCGCCGGCCCGTGCCGCCGCGGCGCGCGCCGCGTCCCCGTTCAGGTCGGCGATGGTCACACGGGCGCCGTCGGCCGCCAGCATCTCGGCGATGCGCAGCCCGATCCCGCTGGCCGCGCCGGTGACGAAGGCGACCTTCCCCTGCAGGCCGGATTCCATGGTGCGCCTCCAGCTTCCTAGAACGGGAAGTTCCTCAGGATCCGCAGTGCCTCTCCGACGAAGCCGCGCCGGAAGGCGAGCACGCCGACGACGAAGACCCCGCCGACGATGATCGTCACCCAGTCGCCGAGGCCGGCCAGGTAGTTCTCCATGGTCACGACGATGAGCGCGCCCACCGAGGGCCCCATCACCGTCCCCATCCCGCCGAGGAGCGTCATGAGCACCACCTCCCCGGAGCGGTGCCAGTGGACGTCGGTGAGGGCGGCGAACTGCAGGACCAGGGCCTTCGTCGACCCGGCCAGCCCCGCCACCCCGGCGGAGATGACGAAGGCCACCACCTTGTAGCGGTCCACGTCGTACCCGAGCGACAGGGCCCGCGGCTCGTTCTCGCGGATGGCCCGCAGGACGTGGCCGAACGGCGAGTGGATGGTCCGGTACACGAGGAAGAAGCCGCCCAGGAAGATGGCGTAGACGAAGTAGTACATCGCGTATCGGTTGGAGAGCGGGACGAGGCCGAGAAGGGTGCCCCTGGGGATCCCCTGCAGCCCGTCCTCGCCGCCGGTCCAGGGCATCTGCACCACGAGGAAGTACATCATCTGGGCGAAGCCCAGCGTGATCATGGCGAAGTAGATGCCGGATCGCCGGATGGCGAGCGAGCCGATCAGCCAGCCGAGCAGCGTGGCGAAGGCGGTGCCGGCGAGGACCCCGACCTCGGTGGGGAGGCCCCAGACCTTCACCACCAGCCCGGTGACGTAGGCCGCCGAGCCGAGGAAGGCGGCGTGGCCGAAGGAGAGCAGCCCGGTGTAGCCCAGCAGCAGGTTGAAGGCGCTCGCGAAGAGGGCCATCACCAGCACGTTCATCAGGAACACCGGGTAGACGACGAACGGGAGCACCAGGCCGAGTCCGGCCATGGCCGCGAAGAAGGCCGCCTTCCGCCGGGGCGTGATGAGGCCGGCACGGTAGGCGGCGCGCGCCTCCTCGATCCCCGGCGGCCCGCTCACCTCTCCCTCCCGAAGAGCCCCGCGGGGCGAACCAGCAGCACCGCGGCCATGGCCACGAAGACCACCGTGGAGGCTGCGGGCGGGTAGAAGTACTTGGTGAGGCCCTCCAGCAGCCCGAGCCCCACGCCGGTGACGATGGAGCCGAGGATCGACCCCATGCCCCCGATCACCACCACCGCGAAGACGACGATGACCAGGTTCGACCCCATCGACGGCGTGACCTGGTAGATGGGCGCCGCCATCACCCCGGCGAAGCCGGCGAGCGCCACCCCGAAGCCGTACGTCAGGGTGAACATGAGGGGCACGTTCACGCCGAAGGCCTGCAGCAGCTTCGGGTTCTCGGTCCCGGCGCGGAGGTACGAGCCGAGCCGGGTGCGCTCGATGACCCACCAGGAGGCGAAGCACACGGCGAGCGAGACGACGACCACCCAGGCCCGGTACCTCGGGAGGAACATGAAGCCGAGGTTCGACCCGCCGGCCAGGGCCTCCGGGACCGGGTAGCTGTTCCCGGAGTTCCCGTAGCGGTGGTGGAAGGTGCCCTCCAGGATCAGCGTGAGGCCGAAGGTGAGGAGCAGCCCGTACAGGTTGTCGAGCTGGTAGAGCCGCCGGAGCATGGTCCGCTCGATGACCACGCCGAGGAGGAAGGTGACCGCGGGGGCGAGGAGCAGCGCCGGCCAGTAGCCGATGCCCAGGACGTCGAGGGCGATCCAGGCTGCGAAGGCGCCCACCATGTACAGCGCGCCGTGCGCGAAGTTCACGATGTTGAGCAGGCCGAAGATGATGGCCAGGCCGAGCGACAGCAACGCATAGAACGACCCGTTGATGAGGCCGATCAAGAGCTGCCCGAAGAGCGCCTGGGCCATCGCGCCGCCCCTCTCCCGCCGCGCGCTACTTCTTCACCAGCGGGCACTTCTGCATCTCGACCGAGGGGAACGCCTCGGCGGCCGGGATGCGCTTCACGATGGTGTAGTAGTCCCAGGGGTACTTGGACTCCTCGGGGGCCTTGACGCGCGCCAGGAACATGTCGTGGCGGTGGAGGCCGTCGGGGCCGATGACGCCGTTCTTCGCGAAGAAGTCGTTTACCGGTGTGGCCTTCATCCTGGCGATGACCGCGTCGGCGTCGTCGGTCCCCACGGCCTTCACCGCGTTCAGGTAGTGGGTGACCGCGGAGTAGAGGCCGGCCTGGACCATGGTGGGCATGGCCTTCTTCTTGTTGTCCGGGTGGCTCTGGAACTTCTTGGCCCAGGTCCGGGTGGCGTCGTCGAGGTCCCAGTAGAAGGCGGTGGTGAGGTACAGGCCCTTGGCATTCGCCAGGCCGAGGGCGTTGACGTCGGAGATGAACACCAGCAGGCCGGCCAGGCTCTGCTTGGGCGTGACCCCGAACTCCTTCGCCTGCTTGATGGTGTTCACTGTGTCGGCACCGGCGTTCGCCATCCCGATGATCTGTGCGCCCGAGGCCTGGGCCTGGAGCAGGTAGCTCGAGAAGTCGGTGGTGCCGGGCGAGGGGTGGCGAGCCGAGCCGAGCACCTTGCCACCGGCGGACTTCACGACGCTGGAGGTGTCCTCCTCGAGCGACTTGCCGAAGACGTAGTCGGCGGTGACGAAGAACCAGGTCTTCCCGCCCTGCGCCACCACCTCGCGCCCCGTGCCGTTCGCGAGCGCCCAGTTGTTGTAGGTGTAGTGGATGTTGTAGGGCGTGCACTTCTCGCCGGTGAAGGCCGTGGTGGCCGGGCCGGAGAGGAGCGTGATCCTCTTCTTCTCGGCGGCCACCGGCATCACCGCCCCGGCGGTCGACGAGGAGACCATGTCGACGATGACGTCGACCTTGCTCTCGTCGAACCACTTCCGCGCCGTGTTGGAGGCGATGTCCGCCTTGTTCTGGTGGTCGGCGCTGATGACCTCGACGGGCTTGCCAAGGACCTTGCCGCCGAAGTCATCCACTGCCATCTGCACCGCCAGCACGGAGCCCGGCCCGGCCAGGTCCGAGTAGTAGCCGGTCATGTCGGTGAGGACGCCGATCCGCACCGCGTCGTCGGTCACCTTGCCCTGCGCGCCCGCGGCCAGGGGGAGCGCCAGCGTCGCCAGCCACAGCGCCTTCGAGATGAGTCTCTCCATGTCCAACCTCCTTCGATGGTGGTCTACACTCCCAGGTACCTGTGCAGCTTCTCCATGCTCGCGTCCAGCGCCTCGCGGGGAACCATGTCGACCACGCGCCCGTGCTCGACGACGTAGTGGCGGTCGGCGAGCTTGGCGGCGAAGCGGAAGTTCTGCTCCACCAGGACCATCGTGTACCCCCTCTCCTTCAGGGAGCGGACCGCGCGCCCCAGCGCCTGGACGATCACCGGGGCCAGCCCCTCCGTGATCTCGTCGAGGAGCAGCATCCTCGCCCCGACCCGGAGGATGCGCGCCATCGCCAGCATCTGCTGCTCGCCGCCGGAGAGGCGCGACCCCGGGGACTTCCGCCGCTCGCGCAGGTTGGGGAACATCTCGTAGATCTCGTCCAGGCTCATCCCGCCGCTGCCCACCGGTGGCGGCAGCACCAGGTTCTCCTCGGCCGTGAGGGAGCCGAAGATGCCCCGCTCCTCGGGGCAGTAGCCGATCCCGAGTCGCACGATGCGGTGGGGGGGCATCTCCACGGTCTCCCGCCCGTTCACCATCACCGACCCGGTGCGCCGGCCCACCAGGCCGAGGACCGCCTTCAGCGTGGTCGTGCGCCCGGAGCCATTGCGTCCCAGCAGGGTGACGAGCTCGCCGCGGTTCACCTGGAGGTCCATGCCGTGGAGGATGTGGGACTCCCCGTAGAAGGCGTGCAGGTCGTTGACCCGAAGCAGCTCCACCGGGGGCGGGGCGATGTCCACGCTCACTCGGGCACACCGATGTAGGCCTGGAGGACCTGCGGGTTCCGGGAGACCTCGGCGTAGGGCCCCTCGGCGAGCACGCTGCCGCGCTGTAGCACGGTGATGACGTGGCAGAGGTCGGCCACCACCGAGAGGTTGTGCTCGACCATGAGGACGGTCCGGTCGCGGGCCACCCGGCGGATGAGCTCCACCACCCGCCCCACGTCCTCGTGCCCCATCCCCTGCGTCGGCTCGTCGAGGAGGAGCATCTCGGGGTCCAGGGCCAGGGTGGTGGCGATCTCCAGCGCCCGCTTGCGCCCGTAGGGCAGCTCCACCGCCACCGTGTCGCGTGAGGCGGCCAGGTCCACGGCCTCGAGCAGCTCGAGGGCCCGCTCGTGCAGGCGCCGCAGGGTGGCGTCGCTCCGCCAGAAGTGGAAGGAGGTCCCGAGGGGCCGCTGCAGCGCCACCCGGACGTTCTCGAGCACGGTGAGGCTCGGGAACACCGCCGAGACCTGGAAGGAGCGGACCATCCCCTTGCGCGCCACGTCCGCCGGGCGATCCCGCGTGATGTCCGCTCCCTTGTAGTGGATCGACCCGCTCGTCGGGGTGTGGAACTTGGTGAGCAGGTTGAAGACCGTGGTCTTCCCGGCACCGTTCGGCCCGATGAGCGCGTGGATGCTCCCACGCCGCACCCGCAGGCTCACGTCGCTCACCGCGACGAAGCCGCGGAAGTCCTTGGTGAGGTTCCGCGTCTCGAGGATCAGGTCGTCGCCCACGCGCCCTTTCGCACCTTGCCCGAGCGGTGACAATTAACGTTTGGCCGCGTTCTGTCGAGCCGACCTCCATGACGCGCTGCACCGTCGCGAGCCCCTTTCGGGGACGGGTCGGCACGTCGCCGCCCGGCCCGCCCCGAAGGTGTAGGCTGGCATCCCCTAGGAGGCCGCGCATGAACGTCACGCGACGAGGTTTCCTGAAGCTCACCGCCTCGGGCATCGGCGCCACCAGCGTCGCCGCGCTGGGCTTCTCGTCTCGCCAGGTGCTCGCCGACGTCCGGCTCTTCAAGCTGACCCACACCACCGAGACCCGGAACACCTGCCCGTACTGCTCGGTGGGCTGCGGCGTCATCCTCTACGGCCTGGGGGATCGCTCGAAGAACGCGCGGACCGACATCATCCACATCGAGGGCGACCCCGACCACCCGGTGAACCGCGGCACGCTCTGCCCGAAGGGGGCCTCGCTGCTGGACTTCGTCCACAGCCCCTCCCGCCTCCGCTTCCCCGAGTACCGTGCCCCCGGCTCCTCGGAGTGGAAGCGGGTCTCCTGGGACTTCGCGCTGGAGCGCATCGCGCGGCTCATGAAGGAGGACCGCGACAAGAACTTCGTGGCGAAGAACGCGAAGGGGCAGACGGTGAACCGCTGGCCGACCACCGCGTTCCTGGCGGCGTCCGCCTCGTCCAACGAGAGCGGCTACATCTTCCACAAGGTCATCCGCGCGCTCGGGGGGGTCTGCTTCGACAACCAGGCACGTGTCTGACACGGCCCCACGGTGGCCGGTCTGGCCCCGACATTCGGCCGTGGCGCGATGACCAACGACTGGGTCGACATCAAGAACGCCGACGTCATCCTGGTCATGGGTGGGAACCCCGCCGAGGCCCACCCCTGCGGCTTCAAGTGGGCCATCGAGGCCAAGGTCAAGAAGAAGGCCAAGCTCATCGTCGTCGACCCGCGCTTCACGCGGACCGCGGCGGTGGCCGACCTCTACGCGCCGGTGCGCCCGGGGAGCGACATCGCCTTCCTGGGCGGCGTCATCCGCTACCTGCTCGCGAACGACAAGATCCAGCACGAGTACGTGAAGGCCTACACCACGGCCTCCTTCCTGCTCGAGCCGGGCTTCGGCTTCGAGGACGGGCTCTTCACCGGCTACGACGCCGCCAAGCGCAAGTACGACAAGTCGACCTGGGCCTACCAGCTCGACAAGGACGGCTACGCCAGGGTCGACCCCACGCTGCAGGATCCGAACTGCGTCTTCCAGCGGATGAAGAAGCACTACGAGCGCTACACGCCCGAGATGGTCGAGCGGGTGTGCGGGACGCCGAAGGACAAGTTCCTCGAGATCTGCAAGATCGTCGCCTCCACCGCCGCGCCCGACCGCACCATGACGAGCCTGTACGCGCTGGGATGGACCCAGCACAGCGTGGGCTCGCAGAACATCCGCTCCATCGCGCTCGTGCAGCTGCTCCTCGGGAACATGGGCATGAGCGGCGGCGGCGTGAACGCGCTGCGCGGCCACTCCAACATCCAGGGGCTCACCGACCTCGGGCTCCTCTCGCACCAGCTGCCGGGCTACCTGACGCTTCCCACCGACGACGACCCCGACCTGAAGACCTACCTGGAGAAGCGGACGCCGAAACCGCTGCGGCCGGGACAGCTCAACTACTGGTCGAACTACCCCAAGTTCTTCGTCTCGCTGCAGAAGGCCTGGTTCGGTGCGGCGGCCAGCAAGGAGAACGACTTCGCCTACGATTTCCTCCCCAAGATCGACGGGCCCTACGACGTGCTGCGTGTGATGGAGCTCATGCAGCAGGGGAAGGTGAACGGGTACGTCTGCCAGGGCTTCAACCCGCTCGCCTCCTTCCCGGACAAGGCCAAGCTGATGGCCGGGCTCACCCGGCTCAAGTACATGGTGGTCATCGACCCGCTCGTCACCGAGACCTCCGAGTTCTGGCAGAACCACGGCGAGTTCAACGACGTTGATCCCGCCAAGATCCAGACCGAGGTCTTCCGGCTTCCCTCCACCTGCTTCGCGGAGGAGGACGGCTCGCTCGTTTCCAGCTCGCGCTGGCTGCAGTGGCACTGGAAGGCCGCCGAGCCACCCGGGGAGGCGAAGGGCGATCCGGAGATCGTCGGCGAGCTCTTCCTCAAGCTCCGCCAGCTCTACGCCAAGGAGGGCGGAGCCTTCCCCGACCCGGTCCTGAAGATCACCTGGGGCTACAGGGTCCCCACCTCGCCCTCCCCGGACGAGCTCGCCCGGGAGTACAACGGCCAGGCGCTCGCCGACGTGCCCGACCCGAAGACGCCCGGCGCCTTCCTGGTGAAGGCCGGCGAGCAGGTCCCCGGCTTCGCGGTGCTCCAGGCGGACGGCTCGACCTCCTGCGGCTGCTGGATCTTCGCCGGCAGCTGGTCCCAGGCCGGCAACCAGATGGCCCGGCGGGACACGGCCGACCCGAGCGGCCTGGGCCTCTTCCCGGCCTGGTCCTGGGCCTGGCCCGCCAACCGCCGCATCCTCTACAATCGCGCATCCTGCGACCCGGCCGGCGTTCCCTGGATCGGCTCCCGCAAGCTCGTCTGGTGGAACGGGCAGAAGTGGGTGGGCAACGACGTGCCCGACTTCAAGGTGGACTCGGCCCCGACGGAGGGCATGGACCCGTTCATCATGAACGCGGAGGGCACGGCCCGCCTCTGGGCGCCGGCCATGACCGACGGCCCGTTCCCGGAGCACTACGAGCCGTTCGACACCCCGCTGGCCAAGAACCCGTTCGGCAAGGTGCTGAACGATCCGGCGGCCCGCGTCTTCCCGGAGGACTGGAAGGCCTTCGGCAAGCCCGACGAGTTCCCTTGCGTGGCCACCACCTACCGGCTCACCGAGCACTTCCACTTCTGGACGAAGCACACCCGCATCGCGGCGGTGCTGCAGCCGGAGGCCTTCGTCGAGATCCCGGAGGGGCTGGCGCGGAGGAAGGGGATCCGCAACGACGACTGGGTGGTGGTGAAGTCCAAGCGCGGGATGGTCCGGGTGAAGGCGCTCGTCACCCGGCGCCTCCCCACCCTGAAGATCGACGGCAAGGACGTGGACGTGGTCGGGCTCCCCATCCACTGGGGGTTCGTGGGCCAGACAAGGAAGGGGTACCTCACCAACACGCTCACGCCGCCCGTCGGCGACGCCAACATCCAGACGCCCGAGTACAAGGCGTTCCTGGTCAGCGTCGAGAAGGCCTAGGGGGTCGCCATGGCGCTCGAGACCCAGGACATCAAGGCCCGGTCGGCGACCACCACCTCCGTCCCGCCCAACGCGCGGTCCCACCAGCCGGAGGTCGCCAAGCTCATCGACCTCTCGCGCTGCATCGGGTGCAAGGCCTGCCAGTCGGCCTGCATGGAATGGAACAACCTCCGCGAGGCGGTGGGGACCTTCGACGGGACCTACGCGAACCCGCTCGACCTCACCGACCAGTCGTGGACGGTGATGAAGTTCAACGAGACCGAGATCGACGGGCAGTTCGCCTGGCTGATCTTCAAGGACGGCTGCCTGCACTGCACCGACCCGGGCTGCCTCAAGGCCTGTCCGGCGCCCGGCGCCATCGTCCAGTACCAGAACGGGATCGTCGACTTCCAGCAGGACCTCTGCATCGGCTGCGGGTACTGCATCTCCGGCTGCCCCTTCAACATCCCGCGGCTCCGCAAGGAGGACAGCCGCGTCTACAAGTGCACGCTCTGCTCGGACCGCGTCTCCGTCGGGCTCGAGCCGGCCTGCATCAAGTCCTGCCCGACGCAGGCGCTGGCGTTCGGCGCCAAGCAGGAGATGCTCGTCCAGGCCGAGCACCGGCTGGAAGACCTGCACGAGCGCGGCCTGGCCCGGGCGTCCATCTACGACCCGCCCGGCGTGAGGGGGACCCACGTCTTCTTCGTGCTGCCCCACGGCGACCAGCCCGAGGCCTATGGCCTGCCGAAGGACCCCAGCGTCGGGCCGCTGCTCACCCTGTGGCGCTCGGGCCTGGCCCGCACCCTCGGGGTGGCGACGATGTTCGGCGTGCTCGTGGCCGGCGTCCTCCACTACATGCGGCACGGCCCGCTGGAGGTACCGGGCGAGAGCGGCGCCGGGGAGACGGACCAGGGGAAGGAGGGTCACCCATGAGCCGCCGCGACGAGGACGTCCTGCTGCCCGACGGCAAGATCCTGCGACACGACAACGGGGAGCGCGTCGTCCACTGGATCATCGCCATCGTCTTCATCTTCCTGTTCCTTTCCGGCCTGGCGATGTTCTCACCGTTCTTCTTCTGGCTCTCGGCGCTCTTCGGCGGCGGCCAGTCCATGCGCCTCCTGCACCCATTCGCCGGCGTCGTGCTGGCCGTGCTCTTCTACCCCTACGCGTGGGGCCTGCGCCGGGACAACCACTGGACGCCCGCCGACTCGAACTGGGTCGAGCACATGTTCGCGTACATGCGCAAGGCCATGCACTTCCCCGACACCGGGAAGTACAACGCCGGCCAGAAGCTCATGTACTGGTCGATGATCCCCATCATCGCCGTCCTCACCGTCACCGGGGTCGTGCTGTGGCAGCCGTGGTTCGCCCCGAGCTTCTCGGCCGGCACGCGCCGCGCAGCGGGGCTCGTCCACGCCGCCAGCGCCTTCGTCATGTTCGTGGGCATCGGCGTGCACTGGTACGCCGCCTACTGGACCCGGGGATCGATCCGGGCCATGGTCCGGGGCACGGTGACCCGGGCCTGGGCGCGCTACCACCACCCCGCCTGGTTCCGCCACATCACGGGCAAGGATTCATGAGCCAGCCGCCGTCCGGGGGGGGCACCGCCCCCCCCTTCCCCGGGCTCGAGGGCGTCCCGGGCGACATCGTCTACCTCCGGCTTCCTCGCCCGGCGGAGCTCTTCGAGCGCCGGGCGGCGCGCTTCCGCGAGCTCGCGCCGGGAAACCCCATGGGCGAGTTCCTCGACGCGCTCTCGCACCTCGCCCGGGCGCAGCTCCAGGCGCTCAGTCGCCTGGCGCCGTCGATCGGCTCCGATGCCGGCTTGAAGGGCCGCCGGCTCGCCGCCGCGATACCGCTCCGGGCCACGGCGTGGCAGCGCGACCCGGCGTGGCGGGAAGGGCTGTCGGCACTGGTCTCCGCGATGAAGGCGGTCTCCCTCCCCGGCCCCGCCGCCGCCGCGCTGGCGCGGCTGGAGCGCGCCGCGCCTGCGGAGCTGGAGGCGCTGGCCGACGCGCTCCTCTCCGGCGAGGGCCCGGCGCTCGACCTCGGCATGGCCCCGTTCGCCGCCGCAGCGCTGCAGGTGTACTTCGCCGCGCTGGCGGAAGCGGTTCCCGCGGCCGAGGTCGAGCGGTCGCGCGCCGGATGCCCGGTGTGCGGGTCGCCGCCGGTGGCCGGCGTGGTGACCGGCGACGACCGGCTGCGCTACCTCACCTGCTCGCTGTGCGGGTCCGAGTGGAACCTGACCCGCGTGCAGTGCTGGGACTGCCGCGCCACCGGCGGCATCACCTATCTGGCCCTCGACGGCGAGCCGGGGCTCAAGGCCGAGCTGTGCGCCGGCTGCGGCACCTACCTGAAGCTCTTCTACCGGGAGAAGCGGCCCGCCGCCGAGCCGTTCGCGGACGACGTCGCGTCCCTGACGCTGGACCTGCTCGCCGCAGAGGAAGGCTGGGCGCGCGGCGGCGTGAACCTGTTCCTGCTGGGCGGCGCCGAGGGCTAGCGACGCTTGAGGAACCGCGTCCCCGACCTGTCCCGGCGCTGCCCGCGCTGCGCCTTCCCGCCGGAGCACTGCCTCTGCGCCGAGGTGCCCCGACTGCCGACCAGGACCCGGGTGCTCGTCGTCCGCCATGCCTCCGAGCGGGCCCGCACCACCAGCACCGTGCGCTGGGCGGCACTGGCGCTCGAGCGCTGCGAGGTGCTGGACCACGCCGTGCGCGGCGCCCCGCTCGACCTCGGCCGGATCCCCTGCGCCGGCGCGGTGGTGCTCTTCCCTTCGCACGGAGGGCCCCCGCGCCCGGCGTCCCCGACCACGCCGGACGGCCCCCGACCCGGTCCCGGAACCCTCGCGCCCGGACCGGCCGCCGGTCGGGGCGGCCACGTCCCGGCGCCGGCCGTCGATCCCCGCAGCCTGCTCCCCGACCCGCGACCCGACACCCTGGTGGTCCTCGACGGGAGCTGGGCCCAGGCGCGTCGCATGCTCCAGCGAATCCCCCCGCTCCGGACGATGCCGCGCCTCTCGCTGCCGGTACGCGACGTCGAGCGGCTCCGCCGCCCCACCGTGGAAGGAGGCATGTCCACGCTCGAGGCCATCGCCGCCGCGCTCGACCTGCTCGGCGACGCGCCGGCCGCCCGCGCCCTCGAGGCGCTCCACCGCGTCGCCGTCGCCCGCAGCCTGCGGCTGCGCTGGGCCACCGGCCGCGCCGCCTGAGGCCACCGTGACGCCCCCCTTCGCCTCCGCAGGCTGGCTCCCCGGCCCTCACGCCATGACGGTCTACGCCAGCATGGCCCGCCCCTGGCCGCGCCCGGCCTTCCGGCGCGAGCGGTGGGAGACACCCGACGACGACTTCCTCGACGTGGACCGGCTCGACGGCCCGTCGCCGGATGCGCCGGTCCTGGCCATCTCGCACGGCCTGGAGGGGAGCTCGCGCGCCCCCTACGTCCGGGGCCTGGCCGCGGCGGCGGTGCGCCGGGGGCTCGCGGTCGCCGCCTGGAACTTCCGGGGCTGCTCCGGCGAGCCGAACCGCCTGCTCCGCCAGTACCACTCCGGGGAAACCGGCGACCTGGCCTTCGTCGTCGGGCGGCTGGCGGCCGAGAGGCCCGGTCGCCCCGTCCTCGCGGCCGGCTTCTCGCTGGGCGGGAACCAGCTCGTGAAGTGGTTCGGGGAGTGGGGGGCGGCGCTCCCGCCCGAGGTCCGCGGCGGGGCCGCGGTCTCGGTGCCCTTCGACCTCGCCGCCAGCGCCGGCGCGCTCGACGGTGCCGGCTTCTGGCCGCTCCTCTACCGGGAGCGGTTCCTCGGTCGGCTGAGGCGCAAGGCGGAGGCCAAGGCCGCGGCCTTCCCGGGCGCCTTCGACCTGGCGGCGGTGCGCCGCTCGCGCACCTTCTCCGAGTACGACGACCTCGTCACCGCCCCCGTCCACGGCTTCGCAGGCGCCCAGGACTACTGGCGCCGATCGAGCGCCGCCCGATTCGTCGCCGGCGTCCGCCGGCCTCTCCTGCTCCTCTCCGCATCCGACGACCCGCTGGTGCCCGCCGGGGCACTACCGGTGGCCGCGGCGCGAGAGAACCCGGAGGTCACGCTCGAGGTGACGCCGGTCGGGGGCCACGTGGCCTTCGTGGGGGGAATGCCGTGGCGGCGGGAGTTCTGGGCGGAGACCCGGGTGCTCGACTTCCTGCTCGGCTGGACCTGAGCGGCCGACCGGCACGCGGCCTCAGGGAACGAGCAGGACCTTGCCGACGTTCTTGCGGTCCTGGATGCGCCGGTGGGCGTCGGCGGCCCGCTCCAGTGGAAAGGTGGAGTCCACTCGCGGACGAATGGCCCCCTGGCGGTAGAGGTCCAGCAGCGCGTGGATCTGCCCCATCATCAGCTCCACCTCTCCCCACAGGTGGCCGATGTTCACGCCGGCGACGCCGCGGTTGTCGCTCATCAGCGCCAGCGGCGAGAAGCGCGGGATGCGCAGCGCCTGCCCCGCCATGTGCAGCCAGTTGCGCCGCTCCCCGAGCGCCAGGTTGGCGAACCCGTACACGACGAGCAGGCCCGCGGGGCGGAGCAGGTCGTAGCCCTTCCTCCAGTCGGGGCCTCCGAGGGCGTCGAGCACGAGGTTCACGCCCTTGCCGCCGGTGAGGCGCCGGACCGCAGCGGCGTAGTCGGCCGTGTGGTAGTCGATGGGATGCTGGCAGCCCTCCCGGCGCATCGCCTCGTGCTTGGCCGACGAGGCGGTCCCGAAGACCGTGACGTCGGGCACGGTCCGGGCGAGCTGCAGGGCGGCGATGCCGACGCCGCCGGCCGCCATGTGCACCAGGACCGACTGGCCCCGGCGCAGGTGGCCGACCTCGAAGAGCATGTGGTACGCGGTGACGTAGTTCACCGGAAGCGCGGCCCCCTCCTCGAAGGTCATCCCCTCCGGCATGGGCAGGGCCTGGGAGGCCGGGAGCACCACGGCCTCGGCATGCCCGCCGAAGCGGGTGAGCGCCAGCACCCGGCTCCCCGGCGCCGGGGCCGACACGCCCTCCCCCACGGCGTCCACCACGCCCGCCACCTCGTAGCCCAGCACCGCCGGCAGCCGGGGAGCGTCCGGGTAGAGCCCCAGCCGCGCCATGATCTCGGCGAAGTTGATCCCCGCCGCCTTCACCCGGACGCGGAGCTGGCCGGGACCCGGCACCGGGTCCGGCGAGTCCCGCACCTCCAGCACCTCGGGGCCGCCCACCTTGGCAGTCCACACCGCCCGCATGGCCGCTCCTCCTCGCCTCCCACCATCTACTCCTTCCCGACGGCGAGTGCCCGCGTCCCGACGGGTCGGTGTAGGCTGCCCCGCCATGCTCGACCCGCATCCCTCGCACCGCGAGGTCGTCGCCAACGACCTCCGCCACCACCTGCTCGAGTGGGACGGCGGAGGGCGCACCACCGTCCTCTGCCTCCATGGCTTCCTCGACCACGCGTGGGCCTTCGGGGCCATCGGTCCGGCGCTCGCCGAGGCGGGCTACCACGTCGTCGCGCCCGACCTGCGAGGCCACGGCGACAGCGGCCGGGTGGGCGCCGGCGGCTACTACCACTTCCTCGACTACGTCCACGACGTGGCGGACCTCGCCGACCTGGTCGCCCGCGATCGGCTCACGCTGGTGGGCCACTCGATGGGCGGGTCCATCTCGCTCCTCTACGCCGGCGCCTTCCCGGAGCGTCCCTGGCGGGTGGCGGCGATGGAGTCGATACACCTCCCGGAGCGGCGCGAGGAGAGCCTGCCCCGCCGAGCGGCCGAGTGGATCCACGGGGTTCGGCGCGCGCGGCTTCGCGGCCCGCGGGCGCTGCCCTCCATCGAGGCCTGCGCCGAGCGCATCCGGCGCTTCGACCCCCGCTGCCCGCCGGAAGTGGCCCTCTTCCTCGCCGAGCGCGGGACGGAACCGGTGCCGGGGGGACGCGCCTTCAAGCACGACCCGGTCCACGTCACCCGCGGCCCCTACCCCTTCCGGCTCGAGCAGTGGCAGCAGTACTGGAGCGCCATCCGCTGCCCGGTGCTGCTCCTCGAGGGCCAGGACACCGAGATGCCGCCCCCGCCGGACATGGCCGCGCGGGTGGCCGCCTTTCGCGACGTCCGGCGCGAGGTCGTCCCCGGGGCCGGCCACATGATGATGCGCCACCGGCCGGACGAGGTGGCGCGGCACGTCCTCGCGTTCCTCGGTGGCGGGCCCTGATCGGACGGGCGGCCCGACTCAGGGGCGCGCGGCGAGCTCCCGCGCCATCCCCTCCTGGCGCCTCCACGGCCCCGAAGCCCCTCCCCGGCCGGCGAGCCGCTCGAGCAACTGCCGTGTCTCCTCGCCGATCCGGCCGGGAGCCGCGCCGGCCCAGGGCGTGCCCGGCAGCGGCAGGAAGGCGTGGGCGTGGATCTCGGCACCGTGCTCGGCGAGCTCGGCCGCG
>Ga0209253_10000360_pt1 | contig 38260 bp, 37 predicted proteins | sample FrelakmetBRP12BR_FD_187145 | JGI IMG/M metagenome (GOLD analysis project Ga0209253, IMG submission 187145) | Freshwater lake sediment microbial communities from the University of Notre Dame, USA, for methane emissions studies - BRP12 BR (SPAdes)... | ecosystem: Environmental > Aquatic >... | reverse complement strand
CATGCCGTGGGATACGCCGAGCACATCCGCCATCTTAGCGGAGTCGTACTCGTTCATCTGGCAGCCGTGGGTTTTGATGTAGAGTTTGCGGGCCATGGGGGTTTTTACAACGACTATGCAAAAAAGTCTACTACCGGGATGCGGAAGGCGCCAGTTTAGCGCCGTGAAAATCAGCCATTTTAAATTTGGCGATGGCTCGCGTGTGAGTCAATTGCTTTGCACGTAGTCATAACCGTCCTCCGCCCGATGCGGAGGCAGTGTCCCTCAGTTTCCGTGATGAGCTTTTCCATTTTAGAGACAGGTTGGCATCCTCGATGGAAATCACGAATTCATCGGCGAGGCTGGCGTGGAGTGGGAAACGCTGTATGGTCCGACCGGTCGCTGAGGCAAGTCAGGTGGGTAATATCCGACACAGCGCATCCAGCTCTGCCCGACGCTGGAAAACACGTTCTAGGGCCATTAGCGCTTGCTCTTCATCGAGACCCAGGGAAGACAGGATGGTCGTGGGCAGATGGTCGGTGTCTTCGTCACCTATCCCTAGGCGATGCAGCAACCGGTTGGCGATAAGCACCAGATTGGCATATTCGGCGTAGGGCTGCGAATAATCCTCCTGATGATGCCAGCGTACCGCCGCCGTAAGTTCCTCGGGCATCTGCCAGGCCTGCATCAGCCAGGCGCCGATATAGGGATGCTCGATACCCAACACATATCGCTCTACCAGTTGGAGCGGCAGATGCGCGTTGGCCATCATAAACCGATTGAGCAGGAAACACTGGGCCGGAAACAAATAGCCCAATAGCAAATAACCGACATTGTGCAGCAGCCCCCCGAGATAGGCCATTTCCGGCCGCGGAGACACGTCTTCAGGCAGGACGTTCGCCAGTTCACTGGCCAGGACAGCACAGTAGATGCTGTGCCGCCATAAGGCAGTCAGGCCCAATGGACCTTCCAGGGGAATCCGGAAGGTGCTGCCCATGGCGGCCCCTAGCGCCAGGTTCATGGTGGTATCGAAACCGAGCACGTGGTCTATGGCGTACTGCACGGAATAGATCGTGCCCGGGTCCGGCTGGCTGTAAAACGGCGAGCGGGCCCAGTGGATAACCTGGGCGGCCAGGCTAGGATCACGCTCGACAATCTGGTTCAGCGCCTCCACCCGGCCAGCGGGGTTGTCACGTAACGCCAGGATATGTTGGACGGTAGCTGGGAGGGTCGGCAACTCCTTGATAGCCTCAATGCCCTTTTTTAGGCGCTTAGGGGTATAGCGATCGGCGGCATCGCTGATGTGTTCCGAAAGGGTAGCCTGCCCATGCAGCAGTTGCAAAACCTCCAGGGTATGCGAGAAGCGCCCCCAACGAGCATTTCCCATTAAGATTTGAAAATCCTTGCTGGTCATGCTGACCAGGGCAGCGCAGCTACCGCTATCAAAGTAGAGTTCGTCGGGTTCAAGAAGACTTTCATCCACCAGCGCTTGCATACCGAACAACTCGGGCAGGGGCGGGCGTGTTCCAAGTTCACAGCCGGTGAAGAAAGGGACGATTTCATCTCCATAGAGCGGTTCCAGATCGCGTCCCAGGAGTTGGCACAGCAGGGAGAAGTCGAGAATGCGATCGCTCGGCAGGATTGCCATCACGACGGCTTCAACATCCCTCAACAGGACTACCCGCAGCAACCGCCGTGGCATAATTCCGGCTACTTCGGCGATCTGTGGTAGCGTTCCTTCTGCCGCCCGCGCTATCAGCCCATAAGCTAGCCCCTGCCTGTCCAAATACTCTTTGACTTTACCGGAAAGCGCCATGGCTATAATCCTTTAATCTTTGGCTGATACTATCCATATTACCGTAAACGCACCGACGCTGACCCTTAGCCTGCGTCAAGGCAGGCGCTGGCAGGCAACTATTCTCAGCAACGTCGCGCGCTTCAATTGGTTTTGAGCGGAATCGATTGGATATTGTTTTCCTGAAGGCGCTGCAGCAACTCCTGCACTTGATCATAGTCTCTGAGTGGTCCGATGCGGACCCGGTGCAAGGTGCTCCCATCCGCCGCCGTGCTCGGTTCGATGCGGGCTGTGATCCCCATTAAGGCAAGAGACGCCTTGCGCCGATCGGCTTCCGCCTGGTTGCGGAAGGTGCCCGCCTGAATCATATAGCCGCTGGTCTTGGCCGGCGGGGCGATGCTGGCGTTAATTGATGATGCAGAAGTCGGTTGGGAAGGCTTTGCGCCTGTAGTCGCCGGCAACGGGCTTGCAGAACCAGGCTTTGGTGCGGTAGCCGCGGACGGCGTTGCGGGAGCTGGTTTGTTGCCACTGGCAGGCGTGGTGCTGGAGGTAACGGGCGGGGTGGCTTTATTTTTAAACAGGTCTACCGGTAGAGGCATATCCTGTTTAAGCGTTCGCGCGGTGATCTCATCCTTGTTTATCACCACCTGCCGCTCTGGCAGCAGCTTATAAAAGTCGTATTTTGGCTTGGGAGCGACACCCACCGGCGCATCAGGCGGTGCCTGATGCCGCTCCGCGTGGACCTCTCGGCTCGCCGTCGGGCGGGACTCGGGGGTGGCGATGACTCCTGGCTTGTTCTTGCTTATATAGGCCAGCACACTGCCAAAGAGGCCTATCAATACCAGGGTGATTACCAGCAGGCCATGGCGGCGGACCTGACGGCGATTCTTCCAGGTTGAATCAGGTTTATAGTCGTTTCTGACGCTCACATAGCCTCCGGGGCGGAAACCCCCAGCAAGGTCAAACCATTATTCAGTACCTGGCGCACGGCCAGCACCAGGTTCAGGCGGGCATCGCGCAGGGCGGCATCCTCCACTAGAAACGTATGCGCGTTGTAATAGGCATGGAAACCATACGCTAGTTCGCGCAAATAATGCGCAAGTTGATGGGGTTCATGGTTCAAGGCCGCAGCTTCCAACACTTCCGAATAACGGGACAACACCACCAGCAAGGCTTCTTCGTGCGCTTCGCTCAGCAGACCGAGCTGGGCCATACCCAGGGCCGTATCCCAAGCGAGCCCCTTCTCCTGCAATTGCCGCATCACACTGCACACCCGGGCATGCGCGTATTGAATATAGTATAAAGGATTATCATTGGACTGGGACTTGGCGAGATCCAAATCAAAGTCCAAATGTTGCTCACTTTTACGCATCACGTAAAAGAAGCGAGCGGCGTCGTTGCCCACTTCCTGACGAAGATCCCGCAAGGTGACGAATTCTCCGGAGCGGGTAGACATCTGAGCGCGCACGCCATTGCGATAGAGGATAGCAAACTGCACCAGCAGCACGTCCAGTTTGCCAGGATCCAGCCCCATGATTTGCAGAGCAGCTTTTACCCGCGGGACATACCCGTGGTGATCGGCGCCCCACACATCGATGACCCAGTCGAAGCCGCGCTCGAATTTCTCCATGTGGTAAGCGATATCCGAGGCAAAATAGGTTGTCTGACCATTTTCACGCTGCACCACCCGGTCTTTTTCATCCCCCAAGGCGCTGGAGTGAAACCACAGGGCGCCATCTTTTTCATAGATATGGCCAGCCTCGCGCAACCGTTCGATGGCCCGGTTGACCGCGCCACTATCGGCAAGGGAGCGCTCGGAGTACCACTCCTCGTATTCCACCCCGAAACCCTTCAGATCATCGCGGATGTCATCCAGGATGCTGTTTAGGCCCAGCTCAAACACATAGCGATAGCGGTTATCACCCAGCAGGGTTTTGCTGCGCTCGGTGAGGGCGTCGATATAACTCTCCTTATCCCCGCCCTGGGGTTCGTCGGGGGGCAGTTCGGCCAGTACCTGAACAGCGGGTACGGCATAGGCATCGCCGTGCTCCGCATGCAGCATGGCGGCGATATCGCGTACATAGTCCCCTTTGTAGGCATTGGCGGGAAAGCGTATGGACTCGCCGCATAGTTCCAAATACCGCAACCACACACTGGTAGCCAGGATATTCATCTGCCGGCCGGCGTCGTTGACGTAATACTCGCGATGAACCTGAAATCCCATGGCCTCCAGCAGATTGGCCACCGTGGCCCCAAAGGCGGCCCCGCGGCCATGTCCCACGTGCAGCGGCCCGGTGGGGTTGGCGGAGACGAATTCCACCTGCACCCGCCGGCCAGCGCCTTGAGAACTGCGGCCAAAGGCTTCCCCTGTGTCCAGTATTGCCTTGATGACTTCGTGATAAGCGGTGGGTGCAAGAAAAAAATTGATAAAGCCAGGGCCGGCGATTTCCACCCGCTGGAGGTAAGCCGAGACCGGCAGGGCGGCGACGATAAGCTCCGCCAGTTCACGGGGTTTGCGATGCGCCAGCTTCGCCAGGGTCATGGCGATATTGCTGGCGAAGTCCCCATGGGCCTGATCGCGGGTGCGCTCCAGGGTTATCGCTAGTGCCAGGTCCTGGGGTAAGCACCCATCCTGTTGTAGCTGCTGGAGAGCCTGGATCACGAGTTGCTGTAACTGGGTTTTCAAGAGATTCCTCGCCGGTTGTGATTGCCGGGTTGCTATTGTACCGACGCGGTGCCGGGACTAGAAGGAGAGCAGTGATCAACTCGAGGCTTAAAAGTTTAATCTTAGCCTTGGCGATGATGCATAGGGAGGCGTTCAAAGTAAATCCTGCGGGTCCACATCCAGCGACCAGCGCACTTTCCGAGCGGCTTTAAGCTGCCACAACCGCTCTATCCAGGCATCCAGAAACCCGTGTAACGCCTGGCGCTGCCGGCTCTGCACCAGCAATTGCGCGCGAAAACGGCCGGCGCGGCGCTCCATGGGAGCCGGCACCGGTCCCAGCAGTTCAACGTCCTTTGCCAGTTCCACACCCAAGGCCAAAGCCTGTCGCAAAAAGATCTGTGGCGCCTCCGATGCAGTCGCATCCGCCCGCAGCAGGGCTTGGCAGGTAAACGGCGGCAGTTCCGCTTCCCGGCGCTCCCGCAGGGCGGCAACCGCGAAGGCCGGATACCCTTGGGAGATCAGGGTGTGCAGCAGAGGATGATCCGGATGATGGGTCTGAATCACGACCACGCCGGGTTTGTCGGCCCGTCCGGCCCGGCCCGCCACTTGCAGAATCAGTTGCGTCATGCGCTCGCTGGCCCGAAAGTCCGCTCCGAACAAACCTTGATCGGTGTCTACAATACCTACCAGGGTAACGTTGGGAAAGTGATGGCCCTTAGCCAGCATTTGAGTGCCGATCAGGATGCGCCGCTCTCCGCCATGGATATCATCGAGCAGCGCCTGCAGACTGCCTTTGCGACGGGTGGTATCGTGATCGATACGAGCAATTCCGGTGTCGGGAAACGCCCGCCTCAAGACCTGCTCGATGCGCTCCGTGCCCTGGCCCAGGGCCCGCAGATCCAGGCTGCCGCAATCCGGGCAAGCCACGTCCACCGGGCGCTCCGCCCCGCAATGGTGGCAGATGAGGCGACGCCGGCGCAGGTGCAGGGTCAGGCGGGCGTCGCAGCGCTGGCATTGGCTGAGCCAGCCGCAGGCATGGCAGATCAGGGTGGGCGCAAAACCGCGCCGGTTGAGAAACAGCAGAACCTGGCCGCCCCGGTCCAGATGAACACGCAGGCGGGCCAGCAAGGGTGCGGACAAGCCCTCTTCCATGGCCTGGCGGCGCACGTCGAGGATCTCGATGGGCGGCTCCAGAGCGCCACCCACCCGCTCTGGCAGGCGCAAGTAGCGGTAACGGCCGCGCTGCGCATTGTGAAGACTCTCCAGCGACGGGGTGGCCGACCCCAGCAGTACCGGGATGCCAAGCTGCCGGGCGCGCACGACGGCCAGATCGCGGGCGTTATAACGGAAGCCCTCTTGCTGCTTAAAGGACATATCGTGTTCTTCATCGATGATGATCACCCCAGGAACTTGAAGGGGTGCGAAGACCGCCGAGCGGGTGCCAATCACGACCGCGGCCGTCCCATCGCGGGCCTGTAGCCAGGCAGTTAGCCGCTCGCGGTCGCCCAGTCCTGAGTGCAGCACGGCCAGAGGACCTGGCAGGCGGGCACGGAAACGCGCCAGCAATTGCGGCGTGAGACCGATCTCCGGCACCAGTACCAAAGCCTGCCGCCCCTGCTCCAGCACGGCTTCCACGATGCGCAGGTAAACCTCGGTCTTGCCGCTGCCGGTGACGCCATCGAGAAGAAAGGCATTGAAACCATCCAATGCCTGGGAAACCTCCTCGATGGCGTCACCCTGCGCCGGGTTAAGGTGGGGGGGTTGGCTTAGCTGAGGGGTGGCTTGCGGCAGCTCATCCACTGCCTCCACCCAGCCCTTTTTCAACAGTGCGCGCACGCTATCCGACGCACCCGGCAGGGCCCGCCGCAGGCAGTCGCTGGTCACGCCTGCGGCTTGCCGAACCAGGTAATCCAAGAGGGCTTGCTGGCGATGAGCGCGCCCCAGCCGCCCTTCAGCCAGGGCCGCACGGCCGCTCGCGGTGCTTCGCCACCGGGGATTTTCTCCCCGTCGGGCGGCTCGACCCTGCCGCAGCAGAACCGGCAGCAGCGCCGTAAAAACCTCGCCGGGAGGATGATGGTAATAGCGCTGCGCCCAACCGGCCAGATCCATCAGATCGGCGGACAACAGCGGCGCGGCATCCAGGACTTCCAAAACGGGACGCAGCGCTGCAGCGGGGAGGGGGCTGTCGTCACGCACTTCCAGCACGATACCTATCTGGTGAGTGCGGCCAAAAGGCACCCGCACCCTTATTCCCGGGCACAACAGGGCGGGATCGGAAGCTACCGGCGCCAGGTAATCAAAACTCCGCGGCAGCGGAGAAGGGACGGCGATGCGCAAAATCTTAACGGTCTTTGCCATGCGTTGCGAAGCTATCGCTGCGGCAATCAGGCGGCGCAGAAACTGCTGCGGATGCCTTCCACCATGAACTGCATGGCCAATGCCGCCAATATCAGCCCCAGCAGGCGATCGATGACGTTGGTACCCGTTTCACCCAGCAGTTTCACCAGCCAAGGGGCCAGCAACAGGCATAATAGCGTCATTAGCAGAATCCCCAGCAGCACCGCCAATATGCCGGCGAAGAGCAGCGGATCATGGCGAGCGCCGCCAGTGGTCAGCAGGATGGTGGTCAACGCTCCCGGACCGGCCAGCAGGGGAAAGGCCAGCGGAAAAACCGATATGTCATCCTTGTACTGCGCCTCTTCCTGTTCCCTTACCGTGGTGGAACGCAGACCGGATTGGCGGGCAAACACCATATCGATGGCCAACAGAAACAACAGCACCCCGCCAGTAATCTTGAAGGCTGGCAGGCTGATACCGAGAAAACGCAACAAGGTATCGCCGGTAAACACGAAAAACAGCAAAATCGCCGTGGCCAGGGCGACTCCCTTTAACGCCATACGGCGCCGGTAGCCGGCACTACCACCTCGGGTCAGGGCCAAAAAGATAGGCGCCATACCAATCGGATCGATGACCACCAGCAGACTGACAAAAACAGGGGTAAGTTGGTCGAGCGTGCCCACCGATGGTCGTTATCCCGCCTAGACTCGGAAGGCGCTCAACGTACCGCTTTTGCCCAGCACGTATAGCGTGTTACCGCGGACCACCGGCGCCACCGCGATCCCTTTACTGTCGGCCCGCACACGGCCCACAAGCTTGCCGTCATCCTTGGCCAACCAGTGCAAATAACCTTCGAAGTCACCGACAACTACGTAGGCATCGCTGACCACCGGCGCCGACAGGGAGCGCCCCGTCAACTCCGCCTGCTTCCACAGGGCGCTACCGTTGCGCCGGTCCAGGGCCCAAACAGCATCGCTGGCATCGGTGATATAGACTTGTTGGGCATCGACGTCCAGGCCGGCATAACTGGAGAAATCCCTGCTCCACAAGGTATTGCCCGTGCGCAGGTCGATGGCGGTGATATTACCCTGATAGGCGGTCACATAAAGAATCCCATCCATCACTCGGGGCTCCGAGTCGATGTCCACCAGGCGCTCCAACTCGGTGCGACCCTTGGGCGGGGTGATAGTCCTCTCCCAGCGGGGAACACCGTCATGCAGGGATAACACCAACAACTTGCCAGTATCAAGACCGGTGACGGCAACCCCCTGGGCCAACAGCGGCGCCGCGGTGCCTCGGAGGGTCAACACCGGCACGGTATGAGAATAGACCCAGAGGCGCTCCCCGGAGCGGGCGTCCAAACCGGTGAACTTACCATCCACGGCGCGCACCACGACGACTCCCTCGGCTGCCCGGGGAGTAGCCAGGATCTCGCTGGAAACCTGGGCGCGCCATGCCTCCCCACCATCCTGCTGGCGCAAAGCGACCACCTGTCCTTTGCCGGTACCCGCCAGCACCAGGCCGTCGCCCAGCCCCACACCCGCAGAAAGTTCAAGTCCGGTATCCACTGTCCAGAGCGCTCTGCCGGTTTCCGCATCCAGGGCGACGACATTGCCGTCATGCCCTGCCGCATACACCCGTCCCTGGCCCACGGCTGGCGCCAGTTTTATAAAAGCCTTGCCGGCACCCGATCCCACCTGGGCATCCCAGAGCTTTTGAATGGGGATTGGCTGCGCGATGGCCACCAGTTCAGCCGGTGGCGTCGAATTGTCGGTGCCAGCGAGGTAGGAACCGATCCAACTGCAACCGGAACTGAGTAGCATCAATAGGAGCGGCAAAATGGTGCGAATCATCATGAATTACTCCTTGGGCGCCGCAGGGGTCGGCAGATTATCCAGTTTCATCTGCAATAAAACACTGCCATTGCCAGTCTCCAACGCTGCTTGATAGGCAGCGCGTGCCTTGACTGATTCGTTGCCGGCCAGGTAGAGATCTCCCTTGAGTTCCTGCAGTTCGGCGCTAAAATGCGCGCTTGTCACTTGCGCAAGGCGGGCTTCGGCATCCGCGGACCGGTTCTCCGCCAGCAGCACGCGCACCAGGCGCAACCGGGCAATGTCCTTGATCGCGTCCTGATTGGCATGGCCGATTACCCACTCCAGATGTTGCACAGCGCTGCCATAGTCACCTCCGTCCACCGCCAGCCTGGCAAGCCGGAAAGCCGCCAGGACAGCGTAAAAGGAAGCGGGTTGTCCCTCCAGTAGCGCCTTTCCCTGCTGGCGCAGCTGCTCAGGATTGGTTTCCTTGGCCGTCTGGCTGAAAGCAGCGTACTGCAGTGAGGCTTGCTCGGCCAGGCTGGCCTGATGGACGGTCCAGTACCGCCAGCCAAACACCACCGCAAGACCGATGATGACCCCCACCAGAATGGCACCACCGTTGGCTTTCCACCACTGCTTCATCGCCTCGACTTGTTGTTCTTCAGTAATATATTCATCCATCGGCTATCCTCCGGACTGCGTTAGGCTCCACCCGGCCATCCAACTTTACAACAACCGGGAAAATCACGTTGCTTACACGAAGGTAAGTGGTCAAGGGGCGGACAGCAAACCGACTTCCAGGAAGCCGATCAAGCCGTCCTGGGACACGCTGATTTGCTCACCGTCTTGGCGCAGTGGCTTGACGGTTATCTGCCTGGCTTGTATCTCGTTCTCACCCAGGATCAGCGCCAGCCGGGCACGGCTACGATCCGCCCGCTTGAGCTGGGCCTTGAAGCTGCCTCCACCACAGTTGACCTGCAAGCGCAATCCCGGCAACTGATCGCGCACTCTTTCGGCAAGCACTCTGCCACACCGCTCCGCAGCTTCTCCAACCATCACCAGATATGCATGGGGGCATGGGTCCAATCCGGCATAGCCAGACTCGCTCAACATGGCCACCAAACGCTCCATGCCCATGGCGAAACCTACGCCGGGCACGGCTTGGCCACCTAATTGCTCCACGAGACCGTCGTAGCGTCCACCGGCACATACCGTACCCTGGGCGCCAAGACGATCCGTCACCCACTCAAAGACGGTTTTGCAATAATAATCCAAACCCCGCACCAGGCGTGGATTGACTTCGTAGGAAATGCCAACAGCCTCCAACAGCTCCTGAAGGTGCTCAAAATGCAGCCGGGATTCCTCATCCAGGAACTCGCCCAGCAGCGGCGCGCCGGCTACTATCGCCTGCATGGCGGAATTTTTGGTATCCAAAATCCGTAACGGATTGCTGTACAGGCGACGCCGGCTGTCCTCGTCAAGAGCATCTTCATGCGCCTTGAAATAGTTCGCCAGTTGTTCCCGGTAGACCGCCCGGGCGGCGCTGGAACCCAGGGAATTGATCTGCAAGACGACGTCCTGAATGCCCAACTGTTTCCAGAACCGGGCGGTCATGCAAATGAGTTCGGCGTCGATATCCGGACCCGTCATCCCATAGACCTCGGCACCGATCTGATGAAACTGACGGTAACGTCCCTTCTGCGGGCGCTCATGGCGGAACATGGGACCACTGTACCAGAGGCGCTGGCTCTGATTGTGCAGCAGGCCATGCTCTATGCTGGCCCGTACGCAGCCCGCGGTGCCCTCGGGACGCAACGTCAGGCTGTCGCCATTGCGGTCACTGAACGTGTACATCTCCTTCTCGACAATATCGGTCACTTCGCCGATGGAACGGGCGAACAGTTCGGTCTTTTCCAGCAGAGGCAGGCGGATTTCCCTGTACCCATAGGCCGTCAGCACAGCTCGCACGGTCGCTTCCAGACCCTGCCAAAGGGCAATATCTCCAGGCAGGATGTCATTCATGCCGCGGATAGCCTGAAGGATTTTCGCCATAATTATGTCGTTGCAGCGGTTACTGGAGAGAGGCGCCGCCAGCCCCGGTCAATCCGGAACCATCAACGCGCATTCACTCACCTGGTTTTGGAACGTTCAAGACAAACCGGCTCACGCCGCCCCGCTTTACATACGTAGTGGGATCGATGGTTTGGTCATTGAGCTTGATCCGGGTGGCACCGGACTTACCCAGGATCAGGGAAAATGGCGCGGGACCGGAGAGCGTACTCAGCGTGTTGGCCTTCATGGTCCCGTAAGCCAACCGCTTGCCATTGGCATCCTTCACATCCACCCAGACATCCTCCGTAAACTCCAGCACCAATTGAGGCTCGCCGGTAGGAACAATGGCTGTTGGGGAAAGGTCCGTATTGCCAGCCGCCGGCAGTGCGGAATTATCGGCCCGCTGAACGCTAGCCTGATTGTCCGCGGGCGGCATAGCCACCGCCTGGGAGGGAGTCTCCGGGTACCCCGGAGGAGCGACCGGCGCCGGCTGGGCTATCGCGACTGGTTCCGTAACGGTGCTGCTGCTATTGGCAGGTGTTGAGGGAGTCGGCGGCGCCGGGGTGACGGGGGTGATAAGCAATGGCGTCACACTTGGGGAGGCATTGGTGGAAGATTCAAAATGGGTGACGACTTGTTGCACACCCAACCAGCCCAACCAGCCCAACACCGCCATCACCAGCAGATAGGAAAACCAGCGCACCCCCCTGTCGCTAATTTTCGCCTGCGGCTTGATGGAACCTTCAACTCGCAAAGGGGGCGCTTCGCTAATCCCCAACTGCTTGTAGCGAGCTAAAATTTCCTGCTCGGCGAGACCCAGCAGGCGGGCGTAGCGGCTGAGATAGCCACGCACGAAAATGGGGGCTCCCAGTTGTTGAAAAGCGTCTTCTTCCAGGTTTTTGATCAACACCAGGCTAAGTCCAAGCTGGCTGGCGACCTCGCGCTGCTCCAGCCCCTTTGCAACACGCACTTTCGCCAGCAGCGCTCCCAGGGAGAGGGATGCAGGGGTATCCTCCCTGTCCATAGGGGGGGGAGTTGTCTCCGTATCCCAAGACTTGCCGGTAGCAGGAGGCAACATAGGCGTATCGGTACCAGTGGATGGCAGGTCCATATTAATGTCCATATTATCAGGGGAACTGGATTGCATGTTTATTGCGACTTTAACCGGCGGGCTTCATCAGAGTCTGCAAATTTCGTCAGAAGCAAGCGGGCGTATTCCTGGCGCAGATTGGCGTCACCTAAGCCGTCCTCAATGGCGATCCCCAGCCAGAGGCTAGCGGGACTGTATCCGGCCTGGCTATGATAGCGTTGCAGGAAAGCCCTGGCCTGCAGATCCTTGCCCTGAGCATGGTTTAGCTCCGCCATCTCGTAAAGGGCGCGCACAGTGCCCGGGTTTTGTTCCAGCGCCTTGCGCAAATGCGCTTCGGCTCGCTCGTTATCTTTCGCCAACCGCGCGCATATTCCCGCTCCTGTATAAGCCGCATCGGCCGATTTGAGGTTTGGATCGGCGGCGACGGCCAGAAATTGGCTTTCGCCTTCGGCGAGGTTGCCGTGCGCGCACAAAAACCGCCCGTAATTCAACCTGGCTAAAGTATAATTGGGGTCTATGTCCACCGCCCGTTTAAAGTGCTGCCCCGCCAGCGGATTTTCTCCACTTTCCTCATAGAGCACCGCGATGGCATTGTGGGCCTCGGCGTAGTTATCGTTAAGCTCAAGCGCTTTCTTGAGCTTTTCCAGCGCAACGTCAAGACGGCCCTGCTGCATGTAGCCAACCCCCATCTGCAGGTTAAGCGCAGCCGCGTTAGCCTCGGGCGAGTTGGGGGCAGGCTTCGAACTCATCCACGCACAACCGCCCGCCAGCAGCAGCACTGCGATAGTCGGGACCCAGTCATAGAAGCGTCGCATACGCGCCAGCACTATCCAGCGAGGCGCGCCATGCGCAACTGCCGGCGGCTGCGATCCAGCACTTTGCCTGCCAGTTGCCCGCAGGCGGCATCGATATCATCACCCCGCGTCTTGCGGGTTATGACGGTAAGCTCATGGGCCATGAGAATGTTCCGAAAGCAGTCGATGGCACCCGGACTGGAGCGCCGGTAGCGCGTATTCGGGAACGGATTGAAGGGAATCAGGTTGACCTTGGACGGTATGTCCTTGAGCAGGGCAGCCAGGGCGCGGGCATGGTCCTCGGAATCGTTCACCCCGTCCAGCATTACATACTCCCAAGTGATGCGCCGATGCGGTTTATCGGCGATGTAGTGCTGGCAAGCCTCCAACAACCGGGCAATCGGATACTTGCGATTGAGCGGCACCAGTTCATCACGCAGTTCATCGGTCGGCGCATGCAGGGACACGGCCAGGCTGACATCCGATACCTCGCGCAACCGGTACAGAGCGGGAACCACGCCGGCGGTACTCAGCGTGACGCGGCGCTTGGAAAGACCAAAGGCCAGATCGTCCTGCATCAGCCCCATGGCTTTGACCACGTTGTTAAAATTCAACAAGGGCTCGCCCATGCCCATCATCACTACATTGGTAATCATGCGGCCGCCGCCCAACAGCCGCTTGGCCTGCCAAACCTGGCCGCTGATCTCGGCGACCTTCAAATTACGGTTGAAACCCTGCTGGGCCGTGGCACAGAAGGAACAGTCCAGGGCACACCCTATTTGTGAAGAAACACACAGCGTTCCGCGATCGGCCTCCGGGATGAAGACCGTCTCCACGCAATTACCGCTGTCGACCCGGATTAGCCACTTATGGGAACCGTCCTGGGACACATGACTCATGACAACTTCCGGCGGCCTGATCTCGGCCAACTGCTGGAGTCGCTCCCGCAGTACCTTGCTAAGGTTGGTCATGAACTCGAAATCCATGACGCCTTCGTGGTAAATCCATTTCATGAGCTGGGAAGCGCGGAAGGTCTTCTCGCCCAAGGCGACGAAGAAAGCCTCCAGATCGCGGCGGTCCAGATCCAGCAGATTGATCCTGTCGTTTTCCACCAGGCAAGTTACCGAGCAGTTAGCGAGTACGCGGACAAATCCCGTCGTTGCCGAAGAAAAACGCGATCTCCACGGCAGCGGTCTCGGGAGAATCAGACCCGTGCACGGCATTTTCATCGACGGTCGTGGCGAAATCAGCGCGGACGGTGCCAGGAGCGGCCTTCCTGGGATCGGTAGCTCCCATGATTTCACGGTTCTTGGCGATGGCGCCCTCACCTTCCAACACTTGCGCTATCACCGGACCGGAGATCATGAAGCTGACCAAATCGTTAAAGAAGGGACGTTCGCGATGCACTCCATAAAAATTCTCGGCCTGGTCCCGCGACAGGTGTAGCATTTTGGCGGCGACGATGCGCAAGCCATTGTCCTCAAAACGACTGTAGATCTTACCGATGACATTCTTGGCGACGGCATCGGGCTTGATAATGGAAAGGGTGCGTTCTACGGCCATGCGCGCTCCGTACTCCTGAATATTAATTTTAAGGGGATAACCCGGTTGGGGTGAATTTGTAATTGGGTGGAAAAGTTTACCACATCCAGTGAGACGGGCAATGAATACTGTCAAGCATCGCCGGGCAATCACGCATCGCTGGGCAATCGTTTGTAGATTATTACTCACAACAAAATCAGTTATTTAGAGATTTTCACTGAATTACGCGATTTAGCGCAGCGAGCATGCTAAGCGTCATCTGGCCGATCAGGGCTTTAGCGATCGGCGTACTGGCACCGAATAGGATAGCGGCCAGCAGCATATAGGCAAACTCTATTGCATGGTGCGCCTGCTACCCGGTGATTACTTTGGGATACACCCTGATCAGTACGATACGCGGCCCACTCATCTTCTTGACCACCACATCGAATTGCTCGAACTCGATTTTCTGGCCTTCTTCTGGCAGATCACCCAGTTTCGACATAATGAGGCCACCGACCGATTCGACTTGTTCGTCCTCAACGTCAATGCCTAGAGCCCGTTCCAGCGTGAAAATTGGCAGGCTGCCCTTGCCGATCAGCGAGCCGTCATCGAGCCTTGTCCAGTCATTGTAGCTTTGACGGAACTCGTCGCGGATTTCCCCCACCAGCGCCCCCAACAGGTTGTCCAGGGTGATAAAACCCTGCGGCTTGCTCTTTTTATGCCCGACTATCGCAAAGTGCGGCGCGCCCCGGCGGAAGCGGCGGAGCATCTCAAGAGCAGGCAGGTCGGGCGATACGTACTGGGCTGGCCGCAGATAAGCGCTCAAATCCGCAAGGGCCTTGCCATGCTGCTGGGCGAAAAACAAGTCTTTCAGGTGAATCACGCCGAGCACTGTCTCGCCGTCGTTATCGAAATAGGGGTAGCGACTGAAGCGGCTCTGATGCACGGTTTGCAGGTTTTCCTGCACTGTCCTGGAACGGTGCAGGGCCGCCACTTCGTTGATTGGGCGCATGAGGTCGGACACTTCCAGTTCGCTGAAATCCAGCGTGTACGCCATGATGTTCCATTCATCGCGGGTGAATTTGTCGCCGGGGCGACTGGTGCGCAGAATCAGCTTGAGTTCATCGGCGGAATAGTGCGCGTCGTGACCGCGTGCGCCGCCCAGACCCGCCAAGCGGAGCACCCTATTGGCGCTGACATTGAGCACCCAAATCGCTGGATACATCAGCCAGTAAAAAACATAAAGCGGGGTTGCGCTCCACAAGCCAACTTTTTCAGGGGTCCGAATCGCCATCGACTTGGGCGCAAGCTCCCCGACGACGATATGCAGGAACGAAATAGTAAAGAACGCGGTAAAAAACGAAATGCCATGCACTAACTCCGGCGAGGTAACCCCTGCCCAGCCGAATAAGGGTTCCAACAGATCGGCAAACGCCGGTTCACCAATCCAGCCCAAGCCAAGCGAGGCCAGCGTAATACCCAACTGGCAAGCCGACAGATAAGCATCGAGATGTCCGTGCACCTTCGCCAGGATGCGTCCGCGCCAGCCTTGGGTTTTGGCGATGGCGCGAACGCGGGTCTGCCGCACTTTGACCAGGCCGAACTCTGCGGCCACAAAAAAGCCGTTTACCACCACCAGGAACAGAGCGACAACGATCAATAAGAGATTTTCCAACTGCTGATTCCATGTGATTAGGAACCATAAGTATATGGGGTGTTACCCACAGACAGCCAATCGCGACTAGACACCATGAAACATTCGCATGCAGGAGCCAGGTAGCCCATCCTCGCCAGTGGTAATATCCGCGCGCGCTTCGCAAGGAGGCTTGCCAAACAGCGCCCGCGGATCTGATGATAATGCGCTTTTTACAGCCGAGCCATTGACCTTTATTCCATGCATTTTGAGATATTCCAGACAGACGGTCCCGCCCGCCGGGGACGCTTGACCTTTAGCCGCGGCAGCGTGGAAACCCCAGCCTTCATGCCCGTGGGCACGTATGGTACGGTCAAAGCCATGACCGCCGAAGAGTTGCAAAACCTCGGGACCGAAATCATTCTCGGCAATACTTTCCACCTGATGCTGCGCCCCGGCGCGGAGATCATCGGCCTGCACGGCGATCTGCACGGCTTCATGCACTGGGAGGGCCCTATCCTGACCGATTCCGGCGGCTTCCAGGTATTCAGCCTGGCGGCCACGCGCAAGATCAGCGAAGCGGGAGTCCAGTTCCAATCGCCGGTGGATGGCCGGCGGGTGTTCCTGGGGCCCGAGGAATCCATCGCGGTGCAGCGGGCGCTGGGCGCGGACATCGTGATGATCTTCGATGAGTGCACCCCCTACCCCGCCAGCGAGCGGGAGGCCCGCGCGTCCATGGAACTGTCCCTGCGTTGGGCCGCGCGCAGCAAGCTGGCGCACGCCGACAGTCCCGCCGCCTTGTTCGGCATCGTGCAGGGGGGAATGTATCCCTCGCTGCGCGAGCTGTCCGCTGCGGGATTACGGGAGATTGGCTTTGACGGTTACGCCATCGGCGGCCTGGCCGTCGGCGAATCCATGGCGGAACGCCTCGCGATGCTGGAGATCACCATACCCCTGCTGCCAGCTCACCCGCCTCGCTATTTGATGGGCGTGGGCAAGCCGGTGGATATCGTCGAGGCGGTGCGCCGGGGCGTGGACATGTTCGATTGCGTGCTGCCCACCCGCAATGCCCGCAATGGCCATTTGTTCACCCGCCTTGGGGACATCCGTATCCGCAACAGCCAGTACCGGTTTGATACGCGCCCCCTCGATCCAGAGTGTGGCTGCTACACCTGCCGTCACTATAGTCGCGCCTATCTGCATCACTTGGACAAGTGCAAGGAAATTCTCGGCGCCCGCCTCAACACCCTGCATAATCTCTACTTTTACCAGGAATTGATGGCCGGCTTGCGCGCGGCCATCGCCGCGGGGCATCTTGAGGACTTCATCGCGGCCTTTTACGAAAGGCGCAATCAAAATCCCGCGCCCGTGTATAATAGCAGCCTTTGAATAAGGCGACCCACGGCCTTTTATTCATTTGCAAACACCTATTCAAGGAACCATCATGAGCTTTTTCATCTCCGACGCGCTGGCTCAAGCCGCTCCCCAGCAGGGCGCGGGCTGGGAAGCACTGCTCTTTCCCATCCTCCTCATTGGGGTTTTTTATTTTCTGATGATCCGCCCGCAGACCAAGCGAGCCAAAGAACACAAACAGCTGGTGGAAGCCCTCAAAAAGGGTGATGAGGTAGTCACCGGTGGCGGCATACTGGGCCGGATCACCGAGGTGGGCGAAAATTTCGTGCAACTGGAAGTGGCTGAAGGCGTTCAGCTTAAGGTACAGAAGAACGCCGTCGCCTCGCTCATGCCTAAAGGCACCGCCAAGGGCGATCTGTAGCCGCCTATGATCTCGCGAAGGAAGCTCCGATCATGCTGAACCAATATGCGTGGTGGAAATATCTCATCATCGGCCTCGTTACCCTGGTGAGTATCGTTTACGCCCTGCCCAACCTGTTTGGCGAAGATCCGGCCGTGCAGATTTCCGCGTCACGCGCCACGATGGCGGTCGACCAGACCCTGCAAAACCGGGTAGCTGGCAGGCTCGCTGCGGAAAAGCTGGTCTACAAGCGCATGGAAATGGCCAGTGACCGCCTGCTGGTGCGCTTTGAGGATACCGATACCCAGCTCAAGGCGGCCGATCTTCTCAAGGAGATGCTGGGGCGCGACTTCGTGGTCGCCCTCAATCTGGCACCCGCCACCCCGGCGTTCATCCAGGCGTTGGGCCTGCGACCGATGTATCTCGGTCTGGACTTGCGCGGCGGCGTGCACTTCCTCATGGAAGTCGATATGGACGCCGTGTTAAAGCAGGTCGAAGAAGGCAACATCGATGCAATACGCGCCCTGTTGCGCAATGAAAAGGTGCGCTATGTCACGGTGGGCCGTGAGGGGACTGGCGGGGTGCTGGTCAGCTTTCGCGAGGCCGCCGAGCGGGACAAGGCGTACCCATTGCTGCGCAAGGAATTCCCCGCGCTGGACATCAACCCAGCCGAGGGGGCCGACAGTTTTGGTATTCGACTGACCCTCAGTCCACAGTTACTCCTCGAGAAACGCCGCTTCGCCTTGCAACAAAACATCACCACCCTGCGTAATCGCGTCAACGAGCTGGGGGTGGCCGAACCCATCATCCAGCAACAGGGCGACAGCCGCATTGTGGTGCAACTGCCCGGTGTTCAGGACACCGCCCGCGCCAAGGAAATCCTGGGCGCGACCGCCACGCTGGAGTTTCGGCTGGTAGACGAAGAGGGTGATGCCACCCAGGCGGCTGCCAGCGGTCGCATCCCATTGAATTCACGCCTGTATAAAGAGCGCAATGGCCGCCCTATCCTGTTGCAGAAACGGGTCTTGCTGACCGGTGATTATATTACCGATGCCGCTTCCGGCCTGGACCAGCAGACCAGCGGGCCGGCGGTGTTCATCACGCTGGATGGCCAGGGGGCCAAACGCTTCGAAGATGCCACCAAGGACAATATTGGCAAACTGATGGCAGTGGTCTTCATCGAGAACAAGACCGAAACCCGGCGGGTGGATGGAGAGGTAAGGAAAACCCCCATCACCGTGGAGGAGGTCATCAATGTGGCCCGCATCCGCGACCGCCTGGGCCGGCGTTTTCAGATCACCGGCCTGGAGGGCACCAAAGAGGCCCGCGACCTGGCCCTGTTGCTGCGCGCGGGGGCGCTGGCCGCCCCCATCGAAATCATCGAGGAGCGCACCGTCGGTCCCAGCGCCGGGCGGGAAAACATCGCCCAGGGCTTTCGCTCGGCCATCATCGCTTTTATTGTCATCCTGGCGTTCATGGGGCTGCGGTATCGGCTGTTTGGCATGGTGGCCAACCTCGCCCTCGCGGTTAACATCGTCCTAATTGTCGCTACCCTGTCCATCCTGCAAGCGACCCTGACCTTGCCGGGCATCGCCGGCATCGTCCTGACCATGGGCATGGCGGTGGATGCCAATGTGCTGATCTACGAGCGCATCCGCGAGGAGCTCAGGCTGGGCAATACGCCCCAGGCCGCCATCCACGCGGGCTTCGACAAAGCCTTCGCCACCATTCTCGACTCCAACCTCACCACCCTGATCGCCGCGGTTGTGTTGTTCGGCCTCGGAACCGGCCCTATCAAGGGCTTTGCGGTAACGCTAAGCATCGGCATCATTACCTCGATGTTCACGGCAGTCATGGGGGCACGCGGATTGATCAATTACATCTACGGCGGCCGCCGAGTGGAAAGGCTGTCTATTTAGGCGGAATCGGCTATGCAATTGCTAAGCGGTAATACCAACATCAACTTTATGGGCAAGGGCAAGCTCGCTTTGAGCCTGTCCGTGCTGGTGTTGGCAGGGTGCGTGGTATCCCTGTTGATACGCGGCATGAACCTGGGCCTGGATTTCACCGGCGGCAGCATCATCGAGGTGAGTTATCCCGCCTCGGTTGAAATCCCCCTGGTCCGCGATACCTTGCAAAAGGCCGGCTTCGGGGATGCTCAGACCCAGCATTTCGGCACCTCTAGCGAGGTCTTGATCCGCATTCCACCCCGGCAGGGACTCACCTCAGCCGACCTCAGCAATCAAGTGATCAATGCCCTCAAGGTCATGGAGGGTGGCGCCGCGGTGGAGATGCGCCGGGTGGAGTTCGTGGGACCCCAGGTCGGCGGTGAACTGGTCGAACAAGGCGTTTTGGCCATGTTGATCGCCTTGCTGGGGATTCTCATTTATGTGGCTTTTCGTTTCGAATGGCGGCTGGCCGTGGGCACCATCGCCGCCACGGTCCATGACGTGGTTTTCACGGTAGGGGTGTTTTCCCTGTTGCAGATCGAGTTCGATTTGACCGTTCTGGCGGCGGTCCTGGCGGTGATCGGCTATTCCGTCAACGATACCGTGGTGGTGCTCGACCGGATTCGCGAGAATTTCCGGCGGATGCGCAAAGAGACTACGCTGGAAGTCATGAACTCCGCCATCAATCAAACCCTGTCCCGCACCCTCATGACCAGCGTGACCACCCTGCTGGCAGTCATCGTTTTGTATTTCTTCGGTGGGCCGGCCATGCGAGGTTTCTCCATCGCCATGATCATCGGCATCGTGGTGGGCACCTATTCCTCCATTTACATCGCCAGCGCCACCGCGCTGTATCTGGGAGTCAGCCGGGAAGACCTGCTGCCCAAGGCAAAGGCGGAAGTAGACGGTCTGCCATGAGCGGAGCACACTGAGAAACATCAGCCATTTATCAGTACGGTCAAGATGCGCGGTGAGTGGGGGGTTAAGGCATCCCTGACAGTATGGAAAAAGCAGCTTTTGATGAGCGAGACCCGGAACCACCGCGTAAAACGGCACCCGGCGCTGCAAAACTTGCCACCGCGCGGGCGCCGCTGCGGACTATTCTGCGGTTGTTTGGCCTGTTGCTGGTCCTCTTCAGCGTCAGCATGCTACCGCCGATGCTGGTGGGTTGGTGGTATGCAGACGGCGCCATCCTGCCATTCGCCGAAGCCGCTGGACTGACGTTGACACTCGGCCTGCTCTGCTGGCTACCGGTGCGCCGTCTGCGCTCGGAACTGCGCAACCGCGATGGGTTCGTGGTCGTGGTATTGTTCTGGGTGGTATTGTCGCTGCTGAGCGCGCTGCCGTTTACACTCGCGGAACGGCCTCACATGGCTTTTGTCGATGCCGTCTTCGAGTCGGTCTCCGGGCTTACCACCACGGGTGCCACCATACTCTCTGGCATCGACACCCTGCCACACTCCATCGTCTACTATCGGGCCCAGTTGAATTTTCTCGGTGGCATGGGCATCGTGGTGCTGGCGGTGGCCCTACTGCCCATGCTGGGCATCGGCGGCATGCAGTTGTATAAGGCCGAGACCCCCGGCCCCATGAAGGACGAAAAGCTCACGCCGCGCATTACCGAAACCGCCAAGAACCTCTGGTACATCTACGTAGCACTGAATGTGGCCTGCACGCTGGCCTTTTGGCTGGCGGGCATGAATCTTTTCGACGCCATCGCGCACAGCTTTTCCACCCTCGCTCTGGGCGGTTTCTCCACCCACGACGCGAGTATCGGCTTTTACCAAAGTCCAGCCATCGAGATCGTCGCCGGGGTGTTCTCTTTGTTGGCCGGGGTCAACTTCGCTCTGTACTTCCTCGCCTGGCAGTCACGCGACCTGAAACAGATCCTGCATGATCCCGAGTTCAAGATATACATCACGGTGTTGGGGTTGATTATCCTCTCCACCTGCGCTTATCTCTACTTAAACGGAACCTTCCCGCTTTGGCCGGCCATCTATCACGGTTTCTTTCAGACTGCGTCGATTGTCACCGACAACGGCCTGGTAACCGCCGGCTATCCTGAATGGCCATTGTTCGTTTCCCTGCTCCTACTGCTGGGCAGCTTCTTCGGCGGCTGCGTCGGTTCCACGTGCGGGGGGATCAAGGCGATGCGTTTCCTATTGCTGTACAAGCAGAGCGTGCGCGAGGTCAAGCTGCTGATCCGCCCTACCGCCCAGATCTCGGTCAAGTTGGGTAACCGGCCCATGCCGGATCGAGTCATGCAGGCGGTATGGGGATTTTATTTCCTGTACATCTTCAGCTATTGTTTTTTTTCGCTGGCCTTAACGGCTACCGGCGTGGACCTGGTTACCGCGTTCGGTTCGGTGGCGGGGTGCCTCAATAATATGGGGGTGGGGCTGGGAAAAACCGCCTCGAACTTCAGTTCGTTGAGCGACACGGCCACCTGGCTGTTGTCGTTGTCGATGCTGGTAGGACGCCTGGAAGTCTTTCCCCTACTGCTGCTGTTCCTGCCGGACTTCTGGCGCTGACGAAGCTTGTTCAGGAACCACCACCATCCCCCGGTTTAAGGGCTGTGAAAACCCATAAACCTGTGCCTGTCCCTGGTTGTGGGGGTAAGCAGTGTTTGGTTCTGATGGCTAATCGGTATCAGTCACTGTCGCGCAATACGTTGAGAGGGTCGGCTTCATCCGGGTGGGGTATAACCCGGCGTTTCAACGAACTCTCTCGGCCTTGCCCCAGATCATCGTCTACGCCCCTGATCACCAACCGCGACCAAACCGCGGCGATGACCCATAACATGCACCCCAGCCAGATAATAAACCAGCGGGATGCTTCCCAGTCATCCAGTTTCCCGCCCATCATCCAATAAACAATGGCCACCAGGCTGGTAAGCCAAAACACCCCAATGGGGGCCGCCGTACAACTGGCACATCCATAGCGGGCGACGGCAGCGGGCGGGATAAAAAAGGCCATAAGGGTTCTAGTCATTAACATCCTCCTAACAGGGTCTCAACGCCCATAATCAACATCTTAGCTTAAGATCATTAAGGTTTATGCAAATATTCTTAACATGAATATACCTTCAACGCAACGATTGTTTTATCAAAAAAATCCCCGAAAACCGCCGGTTAAGACACGAGCGCGCAGCGAATCGCCGATTTTAACGGGCCAGGGCGGGCGTCAGATGCGGTTGGATATCCTGTAGCAGCGCCTTGAATATTTTTGGATTACCGGCCACGATGTTGCCAGTTTTACAAAAGTCGGTGCCGCCGCCAAAGTCGCCGACCAGACCGCCAGCCTCCTGCACCAGCAGGGCGCCGGCTGCCATGTCCCACTCATTGAGGCCGATTTCCCAGAATCCATCCAGGCGTCCAGCGCCCACATAAGCCAGATCCAGAGCGGCGGAGCCAGCGCGGCGCAATTCGGCGCACTGGGTAAAAAGACTGCCAAACATCTTCAGATAAGCAGGTATATGCCGGGGGTGGCGGATCGGAAATCCGGTGCCCAGCAGTGCTGCTTCCAGGCTATTGACACCCCTGACGCGCATGCGGCGTTCGTTCAACTGCGCGCCGCCACCCCGCGAAGCGGTAAACATCTCCTGGCGGATCGGATCATAGATCACCCCCACCTCCAAGCGGTTCTTATGACGCAGGGCGATGGACACCGCGAAATGCGGCAGGCCATGGACGAAGTTGGTTGTCCCATCCAGGGGATCGATAATCCATTGGTAGTCATCATCGGCGCCCGGTAGCAGGCCGCTTTCCTCGGCGAGGATACCGTGATTAGGGTAGGTTTTGCGCAAAATGCTGATGATGTCCTGTTCCGCCTGGAGGTCGGCCTCGGTGACGAAATCGTTGTGCTGTTTTTCGTTGATCTCAATCCTGTCTAATCGCTCCAGGTAACGTACAATGGTTTTTCCAGCGGCTAGCGCAGCGCGCATTGCAATAGTGATGGTGGGATGCATGATGTTGGTCGGCTGGGAAAGATCGATGGCTTGCTGCTTAGCAAAAAGTCGCTAATCATAGCAAAAAAATGAATTTTGACAATTTGCGCATTGTCCTCGTGGAGACCACCCATCCCGGCAACATTGGAGCCGCGGCGCGGGCCATGAAAAACATGGGTGTCAGGCAACTGGTATTGCTCAGACCATCGCTGTTCCCGCATGCCGAAGCCACGGCGCGCGCCGCCGGCGCCGACGACATCCTGGCGCAGGCGCGGGTGGTGGACAGCCTGGACGCCGCCCTGAACGACTGCCGGCTGGTCATGGGCGCATCGGCCCGCCGCCGGGGCCTGTCCGGCCCGGAACTCGACCCGCGGCAGTGCGCCATCCGGGTGGCGGAATTCAGCACCCGGGGCCAGGTTGCCTTGCTGTTTGGCCGGGAAAGCTCAGGGCTGACCAACGATGAAATGGACCGCTGCAACTTTCTGGTACGCATCCCTACCGACCCGGCGTTCAGCTCCTTGAATCTGGCCGCCGCCGTCCTCGTCCTTACCTATGAATTGCGCATGGCCGCCGGTGCGCCGTGCACAGTCGAAATACCGACCGCTACCCGTCCGCCGGCGCAGGCCGAGGAAATGGCGCATTTTTACCACCATCTGGAACAGGTGTTGCTGGAAATCGACTTTCTGGACCCGGCAAACCCCCGCCGCCTCATGCGTCGATTGCGCCGGCTTTTCAACCGGGCGCTGCCGGATCAGAATGAAATCAATATACTGCGTGGCATTCTTGGAGCGGTGCAGGGACGTAAAAAGCCATCCCGTCAGTAGAATGGGGCAGCGCCCATGCAGTAATCCAGAGTAGTTGTTGATATAATCGCTTGGAAATTCAGCACGCAGGCGCTGAACTGTTCCCTACCACACCTTGCGAATGACCACGCCCAAACCTTATGTGGAAACGTCTACAAGAGGATATCTACTGCGTTTTTGATCGCGATCCAGCGGCGCGCAATATCTTCGAAATCCTCACCACCTATCCTGGCATCCATGCCATTCTGCTCCACCGCTTTAGCCATCGCCTGTGGAAACTGGGATTGAAATGGCTGGCCCGTATGCTGTCCAGCATCACCCGCTGGCTGACAGGCATCGAGATCCATCCCGGCGCCACCATCGGCCGGCGCTTCTTCATCGATCACGGCATGGGCGTGGTCATCGGTGAGACCGCCGAGATCGGCGATGACTGCACGCTCTACCAGGGTGTCACCCTGGGCGGCACCAGTTGGCAGAAGGGCAAACGCCATCCCACCCTGGGTGACAACGTGGTGATCGGCGCCGGCGCCAAGGTGCTGGGGCCCTTTACAGTGGGGCGCGGCGCCCGTATTGGCTCCAACTCAGTGGTTGTCAAGGAGGTGCCACCCGGCGCCACGGTGGTGGGCGTGCCCGGCCGCATGGTGGAGCGTGAGGAAAAACAGGTGCAAGTGCATAGGGAAATTGCCCGCAAACTCGGTTTCGATGCCTACGGCACCACCTCCGACATGCCGGATCCGGAGGCACATGCCATCAACCGGATGCTGGACCACATTCACCTGCTCGACCGGAGACTGGAGGAAATGTGCAAGGCTATGCGGGCCCACGGGATCGAACCTGGCGAGACCCGGCTTCCAGATCTCGGCAAATGCGAAATACATTCGGCGGCGGCGCAGGACCAGATTCCGCGGGCCGCTGGTGGCGGAACGGGTTGAGCGGCGCTATCCCTGCGCGGCGGCACAGCACCCAGCACCATGCGGCTACCCATCTATCTGGACTATGCGGCGACCACGCCGGTAGACCCGCGGGTCGCCGAGCAGATGCGGCGGTACCTAACGCTGGACGGCAGCTTTGGCAACCCGGCATCGCACAGTCACCCCTTTGGCAGATCAGCGGCCAATGCGGTGGAAGCGGCGCGCGCCCAGGTGGCGGCGCTGGTGAATGCCGACCCCAGTGAGATCGTGTGGACCTCGGGGGCAACCGAATCCAACAATCTAGCCATCAAGGGGGCGGCGCATTATTACGGCAAGAAGAGGCGCCACCTCGTCACCAGCAAAACGGAACACCGGGCGGTGCTCGATACCTGCCGGCAACTGCAACGGGAAGGCTACGAAGTCACTTATCTGGACCCGGAGTCCACGGGGCTGATCGATCTGGACACGCTGGAGGCAGCCCTGCGGGACGACACATTGTTGGTGTCCATCATGCACGTGAACAATGAGATCGGGGTTATTCAGGACCTGACGGCCATCGGCAGGCTGACCCGTTGCCGTGGTATTCTGTTTCATGTGGACGCCGCGCAGAGCACCGGCAAAACTCCCATTGACCTCCAGACCATGCCGGTGGATCTGATGAGTTTCAGCGCCCACAAGACGTATGGTCCCAAGGGCATCGGTGCCCTCTACGTACGCCGCCAGCCGCGTGTCCAACTCGCCGCGCAGATGCATGGCGGCGGTCATGAGCGGGGCATGCGCGCTGGCACCCTGGCCACCCACCAGATTGTTGGCATGGGCGAAGCCTTTCGGATCGCCAACCAGGAAATGGCCGCCGACAACGACCGCATCCGCGGGTTGCGGGACCGTTTATGGGATGGCCTCCGTGCTATGGAGGCCGTTTATCTGAACGGTGATCCGAAACGGCGGGCGCCAGGCAATCTCAATATCAGTTTCAACTGCATAGCCAACGAAGCCCTGCTCATGGCTTTGCAGGATATCGCCGTCTCCACCGGCTCCGCCTGCACGTCCGCCACGGAGCCTTCCCATGTGCTGCGCGCGCTCGGGCTGTCCGTTGAACTGGCCAATAGCGCGATTCGCTTCGGCATCGGCCGCTTTACCACCCTGGAAGAAATCGACTACACCATCGCCGCGGTGAGAAAGGCCGTGACCCGGTTGCGCGAGATGTCCCCCCTCTGGGAGCTGTATCAGGAAGGCGTGGATCTCAGCAAGGTGGAATGGGAAACCTATTGAGGTGTCACGAACCGGCCGTCATGGGTTACAGCGAAAAACTTCTGGACCACTACGCAAACCCACGTAATGTGGGTTCTTTTGCCAGGCGCGATCCCCGCGTCGGCACCGGCATGGCAGGCTCGCCCTTACTCGGGGACGTGATCAAGATCCAGATCAAGGTCAACGGTCAGGGCGTGATTGCAGACGCCTGTTTTAAAACCTATGGCGGAGCTGCTGCCATCGCCACCAGTTCCTGGCTTACCGAATGGGTGAAGGGTAAGACGCTGGAGGAAGCGCAGGCCATCAAACACACCCAGATTGCTGAGCAATTGGCGTTGCCAGCGGAAAAGATACCCTGCTCGGTGCTGGCCGAGGATGCCCTCAAGGCCGCCATCGGTGATTACCGGGCCAACCAGCGGTCCAAGTATACAGTTTGATGATCATTCACTTAATGATGAGGTAACGACAATGGCTATTATGCTCACTGAAAACGCCGCCAAGCGGGTCAAAAGCTACCTGGCCAATCGTGGTAAGGGCGAGGGTTTGCGGGTGGGGGTGCGCGCCACCGGCTGTTCCGGATTTGCCTATGTGATCGATTTCGCCGATCAGATCGAACCCGATGATCAGGTATTCGAAAATCACGGTGTCAAAGTGATAGTCAACCCTAACAGCCTGAGCTATCTGGATGGCGCCGAACTGGATTTCGTCAAGGAGGGCTTGAACGAAAGTTTCAAGTTCAAGAACCCCAACGTAAAGGACCAGTGCGGTTGCGGCGAAAGTTTCAGCGTTTGATACCGCGTGTGATTAGACCACCGGCGTGATTGCTAGCAGGGGTATCTGGTTTCCGCTAATGACTTGCTTATGATGAGGGAAGCGAAACCAGCCACGGTGGGAGTATAGCCCCCACCGTAACACCATCGAGGCTTGCTCAGAGCCTGGGGCCGGCCGAGCGGATCTCGCGGGATACCTGAAAGCGCTCGAAATTAGCCAGAAACCGCTGAATCAGGTCGTGCGCCTGGCGATCATAAGCATTCTTATCATGCCAGCCATTGCGCGGATTAAGGATACCCGTGTCAACACCGGGAACATGCCTGGGAATGGTGAGGTTCAGTCCAGGCAACTGTTGCGTTTCCACGCCCTGCAATCCGCCCCGCACGATCGCGTGAATCAGTGCGCGGGTAGTGGCGATGCTGAACCGGCGCCCATCTTCGCCATAAGCGCCCCCCGTCCAGCCGGTGTTGACTAAATACACGGGGCTGTTGTGCTGGTCGATCTTGCGCATCAGCAGGTCCGCGTATTCGCGTGGCTTTCTTGGAAAGAACGGCGAGCCGAAGCAGGCGCTGAAGGTCGGCTTGACATCGTCAATTTGCCCAACCTCGGTGCTGCCAACCAGTGCCGTGTAACCGCTGAGGAAATAGTAGGCGGCCTGCTGTTTGGACAGGATGGCCACCGGGGGCAACACGCCGAACAGATCGCAGGTGAGAAAAATGATGGCCTGGGGATGGCCGGCGCGGTTACCGGGCATGCGCATCTCGATGTATTCACGCGGATAAGCGACGCGGGTGTTCTGGGTGATGGACTCGTCGTCGTAACAGGGGACATGACGGATCCCATCGAGGACTACATTTTCCATGACTGCCCCAAAGCGGATGGCATTCCATATCACCGGTTCCCGTTCCTGTGTGAGTTGAATGCATTTGGCGTAACAGCCGCCTTCGAAGTTGAAAATCCCCTGGTCGTTCCAGCCATGCTCGTCGTCGCCAATCAGGAAGCGGGTAGGGTCTGCCGACAGGGTGGTTTTACCGGTGCCCGACAAGCCGAAGAACAGCGCTACATCACCGTCTTCCCCCACATTCGCCGCGCAATGCATGGGCAGGATACCCTGTTCGGGCATCAGGTAGTTCATGACTGAAAACACCGCCTTTTTCATCTCGCCGGCATAGTGCATGCCGCACAGCAGGATACGCTGCTTGGCCAGATCGATGATCACGGCACCATCGCTGGACGTACCATCGCGGGCAGGATCGGCTTCATAGGAAGGGGCATTGAGCACCGTCCACTCGGCGTCGTGCGGGTCGGATTTTGCGGGCCGGATAAACAGTTGGCGGGCGAACAGCGTGTGCCAGGCGAATTCGGTAATGACCCGTAACGCTATGCTGTGTACCGGATCAGCCCCTGCTCGCAGAAAGGATATGAAAGCATCACCCTTGCTGGAAACATGTTCCACCACCCGGTTCCAGAGGTTTTCAAAAGCGGCGGCATCGAAAGGCCGATTGACGATACCCCAATCGATATGATCGCGACTGCCCGGTTCATCGACGATAAACCGATCCTTTGGAGAACGTCCGGTACGCTGGCCGGTTCTTACCGACAAGGCGCCATTGGCCGCTAATACCCCTTCGCCACGGCGGATGGCGCACTCGACCAATTGCGGTACTTCCTCATCGACATAGGGTGCCATTAAAGCCAGATCCTCCGCCAGCAGGCGAAAAGACCCAGCGGCCTGGTTTCGATCCAACTCGTGAGCCTGCTCACTCATAACACCTCTCCTATAACAATGTCGACTTATTGGCTGAATAGCCATTCGCAAAAATCATACCTTTGATCGCCAGCCGCAAGCTTGTTTAGAAATTGTTTCAAAATAAGATTTTATGTTTTACAGGCTGAGGAAATCCGAAGCAGTCGAAGTAGCAACCGCGACAGCGCCGGTTCAGGAGTGAGCGAACCCTCTGCTGGACGCACAAGCTGGATGCTCTGCAACATTTCAATCAACCGGTCCCCCCGCAATATCCAGTGCGGTTTCCGGCACTAGCAGGATGCGGCCTGGGAAGCCGATGTGATACTGAACCCCGCCGGGGATATCACGGAGCACCTTATGCACGTCGCCTTCGCTGCCCGCCGCCACTACCGTTGTCCCGCGAATAGCCAGGGACAGGCGGGTGACCACTTTGTCGCGCACCCCGAAGCGACTGTATACCCAGGGTTCATCCGCCGCAATCAGTTCCTGCTCCCGGCAGCCGACCAGACGGTCTCCGTCGTCGATAAAATGCACGGCGTAAATGATCTGGTCTTGCAGGAAGGTACCGACCTGGCTGACAAAGCCCATGCTGCCGCACTTGATCAGCAGCGCTCCCCTCGCCGCCCCCGGATAGGTTCCATCGTTGCGAATGGTACGGATCACCCTGACCTGATCGCCACAGGCAAAGCGCGGCAACATCCCAGTCGCCCTATTTGAAGGCTTCGTCCAAGGGCAGGAAACTCTGGTGCGGATCATTCCTGTGGAATATTTTGAACACCTTCTCCGTCAGGGCGTCCGACTCCACAAAATCCTGGTAAGCGCGATGCAGAAATCGGGCGTATTCGACCCGCTTGCCGACGTCGTCCGGCGGCATCGCATCCCCCATCTGATGCAGGTAATCGTGAAACCGTTGCAAAATGTGCAGCCGGTTCACCTGCACCACGGTCGAGTCGAACGCAATTGCGAAGTAGTTCAAAAACTCTTCCGCCGTTTCCAATTCCGCCAACTCTTCAAGCAGCGTCGCTTCACTCATCATTTACTCCACAAAAATTATTACGGCAACAAAATTTATTGTAACCACTTCAAACCGGCTGCGAGCGGCGGGATCGCGCTGAAACACACAAGCGACATCCTCGCGCCATTCCGCCGGCGGTCCGATATTACCAGGCAACGGCCGCGCGTCAGCCGTCATGAGACTTCCTCGGGCAAGTTCAGTTGCCAGTAAAGGCGTTTGAGATCGCGCACTCCGGGGGAACGTTTGGTGCTGCTGACGAAGGCGCGTATCCGCTTTAATACGGCAGTCGCCTGGTGATGGCTCAGGGGCATCCCCAGATCGCCATAGATCTTCAGCACCGCGTGCACACCAGAGTGCTTGCCCAGCACCAGGCGATGTGCCCGACCCAGTTCCGCCGGGTCCACTCCCTGATAATTGAGAGGATGCTTGAGCAAGCCATCCACATGAATACCTGCCTCATGGGTGAAGGCGCCCTCGCCCACCAGGCTCTTGTGCCAGTACAGGGGGCGCCCAGCGGCGGCAGCAACTTGTTGGGACAAGGCCGGAAACCTGGTTAAGTCCACATCCACCTGGAAACCGTACAGTTTCCTGAGTCCCAACACCACTTCCTCGAGCGCCGCATTGCCGGCCCGCTCACCGAGGCCGTTGACCGTGGTGTTTACATGGGTCGCGCCACCCAGCGCGGCGGCCAGGGTGTTAGCCGTGGCGAGGCCTAGATCATCATGGGCGTGCATTTCCAGCTCCAGGTCCACGGCGGCACGCAGCCGCTGGAAAATAGCGAGCACGCCAAAAGGCTCCAGCACGCCCAGCGTGTCCGCGAAACGAAACCGTCGCGCGCCCGCGGCCTGGGTGGTTTCGGCGACGGTAAGCAAGAAATCCTGATCCGCCCGCGAGGCGTCCTCGCCCCCGACGATCACTTCCAAGCCCGACTCGAGGGCCAGCGGCACATGCTGGCGAATAGCCCGCAATACGTGCTCGCGATCCCAGCCCAGCTTATGGCGGATCTGCTGATCGGATACCGGAATGGACACGTCCACCAGGTGCACGCCCAAGTTCCGGCACTGCCGCAAATCCTGGGCATGCATACGGCTCCATACCACCAGCCGCGCTTGCAATCCCAGGGCCGCCAAGTCACGAATATCCTCACGCTCCTCCTGCCCCATCGCGGGGATGCCGATCTCCAGTTCAGGCACGCCCAGGGCGTCCAAACCCTGGGCTATCGCCCGCTTCTCGGCTCGTGAAAAAGCCACCCCCGCCGACTGTTCGCCATCGCGCAGGGTAGTATCGTCAATACGGATAAGGGGGCGTTTTTCTCCGTCCATCGCTGACATCTCATCAAGCTTGGCTAAAGCTCCACTTTGCAAACACCGCGCCAGTTAATAATTTATTTAAAATCATCAGCTTACCATTTTAACAAAGAGAAAATGCGGGGTTCCGCACGGCGCCGCGGCAGGCATTGTTGGTAAGCTTACAAACCGAATAGGGATGCACCCCCGCAACAGGTCACGCATTGGCCGCCTTTTTTTTGGCCTGGCCAGGGGTAAGAATATCGGGGATGGCATCCGGTCCCTGGGTGAACGCCTCCACCTGTCCCCGGTAGATCTCCAGCCAGAATTCCAGGGCTGCCGCTTTCTTGTCCACGTGAAAGCGCTCCAGCCAGGCATCCAACTCAGGATCTTTCAAGCCGTTGTTTTGCCAGTTTCCCAAAAAGCTCATCAGCAGATCGGCGATCCGTTCGCTTTCCCACGGTACGCTCTTGGCCGCTTCGCGCCCGTGGATGGCCCTGGCCAGCGCAAACTGATGCGCCTTGTAATCCACATTCAGGTCGTAGTGAGCCTGGAGGATTTCGTCGGTGATGGACTCCGACCACTGGCGGTGAAAACGGCAGATGCCGGTATTGTCGCTGAACAGTTCGTAGGTCATGCGCTCCACATTCTTGCGCCCCAACTCCTTCGGCGGCACGAACTCGGCGCCATAGTAGACGTAATACTTGCCCATCATGGGCATGGGGCTGAACATCCCCGGTACCCAGTACTGATTCGGCACCATATGGCCTTCGTCACCGTGGGCTATGAACACCGCCCGATCGATGGTGTTCACCTTATAGCGGCGATCCAGTTCCTTGGCGGCATGCCGGATACCCTGGCGAAACACTTCGCAGCGGGGCTCGAAGAGAATGGCGTCCACCAGCGCCATAGCATAGCGGGCATTGCGCATGCTGTCTTCGACCAGGTCGAAATTCCCGGTGTCGCTGGTGAAGGCGAATTTCATCTCGACGGCCGACGGCAATCCGAAATCCTCCGGCGGCAGCAGGCCCGCGGCGATGATTTCCATGATCCAGGACAGCGTACCGCCGCACTGGATGGCATCGAAGCCCATGGCGTCCACATGATCGTTCAGCAGTTCCGCCGCGCGCTGATCGAACACGGCGGTCTGGGGACCGAGGACGTGATAAGGCTCGTAGTCTTTTTTGTAGATTCCATTCAGTTTCTTACACACCACCGGACACGTTTCGCCACAATCCTTGAAGCTCTTGGTTTCGATGCTTTCCCGGTTGTACTGCTCCAGATAGTGCTTGATGATAAAGTTCTCATGCTGGCGCAGGCGTTCCTCCGTGCTGGCGTAAATACTGCTGTAGTTGAAACTCAGGATGCGGTCGTACAATTCGTGCATATTGACCCCGAACGTGCCGCCGGTGTCGAACTTGGGGAAGTAGCGGTATTTTTCGGTCAGGGCGCGATCGATCTTGAGCGTTCGGTCGCCAAAATGCTCCACGAAGTATTCGTTGATCTCATCCGAATCCTGCAGATCCGGGTCTTCCCACTGGCCGCCGAACACACAGGCAACCACATTGTGTTGCTGCAGCAGGCGGCTGCCCAGACCGCCGCGCCCGGCCCAATCCACCACCGGACTGATGGCTCCCTTTTGAAACGGGCTTGAGCCAATGGCGCCTTCGCGAGTGCGGAGGGCCGCCGGACCAACGGCGAAAATACGCAACCGGTTACGGAAATACTCGTGGGAATAACGGTCAAACAGCGCTTGCTGCAGGGCATAGAACCCCATCAACGGACGGCCATCGGGAGCGGCATAGCCATTCCAGAGGGGTTCTACGGCGATGGGCTCCAAGCGCACCTGCACTTCACCATCCTTGTGATTAAGGATAAGTACGCTGGGTGTTTCACAGCGTCCACGCAGGGCCACGTAGTCCACGCCCACCCCATGAAAGGTAGCGGCCGCACCGCCCATGCTGGAGATGTAAAAGCCGTCCCACTGGGGGCTCCAGGCGCAAAATACCAACCGCCGGGAGCCCGGAATGGAACTGCCCGCCAACAGCCCCTGGCCGAAGCTGAAGCTGTCCGGGTAGAGATTGAAGCGCTGCCAACCGTAATCCACCGGTCCTAAAACGCTGGCCCCCTCGATAGGGCGGAGATACCAATGACCGTTATTCAGATGGATGGTAAGTTCTCGCTGTAAAACGGGGTAGGTCATTATTCGCTCCAGGTAATAAGCCACGGCACCGGATGACGCCATCGATATGCGCAAGGTATACTCTGTCGATGCGTTAACAGCTTCAGTTAGCATGCTGTACAAACACCATGCCACTTAATAAATTCTATAAAAACAAATATCTACTAATTATCAGAAAGAAATATGCGAGGTTTCATACGAGACCCTAGGCGGGGTTGTTGGAAAGCTTACAAAGCAGGAAGACTGTTATCCCGTGCCCAGATAATTCCAAGCCCTGGCTTTGAATAGGCAATAGACCCCATCACCTACCCGGAGCCGCAGGTCTTGGACCGCCTTGCGAGTCACTTCCGCCTGGATTGGCGCGCCGATATCCACGTCCACCAGGACTCGGTCAGTGGTGTGCAGCAGTTGGGTGATGATACCCGGCACCTGATTTTGGATCGTGATGTCTGTGATCCGTTGCCTTGCGAGTGCAACATCGATCGCCCGCAATGAAATAAACGTGTTGGCACCCACTGGCAAGGTCGACAAGGACAGGTGCAACTCGTGATGGTCATACTGAACCACGGTATAACCCATCTCGGGATCGTGCCGCAGCACCTCTACCTGCAACACATTTTCCAAACCCAGCGAGCGGGCGAGATTGACAATGCTCTGCTGGCGGATCACCTCGACAAAAGCGCCCTGCCCCAGGATACGACCCTTATCGATCACCACCAGTTGTGGCGTCAGGTAGAGGATCTCGTTAATGGCGTGGCTGACGTAGATCATGGGGATTCTGATCTCATCTCTCACCCTTCGCAGAAACGGCAGGATCTGCCGCTTGAGCCCTTCATCCAGGGATGCCAGCGGCTCGTCCAGCAGTAGCAAACGGGGTGCGGCCAGCAGGGTACGTCCGAGGGCGACCCGCTGTTTTTCACCGCCCGACAGATGGTGCGGGCGGCTGTCGAGCAGGTGCCCGATCTCCAACAGGTCCAGGATCTGTTCCAGCCTGAAATATCTCCGGGCGGCCGGAAGCAGCTTGAAGCCATACAGCAGATTGTTCCTAACGGACAGATGGGGAAACAACTGACTGTCCTGAAATACCAGACCGATCCGGCGCCGGTGCGGTGGCAGATGAATGCCTTTCCGGGCCTCAAAAAGGACCTCGCCGGCCAATGTTATGCTGCCTTGTTGCGGCAGTGCCAGGCCGGCGATCACCTTGAGCAGCGTGCTCTTGCCCGAACCGGAGGGACCGAATACGCCACTGACCGGCTGGTCCAGCCGGAGGCTGCCTTGCAGAGTGAAACTGCCCTGAGTGAGGCTTATATCCAGATCGAGCACGCGTAATAGCCTACCGACCCAGCAGCCTTCCCACGCGCCTGGCGGCGATTTCGCTGACCAACAGGGCGCCCAGCGCCAGCAGCAGGGAAAGCACCACCAGGCGCAAGGCGGTGCCATCCGCACCGGGAATCTGGGTATAGGTATAGATAGCCAGGGGCAGGGTGCGCGTTTCCCCCGCCACATTGCCGACAAAGGTCACGGTGGCTCCAAACTCCCCCAGGCTGCGGGCGAACGCGAGGATCAACCCGGTCATGATGCCCGGCATGGCAAGCGGCAGGGTGATCGTCAAAAATACTCGCCATGGACCTGCGCCCAGGGTGCGCGCCGCAGCTTCCAGGCGCGGCTCCACCAGACTCATGGACAGGCTCACAGCGCGCACCATCAGAGGGAACGCCATTAGCGCCGAGGCGATCACCGCGCCTTTCCAGGTGAACACCAGCGTAATCCCCCAAACCTCATACAACCATTTCCCGATAACACCCTGTTTGCCCAGCAGCAACAGCAGGATATAGCCCGGCACCACGGGCGGCAGCACGAGGGGCAGATGGATGAGGCCATCGATTAGGGCTTTACCAGTAAAGCGCGTTCTCGCCAGCAGCCACCCCATCAGCACGCCAGGGCCGGCGATGATCACCGTGCACCATAGCCCCACCTTGATGGAAAGCCAGAGCGCCGAGGCTTCTTCGGGAGTGAGCTGAAACGGGGAGACCACGCGGGTTTACTGCCATATCACCATGAAGCCGTACTTGGTAAATACGGCAGCCGCTTCCTTGGAAAACAGGAAGTCGTAGAACCCCAGGGCGTCCCTGCCGGCACCCTGGAGCAGCGCCACCGGGTACACGATACGCTGATGGCTGTCGGCCGGGAAGGCGGCCAGGGTTTCCACCTGATCGGAACCCTTGGCGTCCGTCTCGTAAACGATGCCAAGCGCGCACTCGCCCCTTTCCACAAAGGCGAGGGCGGAGCGCACATCCTGGGTTCCCACCAAGCGCGGCTCCAGCGCCTGCCACCAGCCCAGGGTGGTTAACGCCTGCTTGGCATAGCTACCCACCGGGACGCTGGCCGGATCGCCGGTGCACCACTTGCCTTCGAAGGCGGCGGGAAGATTGAAGCTCTGTTCCATCCTGACCGGAAAGCCCTTGCCTTTCGGTGCGACCAGTACCAGGGTGTTATTCAACAGATTGCGCCGCTTTCCCTCAACCACCTTACCCAGCTTGTCCAGGTAATCCATCCACCGAAGATCCGCCGAAACAAAGAGGTCCGCCGGAGCGCCCTGCTCGATCTGCTTGGCGAGCGCTGACGCGGCGGCGAACGAACTAATGACCTTGACACCCCTTTCCTTCTCGTACAGTGCGCCGATTTCCTTGAGCGCATTGGTGGTGCTGGCCGCGGCATAAATCGTCACGGTGCCCGGTTCCCCCCAGGCGGGGTTACCAAATGCTATCAGCCAACCCATTCCAAGCAGAATAAGTCGGTAACTAATGGCGATCATCGACGGCCTGTTTTTCACCGCTACGTTGCTCCTAAAAATTTTCTACAACGCAACGCCTAAAATGACGCTGGACGCTTTAAAAACGGCGGACGCTTGGTCGCCCTCCTTCAGTCCCAGCTTTTCCAGGCTCTCGTTGGTGATGATGGCGACGATGCTTTGGTCAGCCGCGAACTGAATGATCACCTCGGCGTTGATAGCGCCCTTCTTGCATGACGCGATCGTGCCACGCAGTTGATTGCGGGCACTGAGTTTGATGTTACCGGACCCAGGCACGATGATGATGGAAGACGCCTTGAACAAGGCGAAGACCTCCGAACCTTCCTTGAGACCGAGATGATCGGCGCTGTTCGTCGTGATCAGGGCGGTAAGCTGGTTCGCGCCGCCCAAATCCACGGTCACCTCGGCGTTGATGGGGCCGGTTTTCAAGCTTACGACCCGGCCTACAAATTGGTTTCTTGCGCTGGTTTGCATCGATAGCCTCCTCATGAAATGCAGGAACGCATCCACGTCGTGAATGTTTTCGCTGGGATTCTGTAAAAACCGCTGGTATTCGGTTTCCACAGCGTGGAACAACTGAATCTGGCGCTGGGCGAAAGCCGTCAACCGACTGCCACCGCCCTGCCTGCCTCCCGCTAAACTTACCACCACTTGCCTATATAACGCCGAACAAAATTATCCCCTATCCCTATCTTGCCAAAGACGAACAGGGGATTGGAAAGAATTAGGTTTCAGGCATAAACCGGCTCGAAGACTTTGTCGAAATCCTTCACCGGACCGTTCTCGCCCCAATAAGGTGACAGCGTACGCAAACGCTCCACGATGGGTGGCACGGCCTGGATCACCCGTTCCACCTCCTCCGGGGTATTAAACCGGGACAGGGAAAACCGGATAGTGCCATGGGCCGCCGTGTAGGGGATGCCCATCGCCAGCATCACATGCGAAGGTTCCAGAGAGCCAGAGGTGCAGGCGGAACCGCTGGAGGCGGCGATCCCCAGCTTGTTCAACAACAAAAGGATGCTCTCACCCTCGATATATTCAAAAGCGATATTAGCGGTGTTGGGCAAGCGGTTATCCGTGTCGCCAGTGGCAAAAGCGTGGGGAACCACCGCCAGGATACCGGCTTGCAGGCGGTCGCGCAGAGCCTTGACCACCGTGTTCTCGTCCTGCATGCGAGCCATGGCCAACTCGGCAGCCTTGCCAAGAGCCACGATGGCGGGGGCGTTTTCCGTGCCGGCGCGCCTCCCCCGTTCCTGATGCCCCCCCCGCAGCAGCGGCCGGAACCGGACTCCCCGGCGCAGATACAGCACCCCGATGCCCTTCGGCGCATGGAGTTTATGCCCGGACATCGACAGCATGTCGATTTGGGTGTGCTGGAGGTCGAGCGGGATCTTGCCTACCGCCTGCACCGCATCGGTGTGGAACAGGACGCCAGCGGCATGGGCCATCTCCGCCATGGCCTGTACCGGAAATAGCGTTCCGGATTCGTTGTTGGCCCACATCGCCGAGACCAGGGCCACCCGCTCGGACAGCAGCTTGGCATAGTCATCCAGGTTCAGACGGCCCTTGCCGTCCACTTTAAGATAGTGAACAGGGTAACCTTCCTTTTCCAGATACCGGCAGGTGCTCAGCACCGCCGGGTGCTCGACCACGGTGGTGATGATCTCGCTGCGGTCCGGTTGTGACTTGAGGGCCGACATAATGGCGGTGACATCCGACTCGGTGCCGCAGGAGGTAAAGATGATTTCCGAATCGTGTTCAGCGCCCAGCAGTTCCTGTACCTGCCGGCGGGCCTGTTGCACCGCCCGCCCCACGTGGTCACCGAAGCTGTGCATGGAAGAAGGATTCCCAAACTGCTCGGTAAAGAAGGGCAGCATGGCCTCCAGCACCAGGGGGTCTACCTGGGTGGTAGCGTTATTGTCCAGGTAAATGGTTGCCATGATTCAGCCCCCCGTGCGCGCCGGCAGGTGGCTTACCGGTACTACCCGGATCAACTCGCCCAGCGCCGGCTTATGGTTCACAACTGGCAACTCCATGGACAGTTTCGATGACGGCTGGGGTGCGCCCGGTTCGGCCAGAACCTTGCCCAGAATCTCCTCGATATCCTCGTGGCAGGCCGCGCACCCCCCCCCTGCCTTGGTGTAGTTGATC
>Ga0209253_10000359_pt1 | contig 38306 bp, 39 predicted proteins | sample FrelakmetBRP12BR_FD_187145 | JGI IMG/M metagenome (GOLD analysis project Ga0209253, IMG submission 187145) | Freshwater lake sediment microbial communities from the University of Notre Dame, USA, for methane emissions studies - BRP12 BR (SPAdes)... | ecosystem: Environmental > Aquatic >... | reverse complement strand
GGGCTGCCTCCTGGTATACCAACACTTTTGACACCAGCGCATCTGTTAATGGGATTACCTGGCTGAATGGCTTGTGGACCAATCACCAGCGTATCCGCCAGTATGCCGGAGGCCACAATGAGACCTGGGGCAGTATCAAATTTAACATCGACAGTAATGTTGCCGATGGGCTAATAGCCATGCCGCCCACTGAACCATTGAGCAACCCGGTCGTCTCCAAGACCATCCCCATTCAAGATACTGGATGGCTATCAGCCGACCAGGGATGGCTCATCCTGGGAGATAAATTATATTTGACGGATAACCATGGTAATAATTGGCAGGATATCTCGCCAGATTCGGTTCAACGTGCTTATTTCCTACCCTCAGGGGATGCCTGGGCACTCTCAGCTGAAGACCAGGAACCTCTGACCCTTTACCAATCCTCGAATGGTGGGGATAGCTGGGAGAGTATCAATTTTCCAATTCCCCCGGATGGAACCTGGATCCCCCTGCAGATTCAACTCACTTCCCCCACGTCCGGTTGGGTGGTGCTGCAAAGGCAAACCAGCCAGGCATTTGACTCTGGGATCCTGATGAAAACCAACGATGGTGGTCGCACCTGGCAAGAACATGAACTTCCCTCAGCGGCTCCTATACACTACACCTCAGGCCAGGAAGGCTGGCTTACCAGCCGAAATGGAGATAAATTATTCCGCACGACCGATGCGGGGGCTTCCTGGCAGGCTGCCACGCCTGACCAGTATCCTAAAGCCCTAGAATCCATTCCAGAGGATACTACGTTATCCGGAAGGCAGGCGGGGGGCCTGGGTTGGGCTGTTACCTCCACAGGCAACTGCAGTGGTGAAAAATCCACCCCCGGCTTTACCTGCCGGAGTGATACCTCCCTGCAGCAATCCATGGATGGGGGGCAAACCTGGCAGGAAATTCCATTACCCGGGCAAGATTAGTTAATTCCTGACAGGGTCATGAAACCACATATTTGTTACAATTGAGTGGTATAAGTTTTTGATTCTTTTATATACTAAAAGGTACATTATGACCCTGCGCCTTCACCTCCAAAAACTGGCTGAATCGGGTGAAATGCTCACCCTAACTACGCCTATTTCAAAGATTTACGAAATGGCTGGGATTCTAAAAGAACTGGAACCACAGCCAGTCATGTTTACCCATGTACAAGAAAGCCTGTTTATGGTCATGGGGAACCTTTTCTGCTCCAAGGCAGGGTTTGCGAATTACTTGAACATCCAGGTGAAGGATATTATCCCCAACCTAATCCAGGCTGTCCAGGATCGTACTCCTTGCCCCACGATTGCTGAAGCACCTTGCCAGGAAGTGGTCATCATGGACCCCGACCTGGACAGCCTGCCGATCCTGCGTCACTGTGCATTGGATGGCGGCAATTACATCAGCTCGGGGGTATTCATCGCCGGTCACCCCAGTTTCGGCCAGAACCTGGACTTCCACCGGGCTATGCAGTTCTCCAAGAACGAGATGGCCATCAGGGTGGTGCGCGGACGCCACTTCGACCGCTTCCTTGAAGAGCTGGGCAGCCTGGATGTTGCTGTTTGTATAGGCGTCCCAGCGGAGGTGCTCGTGGCAGCTGCGACATCGGTGGAGTTAGGAGTGGATGAGCTGGAAATTGCCAATGCACTATCCATGCGCTGCCTAGGGCAGCCGCTGAACCTGGTGCATGCCAAAACGGTCGACCTGAATGTACCCGCCGAGGCAGAATTCGTGCTGGAAGGTACGGTATTCGCTGACCGCCGGCATATGGAAGGACCTTTCGTTGACCTGACAGAGACTTACGACATCGTCCGCAACGAGCCGGTTTTCGTGATCAAAGCTATCACCCATCGCCAGGGTGCAATATGGCATGCCCTGCTTCCGGGTGCCCTCGAACACAAGCTTCTGATGGGTATGCCACGCGAACCGACCATCTACAAAAAAGTTAATGAGGTCACGCGCTGCCTGGATGTCAACATTAACCCGGGAGGCTGTTCATGGTTGCATGCCATCATCCAGATTGATAAGCGCTCGGAAGATGACGGTAAAAAAGCCATCCAGGCTGCTTTTGCTGGACACCGCTCGTGCAAACACGTCTATGTGGTGGATAAGGATATCGATATCTACAACCCGCTAGAGGTGGAATGGGCAATGGCAACCCGCTTCCAGGGTGACACAGACCTGGTGATCAAAGCGAAAGAGGCTGGATCAAGCCTCGATCCATCCAGCGAACGCACAGAAAACGGCACCCACCTTACCACTAAGCTGGGTTTTGACCTGACCAAACCGCTCGTCTCGCAGGGCAAGGGCTTCGACAAAGCCATTTTCCCAATGGTGGAGATCACCAGTTACAAAAAGAAATGACATATATTTCTGCTCCGGGTATAAACCATATACTATTTCTTTGGATAAGGGAAAATGCTGCTGACTGCTGAAGAAAAAGAGATGCTTGAAGGCGCTCAGGGTCGGGCAACCCAGAAAGCCATGCAGATCCTGGTTGCCCTGGGTGAGATATATGGCGCAGAGCACATGATCCCGGTTACCTCAGTTCAAATTGCCGGTGTGAGCTACGACAATCTGGGAGAGGCTGGACTGCAGTTCCTTTCTGAGATGGCAGAGGGAGGCGGAAAAGCACGTGTACATACCACACTCAACCCCGCCGGGATGGACATCGAAAGCTGGCGCATCCTGGGCATCCAGCCAGATTTTGCCGAGAAACAGGAGCGTGTATTGGATGCCTATTCCAGGATGGACGTAATCACCACCTGCACATGCACCCCATATCTCACCGGTAACCTTCCTCTTTTAGGCGAGCACATTGCCTGGTCAGAAAGCTCGGCGGTTTGCTACGCAAACTCAGTTCTGGGTGCGTGTACCAACCGTGAAGGCGGCCCATCTGCCCTGGCCTCATCCCTTACCGGACGAACCCCCGAATATGGCTTTCACCTGGTTGAAAATCGCCACCCAAGGGTGACCTTCCTGGTGGATGCCAGGTTGGCAGAAACAAGTGAATTCGGTGGGTTGGGGAAGGTGATTGGAGAACACATCCAGTCTTCCAAAGCCATCCCCTACATCCGAGGCATCCAGGCGGTAACCCTGGAGAACCTCAAATCCTTCTGCGCCAGTCTAGCAACCTATGGTGGGGCTGCGCTTTTCCATATGGAAGGCATCACCCCCGAAGCAGATTCCATCAAACCCCCGGCAGAACAGGTTAAGATCTCCAAGATTGAGCTAGAGGCTGCAATTCAATCCCTGAATGATGCAACCGTGGCTGAAGTGGATTTTGTCAGCCTGGGCTGCCCACACTTGAGCATTCACGAGATTGAGCAAATTGCGCAGCTGTTGGAAGGCCGGCAGGTGAAGAAGGAGTTCTGGATCACCACCGCCCGTGCCACCATGCAGATCGCTGACCGGTGTGGCTATACCAGCATTATCGAGGCTGCTGGGGCTAAATTTGCTGCGGATACCTGCTGTGTTGTCGCTCCCATCCAGGGGCGCTTCACCGCTATGGCGACGGACAGCGCCAAAGCCTGTTATTATGCCTCCGCCAAGAACCAATTTAAGACGCTGCTTCTCCCCTTCGATGAAGTTGTCAGACTGGCGTGCCTGTGATACTCCACGGTCGCAGCATTTTTCAGGGCAATGCCGAGGGTGAAGCCCTGGTTACATCACAACCCATCTCCTTCTTTGGTGGTGTGGACCCCGAGACGGGGGTCGTGGTTGAGCGTGGGCATCCGCTGGAAGGTCAGTGCATCGCCGGAAAAGTACTGGTCTTTCCCACCGGGAAAGGCTCGACAGTGGGTTCTTACACGCTTTACCGCTTGAAGATGAATGGATACGCTCCGATCGCCATCCTCAACGCAGAATGCGAGACCATCATCGCAGTGGGCTGCATCATTGCCGAGATCCCGTGCGTAGACCAGCTACCCTTCCATGAAATCCAATCCGGCAGCTTGGTGCAGATTGACGGGAGTAGTGTTATTATCAAAGATCCAGCTAACCATTGATAGGCGGAGTACATTCATGAAAAAACGAACCCTGCTCATGATCCCCGGTCCCATCGAATTTGAGCCTGCCGTGCTCTCTGCCATGGGAGACCCCACCACCAGCCACCTGGCCCCAAGCTTTATCGAAGCTTTCGGGGAATCCCAGGAACAATTACGCCAGGTATTCAATAGCTCATCCGGGCAACCGCTGGTGCTGGCAGGCTCAGGCACCCTGGCAATGGATTGCGCTGGCGCAAACCTGGTGGAGCCCGGGGATAAAGCCCTGGTGATCAATACCGGCTACTTTTCCGAGCGTTTCGCCGCCATCCTCCAGCGTTATGGTGCCATGGTGACGATACTTCCTGTCCAGGTGGGCGGCCGCCCAGATTTGGAGCAGATAAAATCAGCCCTGGAAGCTGAGTCCTACAAGCTGATGACTATCACCCACGTGGATACTTCCACGGGTGTGATGGCGGAAGTGCAGCAGGTCTCTGAGCTTGGGCAGAAGTACGGGGTGCTGGTTATCGTGGATGGGGTCTGTTCAGTGGCTGGAGAAGAACTGCAAATGGATGCCTGGGGGGTTGACTTGGCTCTCACCGCATCTCAAAAGGCGATCGGGGTCCCCCCGGGATTAGCCTTACTGATGATCGGACCACGCGCCATGCAGAAATTTCAGAAAAGGACCACTCCAGTGCTTAATTACTATGCGGATTGGACAAACTGGCTGCCCATCATGCAGGCTTACGAAGCTCGCAAGCCGGGCTACTTCGGCACCCCTCCGGTTAACTTGATCTTTGCCCTGCATGTGAGCCTCGGGCAAATCCTGGCAGAAGGCATACCGAAGCGCTGTGCCCGTCACCGTGCCATCAGCCGAGCTTGCAAGGCAGGCGTGCAGGCGCTTGGGTTAAGCCAGGTGCCGCTGAAGCCTGAGTTTGCAGCCCATACGCTGACTGCCCCGCGCTTCCCACAAGGTGTGAATGGGGCGGAATTCCTGGCCGGTGTTTTAAAGGCAGGTGTGACCTTGGCAGGCGGTTTATATCCCACCATCCGCACTGAATACTTCCGTATCGGTCACATGGGTGCTGCCACCCTGGCAGATATCCTGGTGACCATCAGCGCGATTGAAAGCGCCCTGGCTGGATGTGGGCATAAATTCATTCCAAACGTCGGTGTTGAAGCTGCCCAGGCCGTGGCAAAAAAAACGTCATAAACAGGCGAACCGGACCCGGAGCATCAGGCATTTATACCCGCAAAATACTCCTTCATCGGCTCAAAGTAAGACTCAACCCATCCCTGTTCGTACTTCCCCCCATGCGGTGGAAGCCCCATGTGTCTTAATGTTAACCTGGTCTGCTCTCCAACGAGCTCCAGCGTGATCTCCAATCGGGAATCCGGATCGTCTTCGTTAAATTCAAAGGTTCTCCAGGATTGAACGATACGCTTAGCATATTCAAGCTCGAGATTCCTGCCATGTATATAACCATCCCAGGCTTCGAATTCGCCTCCCACCTCTGCTGAGACAGAGGCTGGACTGCCAGTCATCTGGGAATGGCCGTCTGAGCTGAGCCAGGCTGAATAGACTTCCTGTGGATCAGCTGGAATCAATGCCGAAATTATAAATTCAATCGCCATTTTAAATCCTACTAAAAAAACAGCCCGGAAGTATTCAACCTCCGGACTGTACACTCACTTGGTAATCATCTCCTTGATGGTCTTTTCGACTTTTTTCTCGTCATAGCCCACCAGGATGGTCCCCTCGATATCGAAGGTCGGGGTTGTGCGGGTACCGTTCGCCCACTTTTTCACCTGATCGGCAGCACCCGGGGTGACGTCAATATCCACTTCAATGTATTCAACATTATTTGCCTGGAGCCAGGCACGCGCTCGCCGGCAGCCAGGGCACCAGCGGGTGCAGTATATCACCACGCCTCCATGCGGAAGTCGGATCTCATCCGGATTTATGGGGGGTGGTGCCGGGTTGCGTAATGCCGCTTCAGGGTCGACCCGACGCAGCACTTCCAACACAACATCGTTATCGGGTTGGTGATCGATATCATGGATATCGATATAGCGGATATAACCGCGCTTGTCGATGACAAAGATAGCCCGCTCGGAATCCCCTTCCTTCTCACGGAACACACCGTACAAGTTTGCCACCCTGCCATGCGGCCAGAAATCACTCATCAGGGGATAATTAATTCCGCCCAATGATTCTGTCCATGCTTGCAGGCAGGGAATATGATCAATGCTTACGCCCAAGACCTGGGCATCCAATCCCGCGAACTTGCTGGTATCGGCTTCGTACGACGGGATCTGGCCAGTTCAGATGGGCGTCCAGGCCTTTGGAAAGAACACCAATACGACATTCTTACCCAGGTAATCGCTGAGCTTGACGTCCTTATCCAAGTGCGATGGAAGGGTAAAATCAGGAGCTAACTGACCAACATATAGTTTCATATTTTGCCTCCTTACTGGTGTGCAATTTTACCTCATATTTAATTAAACATTGGGCAGCAAAACTGCCCATCGATACCAAATTGATTAATGTTATTTAATGTCTCTAGCCCAGAAAGGTCCACCAAATAAAGGTGCAAAAATACAAAAATTAACAAACCTGCAGCCAATACTACAAGACCAATAATTGCCAGGATAATTCCACCTGTTCCATGCACAACTGGAGACCAACGACAGCGAGTACAATCCCCGCCACGATGCGTAGCAGACGACCAGCCAGCGAAGACATGAAGCGCGAATCCCATAATTTTCTCTTTTTTATCATTCAAATAGTGTTTTTTCAATGATTGCCTGTAACATTAACCATTTAGATACACAGGGGTAAAAAAGGTTATATCAAATGCATCTGCCATCACGCGGGTTTTTAAGTCATCCTCTTCCACACCGAATGGCTGCAGGATGGTGGCAGCGGCGCGGAACAACAGCACCCGGTAGCGTCCCTGGTCAATGCTGCGCAGCTCAGGAGGCTTGGGTAGATCCCAGGCATGCACACCCGGCTCACCCAGCGTGTACACAAAACGCACCCGCTGTCCTGGGCGCAAGTGCTTACCCACCGCAGCCAGCTGTGCCGCCGCTCGGGCAGCCGGAGAGGGCGTGCGGTATTCCGACAACTCGCGGCTCAGCGTTTGCGAGACCAGCAAGTCCTCCACACGCACCCCAGATGTACGCAGCCTGGTTAACGCCCTGCGCAGAGATCTTAATACCTTAGGCAGGTAGGTGGAGCGGTCCTCCACATTGGAGGCCTGCACCAGGATGTCGATAATTTCCTTTTGCGTATTTGCCACCCAGGCTGGTGTATCGTGGCGGCGGGTCTCAATGCCGCGCATCTTCAGGCTGCCATCCTGAAAGACACCAAAATAACGGTTAGGCACAGGCACGCGCTCATCCATGCGTGAGGGCAGGAATGCCACCCATCGGTAGATTCCATCCAGGGCAATCGGCAGGCTGGTGCGGGTGGTGATCTCCTCAAGCAGCGGCTGGAACGAGGGCACATCCGCCAGTCCTTTCTTTTTCACCCACAAGCCATCCACGTACATATGCAGCACGGTGAAACCCATGTCTTCAGCTGCCTCCTTGGCGCGCAGCAGCATCTCGCGCCCATAAGCGGTCACTGCCTCGTGGGCTTCGATGCGCCCAAAACGGGCGTTCTTGTAGCCCAGGTAGCCAAAGCAAGTCACTAACAGCCACTTGTGCGCCGTGGCCTGAGCTTGGTAGGTCTGGCGGCGCGGATCCCAGGCGGGCAGCTCTGCCAGGCGCAGCTTGAGCTCCAGGCGTTTATCCAGCAGGGGTGCCAGGGTCTGAGGGATCAGGCCGGAGGTATCCTGGTCAATCCACAAGCCCAGTTCCGAAACCCGCTCCAGCCGGGCGTACTGGTCGCGCCCCTTTGCATTCGGGTCTGCCACCGTCTCGGGCGAGATATTAAAGTGGCGCATGATGCTTGGGTACATTGAAATGAAGTCCACCTCCGCCACGTCACGGTGAAGGCCAATCAGGGGCTGGTACACCAGGCCTCCCTGGTCAGCCTGCATCATCTCAAGGGCACTTTTGGGGCGTTCGGCTTGCTGCTTATGCCAGGGTACCATGATGCCCAGGCGGAGTGCCGTCACCATCTGCATGGCCGAAATACCGCTGCCGGGTGAAACGCGTGCCACCACCTGACCTGCCAGGGCGGTGACGCGTGCCAACTCATACACCCCCTCCAGACCATATTCATGGAACAGCATGGCATTGCAGCCATCGATATGCCAGCGCCCAAACAGGTGCACCTGCTTACCGCGGTAGATCACCTGCCCATAAGCCTGGTAGCTACGCTCATCTTTCCGGATGACCTCCCGGCCCGGCTCGCGGTTCAAGGGCAGCGGGATGCGCCACTTTTCAGCCAGGTCGATCAGGTAGGGCAGAAGCCAGGTGTCGCCCCAGGCAGTCATCAACACGTCCGGGTCCTGGCGCTGCAGGATGGCACGCAAATTGATCAGCAGCGGGCGGGGGTGTTCGAGACTAAAGCGGTAGGAAACGCTCATGGAACGCACGTACACAGCCTGCGGGTCAGCGTGTGCCGGGTCGACATCTGGCTCAATCGCCAGCAGGCGCAGAGGGGGTGGTGGGGGGTCCAGCTCCCAGGGTGTATCCAGCACCTCCAGTGCCTGCACAGCGCCCCGTTCATCTGCTTCTACCTGGCAGTGCACCAGTGGAAACGTGTTGTAGACGGCGGCATGGCGCGTGGTGATGGGCAGGTCAGCGTCATAATAGGGTAGCTCGGGAAATTCGCGGGCGACACGTGAAAAAAGGTTGGGTTGGGCTGCCGTTTGGTCCATCCGGGCTTCCAGCACCTCCACTGGCTGGGGTGAGAAGATATCCTGCCGCGTGGTGCGCTTCAGCTCCACCTTTTCCGGCTGGGATTGCAGGAAGCGCCACAATTGCCGCAAGCGTCTCGGCTCGCCAGCCGCATAAAAGGTGATGGGAAAATCCTGGGTCAGGCGATGGCGCTGCCCGTCCTCACCCACCAGCCAGAGCACAACCCCGCTGTGCGTATCAGCGAACAGGTCCAGCAGCCAGCCTTTAAGCTCAGCCATGCATGTTAAGCAAATCCGATGGCGAGTCTGAAGGCTCAGGCTCCACCAGGCCAGGATGTGAGAGCGAGGATCCGGCTTCCTCAGCCACGCGAAGTGGGGCAGGGTCACCCACCTCCACCGCGGCTGTGAGCGAATCAAGGTAGGCCGTGGAATCGCCCTGCTCCAGCTGCTCCAGGGCAGCCGCATCGCTGGGGTTCAGCAGGTAACGCATGCGCAGCACCTGCTTATGTTCCTCCAGCAGCATCGAAAGCAGGAAGACTTCGAAAGGCAGGGCATGTGAGGCATAAGCCGCGGCGGCCAGGTGCTTGTGAGCGGCCGCGAAGAGGTCGTCCAGTGCTTTCTGGTCGCTGCGCCGCAGGGCGCGCCGGAAACGCAGGAAAGACTCCTGCTCTTTCAGAAAAACTTGTGTCACAGATGGAAGTGTGCGTCCCATAAAGGGCCTCCTTAAAACAGGCGCAATGGCTCGACAGGCTGCGGCTCTTCAAAGCTCCATACCTGTCCAGCTGCACCTGCCAATATTTCAAGCAATTCTCCTGGCTGGTTGCGGTTGGGTAAACTGGTGCTCACCGCCACGGATGCTGATCGGCATAACCGCCGCAGTTCGGCCAGGCTTACTTCCAGCAGGCGCATCCGCTCCGAAAGCTTCACGTTCTCGTCGTAGAAAGTGTCCAGCAGGTTCAGCACCAGCACGGGCGAGAAGTCTGCAACCGACTCCGTCAGCAGCGTTTCCACCTGGTAGCAGGTGAAGGCACGTGCCACGCTCACACGGTCCAGCGCAGCCTGCCAGTACGACGTCCGTTGGCGCAACTGACGTGCCAACCCATAGCCATCAAAGCAATTGCCAGCATCCACCAGGCGTACCCTGTTGGTTAGTGCCAGGCGCGCGGCCAAGACAGTCATCATCTGGCGTTGGGCCCGATGCGGTGCCAGCACCAGGTGAAGCTGGCGGGGGGAAAGCTGAAGAGAATCATCCATATTCCTAGTGTGGTTCAGAGCGGGGTATGTGTAAGTGTCCATATCCTGATTATATCAGAACATTTGTTCTAATTACATTAGAATTTTATCAGCGCACCATTAAACAGTTTATCCGGTCAGGCATCAAAAATGCAACCTCTCCCGGGTGTACACACCAATTTTATTTTTCGACGCCAGGGATCGCAGATTGCCGGCCTGCACTGCCCAGGCATTGGGTAAATTTTCCTCTCGGGAGGTAATTTAGCAAATTATGAACTCGATTGTGCCATGCAAAGTATGCCCCAGGCTATGTGAACTTGCTTCAAAGAGAGCCATGGCATGCTATCCACGTACAATGCAATATGTAATGCACGGGATAGAAACAACGTTCCTTAAGGTGAGTGTAAGGATGCCAGGCATTTAATTATGGTAAAATCATCCGCCGTCAAAAAGGTGGCTTGATTTTTTGTGTGCACTTATAGATGAATTCTTACTTTTCCTCCCTTCCAGTTCCCCCTGCTAATAACCACAGGCTTCTCATCCAGTTATGCCAGGTGGTCAAGGTATACAATACCGCCGCAGGTGATTTCACCGCGCTCAAGGGCATCACGGCCGACCTTTACGCGGGTGAGTTCGTGGGTGTGATCGGCAAGTCTGGGGCAGGCAAGACGACCTTGCTCAATATGATCACCGGTGCAGACATGATCACGTCCGGTGAGGTTGTCTTCAATGAGCCAGATGGGAAGAGCACCTCCATTCACAAGCTGAGCGAGAATTCAATGGCCATGTGGCGTGGGCGCAACGTGGGTATTATCCACCAATCTTTTCAGCTGCTGCCCATGCTCAACCTGGTGGAGAACATCATGCTGCCCGTGGATTTCAGCGGTCTCTATAAGAGGCGGGTCAGTAAGGAGCGTGCTATGGAGCTGCTCAAGCTGATGGAGCTGGAAGACCATGCATATAAGCTGCCAGCTTATATTTCTGGGGGCCAGAAGCAGCGTGTTGCCATCGCCCGTTCTCTTTCCAATGACCCACCCATCATCGTTGCAGATGAACCTACCGGCAGCCTGGATACTCTCACGGCGGAAACCATCTTTGAGATATTTGAGAAGCTGATCGAACAGGGACGCACCATCATCATGGTCACGCATGACAACAATCTCTCTCCACGCTTTACACGCCGCTTGCAGATTACGGATGGAATCATAACCGTAGATTCAGGATTTCACCTGGCAACTGCCCAGGAGCAGCGATGAACGATGCAGCTTCTGCCCCGATGATCCAGCTCCGCCAGGTGGTTAAGCGTTTTAAAACCGGAGCAGGTGAGTACATGGGTCTACGAGGTGTGGATGTAGACATATTCCCAGGTCAGTTCGTCGCTATTGTGGGTAAATCCGGAAGTGGCAAATCCACGATGCTTAATATGATCACTGGAATAGACCACCCCACCTCCGGCGAGGTGCTGGTGAATGGGGTGAATATCTATAAAATGACCGAAAGTGAGCGTTCCTTATGGCGCGGGCATAACCTGGGAATCGTCTTCCAGTTCTTCCAGCTCTTACCTATGCTCACTTTGGTGGAGAACACGATGCTCCCGATGGATTACTGTAATGTGTTTTCTCCGCTGGAACGTCCGGAGCGCGCCATGGAGCTGCTTAAAATGGTCGGATTGCAGGAACAGGCCCACAAGCTTCCGGCGGCGGTCTCCAACGGACAGCAGCAGGCGGCAGCGATCGCCCGAGCACTTGCAACCGACCCGCCCATTATTGTCGCTGATGAGCCCACCGGGAACCTCGACTCTCGCTCATCCGAAGAGATCATCGAACTTTTTAACCAACTTGTCTTGCAGGGTAAGACGATCATCCTGGTTACTCACGATCCGTCCATTACCAAGCGAAGCACGCGAACATTGATCCTTGCGGATGGCAAGATCATTAATGAGACTGTAGCCAAAGCACTGCCTTTGCTCACCCACACTCAAATGCTTAAGGTAACCCAGCTGCTCGAGCACAAGGAAATACCTGCAGGGAACACGATCATTTACAAAGGGGAGCATATTGATTATTTTTTCATGATCGCTGAGGGTGAAGTGGAAATTGTTTTCAAGCCAGCCAAGCGAGAAGAATTAACCATTGCCCGTCTCGGTGAAGGCGAATTTTTTGGCGAGGTTGAATTGGTGCATGGTGGTAATTCAATAGCCAGCGTGCGCGCAGCGCCAGAAAGATCGGTCAAACTCATAGCCCTGCATCGTAAAGATTTCTCTGAAATGCTGGTTGGCTCACCACTCACCGAAGAAGCAATCTCCCGGATCGTCCAGGTTCGCATGGCAGAGAACCGGTCGGTAGACCGAAGAGGGCGATGGTGGTAGCATGATCCGTCCACGTTGGCGCAAGGTCCTCTCCGATTTGTGGGATAACAAGATGCGTACCCTGCTGGTGGTGGCATCCATCGCAGTGGGTGTCTTCTCCATTGGTATGATCGCTGGAGCGTATGAGATCATCTCGAAAGATATGAGTGCCAGCTACGCCTCTGCCAACCCGGCGAATATCGATATGCGCACAGATGATTTTAACCAGGATCTTATTGATTCACTTAGCAACGTAGATGGTGTAAAAGAGGTTGAAGGGCGGCGTTTCTTTTCCGTTCGCGCCCGTGTTCCAGGTGAGGAGTGGACCAACCTGGACCTGGTGGCAATTAATGACTTCAATGATACGCACATTAATCTGTTATTGCCACTCCAAGGCAGCCCCTACCCAGCCGATAAACAGGTGATCTTAGAAGGCCAGGCCCTGGATAACCTCCCAGTCGAGGTCGGAGAAGAGGTGGAGTTTCAACTCCCCAATGGCAATATAAAGAAGATGACCATAGTAGGCTTTGTTCAAGACCAGACGACTGGAGCCGGTGATTTTCTTGCCCCTCCACTCGGTTATGTGACTCTCGATACACTCCCCTGGCTAGGGCAGCCAACCGAATATAACCGCCTGATGGTCACGGCCGACGGTGATTCAAACGATATCGAACACATTCGTGAGGTATCATCCTCTATCTCAGACAAGATCGAAAAAAGCAATCGCCAGGTCTACCGCACCGAGCTTAATAAGACCAACGAACACCCCATGTCATCCACAGTTGAGGCAATCCTAGGTATCCTGATGGCGTTGGGTATTTTAATCGTGTTTTTAAGCAGCTCCTTGATTGCCAATACACTTAACTCGTTGCTCACCCAGCATTTGCCTCATATTGGTGTTATGAAGCTGATCGGTGCGCGCAGCCAGCAGATTTTTGGTATGTATATTGTCCTGATTCTCTCCTTTGGGCTTATCGCCTTGTTGATTGCCCTGCCAGCTGGGGGGCAGGCAGCATATACTCTTTCTGAATATATCGCCAGTAAAATGAACTTCAACCTGCAAGGCTACCGTATCGTGCCCTTAGCCTATCTCTTGCAGATTATCGTCGCCATCTTGATACCGCTGGCTGCTGGATTCATCCCGGTTAATAATGGCTCACGTGTAAAAGTACAGGAAGCGATTAGTGGAAGTGGATTAAGCGCAGGAAAAGCCTCCTACGGTTGGTTGGAACGTCTTGGAAGCCGGGTGAAATGGATAACACGACCGATGCTGATCTCACTCCGCAATACCTTTCGGCGTAAGAGAAGGCTGTTACTCACCTTACTGACCCTGACGATTGGGGGCGCAATCTTCATCGGTGTTTTCAATGTACAAAGGTCTTTAGAGGATTTCATCACAAAGACCGAGAAATATTTCATCGCTGATGTGACCCTTAACTTTGACCGGCCGTACCGCGTGGATGAGATCAACCAGGCTGTCATGGATGTCGCGCATGTACAGCATTCTGAAGGCTGGGCTTTTGTGTCAGCTGATATCATCCGGCCTGATGACAGTGTGGCCAATTACCTGACTATCCTGGCTCCACCGGTAGACAGCAAATTAATTGAACCGATCATGCTAGAAGGACGTTGGCTCACACCAGGAGACAAGAAAGCCATCACTGTCAGTGAAGCTATCTGGAGCGATTTCCCCGACCTTAAGGCAGGCGACCAGTTAAAGCTGAAGATCAGCGGCCAGGAAGATGAGTGGACCGTGGTGGGTATTTTCCGCTTCATCAGCCGTGATCAAGTCATTGGTTATGCCACATATGATTACATCTCAGAGCTGCTAAGCTTATCCAACCAGGCTTTTTCCTATCGCATCGTCACCGAGGAGCACACATTAGAGTATCAAAACCAAATGAGCGCCACGATCGATAAATATCTGCGTGACCTTGGTTACCACGTTAGCGAAACACAGGCTGGTCTCTCCACGCTTGAAACTGCTTCAGAGAGCCTGGCGATCCTGATCAATTTCTTGCTCATCATGGCCTTGCTAACAGCATTAGTTGGCAGTATTGGATTGACCGGCACTATGGGCATGAACGTCATGGAACGTACGCGCGAGATTGGGGTGATGCGCGCCATTGGGGCAACCGATGCGCAGATCATGAAGACGGTTATTGTTGAGGGGATGATCATCGGTGTTATCAGTTGGTTTTTAGGAGCCATCTTCTCATTCCCCATAACACTCCTTCTCTCACGTATCATCAGCCTGGCGATTTTCAATTCACCCAGCGAATTTGTCCTTAATCCACTTGGATTTATCATCTGGCTGGGATTGGTCCTTATCCTATCAGCCTTCGCCAGCGTTTTACCAGCACGCAGCGCTGCCCGGCTGACCATCCGCGAAGTGTTGGCATATGAATAGTAATAATATTAAGAGGTGAGCTATGAAAAACAACTTAAAAATCTTCTCCGTTTTTGTCTTCACTGCCCTTATACTGAGCAGCTGCAGCGTATTTGACAAGCAAGCCACACCAGAAAGCACGCCTGTCCCGGTCGTCGAAGACAGCGGAGCCGTCATCAGCCAGGGCAACCTGGTTCCCAAGGATTATATGTACCTGGCATTTCCCAGTGGTGGGCATGTTGAAGAAATCCTTGTAAAGCAAGGTGATCTGGTCACACAAGGGCAAGTATTGGCACGCCTGGGTGATCGTCAGCAATATGAAGCTAGCCTGACCGCAGCCCAGCTGGAGGTGGAGAATGCCCAGCAGGCATTGGAGGACCTCAATAGTAATGCCGACATCTTGTCTGCGAATGCCTGGCTGGCTTTGTTGGACGCCAACCAGCGCGTTATTGATGCCGAGATAGCCTGGAATAAAGTGGACACAGATGAATACCAGGAAAAGATCGATGATGCAGAGATCAAGGTCTCTGATATGCAAACCGAATTGGATGATGCCCAAACCGAATTTAACAAGTATGCCGATTTGGATCCAGAAAATCCGACCCGAAAGTCAGCTGAAACCACACTCAGCGATGCTCAAAATGATTATGACAATGCAGTTCACGAGCGTGATCAACTTATCATCAACCTGGAAATGGCTGAAGCCAACCTGCAATTAGCCAAATCAATGCAAGCTAAAGCACAGAGTGACTATGACGCTACCCGACTAGGACCTGACCCTGATCAGCTCAAAATAGCTCAAATGAACCTGGATAGTGCGCTTGCCCATCAGGCATCCGCCCAGGCAGCTATGGACAACTTGGACATAAAAGCACCCTTCGATGGAACCGTAGTTGAGGTGAACATCAGTGATGGTGAGCTGGTCGGACCAGATAAATGGGCTGCACTGGTGGCAGATTATTCGGAATGGTATGTGGAGACCAACGACCTGACCGAACAAGAGGTGGTAAAGGTATCCATTGGCCAGGGCGCTTCCATCTCCCCCGACGCGCTACCTGATTTGCAAGCCAGCGGTGTAGTAACCGAAATTGCAGACAATTTCTATATTCAGGCTGGAGATATTCTATATAAAGTTCGCCTGCATGTAGATCAGCCTGATCCTGCCTTCCGGTGGGGAATGACCGTGGAAATCAGCTTTAACCCATGAAAAACAAGACCCGGGTAAAAACCGGGTCCTTTTTTTATCTGAGTAACATCAAATGGTTGTAAATTTAGTAAACAATTGTATCCTTTTAAGGCTTCTTGCATCTAATTATTTGGTTTCAACCCCCAGTGAGTATATAAGTACTTGAAGGCTCAATTTCTAGACATATTCTTAACGGAGGAACTATATGCCCATTTTTGAATACGTTTGTGCCGATTGCAGAAAACCATTTGAGAAGCTCGTATTGAGTTCCAGTAAAATTAGTGAAATATCCTGCCCCGCATGTGAAAGCCAGAACATTACCCGGAAAATTTCAACATTTGCGTCCAGGTTGACAGGTGGGAGCTCATTTTCGTTCGGCAGCACCTCGAATTCAAACTGCAGCTCTGGTAGTGTCTGAGGGACTTAACCCAAGATCAACCGTGTGTTGATAAGAATTGCGCGACGGATATGCTGGAAGCAGTGTCATCTCCTGTATATGCGTCGCACTTTATTTAATCAACTATAATCAGGATTAAGGAGAGCATATCATGCAAATTTTGACCGATGCCCAGGAAAGCCTGCTTAAAGATTCCCGCAGCTTGTTGAATAATCTGCGTGCCTCCCTGATCCAGTTTGGCGCCACATCTGAGGATCATGAGACACTGGCACAATCCATCCGCCAGCTGGATGAGCTATTCTTACTGGTGGTTGTGGGTGAATTCAACTCAGGCAAGAGTGCTTTTATCAATGCCCTTTTAGGGCAGAAATTGCTTAAAGAAGGAGTCACGCCCACCACGACCCAGATCAACGTCTTGCGTTATGGTGAAACGCAGGAACGCCAAGTGGAGAGTGAGAACCTGCATACGCTTACCGCTCCAGTGGAATTATTGGCAGAGCTGAATATCGTGGATACTCCGGGCACCAATGCGATTATCCGCCAACACGAAGCCATTACCCAGCAATTTGTCCCACGTTCTGACCTGGTGCTTTTTGTTACCTCCGCTGATCGGCCCTTCACCGAAAGTGAAAGAGCATTTCTGGAAAGGATCCGCGACTGGGGCAAAAAAGTGCTTATCGTGCTCAATAAGACTGACCTGTTCCAAAACCAGGAAGAATTGGATCTGGTGATAGCATTTATTAACCAAAATGCACGCGCATTACTTGGCATCTCACCCGAGATATTCCCCATCAGTGCCCGCCTGGCACTCCGCTCGAAGCTCGGAGAACCTGAGTTTTGGCAAACGAGTAATTTTGAAGCCTTGGAAAAATATATACAAAACACACTTGATGACAAAGGACGGCTGTCGTTGAAATTCATGAACCCCCTGGGGGTTGGCTCGCATCTGGTGGAAAAATATCTGCAGGTGACCACTTCACGCCTCGAGCTGCTTAAAACGGATTTTACCATGCTGGAGGATGTTGACTCTCAGCTTACCCTGTATCAAGAAGACATGCGACGTGATTTTAACTTTCGCATGTCGGACATAGAAAAAGTGCTTTTCGAGATGGAACAGCGTGGCCAGGATTATTTTGACGAGACCCTGCGCCTGCCACGCGTATTTGACCTGCTGAATAAGGCGCGTATCCAGAAGGAATTTGAGCAGAGGGTGGTGGCGGACGTGCCACAGCGAATTGAGAAAAAAGTGAACGAGATGATCGACTGGCTGGTGGAAGCCAACCTGAGCCAATGGCAGGCGGTGATGGATCACATCGCAGACAGGCGACGACAACACCAGGAACGTATCATCGGTGATGCGGCTGGTGGAAGCTTCCACTACGACCGGGAAAAGCTGATCGATGGTGTAGGCCGGGAAGCCCAGCGCGTGGTTGATACGTATGACCGCCAGGCAGAGGCACGCCTCATGGCAGAGGGAGCCCAAACTGCAGTGGCCGCCCTGGCTGCCACCGAGGTTGGGGCATTAAGCCTGGGTGCGCTGATCGCAGTCCTGGCCACCACTGCAGCCGCGGATGCAACCGGCATCATCCTGGCCAGTGTAATTGCACTGCTGGGTTTATTCATCATCCCTGCTAAAAAGCGCCAGGCCAAAGCTGATTTGCGTGAGAAGATCGCTAATTTAAGAGAACAGCTTATCCAATCCTTGCGGGTACAATTTGAGCAGGAGATGGAGCGGGGGATGCATAATATCAAGGATGCCATCGCCCCCTATTCCCGCTTTGTACGCTCCGAACAAAGCAAGCTGGAGGAAGTGCAGTCAAAACTTGCTGAAACGAAAACTGGCCTGGAGAGTTTGAAGGTGAAGGTGGGAGAAGTGATCGGGGTTTGAAATTGTGATATTTGTAACAGTTCCTGCTTGACTCAGGAATATATTGGGATAATAAGAACGCGGTTGAAAAAATGGAGGGATCATAAGGTTATATATAACCATATCTAAGCGTACGATTTATTATCTTCGGATGCGATGAACCACAGACCTTATTGGGCGCCTACCTTTTTATAGGAAGGCCTTTGGGGAGCTAATAGCGAAACCGGCCGGTATGGTCGTTTTTGGTTTTTTAGGGACACATTTATTTATCACTTATCAGGAGGTCGGTTATCCGAGAAAAGTAATCCGATAAAAATGAAAATATCAACCTATTAATACCACTTTGAGGAGGGAGTAATGAAACGCAATGTTTTATTTTTCTCAGTCAGTATGATCGTAATGTTCAGCATGCTAGTGGGTTTGACTGCCAGCACTGCCCAAACACTGCAGAGCGCCATGCCGTCCCATGCCGCCTCCGCTGTGCCCATCTGGAGGCAGGTCAATCTAAATGGTTTTGGAGATCCTTACAACGTAGGCGTATTAGCACTCGAAATTTTTAAGGACCAGCTCTATGCAGCCTCTGACAACTACCAGATTGGGGCAAAGGTGTGGCGTATGGAGACGAATGGAAGTTGGACTGCAGTTAGCGAACCGGGCTTTGGTAGCGCTTACGGCAAAAAAAACGCAGCTATTCCTGATATGACTGTTTTCAATGGAAATTTGTATGCCAGTACCGCCTGGAGTGGGATCGCAGGGCAGATGTGGCGTACACCTGATGGGGCTTCTTGGAACTTGGTGGTCAACAACGGATTTGGGAGCCCTAACAATTTTGGAGTGGCTCCTTTCGGTACTTTCAAGGGATTTATTTATGCGGGTACAATTTTTGATTCAAATGGTACAAATGGTTTGGAAATCTGGCGCAGTGCAACTGGTAACCCTGGCGATTGGCAAAAAGTTGTTACCGGAGGAAAGGGCAACCCTAATAACTATCTTGCTACCGATTTTACGGAGTTCGGTGATTATTTTTATGCTGCCGTTGAAAATATGCAGGATGGATTGGAGATCTGGCGGACAGATGATGGTTCCGATTCTACCTGGACGACTGTCAGCAGCGGGGGGTTCGGGGATGCAGATAACACCCAGAGCGGTGGTATGACCATTTACAAAGGCTATCTCTATGTGGGTACGCGCAACGATGTCACAGGTGCACAGCTTTATCGTTCAGCCAATGGAACGTTATGGGACCAGGTGATTGATGACGGTTTTGGGGATTTGGATAACTTCAAGATTGAGATGATCTATATATTGAATGATAGTCTGTTCGCAGGGACGGATAATAACATATCCGGAGTCGAGATATGGCAGTCTACGGATGGTCTTGTCTGGTACCAGATCAATCAGGATGGTTTCGGCGATCATAATAATCTGACTGTGCTTTGGAATAGTTCTATCACTGAATATCTTAAACACCTATACATTGGGACCGAGAATACAGTAAATGGTGGTGAGATCTGGCAGCTATACGCCGGATTCCCGATGTATTTACCAGTAGTTAAACGCTAGCCTATTAAATTGGAAGTGCCAGGGTCAATTCCGACTATGGCACTTCTCACGGAAAATATAGTTCTATTACGGGATTATAAAACCCTCTTGGTCATATCCAAGAAAATGTGTGTCGATTTAAAGTAATTTCTCAATCTCGCCCCATAAGTTTGGCAATTCTAATGCTGTAGCAAACTGCTCCACCCAATATTGGATACGTTCTTTATCCAAGTTTGGGTGACTTGCAGCGACACCTTTAATATCTTCCAAATCTTTAGCCCGGTATGCAATGGCTTTCATGATGATCAAATCTTCAGCGGTGGGTAAACGCACAGACAGTTCACCTAGCTTGAATTCCTGCCCCCGCTCAACCATTTCTATTTCGAAGGGTAGTATTCCGAGGAAGATATCGATACTAATCCCGCTGCTCTCGTGCTGAAGCAATAAAACCCGGTTTTTTCGTGCAAAAGTCTCGGCATCTGAAATTCGGGCACTCATTCCCTCTGCTTCACCCGCTTCAATTAATTTGGGTAAATCATCCATGCTTAATAGAATAACTGCATCGAGATCGACAGTCAAACGGGGTTGACCTAACAGGCTGGCAGCAATACCTCCAACGATCACACCATGATTATTAAACCTTTTTATTAGATGCTGAAGTGCATCAAGAGGATCCATGAGTGCGGTTGAAATTATTGGTTTTGTTTGTCTGATTTTTCTTTTAACTTTACCCATTGTTGATAAACCAGTTTTTCACTTGAATCTGACATAGAAATACCCAATCGTATTGCCAGACAAACTATCGAGTTTAATTGTCGCCATTTTGTTTCCATCGAAGTTGAACGCAACTCCTGCAATTCAACCTCGGCGACAGCTCTCCACCGTTCTTTGTATGCAATCGCATCCTCTTTCAAAATCATAGAGTCATTATAATTCACCTTTGAAGAGTTTCCGGAGAAGTGATTGGCTCGTATGTACTTGAGCAATATAGGTTCAAAACCAACTCACATTTTGTCCCTGGGTGTAGCGTTTCTTCTCACGCTGGTTCCAGATCACCACTCCCCCGCTTCCTATCACCTGATACCCGTCATCGCTTCCCACCAAAGCGGTATTAACTTCAATCCCCAATAGAGTCTGTTCATCCCCAACCAGCAGGTGAAGTGCTTTGACTATCCCGCTGGGAAGCTCATCAAAGTGGGGCATGATGATCGTACCCGGCAGCATGCCAAAAGCAGGCTTTGAGTGCGGAAACCCCGGGATGCGCTCGCCCATGATCATCGCCCCAGCGCTGCATCCCGCCACCACCCCACCTTTTTTATATACTTCCATAATTGCTTCCCAGGCTAGGCTGCAGTTCAATGTGCGGTACAAATAATCCGGTTTCCCTCCAGATAGATAGATGAAATTAGACCTCCTGATTTTCTCCACGAGCTCAGTCTGATTGGCGCTGGGTGGATCGATCACCGGCAGCGATTCCACTTCTACACCCAATCTCGTAAAGTGCGTCTCACCAAGTTCCGACCAGTAATTAATTCGTCCTGCTCCCTCGGTGCCAGCCGCCGTGGGCAGGCAGACAACGTGAGCCTTCCCGTTTAGCAGTCCCAACAGGTACCGATCCACAGCTTCCATGGGGGGTAAATATTCGCCACTGCCAACCAGGGCAAGCATATTACTTCCCACCCTTCCAGGTTTGAGCAAATTTTAATATTCGCCGCTGGATATACCAGGTATGCAAGTCAGCGATCGGTCTTTGCTGTCCAACCAATCGCATCGCCTGCTCAGGTTCCATCCCCTGGGCGATCAGGATGCACGTACCCATGGCTGGACCACGGTGCCTGCCATGACTGCAATGGGTATAAACAACTCCCCCCTGATCGATCACTCTCAGCGCTGCATTCACACCCTGCTGAAGCGCCTTGACTGGGATCGGAAGTAATGGCGAGTCAACTGTTGGTAGCCATAAGCTGATCAAGGGCGGCGAGATTGGATCATGTACAGGTGGGAGTCCGATACGCATATTGATCACCAGGCTGATCCCAAGGTCATGCAGGCGCTCATAGTCCTTGTTCTTCGGGGTTGTGCCGATGAACAGGCTATCAGTTATTTTTGAATAATCCATTACAATGCAACGATCTTTCTGGCTTCCGCCCCCGCGCTGGCCTGGCAAAGATAAACCTTTGCTTCCCGTCCAGTCTTCGTGCGGTAATTTTCCTGCAGTCCCTCCTTGAATGCTTCTGCATCTTTAGCAGCCACCAGGTTGACCGTACACCCGCCAAAACCCGCCCCGGTCAGGCGTGCTCCATAAATCCCTGGTAATCCACGCGCAATATCAACCAGGTAATCCAGTTCTGGGATACTTACTTCATAAAAATCGCGTAAGCTCTTGTGGCTTGCGAACATGAAACCACCGAACATGTGCGCATCTCCCCTGTGCAAGGCGATAATAGCCTGGTCTACGCGGTGGATCTCCTTAACCACATGCTCGGCCCGGCGCTCAACTTCAGGGGGTAGAAATGTTGAATAGGCTGCCAATTCAACTGTCGAGACATCCCGCAGGGATTTTATCCTTGGTAGATACTTTTTTAACAATTCCACTGCCTGTTCACAGGCTGAACGCCGGTCGTTGTACGCGGAACCTGCCAGGCTCCGCCGGATGCCCGAATCAGCGATTACAATGGCGGTTCCAGCTGGCAGCTCAAGCGGGTGCCATTCAAGACTGCGGGTATCAAAACACAGCACATGCCCATCCACCCCACATGCACTGGCGAACTGGTCCATCAATCCCGATGATACCCCCACGTATTTATTCTCAGCCGCCTGGCACAATTTTGCCAGTTCCAGTTTATCCAGCTCCCATCCGCAAATTGCCTGCCAGGTGGAAGCAAGCGCTACCTCCACCGCGGCAGACGAACTCAATCCCGCCCCAATTGGCACATCGGAAGTGTATACCGCTTCCATTCCCTGGAGCAGCAGACCAGCCTGCTGTAAGGACCATGCCACTCCAGCAGGGTAGAGAGCCCACCCAGGCAGTGGCTGCCCGGCAAGCGTTATCCGTTTGGCAACCTCGCTTAACCTGAACGAAACCATTTTCCCAATATCAAGCGCATTCAGGGTTACGATGCCATTCAGCGTCGGTGCTGCTGCCACCCGTACTGCCCTATCGATCGCTACCGGTAATACAATTCCATCGTTGTAGTCGACATGTTCTCCAAGCAGGTTGACACGCCCGGGAGCCTGCGCTTCCACCTCATGAGGCCGTCCATATACCTGGACGAACCGAGATGCAAGGGTGACGTGTTTCTCTGGCAGCTGCAATCCATTATTCATCGATAACCTGGTCCATTCACGGGGGGTTTAAATAACCGGGAAATTGAATGCCCCCGGGAAATCCGCCCGGACTACTTCTTCTTTACCGCTCCAGGAGGAAATCTGGATCCGGTACACTGCTGTAATATTCAGTTCCTCGGGGATAATCTCCCGGTAGTCGGTCCCCGGCTTCAGTTGGGGAAAATACCTGTCCAGCAGCAGCTGCAAACCGTGCTGGGCTTGTCCGGCATCTGTGAGTATTTCTGCCTCCCCAAAAACAACCACGCTGGCATATTCAACCCCCACTTCCATGGCAGTATCCGCAGGGAGCAGTCGACCCATCTCAGCAACGCAAAAGCTCAGGCGTGGATTAGCCTCAATATTCGCCCTCATGCGCCCCTCCAGGGCACCATGAATGTAAATGGCATTCTCTGCCTCAACATACACATACTGGGTAGGTTTCAGGAAAGGTTGGCCTTTATATTCGGTGGCGATCATCCCAAATGGCATCCGCTCAAGATAAGCCTTGATCCAGGGGTCGTCTTTGGCACGGTCTTTCCGGCGTGGCTGGTTGATTGGGTTTGATTGGTCCGTCATAAGTTTTTAATTTTTACCTCAATAAAAATCATATCATTAATTCTTGTCTTTCTCCTATACTTCTACCCACACACCGACTGCTGTCAGTAGGCTGATGAGCAGGACCAGGAGGATGATATATGGAAGCATTTTTAACATCACCTCTCCCTCCCTTCCTGCCAGGTCTGCGGTGCTGGTCCCAACGACGATCTTAGCTGGCGCGATAACACTCGCCAGACCAGCTCCTGCCGTCTGAGCTGCCAGGATGGTCGCCACAGAATAACCCAACAATTGAGCTGTGCGCAATTGCAGCAAGGCGAACACCACATTGGAGTTAGTATTGCTTCCGGTCATGAAAGCCCCCAGTGCCCCTATCCAGGGAGAAACGAGTGGAAACAACCTGCCAGTAACCTCCGCCAGGCCGCGTGCCAGGGCTTCTGTCATCCCGGCAGTCTCCATAACCACTGCCATGCATACCATAAATACGATGCTGAGGCTGGGTGCCTGGACCCTTTTCACCGTTCCAAGGACGATTTTTCCGAAGGAACCTTTCTGAAACCTGCCAGCCAGCCAATATACCAGGTATGCCAGGAAGGAAGCATACAGTAAGACTGCACCAGCATGATTAAGCAGTGAAATTGGTTTACTGACTGCAGCAGGCGTGACATACCCCAGGCTGGTGGTAAGCACTGGGATTTTCACCTGGATCACCAATCCCCCCAGCAGGTGTTTTACGTCAGGGATCATTTGGATGATCAAGGTGATGATAACCAGGATGGCATATCCTGAAAGCGCCACCGAAAGCAGATTCCCATCCACGCTTCCATCCTGGCTTTGCTTCCCACGCAGCAGGCGTGCCAGACCAAAACTTGTCAGCAAGCCCGCGATGCTGCCCATAAATGCAGCTGTATTCCACAGGCCATTGGCGGCGACCACCATCTGGATGAAACCCATCACTGCTCCCAATAGCAAAGCCACCAGTGCCAGGTGGAATACTCCTCGCCAGCCTGCCGTAATATGCAGCACCAGCAAGCCGGTGATCAGGGCAGCCACACCAAGGAATAGCGCAGATGGAAAGGCCAGCATATCACTTGTGTATCCTGTCGTTGACAGCAAGGCTTGAAAAGCTGATCCAAGCGAGCCAAACGTCACAGCCCACCCGCTCCCGATGGAAGGGACGATGATAGCTGTGATGGGTGGAAATCCCAGGCCTACCAGTATAGGCGCGACCACTGCCACCGGTACACCAAAACCTCCAACTGATTGAAGGAAGGAAGCAAATCCCCAGCCAATCACCAGGGACTGCATCCCCCGGTCTGCTGTTAGGTGGGGTAAAGCTTGTCCTATCTGGGCGACAGCTCCGGCTTCATCGGTCACCCGGTAGAACAGGAAAGCTGCCCAAATGATCATCAGCACATCCAGGCTGGAGAGCAATGCCTTGAGGTGTGCATATGCCAGAAGCTCAACCCCACTGCCAAAATAAAAAATCGCCAGCCCCAATCCAACCAGGTAGCCTGCGATGCTGGCTCGCACCGCGCTCCAGCGCAAGCCCAGCATCAATACCAGGATAGTCAGGATGGGGATGAGAGCCAGCAGGAAAGGAATCATACTTGTGCAGATGATAAGGGGTCGGTTATTCTCTTGAGGGAGCTGACTATATAGAATCCTACCCGGCGTTGCCCTTCAGGTAAATACCTTGCGGGTCCAGGTCTTCACGCAGGATGCGCAGCTCTTCATCACCTGGCGGGAGGGTGGTGCGCAAGCTGCTTGCTACTTTCAGCTCCCAACCGGTATTCTCACGCACCTGGTCTGCCGTGGCACCAGGATGCAAGGAGGTGAGCATTAGTTCACCCGACTCATCCGGTTCCATGATCCCCAAATCAGTCACCACTGCTAGCATACCCCCACCGCGCAAATTGGCTGCCTGGCGTTCAACCCGGCCGCCAAGGAACCCAGCTGATGTGCGGAAGTCCAGCTTTTCTGGAAAGCGGCGTTTAGAGTGGGGGGTGAGCAGGTAACATCGGTTTGCCCAGGCGGCAATCTCCATCGATCCACCCGATCCCGGTAGGCGCACCTTGGGATGAGCATAGTCACCGATCACGGTGGCATTGATGTTCCCGAAGCGGTCAATCTGCGCCCCACCCATGAATCCCACATCCACATTCCCACGCTGCAGATAAAAGGCGAAGATATCATACATGCTGCACACTGCCAGCGCACCACTGACTAGTGTGGGGTCGCCAATAGAAAGAGGCAGCCTTGCCGGTTGAGCGCCGATGACACCAGCCTCGTAAATCATCAATAAATTAGGCGCATGCGTGCGCCTGGCCAGGTTGCATGCCAGGTTGGGTAAACCCACCCCCACGAATACTCTATCACCATCCCGGAGCAAGCGGGCAGCGTTGATGGTGAGAAGCTCAGATGAAGTATAGTCTGCCATATTTAGTATTTCCCGTAATCTACTTTGGCACTGGGCTGGCTTTCAATGCTCAAGCGCTGATGCACTTCCTGGCCCAGTTTTTCCCAATATTCCCCCCGATCTTTGACACCATACACCCATTCATCCAGGTAAGCCAGCGTGGCTTCACGGTTGCTGCTGATCTCGTCCCACTTCAGGTAAAAATTGTTATCGCGGTCATAGTAGCCCTGAGTGTAAGATGGATGTGCGCAGAAAGGCACCTTGCAGACCGCATCCACGATGAAGCCGGGTATCAACGTGCGGTTGGGATCCGAGCGTATGATGGTTTCATCCACGATCTCTTCAGCCGTGAGGATCACCCTTTCAGCCGCAAAGGCGGCTTCCTTCTGCTCGCCGATGATGCCCCAGATTTGGGCATTCCCATCCGCATCCGCCCGCTGAACGTGCACAATAGCCACATCCGGTTTTAGAGCCGGCACCACCACCACCTCTCCACCCGAGTAGGGGTCTTTCACCGTGCGGTAAGTGGGATTGACCTTTTCCAGGTCCCCAGCCGCAGTCGGGTTCATGGGCATGAAGGGCAGTCCTGTTGCCCCGGCCTGTAAGCGCGAGATCATGCCAAAGTGGGAATATTCCTCCCATTCGAGCCTGCCAGCTTCGATCTCAGACCGTACGATACGCAGTGATCCAACGCCCGGGTTGCCCATGTAGGAAAAAATCACTTTACGGGCACAGCCCCCCGCCACCATCTGGTCGTAGACCAGGTCAGGCGTAGCCCGCGCCAGGGTCAGTTCCCGCTTGCCCTGGCGGATAATCTCATGTCCGGCGGCGAACGGGATCAGGTGGGTGAAACCGGCTGCATAGACCAGGTCGCCATCCCGGACGAATTGGCGTACTGCCTCAGCCAAAGGGATTACTTTCGACATATCGTTTTTATGCCTCCTTCAATAAAAATCAATATCCATTGGGTTTTTTATTTCTTTCAGCTTTTCTTGCTCTCTGCTGCTCGCGCCACCTGCGCACTGTCCTGAAGCGCATGCTTTCGTCAGGTGGATTGTGCCCGCGCATCATTAAAGCAGCCCCAAGGAAGACAGCCACCGCCCCAACACAAAAATAGCCATAGGATGGGTTTGAAGCCTGATCCATGGCGAAAAACACAACCAGCAGGATCGCGCCAATGAAGAATAAAAACCTCCCAAACTTACTCTTCCCAGATTGCATACCATCCTCGTCCATCCTCGCCACAAAAGCGAGGATGGAATATCACAATGTCACCGGATCACGGTGCGGATCTGCTCATGCATGTACTGGGGCAGGTAGTAGTGACCACCGCCGTTTTTACCGGTGGAACCCGAGCCTTTCCAGCCGCCAAAGGGTTGGAAACCTGGCCAGGCACCTGTCGTCGCGCCTTGCGGTCGGTTGGCATAGTTCACACCTGCCTCGATGTTATCAAAGTACCATTCAATATCATCTTCTGAGCCATAGAAACCTGAGGTCAGGCCGTAGTTCACATTATTCGCCTGGTTCATGGCTTCTTCAAGATTTTTCACTTTTGCAATGGTGGTGATGGGCAGGAACATTTCATCCTTCCACAGGTGATGCTCCAGCGGCACATCTGCCACCAGGGTGGGCTGGCAGAAATAACCCCTGGAAAAAGCACCCTCCGTATTAACTTTACCACCTGTGAGGAAGGTGCCCACCTGAGAAAACTCTTCATTGAAATTTTGAAAATCCCGGTAAGAATTACGGTTGACTACCGGGCCCAGGTACACCTCCCGTTTGGTTGGGTCACCGAGCACCAGCTTGTTGATGGCATCCACCAGCCTGGCCGTCAATTCATCATAGACGGGGGCTTCAACATAGATGCGTGAAGCTGCAGAGCATTTCTGCCCTTGCAGACCATAAGCTGAGCGCAGGATGCCAATTGTCGCCCTATCCAGGTCAGCATAACGTGAGACTATCACCGGATTCTTGCCACCCAGTTCCAGGATGATGGGGCGCAAGTAATTGCAGTTGGAGAAATCGCGGAAGATTCCCATTCCCACTCCAAACGAGCCAGTAAATGTAGCCCCATCCACATCCGAACAGGTGATCAACGCCTGCCCGAGGGTGCTGCCAGGTCCGGTCACATAGTTGAAAGCGCCGTCCGGCAACCCTGCATCCCGCAGGCACTCCGCCAGCAGGCGCACCACCCAGGGGGTATCAGTGGCAGGCTTCATCACCACGCTATTGCCTGCCACCAGGGCAGCCCCAACTGGTCCACCCGTCAGCGCAGCCGGGAAGTTGAACGGGCTGATCACCAGCCAGGTGCCGTAGGGTCGCATGACGGAAAGATTGGTGGATGTGTATCCCACCAGTGGGTCACGCCCCATCTCGACCACGTAGCCGTTGTTCCGCTCCATCTCGTCACAGTAATAGCGGATCAGGTCAGCCGTCTCCGCTACGTCTCCCAACGACTCCATGCGGTTCTTGCCCACTTCCAGGCACAGGGCGGCAGAAATCACGAAGATGCGCTCATCGATCAGGTCAGCCGCTTTGCGTAAAAGGGCTACCCGCTCCTGCCACTTGATGCGACTCCAGGCCGGGAAGGCTTTGCGCGCCGCGGCCAGGGCATCCAGGGCATCCGCTGCACCACCCTTCTGGAAGATACCCAGCACGATATTTGTATCAATGGGAGATCGATCCTCAAATTTATCGCCTGTAAACCGGTCTACCCCACCGATCAGCATACCATATTCCTTCCCCAACCCAGCTTTCACCGTGGCCAGGGCTTCGTCGAAGCGCGCGTGCAGCTCTTCGGGGGGGTTGAACATGGTTGCATAAGTCAGTTTAAAATTCTCGCTCATCGTAGCTTCCTCTTAACAATAAAAGTGGCTAAAGTATAGCATCGGGCAGCACTCTCGTCAAAAGGCAGTTCCCAGTTTATCGTATAATAAACTCATGTTCTTCACCGAAGCTTCCTACCTCGGCATCGATCCGACAGCCGGTCGTACACCGTTCGCCTATGCCGCTCTGGATAGCCAGCTGCACCTGGCAGTCCTGGGGTATGGTAGCCTGGATGAGGTGCTGGCTTTCATGGCCGGTCAATCTCAGGCAGTCGTGGCTGTGTGCGCACCGCGCCGCCCCAGCCAGGGCTTGATGGGGCGTCCACAGGTGCGCGATAGGCTTTCACCACCCCCGCGCCCCGGCCGATGGATGGACTTCCGCCTGGCAGAATATCAATTACGCCAGCATGGCATCAGCTGCTACAAGACCCCCGCCGATGAGAAAGCCTGCCCCAATTGGATGAAAATGGGCTTCCAGCTCTACCAACGCCTGGAGCGTATGGGGTACCATCCCTTTCCGGCCAGGGGTCATGCTCTCCAGTTCCTGGAAGCCTACCCGCACGCCAGCTTTTGCACCCTGCTGGGACGTGCCCCGCTCCCCAAGCACACCCTGGAAGGACGCATCCAACGCCAGCTCGTGCTGCATCGACAAAAGATGGATATCCCGAACCCGATGGACCTGATCAAAGATATCACCACCCAATGCGTGCTGGAAGGTGAATGGCCACTCGATAAACTTTACAGCCCGGGAGAGCTGGATGCCCTGGTGGCTGCCTATACCGCCTGGCAAGCTGCCAATCACCCGGATCAGATCACTGCCCTTGGGGATGATGCTGAAGGACTGGTGATCCTACCCGTGGCTGAGCTAAAACGCCGCTATTGAGGGCATATCGTATGACCAACGTCGAAGAGCATCTGCGCAAGGCCATGGAAGAGGGAAAATTCGATAACCTGCCCGGTAAAGGCAAGCCCCTGCACCTGGATGAGAACAACCCCCACGCCGATTCTGATTGGGAGCTGGCTTACCATATCCTAAAGGAAAGCGGCTATACGCTCCCCTGGATCGAAACTATGCACGAGATCGAGAAAGATCTTGAGGCTGCCCGAGGCGATCTAAAGCGTGCATGGAAATGGCGGTTGATTTATTTATCAGCGGATGTGCCAGATGAGAAAGCCTCCGCCGAATGGGAGCGAGCCCTCGAAGCATTCAAGAATAAGCTACCCGCCCTTAACCAGCGTATCCGCGATTACAACCTGGAAGTGCCCATCGCGCGCTTCCAGCGACCCGTATTGAATTTCGATCACGAGACAGAAAAAATCACCTCAAATTAACTTTCACAATGCCTTCAGCAGCTTCTCCCTAAACTCCTCGGGGTGGCTATTCTCGATTACCAGCTCACGCGCATGATGGAACTGCATGAAATCGCGCATGGAAGTGGCTACCCCGCTCACCAGCTCCTCATCGGGCTCAACCCCCTGCTCCAGGAAAAGAGCTTTAATGCGCAGCACCCCCGTCTTACGCTCCAGCTTGGGATCAAAGCGCCCTACCAGCTTCTCCTTATGCAGGATGGACAGGCAGAAATAACCGTACTTTCTCTTTTCTGCCGGTATATAGGCTTCCAATAAATTTCGATAGCCCCACAGCTGCACATCCCGGCCCCGGCACCAGAATAAGCTATCAAAAAAGCTGAGGAACGTGGTTCGTTGGGCTTGTATCTCCCCCTCCGCCACCTTCTGCAGGGCTTCAAGCTGGTTCCGGTGAACCACCAGCTCATGGGCTTCGCCATCTGCCAGGAGTGCCAGGGCCGGCACGAGGATCCCCTTCTTCAGCAGCTCAGCCCCGAGTGCTTTGGGGCAGGCACGTCGCATGTGAAAGGCATATTCGGCAATCTGGTTGGGTAGGCATATCCCCAGTGCCATCAATCCCTGCTCAACCCAATACCTGTCACGTTCCTCCAGGGTCGGAGGGTTAGCATCCACCCAACCTGGAAGGACTCGCTCGGTAAGGTCATAAACGCGCTGGAAATTCACCCGGTTGGCGGCCATCAGGTCCCCCTTGACGAACAGGTATTCCAGTGCAACCTTGGCGGGCTTCCAATCCCACCAGCTGCCGCGCTTGGGACCATGATACTCAAAATCAGATGCCCGCAGCGCACCTTCCTGCTGGATACGCTGGTATACCATCTCCACCATCTCACGGTTGCCTCCATCCTCCAACCAGCGGGTATACCAACGGCTCAATACTTCCCGCCCGTGATCCGATTGAGGCATCTGGTAACGAAAATCCTTCAATGGGATGATCGCTGCAACGCTGTGCACGCCCTCGAATAATTGGCGCTCTTCCTGGGAATAGATCAGCCGGTCAAAATCTACAGGGTGGTAACTGCCCAGGCGGCTCCACAAGGCGATATATTGGCTGCGCTGGATCAGGTTGAGCGTATCAATCTGGACGTATTTGATCCGCTCAACCATTTCCTGGATCGCCTCCAGGTTTGGGTTGCGGTCGGCAGCATTTGGAGAGACTAACCCTTGTGAATAGAGTGCCAGGGTCCTGACTGCTGAAAGGGGATAGGTGGTCATCATTCGGGATTACTCATGGTACACGATTTCGTGCGATATCAATCGGCCATCCTTATAGATGAACTTGCCGGAGAAGACACCTGGTTTTTCCAGCCAGGGCAGGAAGATTGGGTCACCTTCCCACAGGTTCAGAGAGGGCAGTTCAGTATCATCGACCCAGCGCAAGTCGCCTTCGGGAGAATCGATCAGCTTCCCTTCGAAATCCTTGACCACATAGACAAACACATACCAATCCTCATCCTTGGCGAAAGCCGGGAAGGTTAAAAAGCCTTTAAGCTGTGGATCCCGAACCCTCAGCCCCGACTCTTCATAAATTTCACGTACTGCACATTCCTCGGGGGATTCACCCGGATTGAGCTTGCCCCCCAGCCCATTCCATTTTCCCTGGTGCATGTCATTGGCTTTTTTGACTCTGTGGATCATCAGGGTTTGACCATCCCGCCTTACGTAGCATAACGTAGCCAGTTTCATATTCACCGAGTATCTAAAAAACAATGGGATGGATAAGAATTAACAACCTGGAATGAAAAGGAAAACTTACGGACTCTCGTTCACCTGGTAGGTGTAGCCATCCTCAATGGGGGCTTCTGCCAGCAGGTGGCGCCTTAGGTATTGCCCGCAATTACTGCCGATCAGGTTCTCCTCGGTCTCCCCGATACTTAATATGACCTGGTAACCTGACTCCTGGAGCGCCTGGATGATCTCATATTTTTCCACTGCGCTGAGCGGATTTATGTATGAAACCAGGTCGTTCTCGCGCGCCCGGTAGGTCGGATTGAGCGGCGTTATCTTGATCAGGAACTTTCCCGGGTCAAAATAGGTCAGCAGGACTGCCGGGGCAACTGGCATGCCATCGGCCAGGGCAAAATTCAGGGTCAGCTTACGATCTCCTGGGGAATAGAAGCGCTCGCCATACTCACCGATCTGGGCAAAGCTCCATTTCTTCACCGGGATAAAGCGATCGCGCAGGTCAGGGTCAGTAGTGTGCAGCGAAACCTGGAATTGAAAGTGCCCGTTGGAATAATGCTCTTGCTTGATCTCGAGCAGCTTATTAAAGAAACGCTCGGTCCCCGCCGGGGCAACCGTGGAAATCGAGGGCATCAGTCCGGGTGCCTGGTAGCGGAGTGGTAGTTCCTCCAACACGTCCAATACTTCCTTATTCAGGGAGGGTTCGCCCATGCGGGCGAATTGTATTTTGAACTGCTCACAGGGAATATTCCTTGTGGGAAAGCGTTTGTCCACCAGGAAATCGATTTGGTCCAGGATTTCCTGCTTGGACGGTTTACCATTGTAATGCCCCCCGGCATCACACATTAAACAGCCGATCGGGCAGCCGAACATGGTTGATACAAGCAGGACCCATTTCTTTTCACGTGGCAGTGGCGGTTGGACCGACTCCACACATTCCACAAGATTGCCCGGGCTGGTTTCGATGATATACACCATGGCGAAATCTTCATTCCCTGCAGAAGCATGGATTTTTATCATACGATCTCCTTTAAATAACGATAAACTTTCATCGCCGTTAGTATTCCTTCACCAACCGCAATCGAGGTCTGGCGGAAAATACCATTCTTGACATCTCCAATGATGTAGAGAATTCCCTGTTTTTCTAACATGGGGGTTTGCTGTATGAAATCTGCTGAGAGACAATCCATGTTAGCTTCCCGACCAATGGCGATCAACAGGTAATCGGCATGAAATTGTAATTCACATGCCTGAGTCTGGCAATCCACCAGCATGCCTGATGTGGGACATTTTCTTATCTTTTGGACCAACGTTTGATCTTGATAGGCAATGCTATCCACCCCTCGTGCCCTTTCCCAAAGCAAGGGCAGGCATTTGGGCTTTTCACCGCGATTCAGGATGGTGACGTGATTCTTCTTAGCCAGGTTCAACGCATAATCAAAAGCAGCATCTCCACCCCCAATGATAACCACACATTTTCCTTCCACCTTTAACAGCTCGTGCACTTCATAGAAGACTCTGTCCTGCAGCTCCTCAGGGATGAATAAACCGGCTATGCGCAGCGGCTTGGTCCCGGTTGCGATCACCGCCAGGCGGGATAGATAACTACCCTGCGAGGTCCTTACCTGAAATAACCCTTGGTCGTATGCGATCGAGGTCACCTCTGCTTGGGTCACAACGACGCCCACGTTGCTGGCCTGCCGGGTAAACAACTTCACCAGCCTGGCTCCCGAGATCCCGCGCGGAAACCCTGGGTAATTCTCCACCAGGTTGGCATTACGCAGCAGTCCCCCCACCTCACCGCGTTCTAAGAGCAGCGGATGGATGCCATAGCGCCTGAGCTGGATGGCAGATGCCAATCCCGCTGGCCCTGCCCCGATGATGATGACCTCCTCAACCTTCACGCCCACCTCGGATTGAGTCAAGTAAATCCTTGATGAAAACCACCGATGCAAAACCATGGGCAAGGTTCACCAGGCTTGCCCTGTGATAGTTCAGGTTGTACGTCGCTGTCCCATCCACAGGGAAGAAAACCTCGTACCCGTGCATGAAGGCTGAGCGGGCGGTTGTCTCGCAGCACAGGTGTGTCATCACCCCGCAGATCACCACCTGGGTCACTCCGTTCGCGTTTAACATCTCATCAAGGGTGGTCTTGTAGAAGGCATCATACTGGCACTTCTGGATGAGGGTGCCAATCGAGGGGTCGATTTCAGGGATGATTCCATGCTGAGGGTTATCGCTGGTGATCAGATCCTCCCACCAGGTAGACATTGTCCTGGCATCCTCTGCCGTATTAATATGCTGGCTGAAAAATATTGGTCGGTGGTGGACCGAAAATTCATCCAGGAGCTGGAGGATGCCATCCAGGATTGCCCCAGCACTGGGTATATACGCATGCGAGGCTGGATTCATGAAATAGGACTGCATATCCAACACCAGCAGGGCAGAGCGTGATGGATGAAATTCTAATTTTCTAATCTGCGTCATATCAGAGACTTGCTGATACAATTCGCTGGCTTGCTGGTCTAACGATAGATCAGTGAAATACATTTCTTTCATGTTATTTTATGTCCTCTCTCTGTACCCCTTCAAATTCAAGGACGAAATCCGCCCCGTAAGCCAGTGAAGGAGTCTGGAAACCAGGTTTAGCATCCCCAGCCAGGGCACGCCTGACAGCTGCCAGGGCTGTTTCAGCAGTGAGGGCATACCCATCAGGGGTTACCATCCGGCTAACGGCACGCTCTCCCTGTTGATTGATCACTTCTCCCCATAGCCTGCTTCGCCCAATTTTCCGCGCTTCGGCAGTCGGACCTTCAGGCATGCTGTGCACAATCTTCTTTAATAACCATTGAATGGGCGGTTTGGATGCCAGCCCGATAAAAGGGCGCATCCCCTGCCTCATCCGCAATCCAGACTCTGGAAAAACCATATATGTTTCGATATTCGGGATGCCCGTGCTGTAATATGCGGTAGAGACATCCCCCCATGGAAAACTTATTGCGGTTCGAATCCCGGTTCCAAAATCGATCTGGCGGGTTTTCGACAGCAATGGCACAGGGACCAATGCGCCATCCTTCCTGACCACACCTTTGCCTGATAAACCCTCGATGCCAGTCAAAGCTGTGCCGCGTGAGAACCCGCCACCCGACCCTTTTATGGCGATGGTAAGCTGGGTGGCATCCGGCAGGCGCTGTTTAAGATGCATTCCAAGACAATCGGAGGGGACCACATCGAAACCGATCCCCGGTAGCAGCATCACGCCCGCCTGCCTGGCTTGTGGATCATGTCTCGCCAATGCTTCAAAGACCATGATCTCACCGGTGATGTCAAGGTAATGCTTACCCAGTTTCAAGCAGGGCTCCAACATAGGCTGGTATGTGCGCGAGAAGGGTCCAGCACAATTCAAAATCAGGGGTACTTCTCTGAGGACTGCTTCAAGCGCAGAGTGGTCATCGAGGGAGGCAGGATGAAACTCCAGCCCAAGCGTTTCCGCCTGTGCTTTGAGGCGGATTGGATCCCGCCCGGATAAAATGGGGCGCATCCCTAACCTGACCGCCAGGTCAGCGATCAATGCCCCGGTGTAGCCATAGGAACCATATAGAAGAAATGGTGAGGTCATGAGATAATCACTCCAGATACATTCAGACAATACTTTGCTTAATCATATCCTATCCGCAGGAGGTTTGCCATGAAGATTGGCGTCGTCTTTCCTCAAACAGAATTTCCCTCAGACCCGATTGCAATTCGCGATTATTCCCAAGCGGTGGAAGGGTTGGGCTTCACTCATATGTACGCCTATGATCACGTTCTGGGTGCCAACCCTGACCGTCCAGGCGGATTGTCGGGACCTTACACCTTTAAAGACCCCTTCTTTGAGCCATTCTGCCTATTCAGCTATCTGGCAGGTATGACGACCAAGATCGAATTTGCCACTGGTATCTTGATCCTGCCCCAGCGCCAGACTGCCCTGGTCGCCAAGCAAGCCGCAACCCTGGACGTGATATGCAATGGACGGTTACGGTTGGGGGTGGGTATCGGTTGGAATGAGGTCGAATACCTCGCCCTGGGGGAGAACTTCCACAACCGTGGCAAGCGCATCGAGGAACAGGTGGCACTCTTACGTAGGTTGTGGACTCAACCCCTGGTGAAATTCGAAGGCCGCTGGCATGACATACCGGATGCCGGGATAAACCCATTGCCCGCGCAGCGTCCCATTCCGATCTGGTTTGGCGGATCCGATGACAGGGTACTCCGCCGCATGGCTCTACTCGGCGACGGTTGGATGCTGACTACCCGTTCCCTTGAACAATCCATTCCCCTGTTGGATAAACTCACCCAGTATTTAGCCGATGCCAAGCGCGATAAATCCACTTTTGGCATCGAACCACGTTTAAATATGAGCCTGATCAAACCGGATGGATGGACAGATTTCCTGGTTGACTGGGAGAAAGTAGGAGCCACCCACCTGAATGTCAATACCATGGGCTGCGGGTACAAGACAGCCTCCGCCCATATCGAGGCATTAAAGAGTTTTGCAGGGATGTTTGGATTAAGCTAGTTAATCCTGTCCTGAGAGATATAAAATAACCATCTCGCAATCCAAGATAATCTCAGGACTCCTTCATTAACGAAATCCTCAAGGGGTGCAGCTCTGCCATCATGACGTTGTTTTCCACCGAGGGGTCATTCATCATGAAGGCGCGCGCTGAATCTTCATTCTCGGCTTTGAAAACCACGATACCGAAGGTCTCGTCCAGGCATGGACCTGCCAGTAATACCACACCTCCTGCAGTTGCCTTTTTCAGGTACTCGAAATGGGCATTCATCGCAGCTTCTTCCAATGGCGTTGGGCTTTCAAAGAACTCGTGACGCAGTGGATGGATCAGGTATAAATAATCAGGCATCGTCTTCTAGATATAGAACCGTTCCGGATCAATTTCTTCCCGCAGGATACGCAGCTCCTCCAGACTAGGTGGGTCATTGACGGGTACATGTTGCGGAATAATCAGCTCAAAGCCGGTGTTGTCGATCACCTCCTGCACGGTCACACCGGGGTGCGTGGCTGCCAATCGCATTCGGCAGCTACCTCCAGGTCCGTCATCGTAATCCATCAACGCCAGGGTTGAGACGACATTGATGGGTCTGGTACCAGCCGGTAAGCCGGCTGCCTCCCTGGCACCGGGTCCGGTCAGATATCCCGGCGTGGTTAGAAAATCTAATTTGGGAACGAAGCGTCGTTTGTCATGCTGCATGATGGCGACTGTCATCCAACACTGGCTACCCACGTCATTGCCGCCACCGCTTCCCGGCAGGCGCGCCTTGGGATGGTCGTGCTCACCGATTACACATGTGTTTAAATTTCCATATGGGTCGATCTGTGCCCCACCCAGGAAACCATAGTCGATAAAACCGCGCTGGGAGGTCTCCATATTTTCGCAAATACCTGAAGCCACCAGTCCCCGGTGAAATGTGCGTGCCTCACCCACGGCACGCGGTAGATCTTCCATGATTGCACCCGTGCCACCAAACTCAAACACGGGCACCAGGTTGGGGGCGATGGTCTTGGTCGCCAGCATGGCTGCCAGCATGGGGATGCCTGTGCCGATAAAAGCCGTCGTACCATCCTGGAACAGGCGTGCTGCCACACAGATCATCAATTCTGTCTTTGAATAAGATTGATCAATCATTTTTCACCTCCCTTTACACGCGCTTTTCCCGTTCATCCACCAGTTGAGCCAAGCGCTCATTGCCGATCAGCTGCATATACTCCTGATGGTTCGCCACCCCGTACACATATTTTCCCAGGTAGGCGTTTGCTCCTTCAACTGTCTTGCTGGATTCGATCCACTCTTTAATGACCGGCTCATCCCGTCCATAAATATATGCCATCTCACCCGGGTGGGAGCCAAATGGAGCGTGCACCACCGCATCCACCAGGTAATAAGGTATCATCGTCCGGTCCGGGTATTTACGGATCTCGTCGGTGGAAATGATCTCCTCTGCACTGATAATTAACCTTTTACAGGCACGAGCCATTTCATTGGCAAAACCGCTGATGCCCTCGATCTGGGCATTACCATAGCGGTCCGCCCGGTGGACGTGGATCAATGCCACGTCCAGGATCAGTGCAGGTATCAGGCAGACTCTCAGCCCCGTGAACGGGTCTTCGACCACCTTGGCAGCACTGTACTTGATCATATCGGTGCCAAGCATGGAACGCGCAGGCAGGAAGGGTACCCCCATGGCAGTCGCTTTCATGCGCCAGGTGATGGATGCGTTGGACCATTCCACGCATGATACAATCTGCCCGGATTCAACCGCCCGTCGCAAAGCATTGGAGGTACCATACACTTCCAGACCAATGTAGGCGA